>Ga0302279_10004891_pt1 | contig 15357 bp, 15 predicted proteins | sample III_Bog_N3_3_FD_194541 | JGI IMG/M metagenome (GOLD analysis project Ga0302279, IMG submission 194541) | Peat permafrost microbial communities from Stordalen Mire near Abisko, Sweden - III_Bog_N3_3 | ecosystem: Environmental > Terrestrial > Soil > Wetlands > Peat | place: Sweden: Abisko...
GATCCGACGGGCCATCGACAGCGAGGGGGGGTTCTCCCTCGGTGTCGACCGGCTCTTGCACCGGGGGCCTGATCCATCGCTGGAGGCACTTCGAACGGCGTCACCGCAGAAGGTCACGCAAGGTTGAGTGTCCGCGACACCTGTGTGCTCCGGGCCGCCGCTCGCTGAGACCACGAAATCGAGGAGGCATGGGTCTTTCGCAACACCGTCTTCGACCGCTGCCAACCGAAAACGCGAAGATTCGCGATGGGTAGTTGACGGGAGCAAAGCGGAACCTTAACCTCCGTTGAGTTGGGGGGCGCCAGCTGACTTCCACCAGTTCATCGTGCTCTCGGAAGCATTTCCGGGAACGGGGGTTGTGACTATGAGGAGTATGGCGTGGAAGGTGACCGTGACGGTCGTCGTCTTCGCGGTCTTGGCCGTGGGAGCCGTCATCCTGGTCATCAACCTCCTCGGCTCGCCCCCCACGGTGGAGTACACCGCCGACAGCTCCGGACAGGTCAACGTCACGCTGCAGGCGGTCGGGAACTACGGCTCGGGCAGCCACCCATCCTGGGTCTCCTACCTCGTTCAGGCCCCGAACGGGCAATGGGTCCACACGACGCTCTTCCAGCTGCCCCAGCACGTGCGGGTCAACGTCACCATCTACCAGTACGACTCGGGTAGCCCGCTGCGCAACCAGCAGCTCGGCCAGGTCACGGGCACCTACGGGAACGTGGCCACCCTGAACGGCAAGGCCTACCGGGTGCTCAATGCGAATGTCGGCAACGGCGCCGCCCATACCTTCTCCATGCCGTCGATCGGCCTCAACGTGCCGTTGTACGGCAACAACGGCAACGCCAACCTCTGCGGTGCGGCGCCGTGCACGACCACCTCGCCCCACAACGTGATCCGCTTCTCCTTCACCAGTCCCGGCGCCGGGAGATATCGCTGGCAGTGCTTCGTCCCGTGTGGTGGCGGCTACCTCTACGGGAACGGAGGGCCCATGTCGACCCTGGGTTACATGGGTGGGTTCATGCAGGTGGTGGCATGAGCGATCCGCAGGCCACCGGGCCTGAAGAAGTCGCGGGAGGGGACGATTCCCGTCACTGGTGGCGGCTGATCGCCATCTGGGTGGTCCTGTCGGCCATTTTGGACCCGCTCTTCTACTTCCTGGCCGGCCCGCACATCCCCCCGGGCACCATGACCAACACGGCGGCGGGAGCACAATTCGACTTCAACGTGCTCTTCGTCATCGCGCTGCCCGTACTCCTGGGTGTGTGGATCTACATGATCTACGCCTTCGTCATGTGGCGGGCATCGCGCGGCGGGCCGGACCCCGTCGGCGGGCCGGCGGCGCGGGGGCACTTCGGCATTCAGCTGGGCTGGATCCTGATCACCTCCGTCCTGGTGCTGTTCCTCGCCGGCTTCGGTACCTACGAACTCGTGCAGCCCGGCGGGGCGGGGGGCGGCGAGGGCTCCAGCCCCATCTGGACGCCGACATCGAAGACCATCCTTCCGATCCAGGTCATCGGCCAGCAGTGGAAGTTCACCTATCGCTACCCGACTTTCGGCGGCTTCGAGACCAATCAACTGGTCATTCCCGACCACACAAGCATCGAGTTCAACGTCACGTCTCTCGACGTGATCCACAGCTTCTGGGCCTACCAGTTGGGCGTGAAGGCTGACGCCAACCCCGACTACAACAATGTCGCCTTCACCACACCACAGCAGCTGGGATCCTTTACGGTGCGGTGCGCCGAGCTCTGCGGTATCTGGCATGGCGCCATGTACAACTCCGGTGTCGTCGTGACTCCCCAGAATTTCGAGTCCTGGGCGAAAGTCACGGAGGCCAGGCTGGCCCAGAACACCAAACTGCTGCCGCCCTACGCCCTGACCTACACCCCTGACGCGAATGGGGCCGACGGCGGCTACTACCCGTCGAACGACCCGTATTCGAAGGTTGAGCAATACGGGGCGAAGCAGCCCAAGGGAGGCGCGTGACAGAGATGGCTATCGACACGTCGGTCAGCCACGTCGAGTTCCCCGGTGAGGAGGACACCGGGTCTCCGCCCCGACCGATCCCGGCCTGGCGTCGCTCGGCGTGGCTGCGACCCCACATCCTGTGGGCAATAGCCGGAGCCGTCCTCGGCTACCTGCTGGGGCACTGGCTGGGCAACGTCATCGCCAGTGGCTACGACCAGGTGGCGACAGCCCAGAACGACGTCGCCATTGTGCTGGGTCTCGTCCTGGGCGTGGTCGGGTGGTTGGCCGGCATCGGCGCATTCAACTATCCACTGGCCAAGATCCTCGGCTACGAGCTCACGCCCTCGCCCCCGCTGAAGAGCTGGGTCCGCTATTTCCGCATGACCGAGGATCACAAAGTGGTCGGCTGGCAGTACGCCGTCGGTGTCCTCTTGTTCCTCTTCACCGGCGGTTTCCTCGCCATGATGATCCGCACCCAGTTGCTCAGCCCTTCGAGCCACACCTTCGGTCCGGGAACGTACATCGCCATCGTGAGCGAGCACGGGACGATCATGATGATGATGGCCACCTCTGCAATCGTGGGGCCGCTGGGGAACTGGCTGGTCCCTCTCATGATCGGTGCCCGCCGGGTCGCCTACCCGCGCATAGAGGCCTTCTCCTTCTGGATCTTCATGGCCGGCTACCTCGTCATTGTGAGTGCGCTGCTCTTCGGCGGCTTCCCCACCGGATGGACGGGCTACGCCCCGCTGCAGACGCAGGCCGGGGGCGGAATGGACTCCTACCTGGTGGGCTTCGCCGTCATCGGGATCGGGATGATCCTGGCCGGCTTCAATCTGGCCGCGACGATCATCAACTACCGAGCGCCCGGAATGACCTGGGGTCGGGTACCGATCTTCGTCTGGGGCGTATTGGCCACAACGGCACTGCTGACGCTGGCCACGCCGACGCTCGTCGTGGCCGGTTTGTTCGGAATCCTGGACCGCACGGCCGAGACCGCCTTCTTCGTCAACGAGCACGGCGGCAGCAGCTTCCTCTGGCAGAACCTGTTCTGGTTCTTCGGCCATCCCGAGGTGTACATCATGGCCCTGCCGGGCTTCGGCATCGTCATGGAGATCTTGCCGGTGTTCACACGTAAGCCCCTCTTCGCCTACAAGGTGGCTGCTGCCGGAATGCTCGGCGTCGCACTCCTCTCCTTCTTCGTCTGGCAGCACCACCTCTTCCAGAGCGGCATCAACCCCGACATGCGGCCTCTGTTCATGCTCACCACGGAGCTCATCTCCATACCGACCGGATTTCTCTTCCTCGTCACACTCGGGACACTGTGGAAAGCGAAGATCCGGTTCGAGACTCCGATGCTCTTCTGCCTCGGGATGCTGTTCAACTTCCTGATCGGCGGCGTGACCGGGGTCTTCCTCTCAGACGTCCCCGTCAACGTGACCGTCCACGGCAGCTTCTTCGTGCTGGCCCACTTCCACTACACCATCATGGGCGGCCTGATCTTCGCCATGTTCGCCGGCTTCTATTTCTGGTTCCCGAAGATCACCGGAAAGACGCTGAACCGCAAGTTGGGGAAGTGGCACTTTTGGACGTTCTTCATCTTCTTCAACGGGACGTTCTTCCCGCTATTCCTGGTCGGGCTGCTGGGTCAACCTCGGCGCGTCTTCGAGTACGCACCGAACCTGCAGACGTTGAACGACATCTCGAGCATCAGCGCCTACCTCCTGGGAGCGTCGTTCTTCTTCTTCATCATCAACTTCGTGTGGTCGATCTACCTCAACCCACACCCTGCTCCCCCGAACCCATGGGACTCGCTGGGCCTCGAATGGCAGACGCCGACGCCAGTCCCATGGTTCAACTTCGAGCACATTCCTGTCATCATGAACGACCCGTATCACTACGGAGAGCCCGACGCCGCCCCCGTGGCCGACATGGGATTGGCCATGGCTGCTGTCGGGGCTCCGGCAGGGTCGGTCGGCCACGAGGAACTTGGGACCGGGGTGGAGCGCGACGGCGATCCGCGACCCCCGATTCTCTGAGGGGACAGCCATGACACAGAATTCAGTTGACAATCAGCAGTTCGAGACCTTTCCTGATTTCCGGGAGACACCCGAGGAGATCGCCTTCGAGGTGCGCGCCCAAGAGGGAGCACTGTGGACGGGCGGCCGCCTCCTCATCGGCATCTGGGCCTTCGCTTTCGCTGCCCTGGGTTTCGCCTACTTCTACCTGCGCTCGGCCAACGACGAGGACCTCTGGCGCCCGCACGGCATTACGGCGCCGACCGCTATCGGCGCGGCAATCTTCGCCATCACCGTGGCCTGCGCCTTCCTGGTCCAGTTCGGCTACCGGCGCTTCGGCAATGAGCAGACGTTGGATTGGCAGGTAGCGGGCTGGACGGCGGTCCTCGGGGGACTCCTCGTCGTCGGACTGCAGATCTACCAGTTGACGCAGCTTCCCTTCTTCCCCGGTTCGAGTGGCTACGCCTCCTGCTTCATTGCCTGGGCCGCCATGAACATCGCGCTCGTGCTGGCCGGGACGTACTGGATCGAGACCATCCTCGCCCGCGAGATCCGGCTTCGGCGTGCGCTTGCCCAGGATGGTGGCGCTCCGGACTCAACGCTCCCGGTGGCCCGACTCCTGCGGGTCAACCTGAACGGTTGCACCTACTTCTGGGGATTCATCGCCGTGATCGCCACCCTGTTTTGGGTACTGTTCTACGTAATCTAAAAGCCTGGAGAGTGAGCGCATGCCCCTGTTTTCGGACATAGCCAGTACCCAGGCGTTGACGTTCGCCATCCCGCTCGGGACCCTGTTCGTCGTGCTGCTCTGGGGATTCTTCCAGCGGCGATCGACCCGGTGAGCGACGGGGCCTCCGACGGGCGGCCCCCCGAGCTTTCCGCAACGTTGCGTCGCGCCTGCCTGGCAGGCGCGTTTGTCGCGCTCGTCATTGCACTGGTGCCGCCTCTCTCGGGCGCCGCACGCCGGATTGAGTACGCCCAGGCCATGCAGTTCTCACTTCTGGCCATGGTCGTCCCCGCGCTGGCCACGGCGGGCGCACCGTGGCGGCGACTGCGGCTGGCGGGCCGCGGCACCACTGGCGCCCCCCCTCAAACCATCGACCGGCTGGCCCAAGGCCGGCGCCGTCACCGCGAGTTGAGTCGCTCGCTCGCCTTCATCGCCCTCGATGTCGCCGTGATCATCGCCTGGCACACGCCGGTGGCCGTGGCGGCGGCGGCACGGCACGTCTGGCTGGCGCCGGTTGAGGCCGTCACGCTCCTGGTCCTCGGTGTCGGCCTGTGGCTCGAGCTCGTACAGTCGCCCCCGCTGGCACCCCGATCGGGTCACCTGCGGCGAGCCGTCCTCGCTGCCTTGGTGATGTGGGCCTTCTGGATCCTCGCTTATGTCGTCGGCATGTCGAACCACGACTTCTACCCCAACTTCCACCATGCCCCAGGGGGCCTCAGTGCAGCCGCCGACCAGCAGATCGCCTCGGCGGTGCTGTGGCTCTTCTCAGCCGTGACCTTCATGCCCGTGATCTTCTGGAACGCCCTCATGTGGCTGAAGACCGAGGATGACCCCGACACCGAGCTCATCGGTCTCCTGCGGGCGGAACACCGCCGGGGCACACCCCCGCTGGCGGGGGGTGGCGACGGGGGGATGCCGGCCCGGTGAGGCCAGCCTCATCCCCCGGCGCTCGACGCGACCCCTGGCGTATCGACGGGCTGGAGGCGTGTCTGGAGGGCCCGATCCGCGGCCCGCTCCTGCGCGATCGCCTGGGCCCGATCGGTGTCCAGACTGGCCTCCGACTTGGTGAGGTCGGCCCGGGCCGACGTGTCATTGGGACTGCCTAACAAGGTCACAACGTCCTCGATCACGCGCAGAGCGTCCGACGTCGACCAAAGGAGCGCCGACGCGACCATCTGGCTCAAGTGCTTGCCGGCGGCCGTCCCGGGTATGTCGATGTTGGCCAGGTCGTAGATGCTCTCGCTGGTGAGGGAGCAAGCGGTCTGGTCGTCGCTCAGCAGTCCCGGGGTCGACGCGCGATCAGCCGGTGTGAGCTCGTGCGCATTCTGAAGTGTCCAGATCCCCACCGCCTGGTGAATCGCCAGGGCGCACGGGGAAAGGTCGGAGTTGACCTCAGTCATGACACTCTGTTCCGCTTTGATATCGCTGCCCCGCGACGTACTCGTGGGCAGATCGGTCAATACTGTGATCAGGAGGATCACCGCGGCGAGGATCCCGATCGTCAGCCCCCGCCGGCGCTGCCACAGGGGTGCCTTGGCCTCACTGTCTTTGGCGGAGGGACGGGTCGGCGAGACGGTCACTGGCCGGCCAGCTTCTCGGCGTACGTGGCGATGCCCTGGCCCCATCGACTGATGCTGGCGGCGGGGAGGCTGAAGATGCCCGATGCACTCTCGTTCGCAAACGGTGTCGCCCGGTACCGCAGGTCGCCTCGAGGGTCGATGAAGTCGATGACGTCGTTGTGGGCTTCCAACCCGGTCTTGGCGTCCAACGAAATCGATACCCCATAGGCCTTCCACACCGCATTGAGCGAAGCCAACGGCCCTGTGAGCATGTGCCAGTTGGCGAGCGCGCCAAGACCGGTGCCCGTCAGCACCGGTGCTTCCGCCGATTGGGCCAGGGCTGCCGGATCGGTGTTCACGGTCAAGAACTCGACCTGCGACGCCGCCGGCCCGAGGTCCGTGTCCGCTTGTGCGACCTCCGACGCCAGGACCGGGCAGATGTCGTTGCAGCTGGCGTCGAAGAAGGTCAGAACGACGACGCGGGGTGGCTGCACCGGCAGCGGGACCGCCTGACCCGTCTGGGAGGTCAGCATGAAGGAGGGCGCCGGACCCGAGCGTGAACTGGTCAAACCCATGAAGGCGGCCAGCGGCGCCTGCAGAGACCGGTCGTTTGCCGGGATCGGCGTCGGGGCGGGTGTCTCCCGAACCGTCGTGGTGGGTGTCGGCGCCGGCGTGGACGTGGGATTCAGTCCGGCAGCGGAGAACAGGTGCTCACCGAGGAGCCCACCGAGACTCAGCACCAAAACGACCCCGAGCGCCCAGAAGACGAAGTTGGCCGGGATACCGGGCGCTCCCTCTGCCAGTGCCGCTGAGCGGTCGAGCGCCAGCCCCTGTTCGTGCGACCCACCGGGAGGTGACCCGGCTGGGTCACCGGGCCCGGCCTCATGGAGCGCCGGCTGTGCGAGGGATGGTCCCCCGGCCTCAGCCTCAGGAGGGCCGCTCAACGCCGCCCCTCGAGACGGGCCACCCAGCGATCCAGCGAGGCCACCGTCTGCGGTCCCAGTGCCGCACCGACCACCTGCCCTTGCGCATTGAGAAAGTAGGTCACCGGAAGTGCCTGCACGAGGTACGCCGAGCTGACCTTTGCGGTGGTGTCATCTGCAACCGGGTAGGTCGCATGCGCCGCGGCCAACAAGCGCTCCGCCGCCGCGTCAGAGGTCTCATTGGCATCCACGCCAACCACCGCCACGCGGCCGCTGTTTGCCTTGGCGACCGAGGCGACGGCATCGAGCTCCTGGCGGCAGTCGGAGCACCAGGAGGCGAAGAAGTTGACCATCACGGGCGTTCCCCGGAACGCCGCCAGTGTCACCGGAGCCCCGCCATCCAGGGCGGGGAGGGTGAAGGGGGGTCCCGCCGTTCCGTCCTTGAGCAGGGGTGGAGGAGCGGACTCGAGCCTCGCACTGCTGGCAGGCGTTCCGTGGGATTGGCCTCGGGCCACCACGAACACGACGAAAGCCAGCAGACAGGCGCCGGCGACGACCGCCACCCACTTGAAGACGCGATCCGACCGGCCTTCGTCGTCCTCGGCTCCGCTCGAGTCGGCGTCGACTCCATTCTGCATCATGGGTTGCGACAACCCCCCCGACCTCACCCTCAGCAGGCTAGCCACGGGGAATCTCCAAAAGCGGTCGAGAACCGCCCCTGTACCGGGCCAAAGCGTCCTGCCGGGGACGGCCCACCACAGATCACCATTCGGCCTGGCGCCGCGCCGGGTCGACCTCTTCACGCTTCCTCCGTCGGGCTTCCCGTGCCTCAGCGCTCTCGTGGATGAGATGCCACCAGGCCGCGATGGCGATCCCGGCGAGGACCGGCCATTCGAAGGTGTAGAACCAGCTCAGCCCGTTCCCGCCCAGCGCCCGCCGGGCCTGCCAGACCGTCGCCACGACGCAGCCGCCCACGACAAGGAAACACTCCACGTGGAGCAGCAGGGCCCGTGGGGAGAACCAGCGCTGCATCACGGAGCGCATCGTATGGCCACCGGGGCCGGCGCGACAGTGCCCCGGCGGGATCGCCTCGGCGGACAACGTGGCCAGCACTCCCCCATCCCCCCGAGGCCGACTCGTGGGACCGTCCACGGGAGGGAGCCATCCATTCGCCGCGCCCTCCGCAACATCAGAGCCGTGAATAGGTGTCAGCCTCTGACTCGTAGATGGCCATGGTTTCGGGGCTCACCGATGGTCGCGTGGCCTCGACGGCGCTCAGGCAGTCGGCGGAAGTGACCTCGGCAGCACCGCCGTTGAGCGCGCGGTCGAAAGCCGACTGCGCAGCCCTTTGCGCCGCGAGAGCGAAGTCGGCGGGCGTGAAACCCTCCGTCGACTGTGCCACGGTGTCGGATTCGCACACTGGTAGGAATTCAGCGGCGAGCTCACCCCGCCCAGCCCGATCCGGAGCACCAACAGGGATAATGAGGTCAAATCGCCCTGGCCGAAGCATTGCCGGGTCGATGGCCGCAATGGAGTTCGTCGCCATCACCATGAGCCGACCGGGACGATTACGGAAGGCCGGAAGGGCTTTCAACAGTTCGTTCACTATGGGCTGATTGTCGGGTCGCTGTGCACGATCCGACGCGATCTCGTCGGCTTCGTCGATAAAGCACACCAGGTGGTCGATACCTTGCAGTTCGAGCAGCGCCTGGCGCAGCGCAGCTGCACCTATTGCACCCTGCCCGAGAAGTGAGGGATGCAACTCGACGAATGCCCAGGAGAGGCGGGAGGCGATTGCTCGCACGAAGGTCGTCTTGCCTGTGCCCGGAGGCCCGAAGAGCATCACGGTATTCGGTTCGCGCAATCCCGACCTCGAGGCCAGATCCGGGTGAAGCAACGGTGCGACAATGCGTCGTTCGAGGAGTTGCTTGGTCGCAGAGAAGCCCTTCATCGCATCCCACAGACCGGCCAGGGGGAAGTGACCGCCATACTTCTCCACGACGGCGAGCTCTTCGGGCACCATGGATGCATCGCGTGTGTACAACCGCAGCCCGTCGGTGCGGACAAAGCCTTGATTGGCGAAAGCGAGCTCGGCCACCTGGTCCGGACTCACGAGTGCCAGGAGCCGATAGGCGCCGGCGTGAATGACCTGCTGGTCGAGTTCGCGGAGGATCCCCGAACCGACGCCTCTGTTGCGCCAATCCGGATGCAGCGCCAGCGCCAAGAGGTGGGCGTCCCGACCGGCGGCGCGTGCCACGGCGGCCCCGATCAAAGTCCGCCCTCCCCCTTCGGAGCTGATCGCAACGACGGCAGGCTGGCGCTCGTTGAGGGCCTCGACGACGTCGGCCCGCCCATAGGGCACTGCTGTCGAGAGCCCAGCGAGATCAATGAGGTGGACGATCTCCTCCAAGGGCGCCACCGGATCCCGGTGGTCCAATGAGAGCACCCGCCAGCCGTCGGTCACACCCCCATTGTGCCGCCATTCGACCCGACGCGCCGAGAGAAGTGCCGGGCAACCCACGAGACGTTCCTGTGGAAGCTGGAAACACCTAGGTATCCGGCGCTCATCGCGGTCCGTGTGGTGTCCCGCAATCCGACATAAGTCCGCCCACGTTGACAGCCGTCAACGGGCCTCTTCACACGGCAGTGTGCCGATGCAGCATGTGCGCAGAGACCGCGTCTCGCCGGGGATCCGGTGCAAGTCCTGGAGTAACACTCCACGAGCCGCACGGCGAAGACGTGTAGCAGCCGTAAAGCGGGGAAGTGTACGTAGACAACATGCACACAACAGCCAGACTCACAGGATTCGGCCAGGTAGCTCCCAATCCGGCGCCAGGTCCGGGTGAGAGATTGCCTGGCAACGCACACCAATCTGAAAGGAGGTGACGGGCGCAGAGCCCGCATCCAATGACTGTCTTCTACTGGTTGATTCCACTCTTCGTCGTGGCGGTCGCGGTCGCCGTTATTCCTGTCTTGTACGGAACCTTGAAGCATCAGGACTGGGAGAATCAGGAAGCCGCGCACAAAGAGCAGCAGCAAGTCCAGATACGTTCCTATGACCGTCGTGAGCCCTCACGCATTGGTGAGCCTCGCGTTGAGGTCGCACTCCATGACGCGCACACCGAGGCGGTAGCCCTCCTTCGACGCGTCGAACACCTCACGAATCAGATTGATCGAGAGACAGAACGGGTAGGCGCTCTCTCGCATTCATGATGAGAAGGGAGCGTCGTCGATTACGACGAGGGGCATGCCCCCGCCGTCACGGTGATGTAGACCTGTGAAGGGTGTCCGACAGCCTGCACGGTGAGATGGCTCGCACCGGGCTTCGAGGTGATGCGGCCGTTCTCGACCGCTGAGCACCATCCGTTCGGGTAGTGCTGCGAGGCCGCGATCGCTATGGTCGTGACTCCGTGCGCCGCTTTCGTCGGGGCGTAGACCATGTTGAACGCCCCGGTGAACGGGTTGAAGATGACGGAGTTGGGGTCACCCGCGACTGCCTGGGGATACGTGCGTGAGAGCACCGTGACGATCGGCGAGTAGGACCCGTCGGGCTCCACGAGACCCTCGGCCGAGGAGCCGGTGGGATCGTCGTAGAATTTCCACGCCCAGTAGATCCACCCCAATTGGTCCAGCCCGGCCCATTCGACGTCGAAGCCGGCTAACGGGATACTCGTGGTGGCTCCGAACTCGCTCATGAAGATGGCGGGCCCGCTCGGCTGCGACGCGGAACTCATGGAGAGGCGAGTGATGTCCTGCTCCGCTGCGGACGTCTCCTCGGACTGGAGACACCGGAGGAGATCGGTGGGATTGCCCGTCACGGGGCTGCGGTCGCCGCAGTAGGTGTGGAAATTGAACACCACACGCTTGAAGGGCAGTGGCCCCAGTTGAGACGGGATGTTGCCGCCGGTCACCCAGTAGATGTCGGGCTCCACGAAGGTGAGGTGGTGGCTGTCGACGGACTGAATCGTCGGGATCACGCCGTTGTCGGGGTCTCCGGTGGGGCATCGCAACGCTCCGGCACCGTTGGCGAGAGGGGTCGCGTGGGCCTTTCCGATGTAGAAGCACTCGAGTTGCCCCGTGAAGGTGGAATCTGAAGCGGTCTGCGTCTCCGTTGAGAAAGGCTCGTTGTAAGGGTCGTATCCGACCACCCAGGGGTTGTTCTTGAAGTACTGCGCCACTGTCTTCCACACCAGGTCGAGATTGCCTTGGAGATTCCCCACGACATCGTTGCTCCAGAAGTGCGCCACCGCCGTCTGCAGCGTGGGATTCGAGTAGTTGTTGGACCACCGTCCGCCCTTAGGCACGATTGGCACGTTGTTGGTGCAGACGGCCCAGTTCGGAGCACCCTCACCGCGGAAGTTCTGGTTGTACACGTCCTGGTGCATATCCAACAGCGTGTAGATGCCGTAGCGGGACAGCAGCTTGACCGTGGCGGCAACATGTGCCAGGTAGCGCTCGGCGACGGCCCGGTTCCACTCGTGGGCGTTGCCGGGTGCGCCGACCGTGCAAATCTGGGGTTGGTTGGGCCCTCCCGACCCGGGCTCGAGCGCCTGCCATTCGATGCCGAGGCGCACGACGTTGAAGCCGAGGCTCTGCATTTCTGCAGCATCCGTCGCATTGAAGTTCCACGGCTTACCGGGATCGGGGTAGGCGATGTAGGGCGCGTGCTTGTAGACGACATTGACACCATGCAGGAGAACGACGCGTCCGTTGGCGTCGTAAAGGTACGGACCACCCGGCGAGCTCAGATAGCTGGGGACATTCGGACCAATCCCCTGTGCCGTCACGCCGCTGCTGCTCTGGTACTGCACGCCCTTGCCGTGCAGCTGCACGACGTGCGGGGTCAGGGCGTTCAGATTTGGCTGGTTGACGACGTGCTGCGGCGCCGTGGTCGTGGTTGTCGAGCCGACCGGCGCCGGGGGACCCGACGTGGTCGTGGTCGGTGGAGCCGTCGATGTCGTGGTCAGAGGCCTCGACGTGGTGGTGGTGGTGGGAGGTTTCGTGGTCGTGGTCGCAGGAGGTTTCGTGGTCGTGGTCGTCGGCTTCCCAGCAAACGTGGTCGTCGTCGTGGCGGCACCGGCACCTGCTGGGCCGAGCAGGCCGAGCAGCGTCCCGCACACCATGACCGAGAGGCCGACGAAGGCGGCCTTTCCCGGGTAGGTCGATCCGAACCCCATCAGTGTCCTCCCTGCCTCCGCCACCGCCTCGCCGAACTGCCGACTGTATCCACCCGGCCGTCCGGTACGGCGCACGCTTCCTAAATCAGGCGCCCGCGGCGCTTGCCCCGGACGAAAAGATCGGCCGACGCCTGGAGATCAACTTGCATCTGCCTCTGGTTCTCCAAGAGCTCGTCAGCCCACAACATCTGCAATGTCGTCTGGATCCGGTCGGTCCGGTGCTGTTCCCGGACGTCCTCGAAGGCCTTGCGCAGCACTTCATGGAGCACCTCGCCATGTGGTGGCGGTTCGTCGAGCACCTCGCTCCGGTCGGCCAGGACTTCGGCGAACCGCTCATACCAATGGTGCGTCGCCGCGTACGAGTCGCGCAGGACCGCCTCAGCAACGGCGACGGACTCGACCTCGGGCTGGCCCGTTGCTGGCGGGCGCACCGGCAGTGAGGCCAGGGTGAAGGCCGCCAGCCGAAGCCGGTTCGACCCGGTGAAGAGTCGGGAGATGGCCTCCACCGACACCACCTTTGCGCCTCGTTCGGCGAAGAACTGCCGGAAGGCGTCGTCGCAGAGGAGATAGGCGCGGTGCGACTCCTGTTGGCTCGCCTCGGTATCCACATGGCGGCGGGTGACGGTCAACCGCTCGACCGCGTCAGCGAGGTAGGCCGAGCTCGCAGTGAAAGCGGTGGACAGGGCGCGCCCGAGCGCCGCCGTGGCGCCTCGGGGCCAGAACAGGAAGCCGACGACGATGCTCACCCCGCAGCCGATGGCCACGTCTTCAATTCGCGTCAGCCCGACCTTCCAGCCGATGGGCTGAATGATGTTGAACAGGATGATCACCACGACGGTGAAGGCCGCCTGGCCGGCTGCGAAGGAGATCATGGAGGGAGCCACCCCGGACACCAGCACCACGACAGGAAGGACCACCCACAGAAAGACCGCATGATCGGCGAGGCCGATCATGATGGCGGACCCGACGATGAAGCCGACGGCGGTCCCTCCGACCGCTCGCAACGCGGTCGCCCCCGTTCCCACAGCACTGGACCGCAGCACCGACAAGGTCCCGAGTACCACCCAGAAACCGTGTTGCACGTTGGTGACCTCGACCACGGCGACCGCAAGGGCCAACCCCACAGCACCGCGCAGGGCATTGCGGAACCAGATGGAGCGGAACGACAGGTGGGACACGAGCCGGTGGGCGAAGGCCTGAGGGACGGACTCATCGGTCATGCCCATGCGGCGATCGATCACCGCTGCTTCGGCACCGGCTGCTTCGAGCGCAGCATCGGCCACCATTTCGGTGGCGAATCCGAGCGCGCGGGCATGAAATCCCGGGTCGAGCGAACCGGCGATGCTCTCGACCTGGCCAAGGTCCCGCTCCGGCCCGGAATCCGCCACGAGCGGCGTCTCCGATTCGGCTATGGAGGTCACGTCCGCTTGGAGGGCCGCGGCAATCAGCTGGTCCAGCTTCCCGGCGGCTTGCTGCACCGTTTCAATGCGCGCCGGGTCGTTGACGGGGTGGCCCTGACCGTCGCAGATCAGCGCGGCTGACTGGTGCAGCGTCTCGGCCACCTGCTCGATGACAGCCCGGGCCGGCATCGGCACGGTCGACCAGTGTTGGTCCCGGATCATGGCGCTGTTGCCGGCGACCCATTCCACGCGCCCCACCAGCTTGGAGAGCGCAACCGCGCTCGACGCAGCGCCCGTCGGGGGATAGGGCGTGCTGGAGAATTGCTGCTGGAGCTTCTGCAGCTCATCGGCAACATCGGCGTACTCCTCCGGAGCATCGTCGCTGCGGGAGCGGGCATCGGCGAGCCGGGCCACGGCAGAAACGGCCGCGGCAAGCCGTCGCCGGAGATTGTCGTGCCAGGGAGGTGGCCACAAGAACATGCAGCCGGCAATGCAGAAGGCTGCGGCAAACGTCCACCCGATCAGCCGAGGCCCTATGGCCGAGACCGGCTGCGCCACGGCCACGGGCAGGACGAAGGTCAGCAAGGCTGCGGTCGCCGCCGTGGCCGCTTGCGGCGCGACAATCCCCGCGAAGAGCACCCCGAAGCCGACGATCCCCATCGTCACGATGGCAGCAACCTTGTGCGTCGAAACCACAGTACCGAGCACAATGAAGCAGGCGCCGGCCACGTAGAGGCCGCCGTAGTAGGTGATGCGAGTGCGGGGGCGCCCGGTGAATTCAACCAGCAGAAGGAGCGCAAAAGAGCCGAACGACCCGAACAGGGCAACCTGTGCATCCGAGAAGATGAAGTGGGTCAAGGCGAAAACCGACGGCATGATCACGGCCGCCCTGAGCGAGCGCTTGAGGACGAGGAGATCCGGATCTTTCGAGCGGAACCAGCCTCGCGGCGTCAGGCGCGCCGGAGCGGCCGTCGCCGCATCGGGAGGGTCTGTCACGAGTCGGCGGCCGTCATGGTGGAGGGTGAATTATCCCCTCGCCGGTAGTGACCGCGCGACACTGACACCTCGGTCGACCCACTTCCCGAGCTCACGCGCTGTGGCGAGATGCTCGGCATCGACCCGCAGCCCACCCGGCATCGGACGGCCCCGCATCACGGCCACCGATGCCGCGGTGTTCGACACCAACTTCTCCGAAGATGCCGGGCCGACGCGGACCAGGATCCCACCTTGCCCACTCGCGGCGATGGCCATGTTCCCTCCGATGAGGAAGGCCACGCCGCCGAACATCTTTTTTTCGGTGAGGCCCTGCTGCACGGCGACGCGAGCCCTGATGCGCTGGGCCAGGTCCTCGTCGTATGCCACCGGACCAGCGTACGCATGGCGCCCGCCACGCGCCGTTAGTCCAGCTCGGCCAGCAGCTCCCGACAGCGCTGCGCGTCGCTCCGCAGCTTGGCCCGAAACCCGTCCATGCGGGTCAATTTGGCGCTGATCTGCTCGGCCAGGGAGTCGTTCAACACCAGGGCTTCCTGGAGAGTCGCCTTCTGCTCGACCAACGCCTTCCTGCTCGTGACATCCTTCGTGGCACGGTAGG
>Ga0302279_10004892_pt1 | contig 15353 bp, 13 predicted proteins | sample III_Bog_N3_3_FD_194541 | JGI IMG/M metagenome (GOLD analysis project Ga0302279, IMG submission 194541) | Peat permafrost microbial communities from Stordalen Mire near Abisko, Sweden - III_Bog_N3_3 | ecosystem: Environmental > Terrestrial > Soil > Wetlands > Peat | place: Sweden: Abisko...
TGGCGGCCATCATCCCCACCACATCCTGGTCAGCATGAAGCCGAGCACGACCACGGTCCCGAAGGTGATGCCGAGCACGTAGTTGCGCACGTAGCCGGTCTGGGTCCGCCGCAGGACCGTGCCGGAGCCCCGGAAGGCGCCGGCCACACCGTTGACCGCACCGTCGATGATCTTGGGATCGACGACATCGGCGCAGAAGGCCGCCAGCCGTTCGCTCGGCCGTCCGAACACCGTGTCGTACAGCTCGTTGATGTACCAGGCCCCGCGCAGGAACGCACCCTCCAGGGCGGGCCGCTCCGACCGCTGCGACCACAGCCACAGGCCGATGCCGACGAAGGCGATGGCCACGACGGCGTCCACGATGGCCAGGACCCACACCGCCGTCGAACTCAGGTTGTCGTGGTAGAGGCTCGCCCCGAACACCGGATCGACCCAGTTGGCCAACGAGAACCGGCTGCCCGAGATGGCCATCACACCGGCGACCGCGGCGAAGAACGACAGGATCCACAACGGGACGGTCATGATCCACGGCGACTCGTGCGGCTCCGCCAGCGCGCCATCGGCGTGGTGGGCGTGGGCGGCGTCCAGTGCCGGCGCTTCCCCGGTCGACTCCGACCAGCGGTCCTTGCCGAAGAAGGCCAGGCCGGTGAGACGGCTCATGTAGTACGCGGTGAGGGCGGCGGTGACGATGCCGACGACCCACAGCGCGGGGTGGGCGGCCCAGGTGTTGTCCAGGACGTCGCCCTTGGCCCAGAAGCCCGACAGCGGCGGCACGGCGGCGATGCACAGCCAGCCGATGGCGAAGGTGATGAAGGTGATGGGCAGGTAGGCCCGCAGGTTCCCCATCCGCTTCAGGTCCTGCTCGTCGTGCAGTCCGTGGATCACCGAGCCCGCACCGAGGAACAGCAGGCCCTTGAAGAAGGCGTGGGCCACCATCAAGAAGATGGCCGCGGTGTAGGCACCACAACCGATGGCCAGGAACATGTAGCCGAGCTGGGACACCGTGGAGTAGGCCAGGACCTTCTTGATGTCCTGCTGGGCGCAGGCGATGGTGGCGGCCACGAACGCGGTCGCCGCGCCCACGATGGCGATGGTCAGTGCGGCGTCGGGCGAGGCGTGCAGCAGCGGGTTGACCCGGCACAGCAGGTAGACGCCGGCGGTCACCATGGTGGCCGCGTGGATGAGCGCGGACACCGGGGTCGGGCCCTCCATGGCATCGGCCAGCCACGGGAACAGCGGGATCTGTGCCGACTTGCCCATCACACCGACCAGCAGCAGCAGGCAGATGGCGGTGATGTTGCCCGAGCCGATCTCACCGATGTGGGCGAAGACCACCTGGTAGTCGAGCGAGTGGACCTTGTCGTAGACGAGGAAGATGGCCAGGAGGAAGCCGACGTCGCCGATCCGGTTGTAGACGAAGGCCTTCTTGCCGGCGCTGGCCGCCGAGTCCCGGGTGAACCAGAACGACACCAGCCAGTAGGAGCAGGTACCGACGCCCTCCCACCCGACGAAGGTGACCAGCAGGTTGCTGCCGAGCACCAGGATGAGCATCGAGGCCACGAAGAGGTTCATGTAGAGGAAGAACTTGGGGAAGTCCTTGTCGCCCTTCATGTACCCGATCGAGTACAGGTGGATCAGGGTGCTGATCCCGGTGATGAACAGGACCATGGTCATCGACAACGGGTCCACGTACAAGGCGGCGTGGACCTGCAGGCGGTCGACGGGGATCCAGGTCCACAGGTTCTGTCCGTAGTGGCGGACCGGTGCGTGGACCCCCAGGAGCGCGATGTAGACACCGACCGACACGATGAACGAGGCCCCGACGAAACAGGTGCCGACGATGCCGGCGGCCGGGTCACCCAGGCGGCGACCGGCGGCCAGCAGGACGCCGAAACCCACCAGGGGCAGCAAGATGATCAGAAACGACAGGTGGAGCATCGTCCGCTCAGCCCTTCATCAGGTGGAGGTCGTCGGCATTGGTACTGGCCCGGCGGCGGAAGATGGCGACCACGATGCCGAGGCCGACCACGACCTCGGCTGCGGCGACCACCAGGACGAAGAACACCAGGACCTGGCCGCCGATGTCGTGGAGTTGGCGGGCGAAGGACACGAAGGCCAGGTTGGAGGCGTTGAGCATCAGCTCGACGCACATGAACATGATCAGCACGTTGCGGCGCACCAGGACACCGAGCGCCCCGATGGCGAACAGGACGACACTGAGCGACAGGTACCAGGCCGGGTTGATGCTCATGCGCCCACCTCGCTGGTCGCCGTCTTGTCGGCGGGTGACGCCACGGTGGCCGTGGCGGGAGCGGGTGTCGGCGTGACCGGCTCCTGCTCGGCCCCGTTCGATCCGGCCGGCTCGCCTACCGGCGCACCGAGCACGACGGCGTCCGGGCTGACGGGGTCAGGAACCACCTCGTCGGGAGCCACCTCGTCGGGACCCAGGGCGTCCGGGCCGTCGGCGTCGGCCTCGGCCACCTGCCAGGAGGACGTGGCCGCGGGCGGGCGGCGGGCCAGGACGACGGCCCCGACCACGGCGATGATCAGGAGGGCCGACGTGGCTTCGAACGGGAACAGGTAGGTGGTGTAGAGCGCCTTGCCGATCAGGTTCACGTTGGGTGCACCGGTGTCGAGGCCGGCCACGTGGGGCTGCCCGGTCGTCCACTTGGAGACCTGCCCGAGCAGGAGCAGTCCCGTGGTGCCCAGCAGCACCAGGCCGACGGCCATCGGACGCTGCCCACGGAGCCGTTCAGCGGCCACGTTCTCCTCACGGTCGACGCCCAGGAACATGATGACGAACAGGAAGAGGACCACGATGGCCCCGGCGTAGACGATGACCTGCACGGCGGCCAGGAAGCTGGCCTGCTGGAGCACGAAGAGGACGGCGACCCCGAAGAGCGTCATGACCAGCATGAGCGCGGAGTGGACCGGATTGCGGGCCACGACCACGCCGATGGCGCCGGCCAGGATGATGGCGGCGGCCACGGCGAAGACACCGACGTCGGGGATGGTCGGACGGGCGGTGGTCGCCAGCATCCCGAGGACCGCGCTCACGCGTCGTTCCCGTCGTCGGTGGCGACCGGCTCCGGCAGTGGCCCCCGCTCGGTGTTGCCGGCCCGCAGGGCGTCGGCGTAGTCGCTGTCCGCCTGCGCCTTGTGCTTCTTCCCGAATCCGGGACGGAACCGCTCGGCCTTCTCCATGGCCCGACCGATGGCGCCCCGGGGGCCACGCTTGGCGGCCGGCAGGTCCGACGGGTTCAGATGGCGCTCGAGTGTCTGGCGCAACGGCATCGACCCGGTGGTGGCGTCGTCGCGCACCCCGCTCTGGCCGGCTTCGGGGGCGCGGACGCCGAAGCCGAGCTCACCCGACCACTGCACTTCGCCCTCGAACGCGGCGGCACCGGCCGGCGACGTGGCCCGCATCCACCCCGAGGTGTGCAGGTCGTCGCCCTCGCGCCAGTCCTCCCACGGCATGTGCTTGGGCTTGCCGTCGTCGTCGACCAGCAGTTCGGACTTGGTGTAGATGGCGTCGCTCCGGTTGGTGAAGGAGAACTCCATCAGCTTGGACTCGGTGATCGCCTCGGTGGGGCACGCCTCGACACACATGTCGCAGTGGATGCAGCGCAGGAAGTTGATCTCGTAGACGTAGCCGTAGCGCTCGCCCGGGGACACCGGGTGGTCCGGCGGGTTGTCGAGGCCGCGGACGTAGATGCAGTCGGCCGGGCAGACGCCGGCACAGAGCTCGCACCCGATGCACTTCTCCATGCCGTCCTCGTACCGGTTGAGGACGTGACGACCGTGCTGGCGCGGCTGCTTGGGACGCTTCTCCTCGGGGTACTGCCGGGTGACCGGCGGGCGACCGAGGTGCTCGAGGGTCAGCTTGAACCCACCCAGGAAATTCTGTCGGCCGCGCGGTGGCTCGGGGACTGCCATCAGCGGTCGCCTCCTTCGGTCGGGGTGGACGGTTCCTGCTCGGCCCGGGTCCAGAGCCGGATGCCGACCTGGGGGATGACGGCCTGGGTGGCTTCACGCACGGTACCGATGGCGAAGGCCCGGTTGAGGAGTACGCCACCGAGCACGACGGCGACGGCCATGGCCACACCCCACCAGCCGTCGACGACGAAGCCGGCCACGATGAGCAGCCATCCGAGCGAGAGCGGGATCAGGCGCTTCCACCCGAGGTCCATGAGCTGGTCGTAGCGGAGGCGGGGCAGCGCTGCCCGCAACCACACGAAGACGAACAGGAACACGATGGTCTTGCCCAGGAACCAGAGGATCGGGAAGATCCACTTGATGTGCGGGATGTGGGGCACCGGCCCGTCGGGGCCGCCGAAGAACAGGGTCACCGTGATGGCCGACATGGTGATGGTGTTCATGAACTCCGCCAGGAAGAACAGGGCGAAGCGGATGGACGAGTACTCGGTGTGGAATCCGCCGACCAGCTCCTGGTCGGCCTCGACCAGGTCGAAGGGGGGACGGTTCGTCTCGGCGACGACGGCGATGAAGAAGATCACGAACGGGATGACGGCGAGCCGGATGGCGTTCCACTGCCAGAGGTGTCCCGCCTGGGCGTTGACGATGGTGCGGGTGCTGAGCGACCCGGTGATCAGCACCACCATCACCACGGTCATGCCCAGTGCGGCCTCGTAGGAGATCATCTGGGCCGACGCCCGCACCGAGCCCAGGAGCGGGTACTTGGAGCCCGACGACCAGCCCGCCAGCATCACGCCGTAGACGGCGATGCCCGACATGGCCAGCAGGAACAGGATGCCCATCGGCGGATCGGCCAGCTGCAGTTCGAACGTGTGCCCGAACAGGGTCACCTCGCCCCCGATGGGGACGATGGCGAAGGCCAGGAACGCGGGGATGATGGTCAGATAGGGCGCCAGCTTGAAGACGAACCGGTCGGCCTTGTCCGGGATCAGGTCCTCCTTGAAGAAGAGCTTGATCCCGTCGGCCAGGGTCTGGGCGATCCCGAACGGACCGGCCCGGTTGGGCCCGATCCGGCTCTGCATGTCCGAGATCACCTTGCGCTCGAACCAGATCATCAGCATGACCGACACCATCAGGGCGCCGAAGACGACGAGCACCTTGACCAGCACGATGGCCAGGACGACCCATCCCACCCCCTTGTCGTACAGGGGGTCGGTGGCCAGCAGGGGCGCCAGCGCGGCGGTCACAGGGACTCCATCCGCAGGTCGACCACGGGGAAGGCCCGGTCGACCAGGTCGGCCACCGTGCCGTCGGCCAGGGGCACGTTGAAGTCGGCGGCCACCACCTTGCGAGGCAGGGATCCATCGGGCTCGACGGGCACCACCATGGTGGCGGTGGCCGAGCGCAGGCGCACCTGGTCGCCGCTCGACACGCCGAGCTCGTCGAGGTCCTGGGGGTTGGCGCGTACCGTGCCGGTGCCGACCAGTCCGGCCAGCGACGGTACCGTCCGGACGGCCTGGCCGTCGTCGTAGAGCACCCGGGAGGCCACCAGGCGCACCGAGTAGCCGTCGGCCGGCGACACGTGGGGCACGTCGAGCTCCACCGGCGTGGTCAGCATCGACGGACGGGGGACGCTGGTGCCGTCGGGCAGCGCTCCGGCGGTTGCCTCGTCACCGGGCGCGACACCGGCGTTGGGGGAGGCGGCCAGTCCGGCCTGCAGTCCGGTGCCCTGACGCTCGACCGACTCGACACCGGGGACGGCGACCGGGTCGAGCGGCGCCTTGCGCCGGGACAGGGCTACCGGGCTCGAACGCAGTGGTGCCAGGACGCCGTCGGCGGCACCCTGGGCGTCGAGGACGGCCCGGGTGATGCCCCGGTGGGAGACGGCCAACTGCTCGATCTCGTCCCAGACCGTTCCGACCGAGTCGAAGCCGAGGTCGTGGCCGAGGTGCACGGACAGTTCGCCGGCGATCATCCAGTCGGGCCAGGCCTGGCCGGGCGGCACCAGCTTCTGGCCGAGCCGCGAGATGCGACCCTCGATGTTGGTGGTGGTACCCGGGCGTTCGTGGGCTTCGGCAGCCGGCAGCACGACGTCGGCGTGCTCGAGGACCTCGCCCGGCGACGTCGCCACCGCCACCACGAAGTCCGCCGATTCGAGGGCACGTCGTGCCAGCCGCCGGTCCGGAAAGTCGGTCAGCGGGTCTGCGCCCAGGAGGACCAGCGCGGTCACCGGGGCACCTTCGGCCTGGTCGCCGGCTGCGGCGGCCAGGATGTCCGCCGTCCCCCGACCCCGCCGCTCGGGCACCGAACCCCAGGCGGCGGCGAACCAGTCCCGCCCCTCGTCCAGGGTGACCCGACCGGGCAGGACGCCCGGGGCCAGGCCCATGTCCAGTGCACCCAGCACGTTGCCTCGGCGCAGGGCGGGCAGGAACCGGGCGTCGGGCAGTGCGGCGGACAGCTTCTGGGCGGCGTCCGCCACCAGTTCGGCGTCCTCGGCGAGCGACGGCCGTCCGACGACGACCACCACCGGGCCCCCACCGACCAGGCGGCGGGCCTCGGCGAGCGCCTGCTCGTCGCGGGCGGCGGCAGGCGGGGTGCCCCCGGCCACCAGGGCGTCGACCAGGGCACCGGCGTCCCCCGGCCCGTAGCGCAGCGACACCGCGGCGTACTCGGTCAGCGACGTGGCCTGCGGGGACAGCTCGACCAGCGAGACGTCCCCGCCGAGCGCTGCGGCCCGGAGCCGCAGGAACAGGATCGGCAGCTCTTCGCGGACGTCCCCGGTGAGCAGGACCACGGTCGGAGCCGATGCCGCCTGATCGATGGTGGCACGGGGCAGGCCGAGGACGACCTCGGCCGGCAGCCCGTCGCCGAGCTGCGCATCGACCGAGTCGGTCCCGAGCACGCCCTTGGCCACCCGGGCCCAGGCATAGGCCCCCTCGTTGGTGAGCCGGGCACCACCGATGATCCCCACCGACTCCGCGCCTTCCACGTGGGCCGAGCGGAGCCCCTTCGCCACCACCTCGAGCGCCTCGTGCCACGAGACGGCCACCAGGGTCCCGTCCTTGCGGACCATCGGCTCGGTCAGCCGGTCGTCGCTGTTGACGGCGTCCGAGGCGAACCGACCCTTGTCGCACAGCCAGCCGTGGTTGACCGGATCGATGTCGATGCCCAGCAGGCGGGTCACCCGGTTGGACGACGACTGCACCGCCACCCGACACCCGACGGCACAGGTCGTGCAGGTCGACTCCACCTGGTCCAGGTCCCACGGGCGGGCGGCGAACCGGTACGGGGTCGCGGTCAGGGCGCCGACCGGGCAGATCTGGACCGTGTTGCCGGAGAAGTAGGAGGTGAAGGGGAGCTCGGGGAAGGTCGCCACCTGCACCTGCTCGCCCCGGCCGATGAAGTCGATCTGGGCCTCGCCCGCGACCTCGTCGGCGAACCGGGTACAGCGGCTGCACTGGATGCACCGCTCACGGTCGAGCAGGACGAGTTCCGAGATGGGGATGGGCTTCTCGAAGTGACGCTTCTCCTCGACGAACCGGGTCTCCCCGGGGCCGTAGGCCAGGGTCTGGTCCTGGAGCGGGCACTCGCCACCCTTGTCACAGACCGGGCAGTCGAGCGGATGGTTGATCAGGAGGAACTCGAGGACGCCGTCCTGGGCCTTCTTGACCTTGTCGGAGTCGGTGGTGACCTCCATGCCCGGAGCGGCCTCGATGAAGCAGCTCGGCATGAGCGTGGACCCGCGGGGTCCGCTGACCTCGACCAGGCACATCCGGCAGACGCCGACCGACTCCATGCGGGGGTGGTAGCAGAACCGGGGGATGAACGTCCCCGCCCGTTCGGCGGCGGCGATGATCAGCTCACCCTTGTGGGCGTGGACGGTCCGACCGTCCAGGGTGAATTCGACGTCCTCCACCGGCGCGTCGTCGGCGGTGGCGTCCGGCTTCGTCGACTGGTCACTCATAGGGGCAGCCACCCTCCTTGATGTGGACCAGGAACTCGTCGCGGAACATGGTGATGGCCGAGCTGATCGAGGACGGGATCGACGGCCCGAGCACGCAGATCGTGGTCTGCTGCGGGGGCCACGACAGCCCCGGCGAGATGTTGTCGCAGGCGTCCAGCAGGAGGTCGAGGTCCTCCTCGCGTCCCTGGCCCCGCTCGATGCGCTCCATGATCCGCTCGAGCCAGCCCGATCCCTCGCGGCAGGGCGTGCACTGGCCGCACGACTCACGGGAGAAGAACTTGGTGATCCGCCACGCGGCACGGACCGCGCAGGTGTGGTCGTCCATGACGACGACCGAGCCCGAACCGAGCATGGAGCCGGCTTCGGCCACCTCGTCCTGGCCGAGCGGCAGGTCGATCTGGTCGGGACCGAACCAGGGTGCCGACACGCCACCGGGGATGAACGCCTTGAGACCCCGTCCGTGGGGGATGCCGCCACCGAGGACCGGGGCGTTGATCAGGTCGTTGAAGGTGGTGGTGACCATCTCGAGCTCGTAGACACCGGGATTGTGCACGTGGCCGGCCAGGGCGAACAACCGGGTGCCGGTGGATCGGCCGCCACCGAGGGCGGCGAATGCGGCGCCGCCGTTGAGCATGATCCACGGGAGGTTCGACATGGTCTCGACGTTGTTGACCACGGTCGGGTCCCCGTAGAGGCCGATGGCCGCCGGGAAGAACGGCGGCTTGATCCTCGGCCAGCCGCGCTTGCCCTCGAGCGACTCGAGCAGCGCGGTCTCCTCGCCGCAGATGTAGGCGCCCGCACCGGGGTGCACGACCACGTCCACCGAGAATCCGGACCCGAAGATGTCACGCCCCACCGCACCGTGCGCGTAGGCGTCGTTGAGCGCGGCCTGGACCCGCTCGAGGCCGAGGGCGAACTCGCCCCGTAGGAAGATGAACACCTGGGCGACCTGGAGCGCGTAGGCGGCGATGACCACGCCCTCGATCAGCTGGTGCGGATCCCGCTCGACCAGCAGGTGGTCCTTGAACGTGGCCGGCTCGGACTCGTCGCCGTTGACCACCAGGTAGGTCACCGGGGCCTTGCGCAACATCGACCACTTCCGACCGGCCGGGAACCCGGCGCCGCCGCGACCGAGCAGGCTGGCCGCGTCGACTTCGGCGGCCACCGCCTCGGGGGTGAGGGTGAGGGCCTTGCGCAGCCCGTCGTACCCACCGGTGGCCAGGTACCGCTCGAGGGTGTGGGAGTCGTCGTGGGCGATCCGGGCGGTGATGATCTTCGGCGGGTCGGTGATGGCCATCAGGCACCCCCTGCGTCGGTATCGGCCTTGGCCGCATCGCGGGCGGCGCGGGCCTGGGCCGCCAGCCGGCGCTCCTCGGCGACCTCGTCGGCATCGACGGTGAGCCCGTTCGCCCGGCGGACCCGGATCAGGGTCCCGTGTGGGGGGATGTCGGCATCACGGGCGCCGGCACGCAGGTCGGCCACCAGGCGGTCGAAGGACTCCGCCGTCTGGGCGCCGACGTAGCGGTGGTTGACCTGGACGCAGGGCGCCCGATCGCAGTCGGCCAGACACTCGGCCTCTTCCAGGGTGATCGACCCGTCGGCCGTCGTCCCCCCGGCACCGATGCCCAGCGAGTCCTCGGCATGTTCGAGCAGTTCGGCCGCCCCGCCCAGGAGGCAGGCGATGTTGGTGCACACGGCCACCACGTACCTACCCACGGGCTCGGTGTGCAGCATGTCGTAGAACGACGCCGTCCCGAGGACCTCGCTCGGGGTGACCCCGACCAGTCCGGCGATGTCGACCATCGCCTCGGGGGTGAGCCACCCGTCCTGTTCCTGGGCCAGGTGGCACAGCGGGATGAGCGCGGAACGGGGCTCGGGGTAGAGCGAGATCAGCTGGCGGGCCCGGGACACCATCTCGGCGGACAGATGGGTGGGCGGGGCGGTCGCCAGGGAGGCCCTGCGGGGCGGGGCGATCGGGGTCGGCTCGGTCACCGGTCCACCTCCCCCATCACCGGGTCCACCGAGGAGCAGGCGACGACGGCGTCGGCCAGCAGCCCGCCGCGCATCATCAGGGGCAGTGCCTGCAGGTTCACGAAACTCGGGCCCCGGATGTGCATGCGGTACGGCTTGGGTCCGCCGTCGGACACCAGGTAGCAACCGAGCTCGCCACGCGGCGACTCGGTGGCCACGTAGACCTCGCCCTCGGGAACCCGGAACCCTTCGGTGAACACCTTGAAGTGGTGGATCAGGGCCTCCATCGACTCGTCGATCCGGCCACGGGGCGGCGGAGTCACCTTCTTGTCCTGGACCCGGTAGTCGCCGGCCGGCATCTTCTCGATCACCTGACGGATGATCCGGATCGACTCACGGATCTCGTTCAGGCGGATGGAGTACCGGTCGAAGTTGTCCCCGAAGGTGCCGACGATGACGTCGAACTCGACCTCGTCGTAGCGCAGGTACGGCATCGACCGACGCAGGTCCCACGGCACACCGGTCGAGCGGAGCAGCGGCCCGGTCAGCGACAGGGCGAGCGCCTCTTCAGCGGACAGGTTGCCCACGCCCTCGGACCGCTGACGGAACAGTGGCTGACCGGTCAGCAGTTCGTCGTACTCGTCGAGTCGGGGCAGCACCGTGTCGCAGATCACGGTGACGTCGTCCTCCCACCCGTCGGGCAGGTCGGCGGCCGTCCCGCCCGGGCGGATGAAGTTGTGGTTCATCCGCAGTCCGGTCGTCTTCTCGAAGAACGCGAGGATCATCTCGCGCTCGCGGAAGCCGTAGATCATCATCGAGGTGGACGCGTGGTCCATGCCGTTGGTGGCCATCCACATCAGGTGGGACGAGACCCGGTTGAGCTCCACCAGGAGCATCCGGATCCAGTCGGAACGGGCGGGCATCTCGATCCCCAGCAGCGCTTCGACCGCCAGCGAGAGCACCAGCTCGTTGTGCAGGGGCGACAGGTAGTCCATCCGGGTGACGTTGGTCGACCCCTGGACGTAGGTGAGTTCTTCGGCCGTCTTCTCCATGCCGGTGTGGAGGTACCCGATCACCGGCTTGGTGCGCAGCACGGTCTCGCCGTCGAGCTCGATCATCAGGCGGAGGACCCCGTGGGTGGAGGGGTGCTGCGGGCCCATGTTGATGATCATGGTCTCGTCGTCGGTCTGCTCGATGTCGATGTCATCGGCATTGACGACCACACCTTCGGGCAGGCGCAGCACCGCGCCCGCCTCGCGGCGCAGTTCGTCCGGCTCGGTCAGGCGCCGTGGGAAGAGCTCCTGGGCCCCCTCGGACGTCTCGATCACCAGGCCCTTGCTGGTACCGATCGGCGTGGGCTCGTCGTACTGCTCACCGGAGACCGGGTCCGGAAGGTCGGTGTCGGGGTGGGGCACGGCGGCGTCGGCGGCGGACACGGGATCGCTCATCGGGGCCCCGGGGAACCCTTGAACTGCACCGGCACCCGGCCCACGCCGTAGTCCTTGCGGAGGGGGTGGCCCTCCCAGTCCTCGGGCAGCAGGATCCTGGTCATGTCCGGGTGTCCGGTGAACACGATGCCGAAGAGGTCGTAGGCCTCGCGTTCCATGGCTTCGGTGCCCGGGTACAGATCGAACAACGTGGGGATCTCGGCGTCCTCGGCGGGCACCTGCACCCGCACCCGCACCCGGCGGACCTGGCTCAACGACAACAGGTTGACCACGACCTCGAACCGTTCCGAGACGACACCGTCAGGCAGGGTGCGTCCCGGGTGGGCCAGGTAGTCCACCCCGCAGAGATCGGCGCAGGTCTCGAAGCCCTCGTCGCGCAGGCCGCCCACCACGTCGAGGTACTGCGCCCGGGTGGGGAAGAGGATCTCGGGTGCCGCACCCCGCCGTTGGCGGACGGCGGAACCGCCGGCGGCGCCGAGTACGGGCGCGTCGGAGGCCGTGTCCCCGCCGGTCGCCGTGGTCACAGGGGCTCACCAACGCTGCGGGCGATGATCGGGTTGCGCTTGGGAGTGCCGAGGTGGACGGCGTTCGGGCGGTTCGGGTTCCACCCGGTCGTGCCGTCGTCGGGGGCCTGGGCGTCGTCGGTGTCACGACCCTCGTCCGAGGCGAGGTTGCCGGTGCCCGGCCGCCCGGCAACGCTCAGGCCGCGACGCTGGGTGATGTCATCGGTGCGGACCTTCTCGTGGAGGGTGAGGATGGCGTGCATCAGGGTCTCCGGCGTCGGAGGGCACCCCGGGGCGTAGACGTCGACCGGCACGATCTGGTCGACACCCTGGACGATGGCGTAGTTGTTGAACATCCCACCCGAACTGGCGCAGACCCCCATCGACAGCACCCACTTGGGCTCCATCATCTGGTCGTAGACCTGTCGGAGGACCGGCGCCATCTTCTGGGAGACGCGTCCCGCGACGATCATCAGGTCGGCCTGACGGGGGGAGGCACGGAACACCTCCATGCCGAAGCGGGCGAGGTCGAAGTCGGCCGCCCCGACGGACATCATCTCGATGGCGCAGCAGGCCAGTCCGAAGGTGGCGGGCCACATCGAATAGGTCCGGGCCCACTTGACGAGATCCTCGAGCCGCCCGGTCAGGAAGTTGTGCTGGAGGTCCTCGAGTCCCATGGTCCCTCAGGCGGCGCGGCCGGGGCCGGCCGGCGCGGTGGTCGGGGACTGAGCGGGCTCGGCCACGCCGGAACTGCCGATCCGTCCGATGGTCGAGCTCGACGTACGCGACGGCATGCCGCCGGCCAGACGCTTCGACGGTCCCCAGCTGAGGGCCCCGTTGCCGACCAGGAACAGGAACGAGATGAACACCACGACGGCGAACACCAGCACCTCGACCAGACCGAACGCCCGGAGCTGGCGGAAGATGACCGCCCACGGGTAGAGGAAGACCACTTCGATGTCGAAGATGATGAAGATCATCGCCACCAGGTAGAAGCGCACCGGGAACCGGGTGGGCGGGTCGATGCCGGGGACGATCCCGCACTCGTAGGGGGCGATCTTGGCCGCGGTGGGGCGCTTCTTGGGTGCGAGGAGGGCCGACGCCACGAAGGACAGCGAGGCGAAGAGGAACCCCAGGATGATCAAGATCAGGATCGGCAGGTAGTCGGCCACAGCACGTGTTTTTTACCATGTACTCCTCCGCACAAGCACATCCGGCCGACCGACGCCTGTCGGGCGCTTCCCCGGGCGGGTACGGGCCCGGGCACGGGGCCCCACCCGCCGGCGGCCCGACCGCTCCCGGTGTGCCGATCTCCACCGTGCCCCCCTAGCATTGGGGCGTGAGCGCGACGTCCGACACCACCACCGGGACCGGCACCTCCGAGGCGGAGGTCCCCCCGCCCCGGGACCACGTGCACGACGTACTGGTGGTGGGCGGTGGCCCGTCGGGATCGTCCTGCGCCTACTGGCTGGCCGAGGCCGGGTGGGACGTCGCCCTGGTGGAGAAGAAGGAGTTCCCCCGGGCCAAGACCTGCGGCGACGGCCTGACGCCCCGCGCCGTCCGCCAGATCGCCGACATGGGGATCGAGGGATCGCTGGCCGGAGCCCACCGCTACACCGGCCTGCGTGCCCACGCGTTCGGCAAGGTCCTGGACCTCCCCTGGCCCGAGCACCCGTCGTTCCCCTCCTACGGGTACGTGATCACCCGCCACGACCTCGACGAGTTGGTGAACGACCGGGCGGCCAAGGCCGGTGCCACCGTCTGGCAGGGCACCGAAGCCCTCGAGCCGCTCCTCGACACCGCAGCGCCCACCCGGCAAGGCGCCGGACTCCCCTCGTGCGTCGGCGCGGTGGTCAAGGACAAGGCCACCGGCCAGGTCCGTGAGATCCGGGCCCGCTACGTGGTCGTCGCCGACGGGGCCAACTCCCGGTTCGGCCGTGCGCTCGGTACCAGCCGTGACCGGTCGCAGCCGATGGGCATGGCGCTCCGTGGCTACTACTCGTCACCCGGACACGACCAACCCTTCATCGAGTCCCACCTCGACATCCGCGACGGCGACGGCAACGTGGTGCCCGGCTACGGCTGGATCTTCCCGTTGGGCGACGGCCGGGTGAACGTCGGGGTCGGCCTGCTCTCCACCGACCAGCGGTGGAAGGGCGTGAACACCGGCACCCTGATGCAGCACTTCGTGGCCTGGGCCCCGAAGGAGTGGGAGCTCTCCCCCGCGACCGCCCTCGGGGCCCCCACCGGCGGAAAGCTCCCGATGGGTCTGGCCGTCGGCCCCCGCGTAGGGGCGACCACCCTCGTCGTCGGTGACGCGGCGGGGACCATCAACCCGTTCAACGGGGAAGGCATCGCCTACGGCTACGAGACCGGACGACTGGCCGCCGCCTCGCTGGGCGAGGCACTGTCGGGTGACGGCTTCGACGCGCTCCTCCGCTACGAGGACCGGCTGGACGAGGCCTACGGCCTCTACTACCGGGTGGCCCGGGCGTTCATCCGGGTCATCGCCCGTCCCGAGCTCATGAAGCTCTGCGTCGGTACCGGCATGCATTCCGAGACGCTCATGGCGTGGATCCTGAGGATCATGTCGAACCTGGTCCGCCCCGACGAGACAGGCCCGGCCGAGGCCGCCTACCGGGCGCTGGCCACGATCGCACGACTGGCACCCGAAGGCGTCTGACCGGCCGGCTACTTGGCGACGGCCGCCCCGACCCGGCCGGCCACGGCGTTGTAGGCCGGGCTGAACACGTCACCGTCGATGGCCGGTCCGTTGGTGCTCGGCTGCAGGACGGTGACCACACGGCCACCGAGCAGGTAGGCGTCGCCCACCACGTCGGTTCCCGTCCCGGCCAGCGTGTAGGTGGACACCACGCCGTAGGCCTGGACCCCGGTCGGGGCGGTCAGCGTCACGGGCTGGACCTGGACGGTCGCCCCGGGCACGGCGGCGGCGGCCAGGGCGCCTGCGTACTGCTGGAAGCACAGGTCGAACTTCGGATTGGTGAAGATGCCGTCGAGCGCCTGGACCTGACCCGGTGACGCCAGGATCATCGTCTTCGATCCCATCTCGAACGACGACCCGGCCGCGCTCTGGAAGATGGGCGACTCGACCAGGCTCGTCTGGTTCGGCAACGATCCCGAGCCGAGCAGGCCCGAGACGTCGGCGTAGCTGGTGTTGAGGCACGACGCCATGGTGTTGGTGGCGCTGGCCTGGGCCGCGGCAGGTGCGACCGGCGGACGGACCACGGCCTCGGCCGGTGCGGACTCGGTCCAACCGGCCGGCAGGTCGGCCAGACGCAGGTTGATCGAGCCGGCCAGGGCGGTGTCCGCTGCCGCCGAGGTGGCCGGCGTGGCAGGCACGGCCGGGGTGGCCGGCGTCGAGTTGTTCCGCTTGGACACCACGTAGGCCGCGCCTCCGGCCACCACCAGTACCAGCAGGACGACGAGGACGAGTGACCGACGGTTGGACCGGGATCCGGACTTGGCCAGGGTCACGCCGGACGCACCGTCGGCACCGGAGGTGGACGGCATC
>Ga0302279_10004893_pt1 | contig 15348 bp, 15 predicted proteins | sample III_Bog_N3_3_FD_194541 | JGI IMG/M metagenome (GOLD analysis project Ga0302279, IMG submission 194541) | Peat permafrost microbial communities from Stordalen Mire near Abisko, Sweden - III_Bog_N3_3 | ecosystem: Environmental > Terrestrial > Soil > Wetlands > Peat | place: Sweden: Abisko...
ACCCCTTCATACCGCCCGCAGACCAGCGCCACCCGGTCGAGCTTGGCCATCTCCCGCGCCACCGCCTGCGTAAACGGCCGCCCCTGCGCGCTGAGCAAAATCACCACAGGCCGAGCCGGTATATCAATCGCCGCTTCGGGCTTGGCTTCACCAGGCTCGGCTTCATCATGCTCGGCTTCGCCTAGCTCGTCTTCATCAGGCTCGGCTTCATCATGCTCGTCTTCATCATGCTCGGCTTCGCCTCGCCCGTCTTCACCGGGCTTTGTATCAGGGCACGACTTCAGTCGTGCCGAATCAGGCTCAAGAGAGAGGTGGGCTTTAGCCCCCGAGGCTCTCTTCGCCTCAACCCCCAGCGAGCCCAGCGCCTCGGCAATCGGCTGCGGCTTCAGCACCATCCCCTCGCCGCCGCCAAATGGCCGATCATCCACCGTGCGATGGCGATCATGTGTGAACGCGCGCAAATCGTGCACGGCCACCTCGACCAGCCCCTCCGCCAGCGCCCGGCGCAGAACTCCATTCTCCAGAAAGCCGGAGAAGAACCCGGGAAAGATGGTGATAATGTCGAAGCGCATACCCATCGATCATATAAGCTGGCGCGCACCGCCAGATCAATCACCGCAACCCAGCGCGCAATGTGCTTTAATGTTGCCCAACCGCCATGGCCGACTTTGAATCCCTTCTAACCCGCTGGCTCGCTGCCGGCGTCCTCGACTCCGCTGCCGCCAACCGCATCCGCGCTTATGAAAGCGGGCAGGCCCACCCCGCCGGCCACGCTGCCAAGCGCGTCGGCTGGCAGGGTCTGGTCGCGCTCATCCTCGGCGCGTTGCTGCTCGCCTGTGGGGTCGTGCTCTTCGTCTCCGCCCACTGGGACCAGCTCGGCCCCGCCGCCCGCTTCACACTGGTGCTGTCCATGGTGGCCATCTTCCACCTCGGCGGCGCGGCCGCACGGGATAGCTTCCACGGCCTCTCCACAGCCCTGCACGCCGTGGGAACCGTCTCCACCGGCGCGGCCATCGCCCTCACCGGCCAGATATTCAATATCCAGGACCACTGGCCCGCGGCCATTCTTATGTGGGCTGTGGCCGCGCTGGCCGGTTGGGTGCTGCTGCGCGATGAGGCGCAGCAGACCCTCACACTGCTGCTGTTTCCCGCCTGGATCTGGGCCGAACTGGCTTATCGCGCCGAAGGCCACATCGGCGCCGACGTCTACCTGGGCCGCTTCCTCATCGTCTGGGCCATGCTTTATCTCATCGCGCTTCTCGGCTCAAAGCACCGCATCACCCAGGGCATTCTCTTTGCTGCCTCGGCCATCGCCGCCATTGCCGGCACGGTCATCCAGCTTGAAGGCTGGACATCATGGAACGCCTCGCAGACCTTTCTGCCCTTCCACCTGCGCGTCTGGGCCTGGATCGCCATCGCCGCGCTGCCGCTGCTCTTCGCGCTCTTCAAACGCCACGAGAGCCTTGTCCCCGTCGCCGCCGCCGTAGGCTTCACTATCCTGCTGCCCTGGTGCCTCCGCCTCCGCATCCAGCACTACGACTACGGCAACAATCACCAGACCTACACCTACTCCGAGCCCAACCTGCTGGCCCACGCGCTCGTCGCAGCCTTCGCCGTCTTCGTCATCTGGTGGGGCGTGCGCCTGGGCAGCAAGGCGCTGGTCAACCTGGGCATGGTCTGGTTCGCCATTGCCGTGGGCTGGTTTTACTTCAGCGATCTCTTTGACAAGATGGGCCGCTCGCTCGGCCTCATCGGCCTCGGCATTCTCTTCCTCGCCGGCGGTTGGGCGCTTGAAAAGACCCGCCGCAGCCTCATGGCCCGCATGGCCGCAGAAGCAGCGCCCCTCAAGGAGGCATGGTGAAGCTCTCCAAAGTCTCACTGGCCCTGCTCGGCATTCAGCTCGCGATCGTCTCCACCATCGCTGCGAAGTATCTTTACCAGCGCATCAGCTGCCCACGTGTCTGGACGCGCACCGTCGCCTACGATCCCGACCTGCTCATGCGCGGCCGCTATCTGAGCGTGCAGCTGCTTGTGGATGGATGCCAGAGCACGCTGCCCTCGGCCGCGCAGGCCGCCATGCCGCGCGACAAAAACGGTGTGCAGACAGGAAAGGTCTTCACGGTCAACGCCAACGGCCCGGTCCGCTTTCCGGCTCGCATCAAGGTCGAGAGCAACAAGCTCGTCGTCATCCGCCTGCCGGAATCAGCAAGCCAAAGCGGCGCGCAGATGGTGGCCGCCTGGCCCGGCTCGTCCTGCGACAAGCTCCGCTTGGAAGACCCGGTCGACTTCTACATCGCCGAGCACGCTGCCAGCCCCATGCCCGCTGGTTCCGGCCAGGAGCTCTGGGTCGAGGTCACCGTCCCGCCCAAAGGCCCCCCGCGCCCGCTCCAACTGGCGCTTAAAGACAACGGCGTCTGGAAGCCGCTCAATTTGCATTAGGGTTGCGGCAGCGCAATCTCGCCGCGCGGGCGTTCGGCTCAGCTTGCTTTCACGAATTCAGGCCGACCAGCCCTTCAGGCAGCGCCATCTCCACGCGCTTCGCTTCAAGGTCGATCCGGCGCAGGTAGCTCTTCGCAAAGGGAACCAGGATCTCGCGCTCTGAACCGTCGCCGGCGCTGGTCGCGATCGCGGGCGCATTGACCACCAGCAGCGCCACCGGCCCCGCCGTGCGGTCCACGTCTGCAATCTGCCCGATCGTCACCGGCTCCGCTCCGGCCACATCCACCAGTGCGCAGCCGATCAGGTCGCCGACATAGATTTCATCCTCCGCCAGAGGCGCGCGCTCTTCCAGCGGAATTGCAACAATCAGACCTGCCAGCGTCTCTGCGTCCGAGATCGACTGCGACTGCGCAAAGTGCAGCACCACGCCGCCCTTGTGCAGCCAGTGCGCTGTCAGCGCAACTTCGCGCGGCAAAGGCCCAGCGGACGATGAACGAATGCGCGGTGAATCCGGGTCCGCGATCAGCCAAAGCCGCTTGCGCTCGGCAAATTTTTCAGGGAAATCGGTAAGAATATCGGCGAAGACTTCGCCCTTGCGGCCCTGCGGGCGGCGGATACGCGCCAGCCAGAGCCACTCTTGATGGGGTGCGGGCGCGGTCAAGAGTGCTTGCTCCGCGGCACGGCCGACGGCAGGGAAGGGAGTCGCCAAGCCTATTCGTCTTCTTCCAGGATGTCGAGCGTGTAGCGGCGGTGCAGCTTCATGCTCACCGCGCCCAGAATGGTGCGCACCGAGCGGGCCGTGCGGCCCTGCTTGCCAATCACCTTGCCCACATCCTCGGGCGCCACGCGCAGCCGGAGGACCGTGCTCTCGTCGTGGCTCACGGATTCGACGGCGACGGCATCCGGCGCGTCCACAAGAGCCCGCGCAATCTCGCGGACCAGCTCGTCCACGTTGATGGTTTCGTGTTGGGTCATGTTCGTGCCCCTGACCGGATGGCTCCAGAAATTTGCCACATGCAATGGTGCGCTGAATCCTATCACCCAAAGCCGGCCGTCGTCAGTAAATGTGTGCGGGCCGGGAAAGGGCAGCGGCGCGGCAGGAAGTTATTCTCCAGCGGGCCGTCATGCCCTCACGGCAACCGGGCAATCAGGCTTCGACGGGAGCTTCCACCACGGCGGCAGTTTCCACCGGCTCCGCAACCGCTTCCACGGCAGGAACCTCGGCGGCAGGAACCTCGACTGCAGGAACCTCAGCTTTTTTCGGAGCCGGAGCCGCCTTGCTGGTCTTGAGTGAAGGGGCCGGGGTCAGCGGGGCGTCAGCGGCCTTGACCGGGTTGTTGGCCACCAGCTTCGCCACAATGGTGGAGAACTGCGCACCCACGCTCTTCCAGTAGGCGATCCGATCGTGCTTCAGGTCCACCGTGGCCGGGCTGGTGCGGGGGTTATAGGTGCCGACAACCTCGATGGAGCGGCCATTGCGGGCGCGGTCCTTCTCGATGGCCACAATGCGGTAGTAGGGCTGCTTGCGGGCGCCGAAACGCGCCAAACGAATCATCACCACGGCGATACGGTTCCTTTCAAATTCCAGTGCTCTGTTGGTCAGCGGGGGCACTTCCGGCCGGCTACGGCTCGCGTTCAGGCACGCAGCGCCAAATTCGGGGCCAGGCGTGTGCGCCCAGCCGCACAAGACTCAACATCTAAGTATCGCCGAAAAGGGGGTTCGAGGCAAGTTTTGCGGGGCGTTGGTGGTTGCAATGGCTTGGAATGAACCGGCGCGAACGGAGGGGTTCGAACCCTCACGAGCTAGAGTTGCAACCGGCGAGGGAGAACTTCCCCCGCTGCGTCTGCCAGTTTCGCCACGCCCGCGCCATAGAAAGGCTCTCATGCTCCTGGCGACTCCACAAATCCCACCGGCGCTGCGGCTGTCTCGCCGTCTCTGCCCCGGGTCCTTTATCGGCTGACTGCAGCCAACAAAGAGATTGGTCCGGGAAAAGTAAGGCAAAAGGATGTATTCTGTAAGGAAAGGTGCACCATGCGGAGCAAAACCCAGCCCATCGCCAAGCAAAGTGTCCTCCGGACGGTCGAGGCCACTGTCACCTCCAAAGGCCAGGTGACGCTGCCCAAGGCGTTGCGGAGCCAACTCGGAATCGGTGCCGGAAGCCGGATTCGATTCACTGTGGGAGTCGATGGCAAGGCGCAGGTGGAGAAGGTGATGAACACGCTCGATGACCTGTGGAGATTGGCCGATTCGCGCGAAAAGCCGAAAGGCAGAATGAGCTTTGAAGAGATGGACGAGGCTAAGGCGCGGAGAATCTGGTGATCGTCGCCGACACCAATGTCTGGGCGCGCGCTTACCTGAGAGACGATGCCGCGCAGACGCCCAAAGCCCAGCGGCTGTTGGCTGAAGCCCAGACAGGCGGCGGCGTGTTTGTGCCGCTCGTTGTGCTCGCGGAACTGGCGTGGGTCCTACGCGCAAAATGGAAGCGCGAAAGCATCCTGGCCACGTTCGAGGAACTGCTGAGCGCCGACGGCGTGAAGGTTGAGGCGGCATGGATTGCTCAGTCAGCGATCAACGCCGCCCGCGAGGGCAACGGCGGCTTTGCCGATCACCTGATTGCGCAAGCGGGCCTTGCAAACGGAGCAATTGAAACGGTCACCTTCGACGAAAGCTTCGGCAAAGCTGCAAAGGTACGACGGCTGCGTTAGAGAAATCCGGCTCTCGCCTGCACCTCAACTCATTGCGCCAGAAACACAAAGGCTCCGGGTAATCAATCCGGAGCCTTTGCCTGTTTGGGTACCCAGTATCCTGGACGCCGCCTGCGAAACTAACCCTAGCTTAGCATATCGATGGAAATTCAGCAATCATGAGGTCGAGCGCCGAGCGGAGGGCAAGGGAGTCGAACCCTAGTGGCTGATTGGGCCACTCGACCGTTTCACAGGCGGCGTCCAGTACCCACTGGAAATACCCTCCAAACGACTGCCTGCGAAGGTCCAATGCTACCCTCGGGCGACCGTTAACCGAAAGTGACGAAAGTATTGGATCAATCCTTTCCCTTCTCCCCAAGGGCCGTGAGGACTTGATCCAACTGACCTTGGTCTGCGGAGAAGAACTGGATGTACCCATCGTGGCTGAAGAACGCACTGACGTAATTTGGACTGGTTAGTACGTATCCTCCCCATCCATTCAACATCGCGAGTTGCAAGAACGACGCAAGATCCTCGCACTCGAAATTCAGAAAAAAGTGACCCGGCGACTCATGGAGCAAATGACCGTCGCCATACGATTGGCGCAGTTTGTAATAGATGTGCCAGTTTTCTGAACTCGGCCAGATTCCCCATTCCGTAATCCAAAGGAGGGTGGGCTCGCGACAGGTTATCTTTGAACCTATCCATTGTGCATAGTAGAGAATCCTGCCCGGCGACGGCGGATACGAAAGCTGCACAGTCAGAACACCCGGCACCTTTTCAGGGAGCACACGCTCACGGCCTGCTAACCACTCCTCGCATTCTTGCACTGTGTAGAAACGCATCTCTTCACCGCGGCAAAATGTAGCCCGAAAAACTGTGCTGGGTCGACCCAGGAAACCCTATTCCGCCGGAAATAAAAACCTCAGCATCGGCCTCACCCGTCGCGCCCAGCTCGCCTCGTCATGCGCCCCGCCGTGCACCTTCTCAAAGTGCAGCGTCTCGCCCGGCTTCCAGTGGTTGGCTTTCAGCCGCCGGTTCAGCATCTCCACATCGTGCAGCGTCCGCTGGCCCTCCTTGTCGCCCACGTCGAGCCAGAGCCGCGGCCGGTCCCAGATCGCCGGCGCGTGCTCGTTCACATAGCCCAGAATGCTCTTGTGGTTCCACCACACGCTCGGCGAAAGCACCGCCAGCTTGCCAAACCACGTCGCATACCGCAGGCCCAGATAAAGCGAAACCAGTCCACCCAGAGACGACCCGCCCAGCCCGGTCGACTCGCGGTCCGTCCGGACCCGGTACTGCGTCGCGATCCAGGGCAGAATCTCCCTGGTCAGCGTGAGCCCGTACTGCGCCGCCTCGCCGCCGCCCATCTGCCAGTCGCGTTCGTGCGTGTACTCGGCCAGTCGCCGGTCGCCGGTGTTGTAGATGCCTACAATAATCAGCGGCTCTACCTCGCCGGCCAGGATCGCCGCGTCCGCTTGCTCGCGCACCTCCCAGGTGCGCCCCGGAATGAACGAAGTCCGCGGGTCAAAGAGGTTCTGCCCGTCCTGCAAATAGAGCACCGGATAGGTGCGCTCGGGTTGCTGCTCGTACCCCGGCGGCAGGTAGACGATGAGGTCCCGTTTGTCCGGCAGATACACAGAAGGGAAGCCGCGATGCAGCCTGAGCCGCGGGTGCGGCGTGGGCTCGCCAGCTTCGAGCAGGCCTTGCGGCAGGTGCGCCCAGGGGTTGTCGTCCGGCATGTGGGGTTCCAACTGCAAGCGTTGCGGTCCTTGTTGGGGATATGGGCTGGCCACGCCGATTCAGCGCAAAACCGCCAGAAAAAACAACAACCCAGCCTGTTACATTAACAAGAAATTGAAGGTTCTCCAAAAGACAGGGATCAGGGATCAGGGGTCAGGGAACGAGGGTGGCATGAATCGTGAGTATCACAAGTGGTATTCGCCGCGGCTGGGCCGGGATATGGAACTGCTGGTCTTTGGCCACGGCGGGCTGCCGGTGATCGTGTTTCCCACTTCGGGCGGCCGCTTCTACGAGTTTGAAGATCGCGACATGATCGCCGCCCTCGCCGGCAAAATCGACGCCGGCCGGTTGCAGGTCCTCTGCGTCGACTCGGTCGACATGGAGAGCTGGTACAACAAGGCCGTGCCGCCGCGCTGGCGCATCGCCCGCCAGATCCAGTACGACGATTACCTCATCCATGAGGTCGTCCCGCTTGTCCGCCAGAAGAATCGCGACCCGCATCTTGTCTCGCTGGGGTGCAGCTTCGGCGGCTTCCACGCCGTCAACGTCGCCCTCAAACATCCCGACGTCTTCACCGGCTTCCTCTCCATGAGCGGCGCCTTCGATCTGCGCAACTTCCTGGGCGGCTACTACGACCAGGACAGCTACTTCAACCAGCCCATGGACTTTCTGCCCAACCTGGGCGACAACTGGTTCCTCGACCGCTACCGGCGCTCGAGCTACGTGCTGGCCACCGGATGGGACGACCAGTGCCTGGGCCAGAACCAGCGCCTCGACGGCATCCTGAGCGCCAAGGGGATTCCCCATAAGCTCTTTGTGTGGGACTCCTACAACTCCCACGACTGGCCGACGTGGAAGCGCATGGTGGAGGAGTATCTGTGACCGGAAAACGAACGCTGCTGCGGACCGTCGCTCTGTGGGCCCTGCTGCTCGGCGTGACAGTTGGACTCCGCGCCGGCGTGGCCATCCACTTCCCCAATGTCTTCCATCCCGATGAGATCTTCCAGACTCTTGAGCCCGCCCACCGGATCGCGTTCGGTTACGGCGCATCCACATGGGAGTGGCGGGGCGGAGTCCGGTCCTGGGTCTTTCCCACTTTCCTCGCCGGAGTCATGCGGACCACCGTCTGGATGGGCCCAGGCTCCGCTGGCTATCTGGACGGGATCATCGTGGTCATGTCGCTGGGCGCGATGGCGACGGTATGGTTCGCCTACGCGTGGGCCCGGCGTGTCAGCAGTCCGGAAGCGGCCATCATCGCCGCTGGAGCCTGCGCCACCTTCTTCGGGCTGGTCTACTTTTCGTCCAAAGCGCTCACTGAGGTGGCGGCTACCAACTTTCTGCTGCCCGGACTCTACCTGGGCATCTACGGCGACCAGGCCACGGAGAAAAGGCGATTGTTTTTTGCTGGAATCCTGGTGGGCCTGGCGGGATCGCTGCGGATTCAGATCATTCCAGCGGTAGGCTTCGCGGCCCTCTATTTCTGTTACCCGCGCTGGCGGCAGAGGATTCCCGCCGTCGCCGCTGGCCTTGCCCTCCCGGTGCTGGCCTTCGGACTGGTGGACAAGCTGACCCTCACCTATCCCTGGCAGTCCTTCATTCGCTACTTTCAGGTCAATGTCAGCGAGGGTCGCAGCCTCGACTACGGAGTCATGCCCTGGTACTGGTATCTGGAGCTGATGGTCCTGCTGCTGGGGCCGGTTCTGCTCTTTATCTGGCAGGGTGCCCGGCGCAGCCCTTTCCTGGCCGCCGTTATCGTCATCATTGTGGGTTCGCACTCCCTGCTCAGCCATAAAGAGATCCGCTTCATGTACCCGATGCTTGCGCCGGCGATCGTGTTGGGCGCAATTGGCTTCGTGGAGTCGGCCAAGCGGTTGCGGGCGCGCTTCACGCTGCTCGCCAGCCCGACGGCCCTGGTGGCGGCGGGGCTCGCTTTCTTCGTTCTATCCTCGGCATTGATGGCCGCCACATCCGTGCGTTGGTTGAAGCCACAGGGTGCGCAGCTGGCCTTCCAACAGCTCAGCCGCGACCCTGCGCTCTGTGGTGTCGGGTTTACCGGCGTCACCTGGTGGAAGACCGGCGGATATAGCAGCCTGCACCGCGATGTGCCCATCGTTGCCGTCTCCGACGAGGCCGACATTGCCAAGCAGGCGCCGACCTTCAACGCCCTGGTAGCGCCGTCCGCAACCCCCGGGATTCCCAGCAGCTATGCTGAAAGCGGCTGCTCGAACGGGGTCTGTTTGTACCGGCGGCCTGGTGGATGTGAGACGCCTCAACCAGAGGACACCCTGGACTGGTACCTGCGCAAGACAGGAAAATGAGAACAGAAAATCCAGCGTGGAGGACGCCGCCTCATGAGCTCTCTCAACCCCTACGAAAAATTTCTCGATGGCCGCCCGCCCGAGGCAATTCTTTCCATCACGCACGATGAGCTGGAGCGGCTGCTCGCGGTCATCGGCGAAAAGAAGGTCGACCAGCCGCAGGCCCCCGGAAAGTGGAGCGCCGCGCAGATCATGGCTCACCTGGCCGACTGCGAGATTGTGTTCGCCTTCCGTCTGCGCCAAACGCTGGCTGAGGACGCGCCGCTGATTCAGCCCTTCGACCAGGACAAATGGGCTTCCACGTACACCGGAGTGTCCGCCGCACAGGCGCTTGCCGTGTTCAAGGCCATCCGCGGCTGGAACCTGCGCCTGATCGCGCTCGCGCTCCCTGAAGCAGCCGACCGGCCGGTCACTCATCCGGAGCGGGGAACCATGACCTTCCTCACCCTTGTCGAGACTATGGCCGGTCACGACCTCAATCACCTGGCGCAGCTGGAGAAGATCAAGGCGACGGGCTGAGGGAATCGATCTGGGTGAGAGCGCGTTCCTCCCGGGGCTGAAGCCCTCGATTTCATTCCACCGTCAGGCGGCGCGTCTAAAGACGCGCCCTTTCAAGACGCGCCCTTTCAAAACACCCTCCGCCGCGATTCTGTTCGCACCTTCGTCCTTGTCCGCACGTCTACAATCAGTAGAGATGTCTGACACCCTCTATCTGAGTTTGTGGTACCCCAACCTGCGCCTTGAAGCGCTGGCCGGAAAGCTCACCGCGGTGCTCGGCGCATTCGCCGCCCACGGAGGGGAGCCGCGGGTCTACTCGGCAACCGTCTGGCCGGTCAGTTGGAGTGAGACGCCCCTCTTCCAGCAGGTCTACGGCCGCCGCGTCGCCCCTGCAAACAATCCCGAAGTTCCCGGCGAACTCGGCGCGGAGCCGCAGTTCGCCGTCGAGCAAGCCCTTGAACCGCTCCACGAGGATTACGCCTACGAGTTCCAGATCGGCTGGAGCCTGTGGGAGCTGGAGACCACGGGGCCAGACCCGCGCTGGGCCCGTCAGCCGCGCCTGGTGCGCGTCACCGGCTACGGGCCCCTGTTTGACGACGGCGCCTACGAGCAGGACGGCCACGTCCGCATCGATTTCGGCTCGGACGCGCCATTCCTTGAAGAAGGCGTCGAGCTCGACTCCGGCGCCGCCCGCCATATTGAAGAGAACATCCGTCAGCTCATCGCCCTCGCGGCGGCTGTCGAAAAGGTCTCTGGAGCAACCGCCCGCCTGCTCTGGAGCGAGATGGGCGAGAGCCTGGCGCAGCGGCTGGCGGCGCGCCTTGGGGTAGTCAACTGACCGTGCGATTCACCATTGAACGGTTGCGGACGCTGGTGCTGGTCGCGGGAGTGCTGCTGATCGGGGCGCTGGTTGTGTTTCTGGCGCGCGGCCGGCTCAAGAATCCCCTCGACCTGAAAGAGCTGCCGCACAAGCTGGGCCTCAACATCACCTCCGACGCCAACGGCTTCACCCTCGACCACTCCTTTGGCGGCCATTCCCGCTACCGCATCCACGCCTCCAAGGCTGTCCAGTTCAAAGACAACCACGCCATTCTCCACGATGTGAAGATCGAGCTCTATGGCGAAGACCAGAATCAGGTCGATCGCATTGAGGGCGCGGAGTTCGACTACGACAAGAAGAGCGGCACCGCCCGGGCCGCGGGACCGGTCGAGATCACGCTCATGCGTCCCGGCAAGGCTCCCGCGGTTGCGCCCAGGGCTTCGGCGGCAGCCATCGCCAAGGGCAAGAGTTCGCCGATTGTCTCAGCTGCCAAGACCGCCGAGCGCGGCGAGATTGACGTGAAAACCAGCGGCCTTCTCTTCGACACACAGAGCGGCGTGGCCACCACCGCCGAACATGTTGACTTCTCCATGGTGCAGGGAAGCGGCAGTGCACAGGGCGCCTCGTATGACTCGAAGCAAGGCTTCCTGGTGCTCGATCGCGATGTTGATCTAAACACCGTGCGCAGCGGACAAACCGTAAACATTCGCGCCCAGCACGCCGAGTTCGCCCGCGAGACGCACCTGTGCAAGATGCACGCAGCCACGGCCGACTACCGGGGCGGGGAAGCGAAGGCGGGCGATGCCAGTGTGCTCTTCCGCGACGACGGCTCGGCCGTTCATCTGGATGCCGTGAACGGCTTCAACCTGGTCACGGCCACCGGAGGTCACGTCGCCGCGCCCACCGGCTCCATGGACTTCGACGAGCACAACCAGCCGCGTCACGGCCATCTCGAAGGCGGCGTCACCATGGACTCGACCCGCGACGCCGCCGACGGCTCCGGCCGGCGCACCATGCAGACCACCGCGCCCACGGTGGAGCTCGACTTTACCGGCAAAGGCGAGTTGCACCATGCCCACCTGCAGCGCGGTGTCCACATGCATAGCGAGCAGTTCACCGAGGCTGCCAACGGGCCGCTGCACGTGACCCGCACCTGGACCTCGCCCATCGCCGATGTCGAGTTCCGCGACAACGGCAAGGGCCAGGCCGAGCCGGCCACGATTCATGGCGTGGAAGGCGTGGTCATCACCGGCGAGAGTCAGCGCGGCAACGCGGCGTCCGAGCCCTCTCGCCTCGTTGCCGACGAGGTGACCGGCAGTTTCGGCCCCAACTCCGCGTTGAAGGCGATGACCGGCATCGGCCACGCGGCGATCGACCAGACCAGCGCCTCCGGAGCCCGCCAGAACGCTACATCCGATCAGATTGATGCGCGATTCAGCGAGCATGAGCCGGGTGCTGGAAAGCCGGCTGAGCCTGGCGCGCAGATCCAGTCCGCCGTGCTCGATGGCCACGTGGTGCTGACGCAGATCCCTGCGCCCAGGCCGGCGCAGCCCGGCACAACCCAGCTCGGTGAAGCAGCCGCTCCGCCCGCACCGCTCCAGGCCTGGGCCGGCCATGCTGTCTATGAAGGCGTGGGCGAGTGGCTGCATCTCACCATCAATCCCCGCGTCGAAGACGGCCTGATGCAGATGACCGCAGACAAGGTTGACGTCTCGCACGCGACCGGCGACGCTTTTGCCCATGGAAACGTAAAAGCCACCTGGCTCAATGCCAACTCATCCGCCCATGCAGCCGGCCCGCCCTCGCGCCCGGGCAACGCCGGCCTCGGCGGCCAGGGGCCGGCGCACGTCGTCGCCGAGGATGCGCATCTCCACCAGGCCACCGGCGAAACCACCTTCTCCGGCCACGCGCGGCTCTGGCAGCAGTCCAACTCCGTCGCCGCCCCGGTCATTGTTCTCGACCGCCAGCGGCAAACACTGGTTGCCCGCAGCGCCGATCCCGCCGAGCCGGTCAAAGCGGTCCTCCTCAGCACCGGCGGCCTGGAGCCGGGCGCAGCGAGACAGTCGACGAACGGCTCCGCTCCCCGCGGTAAGGATGCAGCCGGCAGATCCGCACCGCCCTCGGTCATCCGCATCCGCGGCGGCGACCTGAAGTACTCTGACGCCGAGCGCAAAGCAGTGATGCGCGCGGGCACGCTCGGCCCGGTCGTTGCCGAGACCGCCACCGCCACCACCGAGTCCGATGAAGTTGACCTGCTGCTCCTCCCGGCCGGCAATCACGCCGGAAAAGACGGCGCCCCGGCCCAGGTCGATCGCATGACCGCCCGCGGCCACGTCGTGGTCAGTTCGCAGGGCCGGCTCGGCACTGGCGAGCAACTGGTCTACACCGGCGACAATGGAGACTACGTGCTCACCGGCACCGCCGCCGCCCCGCCGCGCATGACAGACCCGGCGCGCGGCAACGTCAGTGGCCAGGCTTTGATCTTCCACAGCCGCGATGATAGTGTGAGCATCGAAGGCGGTGGACACCGGACGACTACGGAGACGACCGCGCCGAAGTAGAAGCGCATTTGAGAGGCGCCGTGGCAGCTAAATCATTTTTAGGATGGCCAAAGCAGGTTTCTGAAGGTTTTAATGGACACACTGATCGCTGAGGGAATCGGAAAGAGCTACAAGGGCCGCCAGGTTGTCCGCGGGGTCGACCTGCGCATCTCGCGCGGCGAAGTGGTGGGCCTGCTCGGCCCCAACGGCGCCGGCAAAACCACCAGCTTCTACATGATCGTGGGCCTGGTGCAGCCGGAGACGGGCCGCATCCTGGTCGACCAGACCGACATCACCCGCGTGCCCATGTATCTGCGCGCTCGCAACTTCCACATCAGCTACCTGCCCCAGGAGCCGTCTGTCTTCCGCAAGCTCACGGTCGAAGAAAACATCATGGCCGTGCTTGAGGCCCAGCCCCTGGGCAGCAAGGAGCGCCGCACCCGCACCGAAAAGCTGATTCATCAGCTCAACCTGGGCCATGTGCGCACTACCCGCGGCTACGCGCTCTCCGGCGGCGAGCGGCGCCGCGTCGAGATCGCCCGCTGCCTCTGCATACAGCCCAGCTTCATCCTCCTCGATGAGCCCTTCAGCGGCATCGACCCCATCGCCGTCCTCGAACTGCAAAAAATCATCTTCGATCTCAAAGCCAGCGGCATCGGCGTCCTCATCACCGACCACAACGTCCGCGAGACCCTCAGCGTGACCGACCGCGCCTACATCATCGCCGAGGGGCGTATCATTTTTGCCGGTACGCCCCACGAACTGGGCAACAATCCCGACGTGCGCCGCCTCTACCTCGGTGAGGGCTTTTCGCTGGGATGATGCCATGGCAGTCCGATGCACGGTTGCAGTATTTGTCAATACCCCCGCCGGACGGAACATCGCACCAAAGTCCAGCTGTCCCTTCCCAAAATGTTCGTTGCCTAATCTGGCACGGCGGGGTCAATGTGGGGTAATTTGACACCAGCCGGTTTTCTGACGCGATTAAACTGACAGTACGAGTACGACACAGGGAAAACGTTCAAGCTATGGCGCTGCTGCAACCCAAAATGACGCTCAAGGTGTCGCAACGCCAGGTCCTTACTCCGGGCCTGATGCAGATGGTGAGCGTCCTCGCCCTCAATAAGCTCGAGCTCAAGGAGATGATCGATGCCGAGATGGTCGAGAATCCCGTTCTGGAAGAGATTGATGAGTCGGTGCCCATGCTGGATGAGGTGGCCGGCCGCCAGGAGAGCCGCGAGCGCATGGAGCGGATGGAACTGCTCGATCGCCCCGGCCCCGGCGCTGTCGAAGAACCCGCGGCTCCGCCCAAGGATTCGTTTGAAGAGGTCGACTTCGGGTCGTACTTCCAGGATTACCTTGACCCCGGCTACCGCACCCAGCCGGAGTATGAAGACAGCGAGAAGCCCTCGTTCGAACACTTTCTCTCCCAGCCCACAAGCCTTTCCGATCACCTGGCGTGGCAGCTGGGCGCTCTGACCCTTGAACCCAGCCTGCACCAGGCCGCTGAATACGTAATCGGAAATCTGGACGAAGACGGCTACCTGGCCGCCGACGCGGACGAACTGGCCGCGGCGCTGCGCCAGCCGCCCGGCTCCGGCAACGGCCGCGCTTCCGCAGTCCTGGAGCCTGAAGCAGCTCTCGCCCTGGTGCGCCGCGCCATTGAGCTGGTGCAGCGGCTTGACCCGGCCGGCGTCGGCGCCCGCGACTTGCGTGAGTGCCTGCTCATCCAGATCGCCGCCCAGCAGCAGGAGTTTCTGCACCTGTTTGCCCGCCAGGAGGCTGAGGACAACGAAGAGGCCGATCCCGGCCCCGACGGCGATCCGCACCGCAGCTTCCGCGCCGAGGCCGACGCCCGGCTCGAAGACCGCCGCCGCAGCATGGAGGTCGCCAACCTCATCGTCGACCGCCATCTTCCCCTCCTGCAGAAACGCGACGTCAAAGACCTGGCCCGCGTCGCGCAGATCACCCCCACCGAGGCCCACGCCGGCGTCGAGTTCATCCGCACTCTGGACCCCCGTCCCGGCCGCCAGTACAACCGCGAGCAGACCCGCCTCATTGAGCCCGACGTGGTCTTTGTCAAGCGCGGCGCCGAGTGGGAAGTGGCCATGAACGAGGAAGACCTGCCCAGCCTCCGCCTCAGCTCGCGCTACCGCCGCATGCTGGTAGCTGAAAACACCGATAAGGAAGTCAAGGATTACGTGAAGGAGCGCTTCCGCTCCGCCATGCAGCTGATGCGCAACATCGCTCAGCGCAAGTCCACCATCCTGCGCACGTGCGAAGTCATCGTCCGCCGCCAGCGGGA
>Ga0302279_10004897_pt1 | contig 15335 bp, 9 predicted proteins | sample III_Bog_N3_3_FD_194541 | JGI IMG/M metagenome (GOLD analysis project Ga0302279, IMG submission 194541) | Peat permafrost microbial communities from Stordalen Mire near Abisko, Sweden - III_Bog_N3_3 | ecosystem: Environmental > Terrestrial > Soil > Wetlands > Peat | place: Sweden: Abisko...
GAGAATGCTTGGGTTGCCAGAAAATAGACACATGTTTTAGAGACTCAGCACTCCAGAAATATATAAATTATGAAGAAACTCCCCCTCGTATTACTGTCCGGCGCCATGATGAGCGGCCTCACCGCCGGCGCGCAGCCGGTTCCCGCAGTGCAATTGCAAGCCGCGAATTACAATGCCACCACCGGGGTCTGGACCGATTCCAGCATCAACGGTGACAACGCCACCTATTCCGGCTCCACCAAGCCCACCGTGGTCGCCGATGCGACGCCCAACGGTTCGTCGGCGCTGGACTTTTCCGGCATTGGCAGCCTGCTCCTCGGCACCTCCATCTCGCAGAGCAGTGGTTACACGGTGTTTGCGTATATTGAGCCGGCCTCGGATGGAGCCTCGCGCAACGCGCTCACCGGGGGGTCAGCCTCCACGGCGCTGGAATACGATGTTTATAATGGCAAGCAGGATTATCTGACCGAATATACGGCGGATAAGGCCACCGGCAATACGGTCCTGCCCACCACGAGTTTCAGCCTGATTGATCTGGCCGTGAATGCTTCCGGTTCCTCCTTCAACCTCAATGGGTCGTCGGACGGCACCGGCGCGGGGGCGACGTTTGGCAACCCCATCACCCGCATCGGCAACAATGAAGGCGGCGGTGATGGCTTTGTCGGCGACGTGGCGGAAATTGACATTTACACCGGGGTGCTGACCGCCGGCCAGATCAGCACGGTGGAACAGAACTTGATCGCGGAATACACCACGGTTCCCGAACCCACCACCTGGGCCATGATGCTCGGCGGTTCCGGTTTGCTGCTCGCGTTCAACCGTTATCGCCGCGCTTAAGCCCCGCGCCCTTTTGGCCCCCCCCACTCCGGCCCGGATCCGCATGGATCCGGGCCTTTTTTTTGGCGGCGGCAATCCGTTCCGTGCCACCCGGGGTGGTGGATGGGGTTGGACTGGTGCGCGCTTTGGAACTCGACGACGTGTCGTCTCGTCCAAAAGCGGCGACGTGTCGCCGCACTCCAAAGGCGATCGCTGGACAATCGCCCACAATTTTGGGAGGCGCGGCAATCCGTTTGCGTTGGGACTTGAGCCGGGCGGGCAACGGGCGTAGGTTGTAAAGCAGATTCAGCCATGCAGACAACGCGATTTTTTTCAGGGCGGCGGGCGCCGGGGCCTTCCCGGGGGAGCACCGCCCGAAAAATTTTCGCGCCGGGCGCCCGTGAACCTTTGACGGTGCGCGTTTGGAGTGCGGCGGCAAGACGCCGCTTTTGGACGAGGCGACCTGTCGCCTCGTCCAAAAGCGCGGACCTGTCCGCGCACTCCAAAGGCGTGGGCGGCCGGCCGGGCGCGGTGCGCGGGGGCGTTATCCGGGTGCTGCTGGCGTTGGGGTTGTTGCTGGGCGGTTTTCACCCGGGATCGGTTTGGGGCGGGGTCACGCCCATCACCCGCAATCCCGCGGTGGACGATCCGACCGAACCGGTCAAGGATTCCCTGTCCGAGCGGGGCTCCCATAATTTCAACGACATGGGGGCGTGGATTTGGGATACCAACACCTTTGACCGGCAGACCGTGCGGTTTTGGAAGGCCTTTGAAATCCCGCCGGGCGAGAACGTGGCGCGCGCGCGGCTGCGGATCACGGCGGACAACGAATACATCCTGTTTCTGGACGGCCGCGAACTGGGCCGGGATGCCGAGTGGCGGCACCTCTATGAGTATGACATCACCCCCCTGCTGGAGTCCGGCAAACATGTGCTGGCGGTGGAGGCTTACAACAGCTCGCGGGAAGCCGGCCTGGTGTTCGGGATGCGGGTGGGCCTGTCTTCAGGCCGCGTGGTCGAGGTCAAAACCGATACGAACTGGCTGATAGTCCCGAACACGCTGGCCGGCTGGGAAAAACGGCGGGAGCCGGGGGCGGACTGGCGGCCGGCCACCGCTCTGAGCACGTTTGGGACCGGTCCCTGGGGGAACCAGGATTACATTGATTTGGTTCCGCCGCTGCAGCCGATCATCGTCCCGTTTTGGCAGACTTCCTGGTTTGAGATCCTGCTGGGCGTGATCTGCGGGACCGTCAGTCTGGTGAGTTTCAGCCTGGGCACGCAGGTGTTGCTGCACAACCAGGAGCAACAGTTGCTCCAGCGCGAGCGCGCCCGCATCGCCCGGGACATCCATGACGACCTGGGGACGCGCGTGACGCAACTGGTGCTGCAGGGCGAGGTGGCGCAAACGGAACTGCCGGCGGGCTCGAAAACCCGCGCGCAGTTGGAACGGATTTCCGAGGAGGCGCGCGAGGCCCTGCGCGCCATGGATGAAATCCTCTGGGCGATCAACCCCCGCCGGGACAATTTACACGAGTTCGCCACCTTCGTGTGCGGCCACGCCCAGACCTTTTTGAAAGCCACCCCCATCCAGTGCCTGTTGGACGTGGAACCGGCCATCTCCAGCGTGGCGTTCGACCTGCCCTACCGGCGCAGCCTGCTGCTGGCGGTCAAAGAGGCGCTGAATAATGCCGCCAAACATTCCCAGGCCACGGAATTGCTGCTCCAGATTCGCCGGCAGGGGCGCGGGTTGATGGTGGCGGTGCAGGATAATGGCCGCGGTTTTGACCCGGCACACTCCAAGGCCGAGCGCAATGGTTTGGACAACATGAATCAGCGCATGATTGAAGTGGGGGGAACCTGCCGCCTGACCAGTGCGCCGGGCCGGGGCTGCCGGGTGGAGTTTCATATTCCCTTCATCCACATGCGCCGGCGTTCGTGGTGGTCCAACCCCCGTTTCCGCCGGCCGCCAAGCGGGTCGCCCGCCCTGCCGGAATCAACCCCATCGTAACATGAACAAACCCGTCAAAACCAACGGTCCCGTCAAGCTTTCCGCCAAAGCCCCGCTCAAAATCGCGCTCGTGGAGGATCAGCCGAAGGTGCGCGAGAACTGGAGCCAGCTCATCAATTCATTTCCCGACCTCACCTGCATCTGCCTCTGCAAGACCGGCGAGGAAGCCCTCCGCGCCATTCCCGAAGCCAAACCGGACGTGGTGCTCATGGATATTTTTCTGCCCCGCATGTCCGGCATCGAATGCACGGTGCGGCTCAAGGCGCTGCTGCCCGAATTGCGCATTGTCATTCTCACGGCGATGAATGACGAAGAGCTGGTGTTCATGGCCCTGGAAGCCGGGGCGGATGGCTACCTGCTCAAACGCACGAAGCCCGCCGATCTGCGCGACGCCCTGCTGGACGTTCTGGGCGGCGGCGCCCCGATGACCAGTGAAATCGCCCGGCGCGTGGTGGAATCCTTCCGGCTCAAGGCCAAAACCCGGGAGGAGGCCCTCCGGCTGTCGGTCCGCGAGGAGCAGATTCTGCTGCTCCTCTCCAAGGGGTATGCCAACAAAATCATCGCCGACCGTTTGGAAATCAGCGTGGACACGGTGTGTCATCACCTGAAACATGTGTTCGAGAAGTTGCACGTCGGCTCCCGCACCGAAGCCGTGGTGCGTTACATGGCCTCGAAAACCACCCCGCCCGCGTGAGTGGCGGGGGGCGGGGGGTTGGCGTTGCGGCGAAGATGCCGCTCCTGACGGAGCTTGAAAATTATTTTGGGGTGGGCGGCTACAAATATGTCGCCCCTAACGGGGCTGGGGGAAACGCCCGGCCCCGAGCGTTTACCGCGAGGGCAGGCGTCCCAGCACCGTAGGCGCGAAATAGCTGTAGCCACACCCCACCAAATGAACAAGCCCCGTTGGGGCGGCATATTTGGGGGATCATTTTTCGGGGGTGTTTAAATTTGCGGGTGGGTATTGGCGTTGCGCCGAAGATGCCGCTCCTGACGGAGCTTGAAAATTATTTTGGGATTGCAGGCTACAAATATCACGCCCCTAACGGGGCTGGGGGAAACGCCCGGCCCCCGGCGTTTATCGCGAAGGCAGGCATCCCAACGCCGTAGGCGCGACCTATTTGTAGCCCCGGCCCCCGGCGTTTATCGCGAAGGCAGGCGTCCCAGCGCCGTGGGCGCGACACCGTTTTGGGGTGAGGCGTCGGGTTGCGGGCGTTGGTTGGTGGTTCGAAAGCGCCGTCGCCGCTAACGCTCTGCCGGCGCACTCCACCAGTGCCAGCATCCTCCGCATCCAGCCCGGGAATTCGCGGTCGCACCGGACCATCCCCTGTTTGGGTGATAGCCCGGCTACTGGCTCTGGGTATTTACGAAAGCGGTCTTCCCGGCAATAGTAAATCAAGCCATCATCGTGCCTGAAAACGATGGTGGCCGGCATGTAATAACCCTAGACATATATGTTCACACCCAAACCATCAACCTTCAGAAAAATCATCGCCGCTTTATTGGCAGGCGCAGCCCTCACCCTCGTCCCACCGGCCATGGCCGTGACCACCAATGTGTTCACCTTTAACAACACCGTATTGCCCGCCAGCGTCGGTCCGAATAATCCGGCCAACGGGGCGGTGGCCATTTCCGGCGCGAACCTCGTCGCCGGCGATTACATCGTGTTCGACGGCATCATTGTCAACAACAATCCCGCGACGGGGAACGGCGCGTGGGGCGCGGTGGACTTGGCCGGGGCCGGCACCGGGGGCGTGACCGGGGCCACGCTGGGGGTGCTGGTGCGCGATGGCGCGGCCGCCGGCAACTACTGTCAGATGTGGGTCAACGCCACCGGCTTGGGCAATCTGGGGAACTCCCCGGGCCTCGCCACCAACCGGTGTCAGATCATCCTCACCTGCACCCAGACCGGCTCCACGGCGAACATGAATTATACGGTGAACGTGGATCAGGGGCTGACCGGCACGTTTACGTGGACCCAATCGGGCACGGGTCTCACCTTCGCCAACAACACCGTGCCGCTGACGTTTGGCTCGCGCAATGAAATCCAAACGTTTTATCAAAACCAGCCGCTCATTGCCGTCTCCGCGCCCAGTCCGGCGACCGCGACGGCCGTGGTGGGCAGCCAGGTGACGTTTACGAGCACCATCACCCGGGGCTTTCCGGTGGTGACCGCGCAGCAATGGCTTTCCAATGGCGTGCCCATTATTGGGGCCACGAACCTGACCTACACCACCCCCGCCGCCACGACTTCCTACAATGGCGCCCAATTCAGCGTCGTGGTCACCAACCTGCTTGTCCCGGCCAACGTCGTCACCAGTTCGGTGGCGGTCCTGACGGTCCGCACGGGGCCCGGCATTGTCCCGTTTAATTTCCCGACCACCCTGGTGGCCGCCGGCGGCGGGGCCGTGACGGATCCGGGCGTGGCCCTCAATGGCTCGCAGTTGCTCGCGGGGGACACGGTGGTGTTTGACGGCATCATCATCCCGAATGGCGCGCAGTTGTCGGATGCCTGGACGGCCGTCAACATTGATGGCAGCGGTTATGGCAACGTGGTCAGCGCCCAACTCGGGGCTCTCTGCCGCATGGGCTCGGCCGCGAATCCCAGTGAATTGTTCATCAACGGATCCCTGAACTCCTATCCAACCCCTAACTCGGCCGCCACGAACCGGGTGCGCATCGAGCTTTATCCCTCGGCGAACGGCAGCACCACGAACATGGGTTGGCTTGTGAAAATTGATCAGAACCTCACCGGCAACTTTCTCCCCGCCGTCAGCGGCACCAATCTGACCTTCCCGAACAACACCCTGCCGCTGACCTTTGGCTCCAGCGGTTCGGCCTCGTATGTCTATCAGAACCCGCAATCCCCGGTCGCCATCTTTTCCGGCCCCAACCCGGCCTCGCAGGTGGTGGCGGTGGGCGTGCCCATCTCGGTGGGCGTGACGGTGGAGGGCTGGTCCCCGGCTTTTCAATGGCGCAAAAACGGGGCGACCATCCCGGGCGCGACCAATGAGGATTACACCTCGCCCCCCGCCACGCTGGCGGACAACGGCGACCATTTCACCGTGGTGGTCAGCAACCGCTTGAACAGTTTGAATGTCATCACCAGTTCCGTGGCCAGTGTCGCGGTGCTCATCCCGAACAATCTCACTTGGAATCCGACGGTGGATTACACCACCTGGGACACCGTGACCCCCAATTGGACGACCAATGGCGGGGTGGGCCAGCTTGACTTTGCCACCGGCAATAATGTGACCTTCGATAGTTTGGGGTATGACATCGGCGGCAGCACCGTCACCGTCACCAATGACGTCAACCCCAATGCCGTGACGGTCAATGCGTCGTCGTATGACCAATATGTCTTCACGGGCGGCGGCTCCATCAACGGCCAAAGCCTGCTCGTGACGGGCGACGGCACCGGCACGCTGTATCTGGAAACCACCAACGAAGACGCCTACGCCAATGTGACCATCACCGCCTTCGGGGGTTCGGCGACCACCAACACGCTCTTGGAAATCGGTTACAATGGCACGGACGGCCTCCTGACGGCGAATTACATCACCAACAACGGCACGCTGGATTTTAATGACGCCGGCCTGCTGCCGATTAGCGCCGTCATCACGGGCTCCGGCTCGGTGATTCAGGACGGGAGCGGCACCACGGTGTTGTCGTCCACGAACAGCGCCTACACCATTCAGGCCATTAACAACGGCACCCTGTCCATCGCCAGTTCGCCCAATCCGGGGGTGATTCAGGACAACGGGGTGCTGGAGCCGGCCAGTTCCGCCAGCGTGCTGGTGATTTCGAACACCATCACCGGCAGCGGCGCCCTCGACTTCCTCGGTTTTCAAACGACGATTCTGCTGGGCCAGAGCAGTATTACGGGGGAAAACCCCATCGTCTGGGGGCCGGTGATCGTGGACAACCCGCTCGCGCTGGGGGACACCAACAGTGGGCTGACCGATGTCAACGGGGCGGACAAGTTTGGCGGGCTCTATCTGTCCAACAACATTGCGTGGAGCCAGCAATTGCAATTGGATACGCGCTATACGACCGGCCAGGCCGCCACCGCGCCGCACCTCGCCAATTGGGGCGGCACTAACGACGTGGTCAGCTCGCTGATTTTCGGGACCGGCGCGGCGGCCGGGACCATCGGCTCGGAAATTAATGTCGAGGCCACCACCGGGCAATTGACCATTGACGCCGCCAGCACGCTCGTGAACAACGCCGGGGGCGTCGCCGCCATGGACCTGAATCTCCAGGGCGCGGGCATCGGCTTTTGGAACGGCATCCTGACCGACAGCAGCAGCATTCCCCTGAACTTGCTGAAGCGCGGCACGGGCACGTGGACGCTGGGCGGGTTGAACACCTACTCGGGCACCACCACGGTGGCCGCCGGCACCCTGCTCATCACCAACCAAATCGGGGCGGGGAACGTCACGGTGCAAGCCGGGGGCACGCTCGGTGGCGATGGCCTCATCAACGGAGCCGTGACCGTGGCCGCCGGCGGCACCCTCACCCTCACCCCGGGCCAGGGGTTGGCCGTCCTGGGCATAGACAATACGCTGACCCTCAGTCCCGGCAGCTTCACCCGTTTGCAAATTAACAAGACCGCCAAAACCAACGACGTGATCAACGGCGTCACCAGCCTCACTTACGGTGGCACCCTGGTGATCACCAACCTAGCCGGCACGCTGACGACGAGCGACGCCTTCCCGCTGTTCAGCGCCACCGGCTACACGGGCGCGTTCAGCAGCATTCAGCCGGCCCAGCCCGGTGCGGGCCTGGCGTGGAACACGAACACGCTGGCGGTGGATGGCACCCTGCGGCTGGCCGTGGCCACCGGCCCCGTCACGTATCCGACGAACATCACCGCCCGGGTTTCCGGCGCGACCCTGACACTGTCCTGGCCGGCGGACCACCTTGGCTGGCGGCTGCTGGTGCAGACCAACCACCTGGCGGCCGGGCTCAGCGCCAACACCAACGACTGGACCACGGTGGCCGGCTCCGCCAGCCTTGATTTGACCAACCTCACCATCAACCCCGCGCTCCCTGCGGAATTCTACCGCCTGGTGTATCCCTGATTGAGTAAGCCCAGCGGGCCGGGACAAGTCCACTTGTCCCGGCCCGTCTTAACCGTCCGCCCCTGATAAAATCCCGAAAAATGAAATCGCCCGCTTCCATCCCAAACCCTGATTCCCGTGGCTTCACCCTGATTGAACTGCTCGTCGTCATTGCCATCATTGCCATTCTGGCGGCCATGCTGTTGCCCGCCCTGGCCAAGGCCAAACAAACCGCGCTCCAGGCGCAATGCGCCAACAATGAAAAACAATGGGGGCTGGCCTTCACGATGTATGCCGGGGATTTTAATAATTTCTTTCCCGATAACATCGCCAATCCCCCGCTAAACCAGGGCTCGGGCTGGGTCAGCGGAGATTTCAACAACGGTTTTTTTCCGGCCTATTTGTGTAAAAACACGCCGGGCAACTCCATCACCAAGGAGCGTAGCCAGAATAATATTTTTTACTGCCCCACGGACACTTGGCATCGGACATTTGAGGCCGGGACCGGCGACACCAATCTGATCGGCTACCACTGGCTGCCCGCCCGCTCCCAAGCCCGAGATACGGTTTACGACACCGAACCCTATCCCCAATGGTATTACCGCACCAAGCTGGGGCTGAAATACCGCAACGCCCCCGTGGTGGCCGATTCCATTGAGACCAGCGACGGCGCCAAGCCTTGGGACGTGACCCTCCCCGCCCCGGTCAATTTCAGCGGACCTTGTTCGAATCATGCGGGCAAAGGCTCGGTGCCGACGGGCGGAAATTTCCTGTATGAGGATGGCCACCTCGGCTGGGTGAAGTTTAACGGCAACCTGAGTTTCATCGCCATTTCGGGCGACAATTCCGAGAACCCCGGCCAAAAATATTACGACGCCCCGACGGCCATCGGCACGGGCCCCTGGTAGGGGGCGGCTTCAAGGTGGGGAAGATTTCCCCGCCCGCCCGCACCCGGCCGCCGGCAGGCGCACCGTGAAGGCGGCCCCGGCGCCGGGTTCGCTGGCGGCGGTCAGGCTGCCGCCGTGGGCGGTGATGATGGCCTGGCAAATGGACAGCCCCAGGCCGTTTCCGCCGGTCGTCCGGGATTTATCCGAACGGTAAAACCGTTCGAAGACCCGGGGCAAATCTTCGGCGGGAATGCCCGGGCCCGTGTCGCGGACCGTGAGGACGGCGATCTGGTTTTCCCGCCGCGTGGTCACGTACACTTCACCCCGGGGATGGTTGTATTGGATCGCGTTGGTTAGAAGGTTGGTCACCACCTGCGCCAGCCGCCCGGCGTCGCCCGGGCAGACGGCGGGAGCGGGGTCCAGCACCAGGGTGATGCCCCGGGCTTCCGCGAGGGGACGAACCGATTCCACGCCCTCGCGCGCCAGGGCGGCCAGATCGAGCTGAAAGTGTTTCAGGGATTCCCGCCCGGCATCCAGGCGGGCCAGGGCCAGCAGCGACTCGATGAGCCGCCGCATCCGCTGGGCGGCGCGCCGGCAGGCCTCGAGGGTCTGCCGGTATTCGTCCGGGGTACGTTCCCGGCTCAGGCTCAATTGCGTTTGCGTGAGCATCACGGTGACCGGGGTGCGCAATTCGTGGGCGGCGTCCGAGGTGAATTGCTGTTGCTGGCCGAAGGCGGTTTCCAGGCGGGCAAAGGTCGAGTTCAGGACGGCGGCCAGCCGGCCGAGTTCACTCTCCGTTTCGGCCAGACTGATGCGCCGGGAAAGGTCGCCGTCCGCGATCCTGGCCGCCGTGGCACTGATTTCGGCAATGGGCCGGATGGCGCGGCCCGCCAGCCACCAGCCGCCGGTGAGGCCCAGCAGCAGGATCACGCCCCCCGCCAGCACCAGTTCCACCGCCACCCGCCGCAATTCGGATAATTCCGGCGCGAGGGTGCCGCCCACATGCACCGAGCCGCCCATGGGCGGCCGCAACGCCAGTTCGACCCGGTCGCCCTGAATTTGGAACCTCGGCGGCGGATGGTTGGGTGACCCTTCGGGAGGGCGGCCGGCCGGGGGTTCAACCGCCGCCGCATCCGGCGGGATCAGCGGCCGGGGCGGGGCATTGGTGGAGCGGCGGAGTTCCCGGCCCGCGCGGTCATAAATGATGAAATAAAAATCATTGGGATCGCCCGCGTCAAACAACCCGGCGGTTTCGGGCGGCAGGCGCAGCGTTTGGGGCGGCCCGGCGCCTTCGTCGGGCGGGCCGTCCCCGGACGGGCCTTCGGGCGGGCGGTCAAAGGGCGGCTCCTCCGGGTCCAGGTGGTCACGGTCCGGTCCGCCGTCGTCCGGTCCGGCCCCCTCCGGGCCGCCGCGTTGCGGGCCGCCCGGACGCGGGTGCATCGCCGTGGCCAAAAAGCCCGCGCGGCGATCCAGTTGGCCGTTGATGCGCCCCAGGAGCTGGCCCCGCTCCAATTGCCAGGCGGTCAGGCCAAACCCGGCCAGGATGACCACCAGGATCACGCCATACCACAGTTGCAGCCGGACCCGGATGGAATTAAAAGTCATGCGTTATTATTCGATGCAATAGCCGTGACCGCGCCGGGTGCTGATGAAGTCGTGGCCGAGTTTTTTGCGGAGGTTGGAGACGTGTACATCCAGCAAATTGGACAGGGTGTCGTCGTCATCGCCGAACAAATGTTCGTAGAGCGTGGCGCGCGTGACGACTTCGCCGCGGTGGACGGCCAGGTATTCCAGCAGGGCGTATTCGCGGGCGGTGATCTCGACCGTTTGCGCCGCCACCGTCACCGTGCGCGCGGCGGTGTCAATGACCACCGGGCCGATCTCGATGCGGTTGGTGCTGCGGTGCGCGTTGCGGCGGATCAGGGCGCGGAGTCGCGCCAACAGCTCGGCCAGGTCAAACGGTTTGACCACATAATCATCCGCGCCCGTGTCCAGGCCCTTGACCCGGTCCCGGGATTGGTCGCGCGCGGTGAGCATGAGCACCGGCGTTTTTTTCGTTTTGCGCAGGTTTTTCAGCACCGTCCAACCGTCCATTTCCGGGAGCATGACATCCAGAATGATCACGTCGTAATCCACGGATTCCGCCTTGAACCAGCCGTCTTCACCGTCGGCGGCCGTGTCCACGGCGTAACCCTCCTCGCGCAGCGCCTGGGCCAGGCTGGCGAGCAGATCCGGTTCATCTTCAATCACAAGCAATCTCATGCGACGGCCAAACGTTGACCTCCGGGGACGCCGGGCACCGCCCAAGTCCGGGAGCAGCATGGCAGAAGCAACCTTAAGCGAGGATTAAGGCCGCGTCCACCAATACCCGCCCGGGAAGGGGGGCAACGTAAGCTCTAAGCACGCCGAGAGTCGTGGAGCCTGCCCGGGCGGTGGCTGGAAAAAATTTTCACTTTTTCACTTTTTTTTTGGAAGAACGGGGTTTTTTGCCCGTATTAGTATGGTAGATATCGTTGTATTCCTTTGGGGTGGGCGGTCCCGGACGGGCCGAAACCGCCGGCCCAGAGACTCAGAAATGAAACTTGGATGCCTGATGGGTATGAAATGCCGAAGCTGCCGGCGCTAATTAGCTAATGATTATGAATTTCCAACGGTTAATCCGCTCCATCCGAGCCCACCCCGATATCTGGCTGGCCGCCCTGGCCGTGGTCTTGGTGGGCGGGCGGCTGCTCTGGGTACACGCCGGCCGGCCGGCCCACCGCCGGGAAATCACGGCGGCTTTCGGATCGGTCAGCCTGTTCAATGACTTTCCGAAGATGAATCAGGATGGCAGCCGGTTCATCTATGTGGCGACGGCGCCCCGGGGATTCGGCTTGTTCCTCTGCGACACCGCCCTCGGGCGCAAACAAATGATCTGTGAGCAGACCAATGGGCTGGGGGTTTTTGCGGATGGGTGTTATCTGCGTTCGTGGCCCTGGGCGCCGGATGACCACGCGTTTGTTTACAGCACCCAGGATCGGCTGTTCATTTATCCGGCCAATGAATCCCAGGCGGTGACGCCCGAATCAATGGCGGCCCATGAACCCACGGAGGTTATCTGGGTGGCCCCGCAGGAGTTGGCCTGGCTGGAGGGGGAAACGCTTTGTTACGCGCAGAAGTCAGCCGGGGGAGACTGGGCGGTTCAACGGCTGCCGCATCAGGGGACGCTCTCCAATCTCCGGGCGATTGGGGATCATGCGGTTGCCTGGCTGCAGGATGGTTACATTTGCCGAATCAACCTGGCGGCGGCGGCGGCGGCGACCAATAATCCGTTCCGGCCGCCGCACACCCCGGCATCGGAAACGCCATTGATGACTAATCTGACGCTTAGGCTGGACGCTTCCACGTTACAGCAAGCGGATCAAACCCCGGTGTCCTATCTGGCCGACTTGAGCCGCAATGGGAATTCCGCCACGGTGAATCAATATCCCCCGGTTTTCAATGCGCCCGACAGCCCGGGGGGTTTGAATGGCCGGGGCACGATCCATTTCAAATCCGGCGGTTCCAGCATCAATGCCACGGGTTTGAAAACCGCCGGGAGCCCCGGGGTCAAGGGGGCGGAACCCCGCACGGTGTTTGTGGTGATGCGCCGCACGCCGGACGGGCTGTGGATGTTGATTAACCTGGGGGAAACCGGACAAAAGGGGGGATACTTTGGCATTAATGACCAGTTTAATTTCACCTATCTGCCGGCCGGGTGGGGCGAGGCGGACAACATGGCGCCGCCGGCAGCGCCGAACTGGCGCATCCTGGAGGTGGTTTATGATGGCGTCCACCAGTTGGGGTATGTCAACGGTCTCCTCACCACCGCCACGGCGTATCCGTATGACACGGCGGACAAGCCGGTGGAGATTGGTTTGCGCACCGGGGGAAATCCCGCCGGTTCGGACGGGGACTTTGCCGAACTGTTGGTTTACAACCGGGCGCTGGACACCACCGAACGCGGGCGGGTGGAGGAATATTTGAATGAAAAATGGTTTGGCGGCCGGTTGCTGACGGCGGGAAATCCGCTGGTGTGGCATGCCCTCGATACCGGCGCGGCCGGTGGTTTTGATTATTCGCCGGAAACCGGCCGTTTGTTGATCAGCCGCACCGGTGCCGGCCAGGACTTTTTATGGCAGATGGACGCGCAATCCGAAGCCCTGGCCGGGGCGGCTTTGGTGACGCAGGGGCGCTCCCTCCAGTCGGCGCAATGGGCCGGCCCGAGAGATTTGGTCTATAACAGTCATGAGCCGGGGCACACCGGGTTGGTATTTACGGATTTATCCGGCGCGGAAAACCGGCGGATTTTGGAACACGCGGGCATTGGCTGGTTCAAGCTGTCGCCGGATGAAAAGAAGGTGTTGTTTTGGGGTAATGCGAGCAATGAACCCGCGGCGGGAATCTGGCAATATGATTTGGAGACGGAGGCATTGCGGTCGGTCGCCCCGGCATCAGATTACCTGTCGCCCTACGCCACCAATCTGCCGCCCACTTACCGGTCGGTCAAATTGCCGTCGGGGCGCAGTGTCACGTGCACGGTTTATCTCCCGGCCAATTTCAACCCGCACAAGAAATATCCGTTGGTTCTCGGGAACACCCAGTTTGGCGTGGCCATTAACGGCGGTCACGGGCGGCTCTGGGTGCCGAACATCGCGACCTGCGGAGCTTATGTGGTGATCATTAACCGGGAGGAATGGTGGACGGGAATCGAGCAATGGGAGGAAAACGTCCGGGGCGTCGCCCAGGCTTTGGTGAAGGAACCCAACATTGACCCGCAGCGGGTTTATTTGTTTGCCGCCAGCGCGGAAACAAAATATCTGAGCGAATGTCTGACCCGGACGCCCAGTCTTTGGCGGGGCGGGATTTTCTTGAATCCAACGGCCTTGCCCGACTTTACCACCGCGCCGCCGCATCAGACCCGGCCCAAAATCCTCATCAGTGCCGGGGGAAACGAGCAGGAGGAACCACGGCTCCAAAAATTTCAGGCCGAGGCCCTTAAATCCGGCGTGCTGGTGGAATATGTGATCCATCCCGGGGAGAATCACCATCTCATCGGTAATGCCGCCCAGCTGGAACGCAACCACGCCATGATGCACTTCATCTTTGAGGAATAATACCATGAACCCCAAGACTTTAGAACCGGCGGGAAAGATGGCCCAGGCTTCCAGCCTGGCCGCCGTGCCATCCATGGCCGCCGACGCCAAAAACGGGATGTATCCTTCGTGGATCAAGATTTTCATCGCTTCCGCCGGGGTGATTCTGCTGATGGCGGCGCTCATCCGGTTGATCATCGCCGCCGGGGATGCACCCGCCCTGTCCCTGCCCGATGCTCTGTTGGGGATGCCCCTTCGTTATGCCGTACTGGTGGTCGGAACCGTTGAACTGGTGGTCGCGTGGGTCTGTCTGTTTGGGAAATCAGTCGGCCTGTCCACTGTCTGGCTCACCTGGCTGGGCACCGTTTACCTGGCCTTTCAGGCCGGGTTGGTGTGGGTACACTGCCAACTGCAGGGCACTTGTCTGGGCAGTCTCACTGATCCACTGCACCTCGCGCGCGGAGATTCGGGGATCCTAGTGGGGCTGTTGCCTTGGTATGTGGTGTTGGGCGGTTTTGCGGTAGCGGCGACCATCCTGTTTCCGAGGCGGGCGAAGGCGTCGCCGCAGCGGAACGGCCGGACGCAAGGGTCGGCAAAGCCCGGGGCGCCCGGATCTGTTCCGGCGGCGTATGTCCGCTTTCTCAAAATTGCCTGCACCGCCTGCGGCGGGCACATCGAGTTTCCCACCAATTTATTTGGCGAACAAATCCCCTGCCCGCATTGCCGGGCCGGCGTGACGCTGCAAAAGCCGGTGACCCTGAAAATGGCCTGCCCCGCCTGCGCCGGTCGCTTGGAATTCCCGGATCACGCGTTGGGCCAGAAAACCCCCTGCCCGCATTGCCAGAGGGAAATAACGTTACAGAAAGGCGAAAAATGAAGCTGGAAATTAACCGCAAAGGCACAAAGGCACGGAGAAAGAGCCAAGGGATATTTTGCCGTCCGCCGTCGCTAAAGTTATGGCGGACAGGTGAAACACGCGAACTTTTGGACAGAATTTACAGAATGACCAAAATCGGATTCGGGATATTCTGTCATTCTGTCCCAAACCCCAGACCCGAGACCCTACTTTCCCCCTCCGGCCCCAAGCCTAACGCCTAAAAACTCCCGTGTCCTCCCCGCTGTCCCTCATCCAAAACTGGCAGGAATTGGCGAAGCTGGCCAAATGGTCCGCATCGGCACTGGCGAAGCAGTGTAACGTCTCGGTGCGAACCTTGCACCGGCATTTCATCAAACATCTGGGCCAAAACCCAAAAACCTGGCTGGAAGAGCAACGCTTGCACACGGCGGATAAATTATTGTGCGATGGCTCCTCCGTCAAGGAGGCGGCCGACCGTGTGGGGTACAAGCAGCAAAGCAGCCTCACCCGCCATTACAAAAGCAAAACGGGCATCTGTCCATCCCAACAATCCCCAGCAAACGAAAGCAATCCAAAACTGTCCGCAAATGACAAA
>Ga0302279_10004899_pt1 | contig 15332 bp, 11 predicted proteins | sample III_Bog_N3_3_FD_194541 | JGI IMG/M metagenome (GOLD analysis project Ga0302279, IMG submission 194541) | Peat permafrost microbial communities from Stordalen Mire near Abisko, Sweden - III_Bog_N3_3 | ecosystem: Environmental > Terrestrial > Soil > Wetlands > Peat | place: Sweden: Abisko...
CTCTATTGATCGGGCCCGGGTGCATCACGATGGCGTCCGGCTTCGCGAGAGACATGCGCTTCGCGTTCATCCCGAAGAAGCGGCTGTACTCACGCGTCGTCGCCATCATCGCCCCCGCGAGTCGCTCGGTCTGGATGCGCAGCATCATCACGACGTCCGCTCCGAGGATCGCGTCCTCGACGTGCTCGAACGGGACGACCGTCGCGCCGAGCCCTTCTGGGTCGTGCGGCATCATCGTACGCGGCGCTGCCAGGTGGACCTTTGTCCCCAGCTTGCCGAGGAGCAGCGCGTTCGAGCGGGCGACGCGTGAGTGGAGGATGTCGCCGCAGATGGCGACCGTTAGCCCCTCGAGGCGCCCCTTGCTCCGCCGGATTGTCAGGGCATCGAGCAGCGCCTGCGTCGGGTGCTCGTGCGCTCCGTCCCCGGCGTTGATGATCGACGTGCGCGTGCGGGCCGCTACGAACCGCGCCGCGCCTGACGACGGATGGCGGAGGACAATGACATCCGTCTGCATCGCCTCGATGTTCTTCACCGTGTCGAGGAGCGACTCCCCCTTGGTCACCGACGACGCCGCCGCGCTCACGTTGACCACGTCGGCCGACAGCCGCTTGCCCGCCAGCTCGAACGAGGTCCGCGTCCGCGTCGAGGCCTCGAAGAAGAGGTTCACGACCGTCTTCCCCTTGAGCGTATCGCGCTTCTTCAGCGGCGCCCGCGACAGCGCGAGCATCTCCTCGGACGCATCGAGGCAGACGCCAATATCCGCAGCCGAGAGCTCGTCGATCCCGAGGAGGTGACGGTGGGTCCAGCGAGAGGGCATCGCGCGGTTCGCTTAGTAAGAGAGCACGCTCTCGACCTGCACTGGGAGGAGCTTTTCGCGGCCATTCAAGAACGTGAGCTCTACGACGAACGCGTACGCCACTACGTATCCCCCCTGCATGTGGACGAGGTCCGCGGCTGCCTTGGCCGTTCCCCCCGTCGCCAGCAGGTCGTCCACGATGATGCAGCGCGCTTCTTCGCGGAGCGAGCCCTTGTGCATCTCGAGCTCGCCCACGCTGTACTCGGTCTTGTACGAGACCTTGTGCGTCGCCGCCGGGAGCTTGCCCGGCTTTCGGACCGGGACGAAGCTCGCGTTCAGCCGCGCCGCGAGCGCGCCCCCAAAGATGAAGCCCCGCGCGTCGATGCCGACGACCGCGTCGATGTGCTCGCCGATGAAGCGCTCGGCCAGTGTGTCGAGTACCACGTGGAACGCGCGCGGGTCAGCCAGAAGCGGCGTGATGTCCTTGAACAGAATGCCCGGCTTGGGGAAGTCGGGGATGTCGCGGATGAAGGTGCGCGCGTAGGCGAGCGGGTCGTCCGATGCGAAGGCGCGGCTCGGGTGGGGAGGGCCTTTGGGGTCGTGCTCAAGCGTCATGGGTGGCTCTTCTCGTGCATCGGGAGGCTCGTGGCGGCAAGGACGATGCGTGACGCCACGGGGAGCTCGGCGTGGGCCGTGAGATCGAGCAAGAGTGGAGTGACGGACGCGACGTGCTCGTCGTGGGCCGCCGTGTCGGTCCCCTGGCTGTCGTGGTGGCGTACGCCGGGCCCGCCAAGCCAGAGGTAGTCGCGCCCGTACGGGTCAGAGCGAAAATCGACCTTCTCCTCGTAGATACGGCGTCCGAGCGACGTCGCGCGGACCCCACCATTCCACGCCTTCGGGAAGTTTGCGCTGAGCAGCACCGGCCGCGGGTCCAACGTGTGATCGGCCAGCAGCGCGTGGGCGAGGCGCACGCAGGCATCGGCGACACGGCTCATGTCGAGCGTCGTATGCGTGCTGGTCGCCAGCGAAGGCACCCCACGGAGCGCTGCCTCGCGCGCCGCGGCCACCGTCCCCGAGTAGAAGACGTCCTGGCCAAGGTTCAGCCCCAGGTTCATCCCAGACAGCACGATGTCGGGCGTGCGGGGGAGTAGCCGAGTGCCCGCGTGGAGGGCGACGTACACGCAGTCGGCCGGGGTGCCTGTCACCGCGTGGATCCCTTCCGAGACCTTCCGCAATCGCAGTGGATCGCGGAGGCTCAGAGCATGGCTCGACGCGCTCTGCTCATGCTCCGGAGCCACGACGACGACGTCCCATTCGCGTAGCAACGCCTCGCGGAGCGCGTGGAGGCCGCGGCTGTCGTAGCCATCGTCGTTCGAAAGAAGAGCAAGGGGTCGGGGCATGGAGCGCGCGAGGGTAATACAAGACGAGGGGAGGCGGGGCGCCGCGCTGTTCAGGTGCTTTCCCCTGCGACGCGGACGACCACTGGACAGATACACACCCATCTACGAGCGGCGGGCGCCCACTTCGACGCGAAGAGATGTGAACAGGGACGGGGGAAGAGCGGGAGGCGATAATCAAACAAATCAGGTGTTTCCTCGCCACACTCCCCCCTCCCTGTAAATGCGCCCTCGGGCGCAGCGTGGTCGGTCCGGGGGCACCGGGAGTTCCGTGGGCTTCGTCTCTTCTTTCAGAAATCGTCTCCGTTTACTGGACCGTAGTTCAGTGAACGACCTAGGGTGCGTCTCATGAACGACGACATCCAGCTCCTCTCGATGCTCCTCCGGTACTCGCAGCGCCGCATGGTGGTCTCCCTCGGCCTCGTCCAGGCTCACTTCGTCGCGGACGCCGTGGCCTCTCGCGCCGTGATCGCCCGGCTCCAGCGCCAGCGGCTCGTCTATGTCGAGGGGGCCACGGTCCGCCTCACCCTCCCGGGCTTCGCGCAGGCGATCGCGTGCTCCTCCCATCCGGCGTCGGTGCAGCGACTCGGCAAGCCCCCGCAGCCGTCGCGCTCGCGAGCCGCGTAGTAGCGACGCTCCACGGGTGGTAACAGGCGCCGCGTGGACGCGCGCGCGACGTACGAGGCTGGGCGAACCGACGCGGACGCCCGGCTCAAGGTGCAGGAGTCGAAGATCACGGCGCTCGGGACGACGCGACTGGTCGTTGCGCTCGCGGCGCTTGCGTTGGTGGGGGGCCTCGTCTGGGGGCACCTGCCGGATCCCGCGACCTATGTCGTGGTCGCGCTTGTCGCCGGGTTCATTGTCCTTGTCGTCGTGCATGCCCGTGCGTTCGCGGCCAAGGAACGCGCGGAGGCCGCGCTTCGCTTCTACGAGCGAGGCCTTTCGCGTCTCGATGGCACGTGGCGCGCGTTCCCGAGCAAGGGGACCCGCTATGCCTCGGTCGATCATCCCTACACGGACGACCTCGACATCTTCGGCCCGTCGTCCCTCTTTCAGCTCCTCAACGCGACGCAGACGCCGTTCGGTCATCAGGCCCTCGGGGAGGCTCTTCAGCACGGTGGGATCGAAGACGACGGCCCCCCCACCCTGACGTGGGACGGCTACCTGCGCCTCGAGCAAGAGGCTGTGCGCGAGCTATCGGATCGTGTGACCTGGCGTGAGCAGCTCTCGGTCGAAGGGGAGGTGCTGCGCAGCGACAAGCCCGACCCGGAACCCTTTCTCGCCTGGGCAACGGGCAAGAGCGACGTGGAGGTGCCCTCGTTCGTCGTCATGCTGGCCCTGGCGCTGCCGCTGCTCGTTGCGCTCACGGCGTTCGGCGCGACGCGCCTGGGGCTCCCCAAGTCTTCGTGGCTCCTCGTCGTGCTCGTCGAGATGGCGATCTCGGCCCGTTACCGCGAGCTTACTGCGCCGACGATCGACGCCGTCTCGGCCCACGCGGGCGGCTTTGCGAAGTACGCGCCGCTCTTTCGGGTCGCGCTCTCTGAGCCGCGCAAATCGGACCGCCTGGGTCGGCTGGTCGGATGCCTGGGCGCGGGCGCGGCGCATGGGGGAGTGGTGCGCGAAATGCGGTCGCTCGAACGCATCGTGAGCTTCGTGGAGGCGCGGCGGAACGAGGTGTTTCGTCTGTTCCTCGGCCCGGTGCTCATGTGGGACCTCAACTGCGCCATCCGCCTCGAACGCTGGCGTCGCCGATGCCGGGCCGACGTGACGACCTGGTTCTCGTCGCTGGGGCAGCTCGAGGCGTTCGCGAGCCTCGCGGGCTTCGCCTTCGACCGACCGGACCACGCGTGGCCGGAGCCGCAGGCGGACGCGCGCCTCGCGGCTACGTCCCTCGGGCACCCGCTCATCGACGCAGGGAGGCGCATTGGAAATGACGTGGAGCTCCCCGGGGCCGGAACGGTGATGGTCGTCACCGGCTCGAACATGTCGGGCAAGAGCACGCTCCTCCGCGCGCTCGGGGTGAACCTTGTGCTTGCTCGCGTTGGCGCACCCGTGGCCGCGAAGTCGTTCACGTTCGGCTTCGTCGCCATGGCGACGAGCATGCGCATCCGCGACTCGCTCGAGGACGGCGTGTCCCACTTCTACGCGGAGCTGAAGAAGCTGAAGAAAGTCGTCGATCTCGCGCAGCCGCCGGTGCCTCTTCTCTTCCTGCTCGACGAGATCCTTCACGGAACGAACTCGCGGGAGCGGGTCATCGGGGCCCGAGCCGTCATCAAGGGGCTCATGGCGCGCGGGGCGCTGGGGGCGGTGTCGACGCACGACCTCGGCATCGCGGACCTGGCGAGCGAGGTGAAGGAGGGGGTCACGAACGTTCACTTCGAGGAGCAGGTGAACGACGACGGCACGATGACGTTCGACTACCAGCTGCGAAAGGGCCCCGTGCAGAGCTCCAACGCGCTCCGCCTGATGCGCGCGATCGGGCTGGAGGTGCCTCTGGAGACGGAGACATAGCTGCCGATGACGCCCCTCGCGGCCTCGTGATACGTTTTCTCGATGGCGGAGACGACGGCCTCGGACATACGGGTTCTCACGGTCACTGTCAGCGACCTGCGCAAGCGATCGGCGGACGAGACGGGTAAGCGGCTCGACGCGGAGCTCTCCGCGGTGGGCTTTCGAATCGTGCGGCACGCGGTCGTGGCCGACGAGCCGACGTTCATTCGTGAGCTGGTGCGCAGCACGGCGACCGGGAACGAGGCGGACGCCATCGTGCTCACCGGTGGAACGGGCATCAACCCGCGGGATCACACGTACGAAGCGCTGGAAGATCTCTACCAGAAGCGGATCGACGGCTTCGGCGAGGCGTTCCGGCGTCTCGCCTTCGAGGCGATGGGGCCGCGCGCGATGTTCTTCCGTGCGAGCGCCGGCATCGTCGATTCTTGCCCCGTCTTCTCGCTGCCGGGCAACGTGCAGGCGGTGCTCCTCGGGGTGCGCCAGCTCATCGCGCCGACGCTGCTTCACGCGGTCGACATGGCGATGGGGCGTGAGACCCACACGACGGGCGCGGGCAGCGGTCGAGGGGACCGAGCCTCGAGCCGAGACGTGTCGGCAGCCGCGCAAGCCGAGGCGTTGGGCGCGGGAGTGCCTTCGTCCAAGTAGCGAGCGCCCTCCGTCGGCGCGAGAATGCGTTCTGCTGGCGCGAGAATGCGTTGTCTCGCTTCGCGCGCCCGTTCGATCGCCCTACTTGCCCAGTGCCGCCAGCCGCGCCCGCGCCTCGTCCGCGGTCACGCTCTTCGGCTTCGCGTCCCCCCACCGGCGAAGCACCTCCCGGTACGCCTCACGCGCCCCCGCTTTGTCACCCGTCGCCTCCCGAGCCTCGCCGACGGCCAGATAGGCCTGCACCTGCGGAAACGCGAACTGGTCGGGCATGACCGGATCGGTCCGCCAGTCCCACACGCACGCGCGCGTCGCCTGCTCCAGCCATGGGCGCGCGATCGCGGGGGAACCCGTACGCAGGAAAGCCATCCCGACGCGGAAGGCTCGGTTCGGGATGTCGAGCACCGTAGGTCGTCGCACTTCGAGGACGGCCATCGGCGGCGCGACCGCGAGGTCTTCTTTGGCCTCCTCCGGCGTCGGGTTGCCCGAGAGGCGCACGATCGTCCAGCGATCGAACGGGTCGGCTACCGGCATGCTCTTCATCGAGCTCTCCCCCACAAGGTCAAGCTCTGCGCGCGTGCGGATCCCGAGCTCCAGCGCTACCTGGTGCGCGTCGATGGCATCGCTGACGGTCCAGTCGTCGTTGACCTCGAACGAGGGGAGGCTGTCGAAGAACTTGCTGACGACCGCTTTCGCCGCGTCCATTCGCCCCATCTCGCGGTACGAGCGCGACGCCTGGAACGTCCTCTGCCAGACGGTGCTCGCGTCGATCCTCGCCGACTCGAGCGCCGCGACCTTGTCGATCGTGTAGAGCGCGCACGTGAAGTCGCCGTCTACGACGCATTCCTGGCGTCTCCTGCGGAGCTTCATCGACTCGGTAGGGGCGTCTTCCACGGGGCGCAGCGCGTCGGCCTGGGCCTCGACGCGGTCGATCGCCTCGGTGGACGCGGCGGTGCCGATGAGCAGGCGCGCGAGCATGTCGTACGCGTAGGGGGCGCTCGGGCGTCGCGCGATGAGGCCGCGGACGTACGTCTCGGCGTCGCCGCACCGCCCTCCGCGCGCGATGTCGTTGAAACGAGCCCCCGCGCAGACCGGCGCGTCGGGCCTCTGCTTGAAGCATGCGTCGAGCGAGGCGCGCCCTTCGTCGGGCCTCCCCAGGAAGCGGAGCTCCTCGGCACGGCGAACGTAGGCGGACGCGAACGTCGGGTCGATGTCGATCGTGCGTTCGATCCAGCGGAGCGCTTCGGCGGGGGCGTTCGAGTCGCCGCCCAGGTAGCTGCCGAGGAAGTAGGCGAGCTCGGCGCTCTTGGGGAATGCGTTGGCGGCGCGCGTGGCGGCGGCGACCTTGTCGGAGGTGGAGACGCTCGGATCGACGAACGCCGCGACGACTTCTTCGAACGCGCGATCGCTCGGGTCGAGCCGGGCGTCGCAGCGCCGCACTTTCTCCAGCTCCTCGCGCGCGCGAACATTGGGCGAGTCCTGGTTCGCGGCGATGCGAAGGTGCGCCGGGCACAGGTCCGGGTCGATCGTGGCGGCGCGCTCCCAGTCGGCCATCGCGAGGTCAGGGTCTCCCGCGCGAAAGGCCTCGTTGCCGTGTGCATAGGCCTCGAGAGCTTGCGCATGGGACGGGGCGGCAGCTCGGCTCACGCTCGCGCCTTCGCTTGGAGCCAGGTTCGTTGGGGAATGCTCCGTGCGCAGAAAGAACCCGACCACGATCGCGCCCAGCGCGGCGACGCCACCTCCGAAGGCTATCCACCGGCGCGGGCGTGCGGACGATGACGGAGGGGCGACGGGCGGCGGCGCGACGGACGCACCAGGCGCTAGCGTCGAAGCCATCTCGAGCCCCATGCCCGCCTGGCTCAGGAGCCTCGTAGGCTGAATCGAGTAGCGGCGCACCGACCCCGTATCGCGTCGATCGAGGTCTCCCGGCACGCACTGGTCGAGCGCTTCCACGAGCTCGCGCCCCGAGGCGTAGCGCTCCAGCTTGTTCTTCATGTGGCAGCGCGCGACGAGCTTCGCGAGATCGGGCGGGACGTCCGGGTTGACCCGCTCGACCGGAGTGGCCTCCTCGCTCGAGACTGCGAACAGCACCGCGAACACCGAGCCCCCCTGGAACGGCCGGGTCCCGGCGAGCATCTCGTAGAGCATCGTACCGAACGAGAAGACGTCGCTCCGCGCGTCCGCGTCGTCTCCGCGCGCCTGCTCGGGTGACATGTACGGGACCGTCCCCATCACCTCGCCGCGCGTCGTGACCTCGCGCACCGTCTCGCCATCCATCGACGCGGGTGGGTAGTCCGAGGTCTGCGACGAGCGGAGCTTGGCGAGGCCGAAGTCGAGGATCTTCACCTCCCCCTCGTTCGTCAGCATCACGTTCTCGGGCTTGAGGTCGCGGTGGACTACGCCGCTCTCGTGCGCCTTCGCCAGCCCGCGCGCCACGTCTCGCATGATGCGAACGCTCTCGGCGATGGAAATGCCGCGTTCGAGGCGCGTGCGCAAGGTCATCCCCCGGACCAGCTCCATCGCGATGAACGCGTAGCCGTCCGCCTCCCCGATCTCGTGAACCGCCGCGATGCACGCGTGAGTCGCCGCCGCGGCCGAGCGCGCCTCGCGGAGAAAGCGACGCTTCCTGTGATCGCTGGAGGCGTCGGCCCACGGGAGCACCTTGAGCGCCACCTCGCGCCGGAGCCGCTCGTCCGTCGCCCGATAGACGACCCCCATGCCCCCTTGACCGAGCTTCTCCTCGATGCGGAAGTGCGCGAGCTTCTGGCCGACTAGGTCAGGCATACGGGGCGAATGCTACCACCGGGCGAGGCGCGCGCGCGTGGCCCGCGGCGGATGTTCTACCGCTACAGCTCGCCTCCGGAAAATGCCATCGCTCGCGCAATTTCCCGCGTGCCGCACGCGAGCGAGACGAGACGGTCGACGCCGAGCGCGTTCCCCGAGCACGGCGGGATCCCCTGTTTGAGCGCGGCGAGGAAGCGCTCGTCTACCGGGTACACCGGGAGGCCTCGCGTGCGTCTCGTCGCCTGGTCCTTAAGGAAGCGCGCCCGCTGCTCGCGCGCGTCGGTGAGCTCCCCGAAGCCGTTGCAGAGCTCGACGCCGGCCACGTAGAGCTCGAAGCGCTCCGCCACGCGCGGGTCGCCCGGTTTCGTTCGGGCAAGAGAGGCCTGCGACGCCGGGTACTCGGTCAGGAACAGGGCATGATCGAGCACCTCGATGGCCGGCTCGACGTGGTCGACGAGCAGCCGGTAGAAGCGGTCCTCGTCGTGCGCGGCCATCGCGAACGTGTCGTCGGGCGCGACGTGCGCGAACGCCTGGAACGCCTCGGCCACCGTCATGCGTCGGTACGGAGGGGACGTATCGATGGATCGACCCTCGAGCCTGACGCGCCCCTTCGTCACGCGCGCCACCAGCTGCTCCGTGTCGCGCATGACGTCGTCGACGTCGGCAGGCGCGCGGTACCACTCGAGCATCGAGAACTCGGAGCTATGGCGCTCGCCGAGCTCGTCCTGGCGAAACGCTTTGGTGACCTGGTAGATGCGCGCGTGCCCCGCCGCGAGCAGCCGCTTCATCTGGTACTCGGGCGAGGTGCTGAGGAAGCGCGCGGGCTTGCCAGGGGGCGTGACGATCTCGAACGCGGAGAGATGAACGTCGAGGCCAGGGGAGGGGACGGCGATGGGGGTCTCGACCTCGAGGAAGCCGCGCGAATCGAAGAAGGTGCGGAGGTCGCGGACGAGTGGCGCACGGCGCTCTAGGCTCACGGAGCCAGACCACGCAACGTCATGTCGGCCAGCTGCACCGCGGCCCGCGACAGCGCCCCTCGCTCCGCCCGCCCGAGCGCCCACGTCAGCGCGATCCCGTCGAGTGCGCCCCAGGTCGCGCGCGCCACGAGCAGCGGCGGCACGTCGGTGCGGAACACGCCGGCCGACTGCCCCTCCGACACGATCGACGCGATGGTCTCGAGGTAGGCCATGAACTTCGGGGCCGCGTACTCCTTCAGGAGCTTGGTCGACTGCCGCAGGATGACGGTCAGTACCTCGGCCAGATCGCGCTCCCCCTCGAGCAGCCCGAGCTGGAGCTCGATGATGCGGCGAAGCTTGGCCTGCGGACCGTGGAGCTTCGGCAGCTCTTCGCGCATGTACGAGAGCAGCTTCTCGACCCGGTCCTCGAACAGAGAGAGCAGGAGCTCGTCCTTCGACTTGAAGTAGAGATAGATGGTCCCGTCGGCGACCCCGGCCGCCTTCGCGACGTCGCTCACGCGTGTCGCGTAGAAGCCGTTCTTCGCGAAGACGCGGACGGCCGCTTCCAGGATGCGAGGACGCTTGTCCCCTGCGCGCGCCTTGGCCGCCTGAGGAGCCGCCCGCTTGGGAAGGCGCTTCGCCAGGGCAGCTCCACGCGGACTGAGTGAGGATTCACTCACTCCCTCCGGGTACCAAAGCGCCGCGCGCGGGTCAACGGCCGGAGCGCCAAAGGAGAGTCCTGGCCTTGACTTGTGCGGCTCCAGAAGACTCAATGAGAACGTGCGTCGACGTCGCGACCGCTCGTGGTGCCTTGGTCTGCTCGTCGCGGGGGGCGCCGTCGCGTGCAGCTCGAGCAGCGCCACGAAGAGCGCGGTCGATGCCGGCGGGCACGACGCCACGTCCGCTTCGTCTCACGACGGCGGGGCGGACGTCGTGCAGGTGAAGGACGCGGGTACGGACGGCGTGAGCCCCGAAGCTGCTGTCGACGCAGCCGTTGCCGACGATGGGTCGGTCATGGCGACGCGCCCGGCGTCCACCCCCGTGTCGCCCCTCTTCATCGGCTCGGGGGGCTTCGGCTACGGCGTTGGCAGCGCGTTCCCCGGTGCAGCCGCGCCGCAGGGAATGGCCAAGGTCGGCCCCGAGACGAGCGGCGAATACGGCACCGTCAATTTCCTCCACTGCTCCGGCTACTGGTACGGGGACACCACCATCCTCGGCTTCTCGCACATGCATCTCCACGGCACGGGAGATCAGGACTACGGCGTGCTCGGCGTGATGCCGCTCGCAACCTGGGACGGGACGCAGACGAACGAGAAAGGGTACGCGTCGACCTTCGACAAGACGACCGAGACGGCCACCCCGGGCACGTACGGCGTCACCCTCGACAACGGCTCCATCAAGGTCGAGGTCACGGCGACCCCGCACGCCGCGCACCACCGGTACACGTACCCCGCTTCCGCCACGGTCGGGCACGTCGTCGTCGACCTCGACCACCACCTGAGCGGCAGCATCTCGACCGAGACCGTGACGCTCGACGCGGCCACGCAGTCGCTTACCGGGAGCTTCCGCAGCCTCGGGGGGATGTCGAGCGGCTTCGGCGGCTACATGGTCTACTTCGCGGCGCGGACGAACGCTCCCTGGTCGAACGCGGTCGTCTGGAGCACCGGGAACGCGCCTGCGACGGGCACGACGGCGTCGGGGACGGGGGTTGGTGTCGACCTCGACTTCAACCTCGCGGGCTCGGGGGAGGGGGGCGTGACCCGCCCGATCGAGCTGCAGGTCGGGCTCTCGCTCGTATCGACGGCGGCCGCTCAGGCGAACCTCGTGGCCGAGATGCCTACGTTCGCGTTCGACGCAGAGACGGCTGCGACCGCGGCGTCGTGGGCAAGCACCACTTCCGCCGTTACGTTCGCCGGGGGCAGCGCCTCGGACCAAGCGCAGCTGGCCGCGGCACTCTACCACCTGTTCCTCATGCCGACGGTCCTCAGCGACGTCGACGGCCACTACGTCGGCCTCACCGGCACGGTCGCCCAGGCGCAGGGCTTCCACTACGTGTCGGATCTCTCGCTCTGGGACACGTACCGCACGCTGAACCCGATCTATTCGCTGATCGCGCCGGGGCGCGCGCTCGACACCGTCACGTCGCTCACGGCGATGGGGGAGTCGGCGGGCTATTTCCCCAAGTGGCCGATCGCGACGGGCGAGGCAGGAACGATGCTCGGCGCGAGCGCGGAGGTCGTGCTCGCGGACGCATACGCGCGGGGCATCACGGGCTTCGACGCCGAGGGGGCGTACAAAATCCTGAGCGCGGCGGCGCTGTCGACGACCGAGCCCGCGGCCGGGCGAGGGGGACGCAACAACGTCGTCCCGTACATGCAGCTCGGGTACGTGCCGGCGAGCGTCGGAGCGTCTGTGTCGTGGACGATCGAGTACGGGCAGGACGACGCGGCCCTGGCGACCCTCGCGACGGCGCTGGGGCACACGAGCGATGCTGCCACTCTTCTGGGGCGCCGCTCGGGCTATGCGAAGCTGTTCGACCCGGCGACCGGGTTCCTATGGTCAAAGAACGCAGACGGCTCCTGGGCCACCGGTCACCTCGAGCCTTCTGGCTTTGGCGACGACTTCGACGAGGCGAACGCCTGGCAGAGCCTCTTCGGGCCGTGGCACGACATGCCGGGGCTCACGGGGCTGTTCGGCGGCCATGCGGGCTTCGTCACGGAGCTCGAGAGCTTCTTCGAGCAGGGGAAGGCCGACTACGACGCAGTCGACTGGACGAACGCGCTCTCTGTGGGCGTGCAGCGCAAGTTCTACTGGGGCGGCAACGAGCCCGACATGCACACGCCCTATCTGTTCGCGCTCGCGGGGCGCCCCGACCTGACGCAGCGATGGGTGCGCTGGGTGGAGAACGAGGTTTACGGACCGGGCGCCGACGGGCTACCGGGCAACGACGACGGCGGCACGATGTCGGCCTGGCTCATCTATTCGGCGCTCGGCTTCTATCCGGTCCCCGGAACGGATGCGTACGTCGTCGGTGCACCGCGTCTTCCGCACGCGAGCATCGTGCTCGGTGGGGCGACCGGCGGGACGTTCACGATCGACGCGCCTGGCGTGTCCGACACGAGCTTCTACGTACAGTCGGTGATGCTCAATGGCGCGCCGCTGACCACCCCGATGCTGCACCAGTCCGACTTCATCGCGGGGGGCTCGCTCGCGTTCGTGATGGGGAACGCCCCGAGCGCCTGGGGACGGTAGAGGTCCTACCCATAAGCTCATGCGCCTATGGCGTCGCGCATTGTCGGTCGTCCGCCGCGGCGAAGCGCGGTAGATTGAGGGGATTATGCAGACCTTAGCGCCCGATTGGAGTCCCTCATGCGGCACATGACACGGGTTCGTCCTCTTGCGCGCGCGGCCTGGCCCGCACGCACCGCACGCGCCGCGTTCGCGGGCTCGGTAACTCTCGCGCTCGTGGGGGTTGGCTGCGGCACGAACGCCGCCGGAATCGTCCCGACGGACGACGCGTCGGTGGACGGGCCGACGACGAGCAAGACCGATACAGGCGCCGGTACACCCGACTCCTCGATGTCGACCCACCCCGACTCGGGGTCTCACGTCGACGCCACGTCCGACGCTCCCACGTCCAAGCCGGACGCCGGCACGGACTCGGGCAAGACGGTCGTGGACGCGGGCTCCGACGCGCGGCTCGACGCGAACTCGACCTGCTCAGACAACGTCAAGGACGGGACGGAGACGAGCGTCGACTGCGGCGGGGCGCTGTGCGACGCGATCGGACGGACGTGCGGTGTCGGCAACGGCTGCGCGGTGAACGCCGACTGCACCGACGGAATCTGCGACGTGACGACCGGGCTATGCGCGACCAACGCGTGCGCCGACGGAGTGAAGGACGGCAACGAGACGGGCGTCGATTGCGGCGGCGTGATGTGCGACTCGCTGGGCGACACCTGCCCCATCGGCGGTGCATGCACGGTCGACGCCGACTGCGGCACGGGCAACGGCTGTGACACGACGACGAAGGTGTGCGTCGCCAACCAATGTAGCGACGGGATGAAGGACGGCAACGAGACGGGGATCGATTGCGGCGGCGCGACGTGCGACGCGCTCGGCAAGACATGCGGACCTGGCAAGGGGTGCGCGACGAACTCCGACTGTACGAGCCCCGAGGGGTGTGACGTCACGACCAACCAGTGCGATCCAACGCAGTGCCACGACGGGGTGAAAGACGGGAGCGAGACTGCGGTGGATTGCGGCGGCGCCACGTGCGACGCGCTCGGGGCTACGTGCGCCGTCAGCGTGGCGTGCGTGACGAACGCCGACTGCGCGAGCGGCAGTTGCTGCGGGAGCACGTGCAGCGTCACGACCTGCCCGGTGCCGGTCACGTTCACCGCGGGCGCGGTCATCAACTCCATCGGGTCGTCCATCGTCGGCACCGCGGGGGCGAAGACGCTCACGCTCGCGACGCCGACCGGCTTCATGCTCGGACAGACGCTGCTCGTCCAGCAGGTCCAGGGGACGAACGCAGGCCAGTGGGAGCTCGCCATCGTCACGGCGCTTTCGAATGGCGTGGCGACCCTTGCTGCCCCCCTCGTTAACACCTACTCGAGCAATGCACCGAGCGCCGCGCAGGCGGTCGTGGTGCCGCAATATACGACGGTCGACGTGCCCGCGAGCGTCACGCTCAGCGCGCCCGCGTGGAACGGGACCGTCGGCGGAGTGCTCGCGTTTCAAGCCACGGGCGCGGTCACGGTCGAGGGGAGCATCTCGATGACGGGTCACGGCTTCCGCGGCTACAGCCACGCGCTCATCTGTGAGTTCGGAAATGCCTGCACCGCCAACCCGTACAACGGGTTCACCGGTGAATCGGTTGCCGGGCCGTCCGCGGCGTCGATCATCGCGAACGAGCTCGGGGCCGCGAACGCCAACGGGGGAGGCGGCGGGACGTTCGGCCAGGATTGCGCCGCGGGTGGTGGCGGCGCCTACGACGTCGGCGCCACGGCGGGGACCAACGGTGACATCGGCGAGTGCGTCGCGACTCCGATCCATGGCGGTGGCGTCCAGGGCTCGACTGTGGGGTTGGCCGACCTCAGCAACTCACTCGTGTTCGGCGGAGCCGGCGGAGAAGGGGGCCCCGACGAAGACGGCGCTTACCCCGGTCCGGGCGGCAACGGCGGCGGCAGCATCCTCATCCTCGCGCCGGTGTCGGTCACCGTGACGGGCTCGATCGTGTCGAGCGGCGCGGAAGGTGGCGACGGAGTCGTGAACACCACGGCGTGCGGCGGCGTCGGGTGCGGCATGGGCGGCGGTGGCGGCGGGGCGGGCGGCAGCATTCGCATCGTCTCCGGCGCCGCGACGCTCGGGACAAGCCTCGTGCAAGCCGTGGGGAACACCGGAGGCGGCTGCACGTGCGGCACGTCGTGGCCGGGCGGAGTCGGTGGCAACGGGCGGATTCAGGTCACATCGGCCAACACGACCGGGACCACGACGCCCACGTTTCATCCGTAGAGCGGAGCGTCGCCAGGCGGAGTCGCGCCCTTCTCGCGCCCTCTCCCCTCGCGCCCGTCAGTGCGCCATCAGGAAGAGGCGCTCGGCAAACGTCGCAACCTGGGTCCCCATCCAGGGGCCGAGGAAGGCGAGCGCGGAGGCGACCGCGACGAGCCGAGGCAGGTGCGCGAGCGTTGCGTCCTGAATCTGCGACGCAGCCTGAAGCGCCGCGACGAAGAACCCCACGACGGCGGCAACCGCGACGATGGGCAGCGAGAGCGCGACGGTCAAGAGCAGCGCCTCGCGCGCATGCTCCACGAGCGCGGTGGCGGGGAGCATCGAATCAGTTGCCGGTTTTCGCGTCGCTGGTTACGTCGGTGGCGGAGTCGTGGCTGGCCACGTCGGTCGCGGAGTCGTGGCTGGTGGCATCCGTGGTGGCGTCGCTCCTTGCGTCGCTCCCTGCCTCGATCGAGCCGTCGCTAGACGCCCGCGCGTCTGGCGTCGCAGCTTCGAGCGCGCCATCGAAGCCGCCGTCCCCTACGGCCATTCCGCCGGTCGTGCTTCCTCCGACCGTTGGCTGACATGCGGCCGCGGACGACGCGGTGCCTGAAGGGGGGCAGCAGACGCCGAGGGTTCCGACGCCAGCCGTCGTATTGTCGGCCGAGTAGTAGCTCGTGACGGTGCAGACGAGCCCCGCCGAGCACTCGTTGCTGCCGTTCTCTCCGGCGTCGCCCCCCTTGAAGAAGGTGC
>Ga0302279_10004901_pt1 | contig 15324 bp, 17 predicted proteins | sample III_Bog_N3_3_FD_194541 | JGI IMG/M metagenome (GOLD analysis project Ga0302279, IMG submission 194541) | Peat permafrost microbial communities from Stordalen Mire near Abisko, Sweden - III_Bog_N3_3 | ecosystem: Environmental > Terrestrial > Soil > Wetlands > Peat | place: Sweden: Abisko...
TTGTTGCGCGTGATGACGAAGCCGGCCTTCTTCATGGCCAGCTGCAGCGCGTCGGCCAGCGTCGCCTTGGTGGTGATGCCTTGCAGGTCGATGCCCAGGTGCACGATGGTCTGCGCGATCTGCGGGCGGATGCCGCTGATGATGCAGTCGGCGCCCATCAGGCGGATGGCCGTCACGGTCTTGAGCAGGTGCTGCGCGACCAGCGTGTCGACGGTGGGCACGCCGGTGATGTCGATGATGGCCAGTTCGGAGCCGGTCTCGACGATGCGCGTCAGCAGCGCCTCCATCACCAGCTGCGTGCGGCTCGAATCGAGCGTGCCGATCATCGGCACCGCCAGCACGCCTTCCCACAGCTTGACGACGGGGGTCGACAGCTCGAGCAGCTCCTGCTGCTGGCGCTGGATCACTTCCTCGCGCGTGCGCTGGTAGGTTGTGGCGGTGAACTGGGCCAGCTTGTCGACCAGCGTCGAGGCCGTCCAGGCGGCGTCGAGCGCGCCCCTGGCGTCGGCGCCGAAGGCCTTCTGCAGCCCGGCGAACAGCGGCTTCTTGAGCGACAGCACGAAGTGGCTGGTGTCGCCCGCGCTGGCGCCCTGCGCCGCGCGTGATTGCGACAGCGCGGCCAGCACCGATCGCGTCTTGGCCCAGCCCGAATCGTCGAAGCGGTTCAGGTCGGCATCGGCAGCGATGCTCGCCTGCAATGCGGCGAACAGTTCGCGCGCGTCATTCTGGGTCGTGCCGGACACGGCGCCGGTCGAGCCGACCTCGGCCACCCATGTCTTGACGAACTCCTCCGGCGCGGCTTTCAGTACCTGGTCGAAGACGACGTTTTCTTGTTTCATTCGGTGACCCCTTGAAGGACTGGAAGCGTATCTCAAGATTGGACGTGAGCCGTGTAGGACACAGTAGCGCCTTGCCGCTGGACAGTCGTTCCCTGCGGCCACGCACTTGTACACCTGCGCGCGGGTGCGCGACTTGCTCGACCAGGAATGTAAATTTTTAGTAGTGGTCGATACGTTATTTATTGATGTGAGCAATCACTATTTATAATAACTACTGAGCATGGACCTCTTGGCCATCGACGTACTCGGCAGAGGGGATCAGCACTCGCTTGACGGGAGTGCTAATATTCGTGGAACCGAACGATAGCCTTCGGATCAGACTGAGCACATGACCACCACCCAAGCCAACGCACTGTCCGTCCGCGACCCGTGGAGCCTGGTTCCTCCGCTGGGCAACCTCGACGCCTACATCTCGTCCATCAACCGCCTGCCCCTGCTGTCGCAGGAGGAAGAGACACGCCTGGCCACGCAGCTGCGCGACACCGGCGACCTGAAGGCCGCCAGCGCGCTCGTGATGTCGCACCTGCGCCTGGTCGTGTCCGTCTCGCGCCAGTACCTGGGCTATGGCCTGCCGCACGGCGACCTGATCCAGGAAGGCAACATCGGCCTGATGAAGGCTGTCAAGCGCTTCGACCCGACGCAGGGCGCGCGGCTGGTCAGCTACGCCATGCACTGGATCAAGGCCGAGATCCACGAGTACATCCTGAAGAACTGGCGCATGGTCAAGGTCGCGACGACCAAGTCCCAGCGCAAGCTGTTCTTCAACCTGCGCTCGATGAAGACCAAGTTGAAGGAAGAGGCGTCGGACGCCGACGTGCATCGCAACACGCTGTCGCGCGAGCAGGTCGAACGGGTGGCGCGCGATCTCAACGTCAAGCCCGAAGAAGTGCTCGAGATGGAGACGCGCATGTCCGGCGGCGACGTCGCCATGGAATCGCAGAACGACGACGGCGAGGAAGCCTTCGCGCCGATCGCCTACCTGGCCGACGACCGCGACGAGCCCACCCGCGTCATCGAGAACGCCGCGCACGACCGCCTGGCCGGCCTGGGCATCGGTGAAGCGCTGGAGACGCTCGACCCGCGCAGCCGCCGCATCGTCGAGGAGCGCTACCTGAAGGTCAACGACGACTCGTCCGGCGGCATGACGCTGCACGAACTGGCGGCGGAGTACGGCGTCAGCGCCGAACGCATCCGCCAGATCGAGGTGGCAGCGCTCAAGAAGATGCGCAAGACGCTCGAGCCGCAGCGCGCCTGAAGACGCCTTGCGTTCAAGAAACGGACGCTTTGGCGTCCGTTTTTTCATTGGGCCCTCCTGAAAAATTTGCTCGGTACTGTCCGTTCGGACGGACGGGGCGCATCTATGCTCAGGTGCAGCACGGTGCTGTGCCGTTCGCGCCGCGACGGCGCAGGAGAAACCCATGGAATTCGTCCTCACCTTCCACCAGCCGCACGAAGTCTTCGAGGTCAACGACGACCCGGTGCGCGGCGCCGCGCCGATGCAGGCCTGGAAGCTCTACATGGAGGCCATGGGGGCCGCCGGCGTGCTGCGCGACGCCAAGCGGCTGGAGCATGACCAGCCCACGGCCGTCAGCGTGCGCAACGGCAAGCGGCAGGTTCAGGACGGCCCGTTCGCCGACACCAAGGACCTGCTGGGCGGCTACGCCGTGGTCGAGGTCGACTCGCTCGACGAGGCGCTCAAATGGGCCGAGCGCTGCCCCGGTTCGGCGGTGGGACAGACGCTGGTCTGGCCCGTGCGCCCGATGCCGCCGCGGTGACCGTCGCCGCCGCCACGGCCGCCGAGACGGCGGCGCGCCACAGCTACGGCCGGCTGCTCGCCTGGCTGGCCTGGCAATGGCGCGACGTGGCGGCGGCGGAGGACGCGCTGGCCGAGGCCTTCGCCACGGCGCTCGAGCACTGGCCCGTCGACGGCGTGCCAGAGTCGCCGGACGCGTGGCTCCTGACGACCGCGCGCCGCCGCCTGCTGATGGCCGCGCGGCGCCAGCGCCAGGCCGACGACCCGACGCTGACCGTGCTGTGGCCAGACGAGCACGAAGCAGCGCCCGAGGCCGCGCCGCTGCCCGACGCACGCCTGCGGCTGATGTTCGTCTGCGCCCATCCGGCCATCGATGCCGGCGTGCACAGCGCGCTGATGCTGCAGACGGTGCTGGGGCTGGACGCCGCACGCATCGCGAGCGCGTTCCTGGTCAAGCCGGAAGCCATGACCAAGCGACTCGTGCGCGCCAAGGCCAAGATCCGCGCGACCGGCCTGCGCTTCGAGGAACCGGAACCAGCCGAGTGGCCGCAGCGATTGGCGTCGGTGCTGGAAGCCATCTACGGCGCCTACACGCTGCACTGGGGCCAGGCGGACGAGGCCGGCTCGGGCCAGCTCGCCGCCGAGGCCGTCTTCCTTGCCGAGCTGGTGGCGTCCCACCTGGGCGAAGAGCCCGAGGCGCTGGGCCTGGTGGCGCTGCTGTGGCTGTGCGAAGCTCGCCGGCCAGCACAGGCCGATGCCTTCGTTCCCTTGCACGAACAGGATGCGCGGCATTGGGATCACGCGCTCCTGGCGCGCGCCGACGCCGCGCTGGCGCAGGCCGCCTCGCATCGCGCGGCCGGCCCGTACCAGCTCGAGGCCGCCATCCAGGCGGCGCATGTGCACGGGATGCTCGACGGTGCGATTCCGTGGGAAGGCATCGTCGTGCTTTACGAGCGATTGCTCGAGATCGCGCCGACGCTGGGGGCGCGCATCGCGCACGCGGTCGCGCGGGCGCACGTCACGCGCGACGCGCGCGCGGGGCTCGAGCTGCTCGATGCGATCGAGCCGTCGCGCGTCGTGTCGCACCAGCCGTGGTGGGCGGCGCGCGCGCACTTGCTGGCGATGGCCGGCGTGCATGCCGACGCGGCGACGGCTTACGGCCGTGCGCTCGCGGTGACCGTCGAGCCGCGGCTGCGCGCGTGGCTCGAACAGCGCCGGCTGGCGGAGATTGGCGCGGCGTCAGGCGCTGCCTGACTCAGGTCTTCTGGGCCAGCAACGTCTTCAAGTCGTCAGTCAGCAACGCCGGATCCAGGCTCTGCGACGCGAACAGGCGGATACGACCCTGCGTATCGAAGATGTAGGTGCCGGCGGTGTGGTCGATGGTGTAGCTGTCGGCCGTCTTGCCGGGCACCTTTTCGACCAGCACCTTGAACTCCTTGACGACCGCCTGCGTCTGCGCCTCGTCGCCGCGCAGCGCGAGGAAGTCGGGACGGAAGTTGGTGACGTAGTTCTTCAGCAGCTGGGCGCTGTCGCGCGACGGGTCGACCGTGATGAACACCACCTGCACGCGCGACGCGTCGGCGCCCAGCGTCTTGTCGATGCCGGCGAGCTCGGCCATCGTCGTCGGACAGGCGTCGGGGCATTGCGTGTAGCCGAAGAACACGACCGTGACCTTGCCCTTGAAGTCGGCCAGCGTGCGCGGCTTGCCGTCGAAGTCGGGCAGGTTGAAGCCGTGCGCATAGCTCGCGCCGGTGAGGTCGATGGCGTTGAAGTGGTGCGGCGGCGCGGCGCGTTGGCAGCCGGCCAGCGCGAGCGCGCAGGCCGCGGCCAGTGCGAAGAGGAATCGACGGAAGTTCATGAGTGCAGGTAGTGGTCGACCAGCAGCGCCGCGAACAGCAGCGACAGGTACAGGATCGAGAAGCGGAAGGTGCGCCGCGCCAGCTCGTCGCTGTAGCGGCGCCACAGCTTGAACGCGTACGCGCAGAAGATGACGCCCAGCACCACGGCGCAGCCCAGGTACAGCCAGCCGCTGAGACCGCTGACGAAGGGCAGCAAGGTGCCGGCGAACAGCACCAGCGTGTAGAGGAACACGTGCAGCTTGGTGAAGTCCGGGCCGTGCGTGACCGGCAGCATCGGCAGGCCCGCCTTGCGGTAGTCCTCGGTGCGATACAGCGCCAGCGCCCAGAAGTGCGGCGGCGTCCACAGGAAGATGATCAGGCACAGCAGCCACGCGTCGGCGTCGGCATGGCCCGTCATCGCGGCCCAGCCCAGCACCGGCGGCATCGCGCCGGACGCGCCGCCGATGACGATGTTCTGCGGCGTCATCGGCTTGAGGATCAGCGTGTAGATCACGGCGTAGCCGATGAAGGTCGCCAGCGTCAGCCACAGCGTGATCGCGTTGACCCAGGTCAGCAGCAGCGCAGCGCCGGCGCCGCACAGCACGGCGGAGAAAGCGAGCGCCTGCATGTTGGTGAGCTCGCCCTTGGCCGTGGGGCGCCAGGCCGTGCGCGTCATGCGGCGGTCGATCTGCTGCTCCACCAGGCAGTTGAACGCGGCCGCGGCCGCGGCCACCAGCCAGATGCCCGCGGTGGCGGCCAGCGTGGGCACCAGCGCAGGCCAGCCCGGCACGGCCAGGAACATGCCGATCACCGCGCAGAACACGATCAGCTGCACCACGCGCGGCTTGGTCAGCGCATAGTACTGGCGCCAGCGCGACGGCTGGGCCGACGCGGGTGCGGGATTCGGGACGGGAACGGAGCTCATGTCGAGAAGTTTCCTCTTCGGGCAGCGGCCACTTCGAAGCCGATGCAGATCACCAGTGCCGCGGCTCCGGCAGTGTGCGCCAAGGCGGCCACCAGCGGCCAGCCGAGCACGACGTTGGACAGGCCGGTAGCCAATTGGAGCATCACCAGGGCCCCGATGATGACAGCGCGGCGGCGCGCCGTCGGCCCATGCCGCCAAAGCCGCGCGACGAGCCAGCTCATCGCGGCGACGAAGGCGACGGCGAACAGCCGGTGCGTCCACTGGATCGCGACCAGCGCGGTCATCGCGATCGGCTCGCCATCGGCGCGGCGGCCCAGTTCGCGTGCGAACGTGAAGCCCTCGGACCAGTTCATCGTCGGCCACCACTGGCCGTTGCATTGCGGGAAACCGGTGCAGGCCAGCACCGCGTAGTTGGTGCTGACCCAGCCGCCGAGCGCGACCTGCAGCAGCAGCGCGAGGGCCGCCAGGCCCAGCGCCCAGCGGTCGCGCGCGCTGCGCGCCGCGTCACGCGCGCCCGCGCGCGCAGGCGCCTGCGCCGCGAGCAGCGCCAGCAGGCCCATGCCGCCCAGCAGATGACCGGTGACGATGGCCGGATAGAGCTTCCACGTGACCGTCAGCGCGCCGAACACGCCCTGCGCGATCACCCAGGCCAGCGTCACGCCCGCCATCAGTTGCGCGCGCCGATCACGCGCGAACGCGGCGGCCGCCAGCATCAGGATGATCAGCGTGCCCAGCGCCATGGCGAAGTAGCGATGGATCATCTCGATCCACGCCTTCTTCTGCGTCACCGGCCCGTTCGGGGCAATGGCCTGCGCCTGCGCGATGTGCTGCGCCGCGGCCACGGGGCTCGAAGTCGCATAGCATCCCGGCCAATCGGGACATCCCAGGCCCGAATCGCTGAGCCGCGTGTAGGCGCCGAACACCACCAGGTCAAAGCACAGGAACAGCGTCAGCCCGGCCAGCGCCGCGACGCGCTGCGTGCGCGACTTGTGGCGCAGCCCGCCGCGCCACCACGCGATCATCAACACCACCGAGACGATGGCCAGCGCGATCAGCGCGAGGCCGCTCAGCGATGTCCAGTCGTATCGGGCCGCCCCGGAATTCACTGCGCGCCCTTCGGCCGGTTCCACCATGCGGACGCGCGCAGCAGGCGGTCGACATCCTTCTTCAGCTTGATCGGATCGGGATCGGCCGGCGTGCGCATCATCCAGTTGCCGAGCGGATCGACGATGTACAGATGCTCCTCGAGCTGGTAACCGGCTTCGGGCTCGAGCCAGCGCGCCAGGGCCGCGCGATCGACGCGGTACGTGAGCACGGCCGGCGGTGCAGCCACGGCGGCGGCGACGGCCGGCGCGACCGGCTCGGGGCTGTCGACCAGCCACACCTTGACGATGCGGTCGCGCTCGGCGCCCATCATCTCGCGCAGCTGGCGTTCGAGGTACAGGTTCTTCTCGCACAGCGTGCCACAGCCCGCCGGCGCCACCACCACCAGCAACCACTCGCCCTTGAGCGTGGGCAACGCCACTGGATGGCCGGCCAGGTCCTGCGCGGGCAGCGCATCGAACGTTGGCAGCGGACGCTGCGGCTCGACCAGCGTCGCGTAGTTGCTGCGGCCGTGCGGTCGGATCACGTAATAGGTGAAGTAGGACGCGATCACCGGCAGCGCGCACGCGAACAGGATCACCAGCATCGTGATGCGGCCGCGCCGGCTCTGCGCGGCCGGATAGTCGCGCATCGGCGCGGGCGTGCCGTGCAGCGTGAACGTGAGGGATTCCGGGCCGTTGGCCGTGGGGTCGTCGGACGGAGTCGGTTTCATCGCGGAGTGGTGTGGTCGACGCGGTCGTCGAATGAGGAGTCGGAACGGGCTTGCGACTGCCTGCGCGGACGGATGAATTGCAGCCACACGTACAGGCCGAGGAACGCGAGGCTCATCGCAAACCACTGCACGGCATAGCCATAGTTGGTGGTGACGCTGACGCCGCCGACGCTGGACGACCAGTCGCGGCGCAGGCCGTCGGTGGCATTGTCGGCGGTGCTGTCCTCGACGACCGTGAGCGGGCGCAGCGCGAGGCCGGACTCCGCCGTGAACGGCGCCAGCTCGAGATTCTGCCGCACCGGGCCGCCGATGCCGTGGCCCAGGTCGATCCAGTGCGATGGCCACGGCGCCGCGTGGCCGAACACCTTCACTGCGCCGCCGGGCATCGGGATCGGCGGCGCCTTCATCGGGTCCGCGTCGTCGCGCGCCACCCAACCGCGCTGCACGATCACCGCGCCGCCATCGGGCAGGCGCAGCGGCGTCATCACGAAGAAACCGGAGCGCTCGTCCATCGTGCGGTTCATCAGGAACACCGTGTGCGCCGCGTCCCATTCGCCCCTCAGCACGACGTGGCGCTGCCACTGCTGCTCGGCCGTCGCCGGATCGCGCGCGAGTTCGCCCGCGGCCATCGGCGGCATCGTGCCGCGCTCGGCCACCAGGGCCGCGTTGGCGAGCTTCGTGTGCGCGCGCGACAGTTGCCAGACGCCGAAGCGCGCGGTCAACAGCGCGCAACCAAGCGCGACAAAGAACCAGACGACGCGCGAACGCGCGCTGCCAGCACCGCCGAGCCGCACCGATCCAGGAGGGGATGAACCCGCGAACGCCTCCGCAGACTCGGTGGAATAATCGTTCTTCATGAAAATCGTGATCGTCGCTTTCCTGGTGCTCGTCCTGGCCGCACTCGGCGGCGCCGGGTTCTTCATGCTGCGCCGCGGCTCCAACGGCGAGGCGGGCAGCACGGACAAGCGCATGGCGCGCGTGCTCGCGGTGCGGGTCGCATTGTCGGTCACGCTGTTCCTGCTGATCCTGCTGGCCTGGAGCCTGGGCTGGATCCACCCGTCGGGCATTCCCGTGGGCACCTGATCTTCGATGCGCCGGCGACCGCCCGGTTCCGCTTCAAACGACAACGCCGCCCAATCGAGGCGGCGTTGTTCTTGTCGAGCCGCGAGCCTACGCTCGCCGCCGAAGACTCACAACCAGTAGACGACGACGTACAGGCCGAGCCAGACGACGTCGACGAAGTGCCAGTACCACGCCGCGCCTTCGAAGCCGAAGTGCCGCGTCGGCGTGAAGTGGCCCTTCTGCAGCCGCAACGTGATGAACAGCAGCATCAGCATGCCCACGAACACGTGGAAGCCGTGGAAGCCGGTGAGCATGAAGAACGTGGAGCCGTAGATGCCCGACGACAGCTTCAGGTTCATCTCGGTGTAGGCCTCGTGGTACTCGTAGGCCTGGCAGCACAGGAAGCTCAGGCCCAGCAGCACGGTGATCCACATCCAGCCGATGGCCTTGGAGCGGTGATTGGCGATCAGCGCGTGGTGGGCGATCGTCAGCGTGACGCCGGAGGTCAGCAGAATGGCCGTGTTGAAGGTCGGGATCGGCCACGGGCCCATCGTGCGGAACGGCGCGATGGTGTCGGCGGGCGAGGCCGTGACACCGGCCTGCACGCTAGGCCAGATCGCGTGGAAGTCCGGCCACAGGACCTGGTGGTCGAGGTTGCCCAGCATCGGCAGCGCGACCTGGCGGGCCCAGAACAGCGCGCCGAAGAACGACGCGAAGAACATCACTTCCGAGAAGATGAACCAGCTCATGCTCCAGCGGAACGAGACGTCGACCGTGTCCGAGTACAAGCCGCCTTCGCTCTCGCCGATGGCGGTGGTGAACCACTGCGCGAGCGTGGCCAGCCACACCACGACGCCGGTGAGCAGGCACCACGAGCCCCAGTCGTGCGCGTTGACCCATTGGCTGCCGCCCAGGACCATCAGGAGCAGGCCGATCGCCACGCATACCGGATAGCGTGACGGCGACGGGATGAAATAGTGCGGGGTGGTTCCGTGGGGAGTCGCGGCGGACATGGTTCGTTTTCTCCAGACTCTTCAGATCGGTGAAATCAATGACTCGTAGCAAGGCTGATGACGAAATGCACCAGCACCACCAGGAAGACGACGAAGACCGCGGCACCGAGCACGGCGGCGATCACCACATGGATCGGATTCAGTTTCTGGACGTCCTGCGCATGGTCTGCAGAACGCCGGATGCCCAGAAACGACCACGCGACCGCCCGAAACGTCTGGCCGATGTTCGCCTTTCGAGCGAGCAGCGATTCGGGTCGGTCATCGGGAGCGGTCATGGCGAGCTCAGACATGCGGCTTGGCGTCGAGCTGGCCCACCGGCGCCGGCGGCGTGGTGCCACCGACCTCGAAGAACGTGTACGACAGCGTGATCGTCTTGACGTCCTTGGGCAGCTTGTCGTCCACGTAGAAAATCACCGGCCAGCGCTTGGACTCGCCCGGCTTCAAGGTCTGCTGGCTGAAGCAGAAGCATTCGACCTTGGTGAAGTGCGACTGCGCGACGCCCGGCGCGTAGCTGGGGATCGCCTGCGCGGTCATCGTGCGCGACTGCGTGTTCTTGAACTCGTACATCACCGTGGTCATCTGGCCCGGATGCACGCTGACCGAGTTCTGCTCGGGGTGGAACTCCCACGGCCCGCGGGCATTGGCGTCGAACTCCACCGTGACGTTGCGCGTCAGGTCGACCTGCGAATTGATCGGGGCATTGCGCTCGCCGGGCGCCGAGCCGACGTCGGACCGCGCGAGCACGTTGATGTTCAGCGCCTCGCAGATCGACTTGTACATGGGCACCATCGCATACGCGAAGCCAGCCATGATGAAGACGAACAACGCCAGCTTGAACAGCATGTCGCGGTTCAGGCGCCTGAGCTTGCGCTGGCGCGGATCCGCGGGGTTCGTGACGGCGGCGTCGCTCATAGGCCGAACAACATCGCCTTGGCGAAGAAGCCCAGGCCGAAGACAAGGGCCACCGTGAACAGCGCGATACCCAGGCGCAGGTTCTTGCGGCGCTGTTCAGGCGTCTGCGACATCGCGTTCAACCGATGACCTTGGTGGCCGTGCGATCGAGCTTGGGCGGCGTCTCGTAGGTGTGCCACGGCGCCGGCGACGGCACTTCCCACTCCAGGCCCTCGGCGCCTTCCCACGGACGCTGCGGCGCGGGCTCGCCCTTGCCGCGCATCACCGGGATCACGATGAACAGGAAGAAGTAGACCTGCGACAGCCCGAACAGCAGCGCGCCGACGGAGGCGATCGCGTTGAAGTCTGCGAACTGCATCGGGTAGTCGGCCACGCGGCGCGGCATGCCGGCCAGCCCGAGGAAGTGCATCGGGAAGAACGTGACGTTGAAGAACACCAGCGAGCACCAGAAATGGATCTTGCCGCGCACTTCGCTGTACATCACGCCCGTCCACTTCGGGCTCCAGTAGTAGAAGCCGGAGAACATGCCAAACAGCGAGCCGGCCACGAGCACGTAGTGGAAGTGCGCGACGACGTAGTAGGTGTCCTGCAGCTGGATGTCGATCGGCGCCATCGAGCAGATCAGGCCGGTGAAGCCGCCCATCGTGAACACGAAGATGAAGCCGACGGCCCACAGCATCGGGGCCTCGAAGGTCATGGAGCCGCGCCACATCGTGGCCAGCCAGTTGAACACCTTCACGCCGGTGGGCACCGAGATCAGCATCGTCGCGTACATGAAGAACAGCTGGCCGGTGACCGGCATGCCCGTGGTGTACATGTGGTGCGCCCACACGATGAACGACAGGATGGCGATCGACGAGGTCGCGTAGACCATCGACGTGTAGCCGAACAGGCGCTTGCGCGCGAACGCGGGCACGACCTGGCTGACGATGCCGAAGGCCGGCAGGATCATGATGTAGACCTCGGGATGCCCGAAGAACCAGAACACGTGCTGGTACATCACCGGGTCGCCGCCGCCGGCCGGGTTGAAGAAGCTGGTGTGGAAGTGGCGGTCGGTCAGCGTCATCGTGATGGCACCGGCAAGCACGGGCATCACGGCGATCAGCAGGTAGGCGGTGATCAGCCAGGTCCACACGAACATCGGCATCTTCATCAGCGTCATGCCGGGGGCGCGCATGTTGAGGATGGTCACGATGATGTTGATCGAGCCCATGATGGAGCTGGCGCCCATCAAGTGCATCGCGAAGATGCCGCCGTCCATCGACGGGCCCATCTGCAGCGTCAGGGGCGCGTAGAGCGTCCAGCCGGCGGCGGGTGCGCCGCCGGGCATGAAGAACGAGCCCACGAGCATGATGGCCGCCGGGATCAGCAGCCAGAAGCTCAGGTTGTTCATCCGCGCGAACGCCATGTCGGCCGCGCCGATCTGCATCGGGATCATCCAGTTCGCGAACCCGACGAACGCGGGCATGATCGCGCCGAACACCATGATCAGGCCGTGCATCGTGGTGAACTGGTTGAACAGCTCGGGATTGAAGTACTGCAGGCCCGGCTGGAACAGCTCCAGGCGGATCAGCAGCGCCAGCGTGCCCCCGACCAGGAACATCGTGAACGCGAACAGCAGGTACAGCGTGCCGATGTCCTTGTGGTTGGTCGCGAACACCCAGCGGCGCCAGCCCACCGGGTGGCCATGCGCATGGTCGTGATCATGGTCATGGTCGTGACCGTGGTCAGCGGGATGGGGCAGAACAGCACTCATGAGAGGGAATCCTTCAGCGAACGCGTGTGTGCGGTCGATTGCAGCGGAATCGAACGGCGACTTACTTGGCTTCGGCAGCGACCACGTCGGACGGCTGCACGAGCACGCCGGTGTGGTTGCTCCACGAGTTCTTGGTGTACGTGATGGCGGCGGCGATCTCGGTCTCGGAGAGCTTTCCCTGCCACGCCGGCATCGCGCCATTGAGGCGGCCGTGCAGCACGGTCAGGATCTGGGCGTTCTTGTCCGGATCGAGCACCGTGGGCGAGGCGTCGAGCGGCTTGACCGGGCCCGCGCCCTTGCCGTCGGGACGGTGGCACACCGCGCAGTTGGCCAGGTAGACCTTCTCGCCGCGGGCCATCATCGCGCCCATGTCCCACACTTTCTTCGGATCGTCGGCCGCGGCAGCCAGCGCCTTCTTCTGCTTGTCGACCCAGGCGGTGTAGTCGGCGGCGGACAGCACGACCACGTGGATCGGCATGAAGGCGTGCTCCTTGCCGCACAGCTCCGAGCACATGCCGTAGTAGTCGCCGGTCTTGTCGACCAGGAACCAGGTGTCGCGCACGAAGCCGGGGATCGCGTCCTGCTTGACGCCGAACGCCGGCACGCTCCACGAGTGGATCACGTCGTCGGCGGTGGTGATGATGCGCACCTTCTTGTTGACCGGCACGACCAGCGGGTTGTCGACCTTGAGCAGGTAGTCGCTGCCGCCAGCCTTGTTGGTTTCCGACAATTCGCGCTGCGCGGTGTCGAGCGTGGAGATGAACGCCAGGCCCTCGCCTTCGCCCTTGATGTAGTCGTAGCCCCACTTCCACTGGTAGCCGGTGGCCTTGATCGTCAGGTCGGGGTTGGTGGTGTCCTTCATCGCGACGACCGTGCGCGTGGCGTACGCGCCCATCAGGATCACGATGATGAAGGGCACGACCGTCCAGGCGATCTCGACGGCGACGCTTTCGTGGAAGTTGGCCGCCTTGTGGCCCACGCTCTTGCGATGCTTGATGATCGAATAGAACATGAAGCCGAACACGACGACGAAGATCCCCGTGCACACGATCAGCATGCCGTAGTGCAGGTCCTTGATCTGCCGGGCGATGTCGGTGACCGCCGGCTGGAAGTCGAGCCCGTTGACCTTGGGGCCGCCTTGCAGGTCCGTCACGGACGGGTCGCCAAAGGCCAGCGCCGCGCCCGCGGCCGTCAACGCGGAAATCGCCAGAGCGGCGCGCGTCGCACCGTATCCCAGCTTGCGAATCGTCATCATTGTCGTCACGTAGTTCGATCCTTCTCGTCGGGCCAGGATCATTCGCATGATCCGGTTCGGCTTGATCAGAGGTCGCGTGCAGGCTCTTTCGGGCAGCCTTGCACAGGGGCAGTGCACTTCAGACACAAGACCCAATCGATTCTAGGGCCTGTTCATACCAAAAAAGTGCTCGCGAGACTCAGCGTAAGCCCTGCCCCGGCGCCGCTATCAACGGGGTTGACGGCCCTGCTTCAGCATCGCCTTCATGTCGTCCAGGCCCACCTGCGTCTGCTCGGCGAGCCGCGCGCGCGGCACCGGCTTGAACGCGTGGCCGTAGACGACCTCGAAGGCCAGCACCACGCGGCCCTGCGCATCGACCCGGGCGCCCAGCGCCGCCAGCAGCCGTTCGCGCCAGCGCGGCGTGCGCAATCCCGCGAAGCGCGCGGCGTCGGTGTTCATGCCCAGCGTGCGCAGTTCGGCCAGCGCCGCCTGCGGGCTGCTCCAGGTCAGGCGCAGCGTCTCCTGGTCCATGACCGGATCGGCGAAGCCGGCCTCCACCAGCATGTCGCCCAGGTCGTGCATGTCGGTCCATGGCGCATACGGCGACCCCCATCCGTGGTCGCGGAAGAGATCGCGCACGGCGACCAGCGTGCCCGGGCCCAGCGTCGTGAACATCAGGAAGCCGTCGACCGCCAGCGCGCGCTGCCACTCGCGCATCAGCGCTGGCGCGTCCTGCGCCCAATGCAGGCTCATGTTCGACCAGACGAGCTGCGCCTGCGCCGGCGGCACCGCCGACTGCGCGATCGCGCGCGGCCCGCTGGCGCCCAGGCCCAGCCAGCGCCGCCAGGCCGGGGTGGCCGCGACGGCCGTCGCTTGGGACGGAGTGGATGCGGATGCGGCCGACTCCGGCCGCAGCACGCCGGTGACCGTCGCCTTGGGATAGGCCTGCGCCAACAGCACGGTACCGCCGCCGAGCTCGCTCCACCAATCGAACACGTGCTGCGGGACCTGCTTGACGATGGACAGGCGCTCGCTCAACCGCCGCGCGACCTCGGCGTGCAGCCACGGCGGTGCCGGCTGCGCGGCCAGCCGCGACCACGCCCGGTCCAGCGCGCGCGGATCGAGGCGTTCCGGGCGATTTTCGGTGGTGGGGGACGCGGCCATGCGGCAGTATATTGAGCCGATGACCTCACGGCCCGACAGCTTCGCCATGGCCGCGGACCGCGCCGGGCCAAGCGCACGCCGCTTGACAAGCGCCCTGCTCGCACGGTGGCGTGGCCAGGCGGGCGGGCGCTGCATGATCTGCCGCGGCTGGTGCGACGGCGCGCTGTGCCCGCATTGCGATGCGCGCTTCGCTTTCTCGCGCGAGCGCTGCGCCGGCTGCGCGCTGCCGCTGGCCATCGATCCTTCAGCGCCGGAGCCCGTCCGGTGCCTGCGCTGCCGCCTGGCGCCGCCACCGTGGTCGCGCGTGGTGGCGGGCGTCGACTACGGCTACCCCTGGGATCGCCTGCTGGCCGACCTGAAGTTCCACCAGCGCCTGGAGCCGACCGCCGCGCTGCTGCATCCGCTGCTGGCACGACTGCGCGACGTCCGCGGATCCGACGTGCGCATCGTGGCCGTGCCGCTGGCGCGCGAACGCCTGCGCGAACGCGGCTACAACCAGTCCTGGGAACTCGCGCGCCGACTGGCCGGAACGCTCTGGCTGCAGGCGCGCGCCGACGCCCTGTTCCGCGTGCGCGACACCGGCCACCAGCTGGGCTTGCATCGCAGCGCGCGCGGCGCCAACCTGCAAGGCGCGTTCGTCGTCACGCCGCGCCACGCCGCCTGGGTGCGCGGCGCGCGCATCGCGCTGGTCGACGACGTGCTGACCACCGGCGCCACCGCGCACGCGGCAGCGCGCACGCTGCGCGCCGCGGGCGCGCGCGACGTGCAGGTGTGGGTGGTGGCGCGCACGCCCGAGAGCTGACAGGGTCTAGACAAAATAAAACATGAAGCGCGAGCCTACGCAGAAGCATACGCGACTGTGCCAGCCAAGCCCAGGCGGTCGCGTTGGCGACCGAGCGATCGTGATGCACGACCATGCGTCGCTCGCGCTCCAGCCAGGCGTGAGTGCGCTCGACGACCCAGCGCTTGGGCAGGATGACGAAGCCGCCCGCTTCGGCGAACAGCGGCATCT
>Ga0302279_10004903_pt1 | contig 15321 bp, 10 predicted proteins | sample III_Bog_N3_3_FD_194541 | JGI IMG/M metagenome (GOLD analysis project Ga0302279, IMG submission 194541) | Peat permafrost microbial communities from Stordalen Mire near Abisko, Sweden - III_Bog_N3_3 | ecosystem: Environmental > Terrestrial > Soil > Wetlands > Peat | place: Sweden: Abisko...
CCACACCGTGGCGGCGAACGGTCAGTCGCTGGTGACGCAGGCGTCGAACGTGAACGCGAGCGACTATTCGAACACGGTAGGCATCAACCTCGCGAGCGACCCGACGGGCGGCGCCGGCACGTCGCTTGCGACGACGAACCTCACGTTCCCGGCTCTCTACAAGGACGGGAGTCTCCTCCTGTCGGGGAACGGTGGCGTCAGCTACCCGGGCGCGGCGAATACGACGAGCCAGCTCTACGCGGTGCCCGCGGGGACCCCCGTCGCCGGGGTCACCGGGCTGCCATCGGGCTTCGAAGCAACGCTGCCGACGTTCTCGCCAGACGGCGCGCACGTCTCGTTCAACTACTGGGCGGGCTCGTTCGCCAGTGATGCCGGCGCGACGGTCTCGGGCGACCAGGCCTCGCTGGCGATGATGGACTTCAACGGCACCAACGCCTTCTCGAACCCGCGCCTTCTCTACACGCCTCCGACGGGCACGGCGGTCACCTACTCGTCGTTCTTTCCGAACGCCGCGGGCATCGTGTTCGAGGTCGAGCTGTCGGCCCCGTCCGGGAACTATGGCTACACGTGGAATGGCAACACCGGCGAGCTCTGGTGGCTCGACGTCGCCAGCGCGACGCCGTACCGCCTCGACGCGCTCAATGGGTACGGCCCCACCGGCGCCGTCTACCTGCCGAGCCCCGGGACGGCGGACGGGGGGGCCCCGGCGCACACGCCTGCGGTCGACGTGACGTTGAACTACGAGGCCACGGTGAATCCGATCGCGTCCGGCGGGTACGCCTGGGTCGTTTTCACCAGCCGTCGCATGTACGGCAACGTCGCGCAGATCGGTCCGTGGACGAGCGATCCGCGCAGCTACCCGTGGCTCGACGAAGTCACGGACAAGAAGCTCTGGGTCGCGGCCGTCGACCTGAACGCCAAGCCGGGCACCGATCCGAGCCATCCCGCCTTCTACCTGCCCGGGCAGGAGCTCCACGCCGGCAACGCGCGCGGTTACTGGACGGTGGAAGCGTGCCGCGGCAACGGCCAGGGGTGCGTGACCGGCGACCAGTGCTGCGGCGGCTACTGCCAGCCGGGCGGCGACGGTGGGGGGCTGCAATGCACGTCCGTAGCTCCGCCGTGCGCGGGCCAGTACGAGAAGTGCACGACCACAGCGGACTGCTGCGGGGGCACCGCCGGGATCCAGTGCGTCAACGGAGTGTGCACGCAGTCCGCGCCGAAGTGACCCGTCCGCGGGCGCGCGGGCGTGCCGCGAATCCGTGCGAAGGGAGCACGTGCTAGGGAGGGGGCAACGGCATGGTGTCGCTCCTCGCGATTCTCTTCCTGGGCTTCATCCTCGGTGTGCGTCACGCCACCGACGCGGATCACGTCGTGGCCGTCACGACGATCGTGAGCCAGCAGAAGAGCGTGCGCGCCGCGGGCCTCATCGGCGCGATGTGGGGCGTCGGTCATACGATCACGATCCTCGTCGTCGGAGGAGCCATCATCCTCTTCAGCCTCGTCATCCCCCCGCGCCTCGGGCTGGGCCTCGAGTTCTCCGTGGCGCTGATGCTCATCCTGCTCGGAGCGATCAACCTGACGGGCGCCGCGAAACTGGTGGAGGCCGTCGCCCACGCGCACGCGCACGGCGACGCGAAACCGGTCGCGCCCAAGCTGCCGCCACTTCAGCTCGCGAGGTCGCTGGCGATCGGCGTCGTGCACGGGCTCGCGGGCTCGGCGGCCGTCGCCTTGCTCGTGCTGACGACGATCCGTGACGCGCGCTGGGCGCTCCTCTACCTGGTGCTCTTCGGCGTCGGAACGGTCGCGGGGATGATGCTCCTCACGTCGCTCATCTCGATCCCGTTCGCCTACGCCGCCGATCGTTTCTCGCGGGTGAACCGTCGCATGGTTCAGGTCACCTCGCTCGTGAGCATCGGGCTCGGGCTCTTCCTGGCGTGGCGAATCGGGATCACCGACGGGCTGTTCTCGACTGCGCCGCGATGGACGCCGCAGTGAGCGACGACGCATCGGGTCGGAGCATCGTAGATTCCACACCGTGAACGACGACGCCTTCTACGTACGTACGGGCCCATCCACGTTCGACCCCACGCCGGCGACCGTCGGTCCCTGGGATCCCAAGCTCCAGCACGGCGGACCGGTCGCCGCGCTCCTCGTGTCGGCGTTCGAGTCGACGGCGCCGCGCCCCGGGACGCGCATCGCGCAGTTCGCGCTCGAGTTCCTGGGCCCCGTACCTCTGGGACCGATGACGGTGACCACCGAGATCGTGCGCCCCGGAAAGAAGATCGAGCTGCTCGCCGCCAGCGTCGCCATCGGCGATCGCCTGGCACTACGCGCGAGCGCGTGGCGCGTCGCCGTCGAGGCCGGGCGGAACCCCGCGGCGAACCTCGACGAGCCACCCCCTCCCCTGCCCGCGAACGCTGCCCCGACGCTCTTCCCCGGCATCCCGTCGTTCGGCTACGGCGAGGCGACCGAGTGGCGCTTCAACACCGGAGGCTTCGAGTCGCAGGGCGAGGCCACGGGGTGGTCGCGCATCAAGGTCGCCATCGTCCGCGGCGAGCCCTCGAGCGCGATCGCGCGAACCATGGCGATGGTCGACTCCGCGAACGGGATCAGCAACGAGCTCGACGTTCGCAAGTACCTGTTCGTACCGGTGAACCTCACCGTCTCGATCGCGCGCCATCCCGAGGGGGAGTGGATCGGCATGCGCGCGCGCACGTCGCTCGCCAGCGAGGGGGCCGGCACGACGTACGCGCGACTCTTCGACGCGCAGGGCTACTTCGGCGAGGCGCTGCAGACGCTGTTCGTCGAGCCGCGCCGCGCCTGACGGGACTCGCTGACTACTGGTCCGACCAGATCTCGACGGCGAACTTCCCCTGCCCGCTCGCGACGGCCGTGTTCACGTTCGCCGTGTCGTCCACTTTGAAGCAGATCGAGCCGTCCTCGAGCGCGATGGCGTCGTTGCCGTCGGTGCCGTCCTCGCCCGCGCTCTTGCCCGCCGAGTCCATGACGGCGATGTCGAAGTCGGCGACGCTCGAGTCGGCGAGACCGAAGATGCGGTAGCAGTGGTTCGCTTTCGCCTGGAGCGGGATGGTCGTGACCATCGACGACGTCGAGGCCTGACCCGTTCCGGTCGTAGCCGCGCCGAGCTGGTGCATCGTCGCGCCGACGCACGTCTTCGCCATGGCCGTGACGGCGGCGGTGTAGTCACCCACGGGCTTCGCCGTGTGGCAGTTCTTTGGGGTGGAATCCTTCTTCCACGTCACCTTGTCCGACTCGGGCGTACCGCTCGCCGTCGTCGGCGTCGGCGGGGGGGTCGGCGCCGCGGAGGCCGAGGGGGCGGGGGCAACGGCAGGGGGAGGGGTCTCCCCGCCGCACGCGACGAGGGAGGCGAGGATCACGGTCGACGAAAGACAGAGGAAGAGGGGTGATCGCATGGGGCGCGAGCATACTCGAACCTCGGGGAGCAGGGGTCGTTCTCGCGCGCCCCCGTCAGCCGCGGGGCATCCGCGTTTCCATCGAGCCGAAAAGCAGGCCGGTCTTCGTCCCCGCCATGCTCCGCACCATCTCCCGCCGCACGAACGGAATTCGCGAGGCCGGCCCCATCACGACGTCGCGCAGCGCGCCGAGCCAGTCCTGGTCACTCTGGAAGAAGGGGGTGAGCCAGCGCGTCGCGAGCTGGTAGTAGGCGAGGTGCTCGCGGCGCGCGGCGGTGTAACGCTCGAGCGCTTCGTCGACGTCGCGCGCGCCGGCGATCGCGTCGGAGAGCGCCGCCGCGTCGCACAGCGCGAGGTTGCACCCCTGGCCCAGCTGAGGGCTCGTCGCGTGGGCTGCATCGCCCAGGAGGACCACCCCTTGCGCGTGCCAGCGCGGCATCGTGACGTCCCAGTACGACGCGAACGTGAGCTGATCGAAGTCGTGGATCTGATCGAGCATCTGGTCGGCGATCGGCGCGAGCCGCAGCACCTCGTCCTTCCACGCCCGGATGCCACGCTTCTTCACGTCGCCGATGCGATCGGCGCGGATGCTCGCGAAGAGGCTGACGAGAGGGACGTGGGCGCTCCCGGGGCCGAGCCCCGTCGGTAGGAAGCCGATCATCTCTCCCGCGCCGCGCACGATCTGGTGGAGGCGAGAAGCGTGACGACTGGAGCGGTCCTCTCCGATGAACCACAGGGCGCCCCACGGATAGGGGCGCACGTTCTTCGCCAGGGTGATCATCCCGTCGCGCAAGCGAGATCGCGCGCCGTCGCAGAGCACGACGAGGTCGAACGGGCCGCGTTCCTCTCCCGATGCGAGCACGAGCACGACTTCGCCGTTGCGAAGCGTGCGGACCCGGTCGATCTCGATGCCGCATACGAGCCGCGCGTCGCTGGTGCTCAGCGCGCCGAAGAGCGTCTCGAAGAGCACGCCGCGGTGGAGTCCGACGCCGTGCAGCTCCTCGCCGAGCGCCTCGTACCAGAGGTCGAGGACCGAGCGCCCGCGGCTGGTCTCGCAGACCAGGCGATCCACGTGAGCGCCGCGCGCGAGCACCCGTGTCTCCAGCCCCAGCTGCTCGAGGACGAGCAGCCCCGACGGCTGCATCATGATCCCGGCCCCCACGGGGAGTGGATCCGCGACGCGCTCGAAGACGACCACGTCGTGCCCGGCGCGCGAGAGGAAGAGCGCGGCCGCCGCCCCCGCGGTGCCGCACCCGACGACGGCGACGCGGAGCTGGTGGTTCATTCACGCATTCATCGCGGACTGGTCACGATCGCGCAACCGTCGGCGCCCCGGCGCGACTCCGCCCCACCGTCGTCATTCCGACGCCGCCTGGCGGACGAGGAATCCGCTTGGCGCGGGTTCCCGCCGAATCCGCGCAACATGATCGGACGACGTACCGATAGAGACCTATGAGCACGCTCTTCTTCGTCTACATCCTCGCGAGTCCACATTTCCCGCGCCCGGTGCTCTACACGGGCATGACCAACGGCCTCGAGCGTCGCGTGGCGCAGCACCGCCTTGCGCCCAGCGGATTCACCGGTCGGTACTCCGTGACGAAGCTCGTCTACTTTGAATCGACCGCCTCTGTTCGGGAAGCCATCGTTCGCGAGAAGAGGATCAAGGGCTGGTCTCGCGCAAAGAAGGTCGCGCTCATCGAGGGCGCGAACCCCTACTGGCACGATCTGATGCTCCACCCAGGTCGAGGAGCGCCTACATGGATTCTTCGCGGCGCTTCGCGCCGCTCTGAATGACGATAAGAGCTGTTGCGAACGAATGGGCCCCCACGTGTGAAGCTGCCCGAAATCTGGTGAGATACGCGCCATGAGCTGTTGCCACGGCTACGCGCTCACAGAGGACGGCGCGCCCGAGACCGCGTTCACGATCGACGCATCTGCGATCACCTTCGGCCGCGGCGCGCTTCTCGAGGCGGGCGACCACGTGCGCGCCCTCGGCTGCAAGCGCGTCGCGCTCTTCACCGATCGCGATCTGGCGAAGCTCCCGCACGTCGCCGTCGTCGCGGGCGCGATCCGCGCGGCCGGCGTCGACGTCACGATCTTCGACGAGGTCCACGTCGAGCCCACCGACGCCTCGTTCCTTCACGCCGCCGCTTTCGCGCGCGACGGGCGCTTCGACGGCTACGTCTCGGTCGGCGGCGGCTCGGTCATCGACACCTGCAAGGCGGCGCTCCTGTACGCCACCTACCCCGCCGACTTCCCGGCCTACGTGAACAAGCCCCTCGGCGAAGCGCGCCCGGTGCCCGGTCCCCTCCCCCCGCACATCGCCTGCCCGACGACGTGCGGCACCGGGAGCGAGTGCACGGGCATCGCGGTGTTCGACTACGTGGCGCTCCGCGCCAAGACCGGGATCGTCTCGCGGCGCCTCCGCCCGACGCACGCGCTCGTCGATCCGTCGGTGACCGCCACGCTGCCGGCGATGGTCGTCGCGGCCAGCGGGTTCGACGTCCTCTGCCACGCGCTTGAGTCGTTCACGGCGCGCGCATTCACCTCGCGCGCGCGGCCCGTCCCCACGACGACGCGCCCGATGTCGCAAGGGCGGAACCCGTGGAGCGATCTCGGTTCGCGCGAGGCGCTGCGGCTGACCGGGAAGTACATCGAGCGCGCGGTGGCCGACGCGGGCGACGTGGAGGCGCGCGAGGCGATGGCGTGGGCCGCGTCCCTGGCGGGGATCGCGTTCGGGAACTCGGGCGTCCACTTGCCGCACGCGATGTCGTACTCGGTCGCCGGGCTCGTGCGCGGGTACCGATGCGCGGGGTACCCACAGCAGGAGCCGATGGTTCCGCACGGCATCTCGGTCGTCGTGAATGCGCCGAGCGTGTTCCGGGCGACCGCGAACGCATCACCGGAGAGGCACCTGGAGGGCGCGGTCGCGCTGGGGGCCGACGCGCGCGGTGGCGGAACGGAGGACGCGGCCGAGATCCTGGCGCGCGAGCTGGTGCGGCTGATGCGGGCGACGAAGGTTCCTCTCGGCATCGGCGCGCTCGGCTACCAAGTCGGCGATCTGGACGCGCTCGCGCGCGGCGCGATCGTGCAGACGCGCCTCGTGGACAACGCTCCCATCGCGGTCGACGAGCCCGCGATGCGCTCCCTCTTCGAGCGCGCCCTCTCGTACGATTGACCGCATGTCGGAGCCTACGAAAGACGACGCGCCCCAGACGCGCGCGAGCTACACGCACTTCGCCCCCATTCCGACGCGGTGGATGGACAACGACGTCTACGGGCACGTGAACAACGTCGTCTACTACGCGTACTTCGACACCGTCATCAATCGGTACCTCATCGCCGAGGGGAAGCTCGACATCGCGCGCGGCGCCGTCATCGGGCTCTGCGTGGAGTCGCGGTGCAGGTACCGGAGAGCGGTCGCGTTCCCGGAGGACATCGACGCCGGGCTGCGCGTGGCGAAGCTCGGTCGGTCGAGCGTCACCTACGAGATCGGGATCTTCGGGAGGGGGGAGGAGACGGCGGCGGCCGAGGGGTCGTTCGTGCACGTGTTCGTCGATCGGGAGACGCGGAGGTCGGCGCCGATTCCGGATGCGATTAGGAGTGCGCTCGCGCGGATTGCCGTCGCGGCGGACGCGTAGGGTCGGGGTCGGCGGTCGAGGTCGGGGTCGAGGGTCGGGGTCGAGGGTCGGGGTCGAGGGTCGGGATCGAGGTCGGGGGTTCCCCATGGTGGAAGAGCGCAGCGAGAACGCGGGACGAGCGTCGATGGTGGGGCGGCTGCGCATCGAAGCGCTCGCGAGCGGCTTCGTCGCGATGCTCGCGCTGATTCTCTCCGCCTATACGGTCTACATCCAGCGGCAGCAGCTCAAGGTCCAGGCGTGGCCGCGTCTCGCGGTCGAAACCGATACGCAGCACGGCAGCTCCCCCGACGAGCTCCACGTGACGCTTACGCTCAAGAACCGGGGGGTCGCGCCGGCGGAGATCCGCTCGGTACGCGTCGGGTACGCCGGTGATGACGTCTCCAACTGGCCGGACTGGCTGGCGCACATCGCGCGAAAGCACGGCGTCGCAGGGGCCGTCCATTTGACGAAAGCGGGTAACCCGGCAGGCGAGATCCTCGGGGTCGGTGAGGAGTACGTCCTGATGGCCACCGACTCGGCGCGGACGGCCGCGCTCCTGACGCTGGACGACGATCCGAACATGTCCTTCTGCTACTGCTCGGTCCTCGACGACTGCTGGGTCCTGGACCTGCCGCGGGGGAGCGCGCCCGTGACGACGACCCCCGTCGCGCGCTGTCCGACCTATCCGACGGGTTTCACGGCCTGGCCGCGGGACGAGAGCCGGAAGTGGGGCGAAGCGATCCTCGACGCAGGCGCCGCCACGGACGCCGCGCCGTAGAGGCGCTCACGCTCCGCGCGTGACCCCATCGCCGAACCCGGGCGCCATCATCGCGACCATCCGCGCCGGCGCGACCACGCCTTCGTCGCGCATCCACGTCTCGGACGCGCTCGCGAACGCGAGCCCTTCCGCGCCCCCGATAAGCACGCCCAGGCGCGCCCGCGCCGCGGCGGCGTGAAGAGCCATATCGCTCTTCTCGAACCCCTCGAGCGCGAACCGCAGGAGAGTCACGGCGCGCTCTCCGTCTCCCTGGGCGTGCGCGCACGACGCGAGGATCAGCTCGGACACCGGGCGGGACCACTCCATCTTCTCGCGCGCAATCGCCCTCGCGTCGGTCGCCGCACGGCGCAGCAGCGGCGCGCCGGCCGCGGCCCCGCGCCCGACCGCCTCCGCGATGCAGACGCGGGCGCGCATGTAGCGGAGGAGAATCCGCACCGATTGCACGCGGAAGAGCAGAGCGCCTTCGAGCGCTCCCCAGCGCGCGTCGATCAGATCGTGCCCCGCCTTCCCCTCGCCGGAGTAGAGCGCGACGTTCGCGCGCGCGAGCACCTCGTAGAAGTGCTCCAGGTGAACCCCCTTGTTCGACCACTCGCTCATCGCCGCGTCGATCTCGCCGCGCGCCTCGTCGACGCGGTCTTGGACCAACCAGCGGAGGTTGGCGTAGCCGACGCGCAGGTTCACCGTGCCGTACCGATCGCCGCGCTCGACTGTCTCGCGCAGGTACCGCGGGACGCGCACGCACAGGTCGCGCAGCCGGCCGAGCTGCGCCAGCGTGTTCACGGTGAAGAGCTTCACCGTGTCGAGCTCCCACGTCGCGCCCGGAGTCTCGCGCCAGTAGAGGTCGGCCTGCTCGAGCTTCGGGAGCGCGTTGCGGAAGTGGCCGTTCGTATAGTGCGCGATCCCATGCGCGCCGTGCGCCCAACCGATGGCGTGCGGGGAGCGCGACTCGTTGGCCAACTCGTGCGCCAGCATCAGCAGCTTCTCGGCGCGCGGCCACGCCCGCCCTCCGCCGCGCGACGCCGTATGCCCCGCGTGCAGCGCCATCGCGCGCGCGACGCGGTAAAGCTCGCCGGCGCGGAGCGACAGGGCGAGCGTGCGGAGCTGGAACGTCGCGCCGCGCAACGGATCGGTGATCGACAGACCGAAGGCGACCGACCAGCACGTGTCGATGCGCGCGAGCTCGTGAGGCGCGATCTCACTCGGGTCGCGGCGCTGGAAGCCGTTGCCCCGAATGCGGAGACGCACGAGCCAGTAGAGGAACATGAGGAGCGTGGCGAACGGCGTCGGCGGGACCTTCATCCCGATCGCCGCGAGGACGCCCCCCATCGCGGCGAGCCCCTCGTCGATGTGACCGGCGCGCAGGAGCTGATCGGCCGCGCGTCGCTCGAGCTCGAGCGCGCGCGTCGGGTTCGCCTTCTTCGCGGCCTTCCGGTAGGCGGACGCTGCGGGCGCGCCGCGACCGGCGTTGGCCATCGCGTCGCCCAGGCGCTCGTACAGCCCCGCGCGATCCTCGTCGGTGCCCGCCTTGAGACAGAGGGCCCAATCGTAGAGCGTCGCGGCGCGATCGAAGGCGAGCGCCTGCATCGCTTGCTCGGCCGCCATGGTCCCGTAGCGCGCGGCCTGCTGCCTGTCGCCAGCGCCGTACCAGTGCGCGGCGAGCGCGGGGGCGTCGCGGCTTCCCGACGACTCGAGGGCGGTGGCCAGCCGCTGGTGCAGCCCCTGTCGCCGCGCGCGCTCGACCTTCTGCTTCACCGCGACGCGGATCCGGTCGTGGTAGAGCTCGACGGTATCGGAGCCGCGAACGCCGTTGGTCGTGACGAGCAGCGACGCACGGAGCTGCGCGATCGTCCGCGCGAACGAGTCGGGGTCGAGCTCGGCGGCGATGGCCAGCACGTCCTGCCCGACCTGCGCGCTCGACATCGCCAGCAGCTCGAGGATGCGGCGCTCCGCCGGCTCGAGGCGCGCGATGGGCGCGGCCAGCGCGTCGTCGAGACGCACCGCGACTCGGTCGCCCCCCGCGTGCAGCACGCTGTAGCGCGCGAGCGCGTCGATGAAGAGCGGATGCCCGTCGGCCTCCTCGGCGATCCACGCCGCGCTCGCCGAGCCGCTCCCCCCTGATCGATCGAGCACGGACTGCGCGAGCACGCGCGCTTCGGCGTACGGGAGGCGCCCCAGGCGGACCACGCGCACCTCACCCGGGATCGCCTTCGGCAGATCGTGCGGCTGCGCGTCGAGCTTCGACGTGCCGGCGTGCGTACCGTGCGTCGGCCCCGCCGACGTGCGCTCGGTCCCGACGAACAGCAGCGGCGGCGCCTCCGGCGGGCGGAGCACTTCGCTCAGCAACGCAATGCTATCGGCGTCGGCCCACTGCACGTCGTCGATCGCGATGACCAGGGTCTGCTGCGCGGTCATCCGCGTGAGCAGCTCGCGCAGCGCGGAGAAGGCGCGATCGCGGAGCTCCTGCGGATCCATGGGGGGGAGCGGCTGCGTCGTGAGCTGGGCGATGGCGGCGACCCGCCGGAGCACCGGGAAGACCTGCACGAGCGGCGCGGGCTTCGTCGGCAAGAACGAGCGAACGTCGGCGATCGGCGCGTGAAGGAGGTAGCGCGTGAGCGAGTCCACGACGCCGTCGAACGCCTTGTACGGCACCGCTTCGCGCTCGTAGCAGCGCCCCGTGAGCACGCACACCGAGCCGTCCTGCGCGAGCGCCTCCAGGAACTGCTTCACGAGCGAGCTCTTGCCGACGCCCGACTCCCCCTGCACCAGCACGGTCAACGCGCCGCCGATGCGCACGTCCGCCAGCGCCGTGTTCAGCTCGGCCAGCTCGCCCCCTCTCCCGACGAACGGCGCGTGCGCCGGCGGCGGAGCGGGGCGCGTGGAGCGGCGGTCGGACAGCGGCCCGAGCATCCGAACCACCTGCGCCGCGGTCGGCCGCATCCCCGGCTCGCGACGGAGGAGGCGCGTGCACAGATCGTCGAGATCCGCCGGGACGCCGGTGACCTCTTTCGCCGGGCGCGGCGCGACGTCGTTCTGCTTCGCGAGCAGGATCTCCAGCCCCGTCCCTTCGAACGGCGGGCCGCCGGTCAGCGCTTCGAAGAGGAGCACCCCCATCGCGTACAGGTCGGCCTCGGGCCCGACGCTCGCGCGGGCCATCGCCTGCTCAGGCGCCATGTAGACCGGCGTGCCGACGATCGCGTGCCCCGTGGAGCCGGTCCCATCGAGCTCGGTCACGAGACCGAAGTCGAGCAGCACCACGCGGCCGCATGCCTCGACGCGAATGTTGCTCGGCTTCACGTCGCGGTGAACCATCCCCGCGTCGTGCAGCGCCGCGAGACCGAGCGCGAGCTGGCGCATGCACGAACGGAGGCGCTCTTCGTCGAAGCGATGCGCGACCGGTTCTCCGTCGTAGGAAGGGCGCGAAGCGCGGGGTGAGACGACTGCGCTCGCGGGGGGCTCGCTCGCGCCGGGGCGCGACGAGATCGGGACGACGTTCTTACCGGGCCGCAGCTCGCCGGGGCGGACGTACGAGCGGAAGTCGGCCCCCTCCACGAGCTCCATCGTGAAGAACCACTCGTCCCCTTCGGCGATGAGCTCGCCGAGCTGCACGAGGTTCGGGTGGTGCACGTCCTGGAGCGCGCGGAACTCCCGCTTGAAGCGCGCGAGCGAGTCGGGAGTGAGCTGGAGCAAGGTCTTGATGGCGACGCGCGCGTGGCGCTCGATGTCGAACGCCTCGTAGACGACCCCCATCCCGCCGCTGCCGAGCTCGCGCACGATACGGAAGCGCCGACGCGACGCAGGGCCGTGCATCGAGACGGGGACCCGGAGCGACGTCCTCGGAGCGGGACTCTCCTCGATGAGAGGAGTGCCGACGAGACGCAATGGGCTGGGGGTGCTCGTTTCGCTGGGCAAGTCGATCGATCAGTGTGACGGACGGGGCGGGCTTTGCTCGTGACAGAACGCGTCACGGAGAAAGGAGAGAGGAGGATTTCCCACAAGAGGGGCATGTGGAGGAGGCAGGCGACAAGTCGCTCCCTCCGCTCCGAGTCGCGCGCGCGGAGCCGTCGGCGGCGTGCTGCTCGGTCTCGTCGCCTTCGTCCGGCGCTGGCGCCCGCGCGCTTGAGCGAGAGACCCGCGGCAAGCGGGTTCGGTTTGGGACGCCCAGGTCAGCGAACGCGGGTCCTTTGTGTCGTTTTTTGTAACGATTGCGGGTGGATAGAATGAGCCTCGGAACGACATTCACGACCCGTGCTCTACTACTGCGAGCGACGTGAGCACAGACGGGCTCTATCTTGTGGTCGCCCGCGGGAAGGACGCGGGGAGCCGCGTTCGCCTCGAGGAGGAACCTCGCCTCGTAGGGCGCGGGCGCAGCGCCGACCTCGTTCTGCTCGATCGCCGCATCTCGCGCACGCACCTGCGCGTGCGACGCGACGGGACGGGCGCGCACGTTGAGACCTGCGAGGGAGCGACCCCGTTCATGCTGTCGGGGAGCCCGAAGGCTGCCGCACACCTCGACGTGGGCGACACGATCCTGCTCGGCGACACGGCACTTGTCGTCACGCGCATCACGGAGGCGAGCGAAGAGGCCCGCTCGACGGATGTCGGCGTCCTGATGACGGGACTTGCCGCGGACGTTCGCGGTCTCGCTGCTGCGATGGATCTCGTGCAAGCGCTCGACGAGGCGCAGGACGACGACAGCGTCCGCACCGCGCTCGCCGGCTGGGGGAAGCGGCACCTCGCCGCCGTCGACGCCAACGTGCTCGCGGGAGACGGTGTCGACGCGGGCCTGCGCGAGGCAGCGACGACGGGGTGGAGTGTCGTGGAGCGTGCCGGCGCCGAGTCTGGCGTCACGATCCTCGCCGCGCCGGCCGGGAGCGCCGAGCCGAGCACGTGGGTCTCGTTCACGTGTCCCGTGGCGCCGAAGAGCGTCACCGACACCACACGGAGGCTCGTCGCCATCGCCGGGCGGATCTGCGCATCAACGCTCGCGCGCGTTCACGCGCTGGCGGCATCGCGCGAGGAGCAGGATCTCTTTCGCCGCGCGTCGCTGGGGAGCGCACGGTCGTTCCTCGGTCATTCCCCGGCTGCGCGCGAGGTGTCGAAGCTCGCGGCGCGCCTCGCATCATCCGACGTGGTCGTTCTGCTCGAAGGCGAGACGGGTGTCGGCAAGACGTTCCTGGCACGCCTGCTTCACGAGTCGGGGCCGCGCGCGAAGGCGTCTCTTCGTGTCCTCAACTGCGCCGCGATTCCCGAGACACTCCTCGAGAGCGAGCTCTTTGGCCACGAGCGCGGAGCGTTCACGAGCGCTGCGACCATGAAGCAGGGGGCGCTCGAAGCCGCCGGCAGTGGCACGGTGCTCCTCGACGAGATCGGCGAGCTGCCGCTCGCGAGCCAGGCGAAGCTGCTCCGCGTGCTCGAAGAGAAGCGCTTCGAGCGCCTCGGCTCCAACCGCGCGATTCCACTCGCCGCGCGCGTCATCACGGCGACGAACCGCGATCTTGCCGAGATGGTTACAGCAGGGACGTTCCGGGCGGACCTCTTCTACCGCATCGCGGTCGTGAAGCTTCGGATCCCGCCGTTGAGGGATCGCGGCGACGATCTGCTGCTGCTTGCGGAGCGCATGCTCGCCGACCTCGTGCCGTCAGCGGGAAGGCGCGTGCGCGGATTCTCGCCGGAAGCGATGGAGGTGATGCGGCGCTATCCCTGGCCCGGGAACGTGCGCGAGCTCAGGAACGCGATCGAGCGGGCTCTCGCTGTTGGCGAAGCGCCATACATCGAGCCGGGTGATTTGCCCGAAACGGTGCACGGGGCGCCGCCTGCGCAGCCGAGCGACGAGTCGCTCGTGCGGTTGCCGGCGAAGCTCGAGTGGCTGGAGTCGCGCGCGATCGAGGCGGCGATGCACGCAGCGGGGGGGAATCAGCGGAAGGCGGCGGTGTTGCTCGGGATCAACAGGGTGACGTTGAACCGGAAGCTGCGGGCGGAGGGAGAATCGGGAGGCGAAGAACGCTAGTTGGTTTTGACGCCGCTGCTGCCGCTTGAACATACTGCGAGGCCGCCACACGAACCAGGCTGTGGCTGGAGGCCCGGCGTATACGGCAACCAGACTACGAGCTGGGGCGTCCTGGCAGTGGGGGTCGCGCTAACCGGACAATTACCAGGGGGGCCGCCCGAGGTCGCTCCCGAACTCTCGCAGGTTCCCACAGGACACCACGAGTAGAACGCTCCGGATGCCCTATCCGTCGTAACGTAGCCCACCTCTCCCGGGACCGAGCACCCCGCTACCTGGAGCTGACTCCAGAACGCCCATTCCTCGTCACACATCGTGACCCAACCGGACCAGATATCGGAAGCCGCACCCGCGTCTCCCGCGGCGCACGGCGGTACCGCGGTCGCCCACGATGTCGAATCGATGAGACGGCAATCCGGATTCGGCGCCGGAAGCGGCACCGGAATCGGAATTGGCGCTGCAGTTGGCAGTGGACCCGAGGTCGGGACGATGTGCAGCGCCTCGCTGCTCGTTTCCGTACCCTCGCCGGACGGAGAGCTCCCGCACGCAGCTACGAAGAAGAACGGCGCGGCAGCGGAGAGAAGGAGGAGCCGAGAGTCAGGCTCTTTCGCATCGCGGCGGAGCCTGGCACGCCGGCGTGGGTTTGCAAGTCACCCGAAGTGATGACGACAGGCGGAAAGACGAAATCGTTTGGCTCCGGTCACGCAACGAGCAATTAACCGGATGCAACCATGAGGCTTTCGGCCGGAGACCGCGTCGACCGATATGAGGTCGTTGCCTTCCTTGGCAGCGGCGGCATGGGCGAGGTCTATCGGGCACGCGACCCCAAGCTGCAACGCCAGATCGCGCTCAAGATCCTTCGCACGGATGGCCCGCTCGCGACGGAGGGTCGGCAACGACTGTTGCGAGAAGCGCGCGCCGTCGCCGCGCTGTCCCACCCGAACGTGCTCGCGGTCTTCGACGTCGGTGAGGTTGCGGAGCCGGAACACCTGCGAGGCATTGCATACATCGCGATGGAGCTCGTCGTTGGCAGCCCGTTGCGGGCCCACTTCCGCAGCGCCACGATTTCACTCGAGCGGCGGTTGCAGTGGCTCGTGGACATCGCAGGCGCGCTAGCGGCAGCGCACGAGGCTGGACTGGTGCATCGGGACGTGAAGCCCGAGAACGTGATGGTCCGTTTCGACGGGGCCGTTAAGGTGCTCGATTTCGGCATTGCGCGTTCCGTGGGCCCAGTGGACGCGCTCTCTTCCACAGAGGGGCATAGCCTTCCGACGCTGCATACGAAGTCCCCGGCTCCGGGGGCGAGCACGCAGACCCACGTATCAGCCGCGTCGCCTCCCGGGAGCGTCGCGGGAACTCTGTTCTACATGGCTCCCGAGCAGCTTCGCGGCGAATCAATCGACGGGCGCGCGGACCAGTTCGCGTGGGGCGTAGTCGCGTACGAGTTGCTAACGGGGGTGCCGCCGTGGTCACTCGGCCCGGATC
>Ga0302279_10004908_pt1 | contig 15313 bp, 10 predicted proteins | sample III_Bog_N3_3_FD_194541 | JGI IMG/M metagenome (GOLD analysis project Ga0302279, IMG submission 194541) | Peat permafrost microbial communities from Stordalen Mire near Abisko, Sweden - III_Bog_N3_3 | ecosystem: Environmental > Terrestrial > Soil > Wetlands > Peat | place: Sweden: Abisko...
GCCCCCGTCACGCCAACGCGTGGGTCCGCCGCGGGAGAGCGCGCCCCCCATGGGAGGACAGCGCGCCCCCGTCACGCCACGCGTGGGTCCGCTGGGGGCGAGCGCGCCCCCCATGGGGGGACAGCGCGCCCCCGTCACGTCAACGCGTGGGTCCGCCGGGGGCGAGCGCGCCCTCCATGGGAGGACAGCGCGCTCCCGTCAAGACGACGCGTTCCTCCACGGGGTGGCGCGTCTCCCCCCGCGGTCCGGCGCTCTCACCGAGGCAGACGGCTCGCCCCGTGGCTCCGCCGCGTCGCGCCCCCCTCGGGGTCCAGCTCGAAGATCGCCTCCGCGAAGTCGGCCACCCGGTAGCCAGCGCCCTCCGAGACGCGCAGGAGCACCTTGCCCTCGGACGTGTCGTCGACGCGGTAGCCGGTGACCTCGCCTGCCTCGACGAGGGTGACGAAGCGGCGGCGCCGCGCCTCCCGTTCGAGCGCGAGCCACGTCGCGGCGCCCCCGAGGAGCGCCCCGGCGCACCCCAGCCCGAGCGTTATCCACGAGCTCGACGCGAGGATGGGCGCAGGCGCCTGCGAAAGAGCATCCTGTCCAGGCACCGGTAGCCCGTCACCGTCGTAGGTGAGCCTCGAGTCGCCGAGCATGCGCGAGTACGTGGGAGGGGCCGCGAAGAGTGCCACCGCACCGGCGATGCCGACGAGGCTCATGGCCAGGCACACGAGCCCGACGATCCGCTCCCCGCGCTCCTCGCCCGCAAGGCCCTTGGCGGCGAGGCGTTGCGCGTGCGCGATGGGAGCGCCGAAGAGCCCCAGGGTGGCGAGTAGCCCCGGCAGCCAGAATACGAGGCCGAACGTGGCGCCGAGCGCGGCGCCTTCCGCGAAGCCCGCCGACTGAAAGCCGGAGAAGAGGCTCCCCGCGATCGCGCTGTTGGCGATCGCGAGCGGCACGGACGCAACCCAGCCCCAGCGAAGTCTCCCGTTGCCCATCGTCTTCGGCCAGCGGAGCAGGGCCGCCCACACCATCCCGAGAGCGCACGTCGGCAGGCCGACCGCGAGCGCGGTGTCCGGGGCGCTGCGGAAGATGGTCGCCGAGAAGGCTGCCGCGACCACCGCTGCCAGCGAGAACCCTACCGCTGCGATGTTGAGCCCCCGCAGCGCGCGCGCAGACTGGAACGGAGCGGGGATCAAGCTGTCCTCACGCCCCCCTCACCATAGCAGGGCGGCGCCAGCGACCCGACCCGACGTTCCGGAACCATGTAACCCCCCGTTCACGCCGTGATCCCGGCTTCACGGCAGGGAGGGACCTCGGGGGGGGCGGCACACCGCGAATCCGCAGCATTCCCGCAGAATCCCCGCGTTCCTGCCCGCGGCACGCCCCTTGTAAGAGAGGGCAGACAGATGTTCGCCATCATCGCCAGCCTCTGCGTCCTCCTCTTCGCCATCGGCTGCGAGCTGCTCCCCGTCCTCGTCCAGGGCCGCCGCCGCCACCAGCCTCGCGCCGCCCGCGCGGCCCGCGCCCACAGCGCCGTCGCTGTCGCTGCCCGGGCCGCGCTCGAGGCGCCACGCGCGGCGAGGGTCGCCGCGCGCGCCTCGCGGCCGTCGATGCGGGCCCACGTCGCCCTCGCTGCCTCGCCCGTACAGTCGGGACGTCACCGGCTCGCCAGCCCCGCGGGCCGCGACCGACCCCAGCCGCCGCGCGATCGCAAGCGAGGGCGCGCTCGGGCGCGTCATACGACGGCGTGGCCCGAAGCGTTCCCCCGTGCTGCAACATCAAAGGCCGGGGAGGGCCGCGAGCCCTTCCACTCCTTGCGTTCGACCGTGGGCGGCACTACCGGTCGCCCATGGAGTGGGTCCTCATTCGCACGACGCTGATCTCTCAGCTCGTACACCTGGTCGCGGGCGCTGTGACGTTGCTCGTCGGCGCCCTGCTGATTCGCGCAATCGATCACGTCGTCTTCAAGAAGATCGACCTCGAGGAGGAGATCGCCCGCGGCAACCTCGCGGCGGCGGTGCTCGCGGGCGCGATGTGGCTCGCGCTCGCGCTCGTGTTCACGCGCGGCTGACGTGCAGCCGCAGCACCCCTTCGCGCGCTACCCTTACGCGCCCCGGGAGGCCCCGCCACAACACTACGTGGGGCCCGCCTGGGCGGCGCCCGGGCCGCTGCGGCACCTGCCTCCGCGCAAGCGCTCCGGCTCGGGCTACCTCGCGGCCTTCCTCATCACGGCGGCAGGCTCCTTCGTGTTGCTCGTATCGATCGTGCTGCTGGCGTTCCTTCACGCCGCGGTGACCCCTCACCGCGGAGCCGCGCCCGCCGTCGACCACGAGGGCGACGACGAGGCCACGGCGCGCCCGGCGGACGGCACGAAGCTGCCCGCGCGAAGAGCCGTCGACAAGGCCAGGCTGGACAGGACCGCCGAACGTAGCTGGCTGGTCGACGAGTGCGTCGACGAGCCGATGAAGCCGGGAGACCCCGAGCGTCGCTCCGCGTACTTCCTTGGCTACATGGGCGAGGGCACGGCCAAGCGCATGCGCGGCAAGGTCGCCGTCGTTCACCTGCTCCTCGCGTCGCCGTCGCTCACGTGGACGAGCGGGCGGGCCCGCGACGTCGACCGGGCTGCCCTGCTCGCAGCGCGCTTCTTCACCACGATGGCCGAGGACCATGGGGTCACGGACCTCGAGTACACCCCCATGGCGTGGAGGCTCTCGACGCAGTTTGCGATGCCCGAGATCGTGACCGATCCGAGCATGCGAATCGACCCGGAGGCGAGCCGCGCGCTCGTCCAGTCGGCGCTCGACGCCAGCGGGGCTTCCCTCGGCGTGACGATGCTGGAGGTCGCCGCGACGCTGCGCGGGGAGGGCTTCGCGGAGGTGGCGTTCCTCCTCCACGTGCCGGTGAAGGTCGACGCCCGGGAGTTCGCGTTCCCGGCTCCGCTGTTGAGGGTCGACGCGGCCGTCGTCTTCGAGGAGCCGCTCGACCGGCTCGGCTTCGTGACGGCCCACGAGACGATGCACCTCTTCGGCGCCGACGACCTCTACCCGCTCGACCGCTTCGACAGCGAGGACGAGGACGACCTCATGCGCGCCAACTGCACGGGCTTCGGAGGCCTCCAGATCCGGGACATGAGCGCGTTCGCCATCGGCTGGCGACCCGCCGCGCCCGCGCGCTCGTACGCGACCACGCGCCTTCCCGTGCCCTAGCGCCTCCCCGTGCCCGCGTACGGGGGAGTTTGCGGGCACGGAGACTTTGCGGGCCGCTGTTTTCCCGGGCCCCGGCACGTGCTAAGCCGTCCGCCGCATGTTCGACGCCCTATCCAAAGGCTTTAAGCAGGCCAAGAACCGTCTCGCCGGCCTGACCGAGCTCACCGAGCAAAACATCGAGCCCGCCCTGCGCGAGGTTCGCCTCTCGCTCCTGGAGGCCGACGTCGAGCTTGGCGTGGTGAAGAGCTTCCTCGCCCGGGTGAAGGAGAAGGCGCTCGGCGAGATCGTCCGCATCCGCGCCAAGGGCACCAAGGGCGAGACCGTCAAGGTCACCGCCTCGGACCAGTTCACCAAGATCTGCCACGACGAGCTCGTGGAGTTCATGACGGCCGAGGGCCCCGCCCTCACGTTCGTGGACAAGGGCCCGACCGGCATCATGATGGTCGGCCTCCAGGGCTCCGGAAAGACGACCACCTCGGCCAAGCTCGCCCGCCTCCTCCAGAAGGAGGGCAAGAAGCCCCTCCTCGTCGCGGCCGACATGCAGCGTCCCGCCGCCGTCGAGCAGCTGCAAGTGCTCGGCAAGCAGGTCGGGGTCCCGGTCTTCAGCATCCCGGGGGCCACGCCGCTCGAGATCTGCACGAAGGCCATGGACGAGGCGCGTCAGAAGAAGAACGACGTCGTCATCTTCGACACCGCCGGCCGCCTCGCCATCGATGAGAAGCTCATGGAGGAGCTGGGGCAGATCAAGGCCTCGGTCTCGCCCCCCAACATCATGCTCGTCATCGACGCCATGATCGGCCAGGACGCCGTCAAGGTATCGAAGGGCTTCCACGAGAAGCTCGGCCTCACGGGCGTCATCGTCAGCAAGCTCGACGGCGACGCCCGGGGCGGCGTCACCCTGAGCGTCCGCGAGGTGACGGGCGCGCCCGTGCGCTTCGCCGGCATGGGCGAGGGGATCGACAAGCTCGAGGAGTTCCGCCCCGACGGCATGGCCCAGCGCGTCCTCGGGATGGGCGACGTCGTCGGGTTAATGAAGGACTTCGAGAACGTCGTCGACGAGAAGAAGGCCGCCGAGGACGCGATGAAGATGCTCGAGGGAAAGTTTACCCTCGACGACTTCCTCAACCAGGTCCGGATGATCCAGAAGATGGGCTCGCTCAAGGACATCGTCGGCAAGATGCCGGGGATGAGCGAGATGATGCCCGCGGACGCCAACCTGGACGACAACGAGCTCGTGAAGATCGAGGCCATCATCTCGAGCTTCACCAGGTTCGAGCGCAACGACCCCTACGCCCTCGTCCGCGAGCCGAACCGCACGACCCGCATCGCCAAGGGCGCCGGCACCAACGAGAAGGCCGTCGGCGAGCTCGTGCAGAAGTTTCTCTTCATGCGCCAGATGATGGAGGGCCTGGGCGGCAACCTCGGCATGCTCGGCAACATCCCGGGCATGAAGAACCTGGCGATGGCGAAGAACCTCCGGAAGATGGCCAAGCAGGGCGGCGGGATGCCCGGCATGGGCGGCGGCTTCCCGGGGATGCCCGGCGGGTTCCCCGGAATGCCGGGCGGGTTTCCGGGGATGCCGGGCGGCTTCCCGGGGATGCCGGGCGGATTTCCCGGCATGCCGGGCATGGGCGGCGGCGGGGAAGACAGCCTGACCAAGATGAAGTCGCTTTCGACGGCCGAGAAGAACGCCAAGAAGGCGCAGCGCAAGCGTGAGAAGGACGCCCGCCGAAAGAGCCGGCGCTGAACCGGTCGGCTGGTCCTCCGGGCGTCGTGCTATGGGGGGGCGGATGGGCTACGGAGCGAGAGGTTTGCCGAAGGAGACCATGGCGATGATGAGGAGCTTTCGAGTGGTTCGGGCGGTGGTTCTGGGCGTGACGATGCTGGCGGTGCCTGTGCTCGCCGCGGGCTGCGTCGGGGGCAACAAGGGGCTGTCCAGCGAGGACAGGGACAAGCTCAAGCCGTACATCCTCGACGCGATGCCCACGGACATCGCGCACCAGGTCGACATCAACTTCGAGAACAAGGTCCACATCGTCGGCTACAAGTTCGAGCCCGAGCTGGCGCGGCCCGGCTCGGAGGTGAAGCTCACCTACTGGTGGCGCTGCGACGAGCCCATCGAGGACGGCTGGGCCCTCTTCACGCACATCCGCCACGACGACGCCTCGCCTGACCGGACGGACAACCTCGACACGAACGGCCCCATCCGCGAGATCCGCAACAACAAGCAGATCCTCGGTCCCGACCGCTGGGAGAAGGGGAAGTTCTACGTCGACGAGCAGGTCTACAAGGTCCCCGCCGACACGAAGGCCTCCGAGCTGACCGTGATGACGGGCATCTGGAAGAACGACGCCCGCCTCCGCATCGTCTCGGGCGCGAACGACGGCGACAACCGCGCCATCGTCGGCAAGCTGAAGACCGGCATGAGCGCGACACCGGCCGAGCACACGGAGGTGTCCCCCGTCCCGAGCCTCACCGTGAACAAGCTCGCGACCAACGACAAGGTCGTGATCGACGGCAAGGGCGACGACGAAGCATGGAAGGGAGCGGCGAGCACCGGCCCTTTCGTTGATGTGGGAACGGGGAAGCCGAACACCTCGTTCCCGGTCAACGCCACCGCAAAGGCGATGTGGGACGACACGAACCTCTACGTCCTGTTCGAGGTCAGCGACCCGGACGTCGTGGGGAGCTTCACCTCGCCCGACAAGCAGAAGGACCAGTGGACGTCCTCCGGCCAGCCCAAGCTCTGGACCAAGGACACCGTCGAAATCATGGTCGACCCCGACGGGGACAACAAGGACTACTACGAGCTCCAGATCAACCCGCAGAACAAGGTCTTCCACTCCCAGTACGACGGCTACAACACCCCGAAGACGGAGCCGAACGGCCCCTTCGGCCACGAGGACTGGGACCCGAAGCTCAAGAGCGCGGTGACCGTGAAGGGCACGCTCGACAAGTCGGACGACAAGGACGACGGCTACACGGTCGAGGCCGCCATCCCCTGGGCCGCCTTCTCGAAGGCGACCAACCACCCGCCCAAGCCGGGCGAGACGTGGCGCATCAACTTCTACGCGATGAAGAACAACTCCGGCGTCGCGTGGTCGGCCATCATGAAGCAGGGCAATTTCCACAAGGCCTCGCGCTTCGGCAAGATCACCTGGATGGTGCCGGGCATGGCCCCGCCGCCCGCGGCGAGCGCGAGCGGAGCTCCGAGCGCAGCGCCCCCGTCGGGCCCCGGCTCGGCCAGCGCGATGGGCCCGATGCCGATGCGCCTCCCCGGGCGCCCCGGGATGCCGCGTGGACCGATGATGGTCCATCCCGCGAACACCCAGCAGAACGCTCCCTGATTGTCGGAGAGCGCAGAGGCGCAGAGAACGCAGAGGGATTGAACACGACGAAGAGGAGAAGAAGCTGTCTGATCTCGGACCTTCTCGTCTCCTTCTCTGCGCCCTCTGCGCCTCTGCGGTTCGCTATTTCCCCGCGGGAGCGCCGGTGTAGGGAGGGATAGGCTAGCCTGAAATTCGGCCGCCTTGAACGTGGTGGTCTAGCATTCCCTTCATGCGTGAGTTCCTCCGGCGCTTGGCCGTTGCCACAGGTACGTTGGCGCTCGGTTCGCTCGTCGCGGCGAGTGCGCACGCGGCGCCCCCTCCGCCTCCTCCGGACCAGCCTGTCTCGTCGTCGCCGGGTGGTTTCAACTTCATGAGGAGCACGGCGGCGGCCGACGCCGCCGCGGCGGGTCGGGCCCGCATGAGCAAGAACGACTGCGAGCACGCCGTCGAGTCGTTCGACATCGCGCTCCGCACCGACCACGACGCCACCGTGATGCGCGACCGCGGGATCTGCCACGAGAAGCTCGGGCACACGTTCCCCGCGATCGAGGACTACAGAGCCTACCTGTTCCGGATGCCCGACGCGGCCGACGCCGACAACATCAAGGAGCGGCTCGCCGCGCTCGAACAGGCGTCGCAATCGGACGCGTCGCACACCGACGGTCTCCTCGCCCCCGACTGGAGCAACCAGGCCGGGATCATGAACCAGCGCGGGCTCCGGGGAAACAGCTCGTCGACCCAGACGACGTTCTCCAACCACACGCGCGACCAGGTGGACGAGCTCGAGGAGGAGGAGCGCCTCGACGGCGACGCGCGCAACTCGCCCCTCCGCCGCGGCACCGGGCTGTCGTTCGGCCCGTACTTCCAGTACCGGACCTGGGGCGTCTCGGGCGCCCCCATCGGGACGGGCTACGGCGTCGGCGCGAGCATCCGCGAGTCGCTCGGGCAGGTGAGCACCCTCCTGCTCGAGGTCGGGTACGTGAGCTACGGAACCGACTCGGGCCAGGCGACGTCGGCCAACGTCTCCGGCGTCCTGCCCCTCGGCTCCCAGCGCCAGGGCGTGGGGCTCACGCTCGCGTACGAGGCGCGCATCCGCTTCGACCCGCGCGCGACCAACGCGCTCATCATCGCGGTAGGCCCCGAGCTGAACACGCTCACCTACGCCCAGACGAAGGACTCGTTCACGACCATCCTCGCGCGCGGGCGCCTCGGGTTGCGGCACGTGTTCGGTCCCGCCCTGGGCGTCGAGGTCGCGTTCGACATCGCGCAGCCGATCTTCGGCACGGGGAGCGCGCTCACGGCCGCCGTGGGCACGAGCACCCTGTGGCAGACGACCGTGATGGGCGGGTACGCCGGGCTGACCCTCGGCTTTTAGGCGGGCCCGTCCAAAAAAGGCGATACAACGAGCATGAGGTACTCATGCACGTGCGGCGACTGCTGGGCGCATTCTCGATCGGGCTGACGATTGCAGGCATCGGGGCGGGCGGGTGCGGAGGCTCGTCCTTCGCGCAGCCAGCGCCCGACGGCGGCCACACGACCGCCGACGCGACCGCGCCGCAGGAGACCGGACCCGAGGACGCCGGGGCGGACGTCGCGTGCGCGGTCCCCATCAACCTCGAGACGATCGTCCTCCCCGACGCCGCCCTCCCGGACGACGCCTCGGTCGGCACCTGCCTGCCCTGCGCCCGCACGAACTGCGCGGCAGAAGTGACGGCGTGCGACGACGACTGCGCCTGCAAGACGACGCTCGTGAGCTTCTTCACCTGCGCAACGCAAGGCATGCCCCTCGAGGGCTGCGCCACGGGGGTCCTCGGCGAGCCGAACGCGCTCAAGCTCGGCTCGTGCATCTTCGGCCTGTGCGTCGACGAGTGCGGCCTCGAGGGTGCCGTCAAGAAGGACGCGGGGAAGGACGCGGCGCTGGACGCGGAGCCGCACGACGGTTCCCTCGACGCCAGCGACGCGGCGACCGACGGCGACTAGAGCTACCCCTCTGTCATCCCGAGCGAAGCGAAGGACCCCCGACAAGACACCTGTGCGGCGAGGCCGAACGCAGTGTGCCCGGGGGGTCCTTCGGCTGCGCCTCAGGATGACAGCAGCCCCTCGATCCGCGTAGCCCCCACGAACGCGGCGAGGCGCCCGAGGCCTTCCTCCAGCATCCGGCGTCGCTCCTTCGTCGCCCGCACACCAGCCTCCCACCAGAGGCCCTTCACCTCCAGCGAGGAGCGCGCCCGGTGCACCTTGAGGTCGGCGCGTCCCACGATGCGGTCGCGCTCCAGGATGGGCATCACGAAGTAGCCATACGTCCGCTTGGGCTCGGGGACGAAGGCCTCGAAGCGGTAGTCGAAGCCGAAGCGCCGAAGGCACCGTGACCTGTCGCGGACCACGGGATCGAAGGGACCGAGGAGCCGCGTCCTGTCCGGAGCGTCCGGGAGCCGCGCGACGCGCGACTCCCAGTCGGCCACGGCGAACGCTTTCTGGGGAGCCATGGCGCCCTCGCTCGCGACGAGGACGGGGACGATCTCGCCGGCGCGCGCCTTCGCGCCGCACCACGCGCGCGCCTCGTCTGCCTGGACGGCGTTCCAGAACCGCACGAGCTCCGAGGCCGTGAAGACGCCGAGCCGCGCTGCCGCCGCCGAGCACGCCCAGTCGACGTGCGCCTCCCGCTCGGGCACCGGCAGCGCATGGTGGGCGGGCAGGACGCGCTCGGTCAGATCGTAGATCTTCTGGAAGCCCTCGCGCCCCGGCACCATCAGGTCTCCCGTCCGCCAGAGGAAATCGAGCGCCGCCTTGGCCGGCTTCCAGTCCCACCACGCCTTGCGCTTCGACGGGTGCTCGAAGTCCTGCGACCGGAGCGGCCCCTCCTCGGTGATCCGCGCGAGCGTCGCGGCGAGCGTCCTGTCGGCGTCCTTGCCGAGGAGGCGCTTCCACCAGGCGTTCGCGCGGAGCCGGACGCGGTCGCGCGCGAACCGCGGCTTCCAGTGGACGAACCACCGCGTGGGGACGAGGGACGCGTCGTGGGTCCAGTGCTCGAAGACGCTCCGATCGACCTCTGCCAGGCGGGGCAGCTGCTCGCGCGCGTAGCCATCGAGGCGCGAATGCAGCGTGAGGTGGTGCGCGCGCTCCACCACGTTGATGGAGTCGACCTGGACGAACCCCAGGCTCTCGATCGTACGAAGGACCGCGCGCGTCGTCGCGCGCCGCCCGGGATCGTCGAGAAGCCCCTGGCCCCCGAGCAGGAGGCGGCGGGCGTCCTTGGCCGACATCATGTCGCGATACTAGGGGAACCGTCCCGCGGCGCCGAGCATGTCCAGCCGCGCCTGCCGAGCGGTGTCTGCCGCGACCTCGAGCTGCGTCTCGGCGTCGCGGGCCGCGCGCTCGGCGTCGATGACCTCGAGGTCGGTCGTCGCCCCCGCGTGGTAGGCGATGTTCGCCAGTCCCAGCGCTTCGGCGGCGAGGCGCGAGGAAGTGGCCGCCTGCGCGAGCGACTCGTTCGCCCGGACCATCGTCGCGAACGCCGCGCGTACGTCGGACCGCGCCTGGCGAACGGCCCCCTCCCTCTGCGTCTCGGTCTCGGCGACGATCGACTCGCGCTCGTGCTGGAGCCCGCAGCGGAGGCCGCCGTCGTAGATCGGCGTCGTGAGCAGCAGCTGCGCTTGCCAGCCGGTGGTCGGAGTGTCGAATGTGGGGGGGTCCTGGTAGAACGGCTGGAACGTGCCGGTGATGGACGGCGAGTAGTCCGTCCACGTGTCTCGCCTCACGTGACGGGCGGCCTCCTTCCGCGCGCTGGCCTCGAGGACGTCCGAGCGTGCCCTGGTTGCCATGTCGATCGCGGCCGGCAAGGGTGGCGGCTCCGGGAGCCTGGGCTCCTCCGCGCTGTCGACTGGAACGTCGACACCGATGAGAATGCTCAGCGCCTCCTGGGCTCGCACGATCGCCGCCCTCGATGCTTCGACGAGCGCCTCGTCCGCGGCGACCTCCTGCGCCGCGCGGACCTCGTCGAGGCGGTTGCCCGCGCCTCCCACGAAGCGCGCGTGCGCGTAATCGTAATGCCCCCTGGCCTCGTCGCGAGCGTGGAGGTTCGCGTCGAGCACGCGCTTCTGGAGGAACACGTCGAGGTACGCGTGGCCTGTCGCGACCGCGATGACGCGTCGCCCGTCGTCCGCCGTGGTGCGGGCCACGGTGACGAGGTCCCTCGACTCCGACCAGTTGGCCCACGCCCGTGGCGAGACCAGCGGTACGGTGAGCGTGACGCCCAGCCCGAGGACTCCCTTCGGGGTGAGCACGTTGCCGTTGAACACGCGGTCGTTGTCGATACGCGTGTACGAACCTCCCGCGAACAGCGTGGGCAAGGACTGCGCCCTTGCCTGCTCGACGAGCGCCTGGGCCCTTCGGATCTCCTCGCGCTCCACCTCGTACGTCGGGTTCCGGGCGAGGGCGCGCGTGACGGCCTCCTCCATCGTGATGCGAAGGAGCTCCTGCGCGTGCACGCCGGCGGACGTGAGCGTCACCGCGAGGGCAGCGCCCGTGACCCAGGCGCCTCTGGCGACCGACGCACGCATCAGTGTGGTTTCGCCTCCTGCACGGCCGCGCCGTCGGTCACCTCCGTGGGTACGTTGAGCCCGACCACCTCGCCCTCCCGGACGCCCGTCAAGATCTGCATGGTGCGCCCGTCGCTGATCCCGGGCGCCACCTCGGCGAAGTGCGCGTGCCCGCCCTCGATGCGGGCGACGAAGCTCTTGCCCCCTCGCACGAAGAGCGCCTCGGCGGGTACGGTCGGCGCCGGCGACGCTTGCACGTGGAGCGTCACGTGCGCGAACGTCCCCGGGATTAGCCCGGCGGTTCGGTTGTCGAGCTGTACCTCCACCAGCATCGTGCGGGTCCGCGGGTCGAGCGACGCCGAGGTGCGCGTCACGGTGGCCGTGATCTTGAACGCGGGCCGGTCGTCCTCCCAAACCAGCGCGTTGTCGCCGACGCGAACGAACGGAGCGACGTCCTGGCCGGGGAACACCTGGATGCGCAGCGTGGCGGTGTCGGCGATGTCGACGAGCGGCAGCGCGGACTGCGTGGCCCCCGTGGCGGCCGGCAGCAAGGCGCCCGGGTCGACGTAGCGCGCCGTGATGACGCCGTCGAAGGGCGCGCGGATGATCTCGTAGCCCTGCAGCGTCGCCGCGACCCCGAGGTTCGAGCGCGCCACCGTGAGCGAGGAGTTCGCGGTCTCCAGATCCTGCACCGCGACCACGTCCGGCGCGAGACGTCGGGCACGCTTGGCGAGCTCCCACGCCAGGATGTGCTGCGAGCGGGCGCCGAGGAACGCCTGGTCCGTCTCCGGAGACTCGATGGTTCCCAGCACCTGGTTGCGCTTCACCCGATCGCCCTTGTCGACGCGCAAATCGCGCACGTAGCCGGCGATCTTCGCGTAGAGGGAGGTCTGGAAGTACGCGCGCACATCGGCGGTGAGCGTCACGTCGCGCGCGGCGGGAGCGCTCCCGACGGTGGCCACCCGGAGCAAGGGTCCTCGGTCGGCCTCGGTCGACAGCGCGTGGGCCTCCCGACCCCGCGCGATCCGCTTCCCGAGCCAGAGCCCCAGGACCGCAACGGCGGAGAGGAGGATGAGCCCTGCAGCGAAGGCCAGGATGTGCCTTTCCCGCCGACGGCTATCCGTATCATGGTCATCATGGTCGTCGCTCAAGCGCCCTCCTCTCCCTTGCTCTGCTCCGAGAACTGCACGTCGAGCTCGTGCTTGCGCGGCGGCTTCGTTCGCAGGAGCGAGTAGACGAGCGGCACGACGAAGAGGGTCACGAACGTGGCGACGAGGAGACCCCCGATGACGGCGCGGCCGAGCGGCGCGTTCTGCTCGCCGCCCTCGCCCAGCGCCAGGGCCATCGGAAGCATGCCGAGGATCATCGCGAGCGCCGTCATGAGCACGGGGCGCAGGCGCGTCTTCCCCGCCTCGAGCGCCGCCTCGCACGCGTCCACGCCCTGCTCGACGCGGAAGTCGTTGGCGAAGTTGACGAGCAGGATGCTGTTCGACACCGCGATCCCGATCGCCATGATGGCGCCCATGAGCGACTCGATGTTGAGCGTGGTCCCCGTCACCGCCAGCATCCACATGACGCCCATCAAGGACCCAGGGACGGCGACCATGATGATGAACGGGTCGAGCCACGACTGGAAGAGGACCACCATGAGGAGGTAGACGAGCAGGATGGCGATGATCATCCCGAGGGCGAGGCTACGGAAGGACGTGCGCATGCTCTCGCTCTGACCGCGGATCGTTATCTGCGTGTCCTTGGGGCGGTCCTTGATCGAGTCGATGGCCTGCTGCACGTCGGAGGAGACGCCGCCGAGGTCACGGCCGTCGACGCCGCACTCCACGTCGATGACGGGCTGCACGTTGTAATGGTTGATGAGCGACCGCTCTTGACTCGGCGTGACCGTGGCGACGCCGCCGAGGTACAGCGCCTGCGGCTGCGTCCCGGTCGGTGGCGAAGGGAGGCCCTGGACGGTCCCTGGCATGACGGGAGGCGTCGCCGCGCTCGTCGACAGCGCGCCGAGCCCGAGCGGCACCGTCATGAGGTCGCCCACGGTGTTGATCCAGTCGATCGGCGTCTGGACGGACACGAAGTAGTTCACGCCGTTGTGCGGGTTGACCCAGAAGTTCGGCGAGATGAACGTGCTCGAGCTCACCATCGTGATGAGGGTGCTGGCGACGCCCAGGACGTTGAGCCCCAGCCGCGCGGCCCGCTCGCGGTCGATGTCGATGGCGAGCATGGGCTGGTCGAACACCTGCGGAATGCGCACGTCACTCGCGCCGACGATCCGCGACACGCGGTCGCGGAGCGTGCGCGCGATGGCGAGGTTCCCCGCGACGTCGTGGCCGGAGATCTGAACGTCGAGCGGCGCGGAGAGGCCGAAGTCGAGGACCTTGTCCGTGATGTTGGCGGGCTGGAAATAGAAGGTCGACCCAGGCAGCGCACGTGGGACCTCGCTCCGGATGCGGCGCATGTAGCGCTCGGTGGGCGCGTGGCCCGGGGAGAGCGCCACGTAGACGTCGGCGTCGGCCTCGCCGATGTTGTCGGTCTGGACGAAGCCGAGGTTATACGACGTGGGAACGCCGATGGTGTCGTCGATCAGGTCGAGCTCCTTCGGCGGGACGATGCGCCGTATCTCGTCCTCGAACTTGCCGACCAGACGCTCGGTCTCCTCGATGCGGGTGCCGATCGGGGCGCGGAAGTGGATGAGCATCAGCCCCGCGTCCACGGACGGGAAGAAGTCGAGGCCCACGAGGAACGGAAGGACCCCGGCGCACGCAAGGAGGAGCCCGAACGCGCCCAGCACCGCCACGCGCCGTCCGAGCACTGCCCGCGCCGCTCGCCCGTAGGCCTCGCGAAATCGATCGAACTGAACGTCGCGCCACTTGTTGAAGCGCGCCCAGCGGCCCTCTCCCGCGCCGAGATCGAGCGGCTCCTTCTCGAGGAGCATGCGCGCAAGGGTCGGCACCAGCGTGCGCGACAGCAGGTACGAGGCGAGCATCGAGAACACGACGCTCAGCGCGAGCGGGATGAAGAGAAACTTGGCGGGCCCCGTCAGGAGCACGACGGGAAAGAAGACGATGCAGATGGTCAGCGTGGCGGCGAGGGCCGGGACCGCCACCTGCCGGGCGCCGTCGAGGATGGCCACCGTCATGGGCTTGCCCATGTGCCGGTTGCGGCTGATGTTCTCGACCTCCACGGTCGCGTCGTCCACGAGCATCCCGATCGCCAGAGCGAGCCCGCCGAGCGTCATGACGTTGAGCGACTGTCCAGCCAGGAACAGGCCCACGACGCCGACGGTGATGGCGATCGGGATCGACGTGGAGACCATGAGCATGCTGCGCCAGCTGCCGATGAAGAACAGCACCATCAGCGAGACGAGCCCCGCGGAGATGAGCGCCTCGCGCAGCACCCCCTTGATGGCCGCGCGGACGAAGAGCGATTGGTCGAAATCGAGCTTGAGCTCGAGCCCTTCGGGGGCGGCCCGCTTGATGATCGGGAGAAGCTCTCTCGTCGCGTCGACGACCGCTATGGTCGAGGCGTTCGACTTGCGGAGGATCGCGAGGTAGGCCCCGCGATGGCCGTTCACGCGGGCGATGTTCTCCTGAACCGCAAATCCGTCGTAGGCGTGCGCCACGTCGCCCACGTGCAGGGGGGCGCCGTTGACGACCTTGATGGGGATGGCGTTGAAGTCCGCGGCCTCGATGGGGCTGCTGTTGAGGTGGACGTCGTACTGCGTCGTGCCGATGCGCGCGAGGCCGGTCGGGATGATGACGTTCTGGTTGAGGATGGCGTTCACGACGTCGTAGGGCGACAGCCCGGCAGCCGCGAGCTTGGTGTTGTCGATGTCCACGCTGACCTGCCGCGTCGCGCCACCGTAGGGCGCCGGCGTCGACAGGCCGGGGATCGTGAAGAGCCGCAGGCGCAGGAAGTTCAGCCCGTAGTCGTAGAGCTGCTGCTCGCTCATCGTCTTGCTCGACATGCTGAGCTGGGCGACGGGCACGTTGGATGCGTTGAACTGAAGAATGACCGGCGGTGTGATCCCCGGGGGCATCTGCCTCGTCGCCGTGAGCGACACCGAGGCGATCTGGGCGATGGCTGCGCCGATGTCCGCACCAGGTTGAAAGTAGATGCGGAGGATGCCGAGGCTGGAGATGGACTCCGACTCGATGTGCTCGATGCCCGCCACCGTCGTCGAGTAGGCACGCTCGCCGAGGATGACGACGCGTTGCTCCATGTCCTCGGCCGTCAGCCCGTTGTA
>Ga0302279_10004909_pt1 | contig 15312 bp, 9 predicted proteins | sample III_Bog_N3_3_FD_194541 | JGI IMG/M metagenome (GOLD analysis project Ga0302279, IMG submission 194541) | Peat permafrost microbial communities from Stordalen Mire near Abisko, Sweden - III_Bog_N3_3 | ecosystem: Environmental > Terrestrial > Soil > Wetlands > Peat | place: Sweden: Abisko...
TGAGGCCTCCGAGACCGAGACCGGCACGACCGACACGGACCTCATCTTTCCCGGCGGGGGATGAGTAGCTTCCGCGCGGACTCGCGGGCAGGGCCGGGGCGTTCGATCCCCGGACGCAGCTTGAGCGTCTCCCTGGTATCACCGCTTGTAGGCTCATGCGCGCATCCCCCCGCCGTTCCGTTCGCCCCGCACTCCTCGCAGTGGTCGTCGCTACCTCCTCTGCCGTCGCGTGCGGAGGGCCTCCGAGCGCTCCCGTAGCTACGACGCTGACGCCCGGAGCCAAGGAGACCGGCGCCGGTGCTCGGGGAGCATTCGCGGTCGTCTTCGCGGGCCCGCGAGGCGAAGTCTCCGACCTCGCCGAGCCCGCCGTAACGATGCTCATGAATCGCGCGATGCGCGACCCCGAGAGCGCGGATACCGAGCATCTCCCGCCCCTGCGTCTCGAAGCGTCTGGAGGGGTGGTGGTTCCCGGGACCTGGCGCTGGGTCGGAACGCACGGTCTTCTGTTCGAGCCCGACAAGGCTCTCCCGGGAGCGACGCGATTTCATGTGACGATGGCCGCCGGAACTCGGTCGCTCGATGGCGAGTCGCTCACGGCGGATTATGCGTTCGACTTCTCGACCGCGCGGCCCGCCATCATCGAATCCAACCCCGCGGACGCGTCGAAGAACGTGCGGCCGGAGACGGCGTTTCATCTGACCTTTAACCAGCCGATGGCACCAGCCTCGCTCGAACGATGCGTGCATCTGCGCGCGCGCCCCCGCGATGGTCGACCCCTCGCGACCATCGGCGTCACCGTGGCGCATCCGAAGACGGGCAAGGCGGTCCAGGAGACGCTCGTCGTCACGCCCACCGAGAAGCTTCCGAAGGACAGCGACATCGAGCTCGTCGTGGACGCGGGCCTCGCGGGCGAGGGGCCCCTCGTGGGGAAGGATGCGCAGACGTTTCATTTCCGGACGTACGGTCCGCTCCTCCTCGACAAAGTCACGTGCCCCACGGTCGACTCGCGCTGCGAGGCCCACCGCGACTTCACCGTCGTGCTCTCGAATCCCGTCGATCACGACGACTTCAAGGCGCACCTCAAGGTTCCGGGTCTCAAGCTCGTCGCACCGGCAAAGGTCGCGCACGCCGTGAAGAAGCGGCCGCCGCCGAGCACCGGTCACTTGCTTGCCGCCGATCCGGAGTATGGCAAGCGCTACCACGTGACCCTCACGAAGGGTTTGCGAGATGTCTTCGGACAGAAGCTCGATCGTGACGTGAGCTTCGACGTCGACATCGAGTCGCCGTGGAGCTCGGCGCCGAGGGCTTCGGGCGCCCCGACGACCAACGGGTCGTCGAGCCCGGCGCCCGCAGAAGACGACCGCCGCCCGCTCGAACCGCCGTCGGATCCCAGCTCGCCGCACCGCCTTCGCATCGCGTCGGGGGTCGAGATTGGCATCCAAGGGAGCGTGGTCGAGGCGCTCGCGAAGGCCGGAATGAAATCGCATCGTGTTCCGATCGGCGCGCTCAACTACGCCACCTACGGGATGTCGGCTGAGAAGGTCGGCGAGGACGAAACGCTCGCGTGGCTCGAACGTGGGCAGGGTGACGGCAAGGATTGGCGTTGGAGCTGGGTGTCCCCGAACAGGCCGGAGAATGTGCGCGACGTGCGTCCGCTCGACCTCGATGCATTGCTCGGCGGGCCGAGCTCACGTGGAACCGCGCTCGTGGGGGTCTTCATGCCGGGGACGGGGACCGTGCGGGACAAGCTTCTGACCGTCACCGACCTCGCGGTCAGCGCCGAGGTGAGTCGCTTCGGGAGCTCCGTGTGGGTGACCCATCTGTCGTCCGGGCTACCCGTGGCCGGGGCAACGGTCGCGCTCCGCGGTGTCGACACGCGCGACCTCGTCACGGTCACGACTGACCCGAGCGGTCTCGCGGCGGTTCCGGCGGGCGACTGGGTCTTCGATCATCACTCCCGTGTCGCGGGCGCGCGCGACCTCGAGCCGTATTTCTTCGTGCACGCAGGAGACGACTGGACGTACGAGAAGGTCAGCCGCGCGCAGGCCAGCTACGGAACCGGCGTCGACCTCGACGTGAAGGCCGAGGCGGACTGGGCGGGGATGATCTATGCCGATCGCGGTGTGTATCGACCCGGTGAGACCATGAAGCTCGGCGGGGTCTTTCGAAAGGTCGATGCTGCCGGGGTGAAGATCCTGCCAGGCCAGGACGCGCGAGTCCTGGTCGAGGACTCGCAAGGCGAGAAGGTCTTCGACGGCAGAGCAAAGCTCGGTGCGTTCGGCGAGCTCGCGCTCGACGTCGCCCTCAGCAAGACGAGCCACCTCGGGAGCGCGACGATCAAGGTCGAGCTTGGGCGACGCCAGACGCAGTCGTTCACCGAGAACGTCCTGCTCGCGGCGTACAAGGCGAGCGAGTTCAAGGTCGGAGTAGACCCGGAGCAGCCGTCGTACGTGCGTGGCGAGACGGCCGGCTTCGCGCTGCACGCGGAGTTTCTCTTCGGTGCCCCGATGGCCGGCTCGCACTTCCGAGCGCAAGTCCTTCGCCATGCGAGCCCGTTCGCGCCGCCCGGGTCTGCCGGCTTCGTCACGGACGATGATCTTTTCGCGAACGACCGCACCGAGACGAACCCCTCCGCCGCCGCTCTCAAAGACCAGGAAGGCACGCTCGACGCTGCCGGTCATGTGGACCTCTCTGTGCCGCTCGCGTTCACGGACATGCGCGGCCCGGAGGAGGTCACCCTGGAAGGGGAGGTAACGGATCTCTCGCAGGAGACCGTCGCGAAACGCGGGTCGGTCCGGGTCCACCCTGCCGCGTTCTACCTGGGTCTCGGGGAGCTCCCGTCGCGCTTCGTGGCGGTGGGGGCCGATGTTCCGGTGAAGCTGGTCGCCTTCGACCCGAAAGGGGCGCACGTCGCGGGCGTCACGACGAAGGTCGAGCTCATCAAGCGCACCTGGACGACGGCCACGGTCGACGAAGCGGCCGACGTTCCGCAGAAGCGCTCGGGCGTTCACGACGAGGTGCTCGCGAGCTGCGATGCGACCACCACCGCGAGCGTCGCCAGCTGTGCGCTTCACGTAGCCGCACCGGGCTACTTCATTCTTCGCGCCAGAGCCGTCGACTCGCGCGGGAACGGCGTCGGCGCAAGCGCGTCGCTCTACTGCGTCTCCGACCGCAGCGACGACGTCGTCTCGTGGGGGCCTCCTGCGTCGTCACGCAAGCTCGTTTTGGAGACCGACAAGAAGCTCTACCAGGGAGGGGATGTCGCGAGGATCCTCGTGCAGAACCCGTTCAAGACGGCGCAGGCCTGGGTGACGGTCGAGCGTGGCGGCATACTGGACCAGCGAATCGTGACGCTGCAAGGCCCGATGCCGACCGTGGAGATCCCGGTGAAGGCGGAGTACTTTCCGAACGCGTTCGTCTCCGTGCGGCTCGTTCGCGGCCGTGTATCAGACGCTCCGATCGAAGGGGCGGACATCGGAGGTCCCGACTTTCGACTTGGGGTTGCCCAGATTGCCGTCGACCCCGTCACGCATCGCCTGACGCCTACGATCACGACGGATCGCAAAGAGTACCAGCCGGGCGACGAAGTCGACGCCGACGTGGTCGTGAAGGGGCACGATGGCAAGCCCGCGGCGGCGGAGGTCACGTTCTACGCGGTCGACGAAGGGGTGCTCATGCTGACCTCGTACGCCACGCCGGACCCTCTCCCCGCGTTCTCGGCCCATCGGAAGCTCGCGGTCTTCTCTGTAGAGAGCCGCGAAGACCTCGCGCGCATCCTGCCGATGAGGAACGGTGAGCACGTGAGGCCGCTCGGGTACGCCTACCGCTACCCGCACGGGGAGGACAAGGGAGGGGATGGCGGTGGTGGCGGGGACGGTCCGCGGGCCGACTTCAAGACGACGGCGTTCTTCGACGCGGGGAAGGTCACGAACGGCGAAGGTCGCGTGCACTATCACTTCAAGCTGCCGGATAACCTGACGACGTTCCGTCTGATGGCGATCGTGGCAGGCGCGGACGACCGTTACGGCGGCGGCGAATCGACCGTCATCACGAGCAAGCATCTGATGGCCCGTCCGGTGATGCCTCGGGTCGTTCGTGTAGGGGACCGCTTCGAGGCAGGCGTCCTCGTATCGTCGAAGGACATTCCGGCCAGCACCGTTCGTGTGGGCGTGAGCGCCAAGGGGCTCGACGTGGCCGGCGCCGCCGTGCGCGACGTGGCGGTGCCGAGAGGAGGGAGCGTCGAGGTTCGCTTCCCGTTCGTGGCAACGGTCGCTGGACCCGCGAGCTTCACGTTCACCGCCGAGGCCACGTCGCTCGGAGGCACCGCCGCGAAGGATCGCGTGATCGTCAATCGCACCATCGACCTCCCCGTCTCCATCGAGACCGTCTCCACCTACGGTGAGACGAGCGCCGCAGTCGCGATCAAGCTCGGCGATCTCTCGAAGCTCCAACCGGACCAGGGGGGGCTCGACGTGCACCTTGCGTCGACGGCCATGGTCGGGCTCGGCACCAGCTTCGACCGGCTCATCGAGTATCCGTACGGCTGCACCGAGCAGCTCACGAGTCGCATTCTTCCGCTGCTCGTTCTCCCTGACCTGGCGAAGGCTGTGGGGGCTCGATTGCCGGCGCGCGTGCCGGACGCCGTCGACGAGGGAATCGGCAAGCTGCTCGATCACCAGGACGGGCAGGGGGGCTTCACCTACTGGGGCGACGGCGGGAGCCCGGAGCCGTGGCTTTCGGCCTACGCGATGCTGGCCGTGGAAGGTGCCGCTGAGCGCGGTATGTTCGTCCCGAAGGATGCCCGGGACCGTGGCGTCTCGTACCTGCGACAGATCGTCGACCGGGCCGTTCCGGCCGAGGAGAAGAGCCGCGGCGATCGCGAGCCTTCCCCCGATGTGGAAGCCGACGCGGGAGAGGAACCGGGCGGAGTGCCCTCATCCGTCCGGAGCCCTGCCGAGAAGCGTGCGCGCGACTACGCAGAGATCGCCTTCGTCGCCGATACGCTGGCGACCGTCGGGCAAGCGGACCCGGGCACGTTGAACCGGCTCTTCGAGGCACGCACGGGGCGACCGCTCTTCACGCAGGCGCTACTCCTCCATGCCATGGCGTTGGCGCATATGCCGGCGTCGCAGCTCGACACGCTCGCGGGGGAGATCGTCCCTCGTATCCGCGTCGACGCCACCGACGCGTATGCGGATGAGGTCGTCTCGGGCATGGCCGACTTCCTCGACTCGTCGACCCGCACGTCGGCGCTCGTGCTCCGGGCGCTCGTGGCCGCACGCCCGGATCATCCGCTCGCTTCACGACTGGCGCACGGTCTCCTGGCGCGCCGCGAACGAGGAGCGTGGCGCTCGACGCAGGAGAACGTGTGGGCGCTCCTGGCGCTCGACGCGTACCGAAAGGCGCAGGAGTCGGCCACGCCCGACTTCGACGCCCGCGTCTTCCTAGGAGGGACGAAGCTCGGCGAGGGGCACTTTCACGGGGGCTCCTCGTCCGACGACGAGACATTCGCGGCGATGAGCCGAGTGTTCCCGGAGTCGGGGGGGACGCTGACGTTCGACTTCGTCGGTCACGGCAAGCTCTTCTACTCCGCCGAGCTCAGGACCGCGTCGGCCGTCCTGCCGACGAAGCCTAGCGACTCGGGGCTCTATGTGCAGAAGCTCGTTCGCGCGCTCAAGCCTTCGGAGCTGGCCGCCGCGCAGAAGACTCTGCCGAAACACGGCGAGGTCAAGGCGACGGCGGGGGACCTCGTGCTCGTCGATCTCCTGCTGGAGTCAGCGGAGCCTCGCGAGCAGGTGGTCATCGACGATCCGATGCCCGCGGGGCTCGAGCCGATCGACTTCGCGCTCGACACGTCCGCGCAAGGCGAGGTCGTCGCGGACGACGGCAGCCGCATCCCCAGGGCGGGCGACAAGAAGAAGGGGGCGTCGCTCTTCGACTACGGGCTCGCGTTCCGGACTCCGACGTCGACCCACCGCGAGCAACACGACGACAAGGTGCTGACGTTCCTGTCGCACATCGAGCCGGGCATCTACCACTTCCGCTACCTCGCACGCGCCACGACGCCGGGAGACTTCGTCGTCCCGCCGACGCGCGCCGCGTGCATGTACTCACCGGAGGTCTCCGGCTCCTCGGCGGCATCTCGCTTCGTCGTAACTCCTCAATCGGGAACGGCGCCGGCGCCCGGAGTGACCGGAGCGATCGCGAAGAGCCCGTGACGGGGGGCGCCCGTTCGAGGCTCCGGCGAGGCGCTCGCGTCGTCGCCCTCCTCGTCGCCGCTCCGATCGTGCTGCTCGCAGTGGCGGCCGCGCTGACCCCGATGCCTCCGGAGCTTCGCGTTCGAGAGGCGACGGGCTCGGTGCGAGTCGACGACCGAGCGGGCGAGCTGCTGCGCGAGGTGCGGGCCGACGACGGGTCTCGCGCGCGATGGACGTCGCTCGCCGATATGGGGACGGTGATTCCGCACGCGGTGCTCGCCGCAGAGGATCGTCGTTTCTACGGCCACCTCGGCGTCGATCCGCTCTCGGTGGTCCGCGCGACGTTTCAGCTCCTCGTGCACGGTCGCATCGTGTCGGGAGCGTCGACGCTCACGATGCAGCTTGCGCGCACCGTACGCCCGCACCGGAAGAACCTCTGGGGCAAGCTCGCCGAGATGGCGCTCGCGGTGCGCATCGAATGCTCTCTCTCGAAGGCGCGAATCCTCGAGGAGTACATGAATCGCGTCCCGTTTGGGCCGAACCTCCGTGGCGTGACGGCCGCGAGCCAGGCCTTCTTCGGAAAGTCCCCCGCCAGCCTCTCGGTCGCGGAGGCCGCGCTCGTCGCCGGGATGGCGCGTGGCCCGTCTCTTTACGACGTCACGAGGCGCCCGGAGCTCGCGCGTACGCGTCGTGATCGCGTGATCGGTCGCATGGCGAACGACGGCTGGCTTTCCCCCGACGCTGCCGGCCGCGCGAAGGCGGAGCCTCTCGTGACCACCCAGCGTCGTCCGACCTTCGGAGCGCCGCACTTCGTGGCGAGCCTTCTCCGCGGCGACCTGGCGGCCGAGCAGCCCGGGCTCGCCGAGGCGATTGGCCGTGCGGGGGCTCTCGCGCGGGTCCGCACGACGCTCGATGGAGATCTGCAGCGCATCGCCGAGACGCAGGTCGCGACGACCGTTGCCGAGCTGCGGGATAAAGGCGTCACGGCCGCGAGCGCAGTCGTCGTGGACAACGCGACGGGCGACGTCCTTGCGTACGTCGGCTCTCCCGACTTCTTCGACGAAGCCCATGGCGGCCAGAACGACGGCGCGCGCGCGCTGAGGCAGCCCGGCTCGACGCTCAAGCCCTTCGTCTACGAGCTCGCCATGGAGCGGCTCGGCTTCACGCCTGCGACCGCTCTCCCCGACGTCGACATGCACCTCGACATCGGCGTCATCCACGACTACGCGCCCCACGACTACGACGGCCGCGTTCGGGGTCCGGTGCGGCTCCGCGAGGCTCTCGGCAACTCGCTCAACATTCCCGCTGTGTGGACCGCCCACGCCTTGGGCTCCGAGGCGCTCCTGGCGCGCCTTCGTGAGCTCGGCTTCGACTCGCTGAAGGAGGACGCCGATTTCTACGGCCCTGCGCTTGCCCTCGGCGACGGCGAGGTCTCGCTCCTTTCGCTGGCGCGTGCGTACTCGACCCTCGCGCGTGAGGGGGTGAGCCGTCCGTTGCGCTTCGTAACGGAGGTCCTTGGGGTGGACGGTCACCTCGTGCCTGTCCAAGCCGCCGAAGACCGTCGCGTCATGCCGCGGCCGCTCGTCGACATGGTGATCGACGTGCTCAAAGATCACGACGCGCGCGAGGCTTCCTTCGGCGAGCGTACGGTGCTCGACTTTCCATTCGACGTTGCCGCGAAGACTGGCACGTCGAAGGGCTTCCGCGACAACTGGACCGTGGGGTTCACGCGGTCTCTCACGGTGGCCGTCTGGGTCGGGAACTTCGGCGGAGAGCCGATGACGAACGTGAGCGGCATCACGGGAGCGGGTCCGCTGTTCCACGCCATCCTCGAGGGGGCCATGCTTCGGCGGGGCGACGCTTCGATGCCTGGCGGCTCACTTCGAACGACGCTCCCGATCGATCGCGACGCTCATGATGGCCTCGAGCGCGTCCAGGTGTGCGCCTTGTCGGGTGAGCTCGCGGGGGTCGACTGTCCGCACAAGGTGTCCGAATGGCGGTCGAGCGATGCGAATGCTCCCGACTCGGCGACCTGCAGCATGCACACGCGTGTTCGCGTGGACGTGCGCAATGGACTCCGAGCGGGCGGTGGTTGCAGCGACAAAGAGGCGGCGCAGCACACCTTCGAGCGGTTCCCGCCGGACCTCGCGGCGTGGGCCGCAGCAGCGGGGCGGTCGCTCGCGCCTCGTGAGTGGTCGCCGTTCTGTCCGGGCTCGGACGCTGCGGATAGCGCGGAGGACGCCGAGGGCTCTGACGAACGGCGCGTCCGCATCGCGTATCCGCTCGGCGACGCGCGGTTCGTCATCGATCCGGAGACCCCTCGAGCGCTACAGCGGCTGGAGGTGCAGCTTGTCGTCCCTCCGCCCACGCGGGAGGCGGAGCTTCGCGTGGACGGTAACGCGGTCGCACGTGTTACCGCGCCGTTCGTCGTGTCGTGGCCGCTCGCGGGGGGGGACCACGACCTGGTTGCGGTCGCGGAGGGGGTGTCGAGCGCCCCCGTTCGCGTGCACGTGCGCGACGACTCACCGTGAAGGCGCTGCCGCCGGCGCCCGGTGAAACCGCCTCACTTCGCGGGGTTGGTGGCTACGGGCACCAGGCTCGACATCTCGATCACCCCTCCGTCGATCGTGAGCTGCGCGCGGCCGAGGCACGACGAGGCGGCGACGCTGGCGTACACGTCGCCCGTGCTCAGGTGGAGGATGATGGTCCCCGCAGTGTACCCACCATCCGTCGTCACCACGTCGTACGTCGCGTTCGTCCCCGGGACGGCGCCCGCGTCTCCTTCGATCAGGAAGAACGTGCAGCCCGTGTAGAACTGGATCCCCGTCGTGTCCGCCGGGACGGCCGCGCCCAGGCTCCCGCTGCAGAAGGTCCAGCCCCCCGTGAGGCTCGCGGAGAGCATCGTGGCCATCGAGAGATCGCGCTCGGGGGTGAGGCTATCGCTGCACTGACCTTCGCACGTCGTGCCGCGGAGGAGGGCGTACTCGTCGTCGCTCGTGAAGGTTGGGCACGATGGGGTAGGGGGGGATGGCTTGGCATCGCGGACGTCGGGGCGTGAGGCGTCGCGAATCCCGTCGTCGTCCGAGCCGAGCGTGAGCGTGGCTCCGTCACAGGCCGAGAGCGCGACGAACGCCGACAGGAGATACGGAACCCGGCGTTTCATCGGCGAACCCTCATCGTGCTTCTCCAGCAGGCTGCGCAGACCTGATCGCTTCCTCGATGGCCGGCATCAACGCGCTGTTCGGATAGGTATGCACGAAACGGTCGGCCCGCGCTCTTGCGTCCGTATCGCGATGGAGGAGCACGAGCGCCTGGATCGCGATGGCTTCGCGCTCCTCGCTCAGCTGTCCGTGGGGGAACCGACGGGCGTGCGAGTCTGCGGCCGCGAGGGCGGCGCTCCCGTCTTCGCGCCCGAGGGCGACGCGGGCTGTATCGAGGACCGCCTGCTCCAGGGCGATGGAGCTCCCGCCCGGCATGGGACGGGCTGATGTGGAGGGGACGGCCGCCGCGGAAGCTGGGGCGGCAGCCGGCGTGCTCGGTGCCGCGACGGGAGACCAAGGATCGATCGATGCGGCAGTGGGCGCGATCACCCCGGGCGCCGGCGTCACCGCGATTCGCGACGGCGGCGGCGCCGGACGAAGCAAGAGCAGCGCTGCGACCCCCGTGGCCGCCCCCACGACGAACGCAGCCGCCACGGCCGCGACGTGAACCGCGTGCCAGGCCGTCGGCGCAACGGCTGCCGCAGACGGCGTTGGCGGCGCAGCAGCCGTCGGGGCGGGCACTGCTGCCACGCTCGCGGCGACGCGTGCCGCCACACGGTCTCTCGCACCCGCAGGAGCTCCCGGGCCGCCGCGCTCGCTCTTGAAGAGAGACGCCAGATCTTCGTCGAGGGGTCGTTCGTCGCTCATCGCTCCCTCGCGCGGAGGCGTTTGACCGCCCCCGCAAAGTCCTCACGTCCGAGTCGGAGGCGCGAATAGGCCGTGTTCACCGGGATGCCGAGGGCGGTCGCGATCTCGGTCACAGGGACCTCGTCGATGTCGTGCAGCACCACGATCGCCCGTCGATCCAGGTCGATCGCGTCGAGCGCCTGGCTCACGAGCGTGCGGTTCGCGGCGTCCACGAGGGCGGCGTCGGCGGCGAGGTCGGGACGGTCGTTCACGAGATCCATATCGGCGGTCGGGACGTTGCGGTGGCGTGCGAGGCGTCGGTAATCGGAGGCAAAGCGAAACGCGAAGGCGAACAACCAAGGCTTCGGAGGGCGCGTCCTGTCGAAGCGACTCCACGCGGCGTGAACCTCGAGAAAGACGTCATGCGTCACGTCCTCGAGATCGCGCTCCTGGACCCCCAGGCGTCTGAGCGAACGGTAGACGTAGTCAAAGTGCTCCTCGAAGAAGACCCGGAAGGTCTCTTGCATCGTATTGGCTTGGGACGGCGGCGCCCGATCCGTCATGGAAAGCGCACGCCAAGCCCGGCGCCGAGATCACCGCCGATGGGTGGGTAAGAGTAGCTCGTGGCTCCGGTGACGCTGTACACGGGGTCTACGGGGGTCACGATCACGTCGACGAACGCGCGGGCGAACAGGTGTGTCCCGAGATCGAGAGTCCAGCCGACGCGTGCGCCCACGCTCCAGATGACCGTGGTGCTCGAGCCAGCGGTCGAAGCATTGCTGCTGGCGAACAGAGGGCCGGCTCCGAGCATCGCGCACCCCTCGAAGCCGCTCCCGTGGGCGCAGGGGACGATCCAGCCGGTCACGGAGTCGGATTGAACCGACGTCGCGCGCGTGACGGAGTGGCTCGCGGGGAGATCCGCGCGGACATCGAGACCGAGAGAGAACCACCGGACGCGGACGCGGCCCGAGACGAGCAGCCCTGCGGTAGGGGAGGGGGCTTCGCCGACGCTTGCGAAGGGGGAGAGAACGAAGGAGGGGACGAAGCGAGTTGGCGATGGTGGCGGGGCCGGTGTTGAGGATGGCGCTGGCGCTGGAATCGGCGTCGGCACCGGGGTTGGAGTCGAGGGCTCCGTTGGAATCGGCGTCGGCGTCGGTGGTGGCTCCGCCGCGGGTCTGGCGATCGGTGCCCGGAGAGCTCCCACCGGATCCACGATGATGCTCAGGCTGAGCGCGAGAGCATCGACAATCTTCTGGCAGTCCACTCCCGCGCTCGCAATGCGCCGCTTCCCGGCCTCGACGCCGTCCCCCTGGACTACGTGAATGTCCGCCTCGAAGCCGCCCGTCACGCCGCGCACCTCGACGACCAGCGTCGTCTCCGAATACGCCACGAAGGGGTCGTACCCGAGCCGCACCGCGACCGCCGACCGCACCCCTTGCTCGTCGGCGCACTGCTCGGCATTGGCCGCGCGCACGTAGACGAGCCGCGTCGAACGGGGGGCCGCGTGCGCGACTCCGGCGAGCGCGAGAGTCGCGAGGGTCACGAACGCCAGCCCCCATGCGACCCAGCGCGCCAAGCGCCCGATGATACGCGAGGCCCCCCGCCGAAGCTCGCGCGTTCACGCGAGTGGACGACGACTCCAGTAGAAAGCCAGAGTTGCGAGACCGACCGAACGACGCGTAGCTTTGATCGTGCACGGGTGCCGGCCGGCGGCCGTCCGGGGAGTCTCCATGAACCAGATCATGTCTCGGGTGCGTAGTGCTCTCTTCGCGTCTTCGTGGGTGCTCGTCGCCGCGTGCGGCAGCGCGACCGGAGGGGCCGCCACGGGTGACGGCGGGGTCGATTCCCCGGCCGTGACGACGCACGACGCGGCGCACGACGCGACGCACGATGTCGCCGACGCGCATCCGATGCACGATGGGCAGGGCGGCACGGAGAGCTCCACGACGGCGTGCTCCCCCACATGTGACGACGGCGCGGCGTGCGGCGCGAGCACCGACTGCGCGTCGGGGGTCTGCACCGCGGGAAAGTGCGCGCCGCCGAGCTGTTCGCCGGGGTGCAACGACGGGACGGCGTGCGGAGCGAACGCCGACTGCGCGTCGGGGGTCTGCACCGCGGGCAAGTGTGCGCCGCCGAGCTGTTCGCCGACGTGCGCGACCGGCAACGGGTGTGGCGCTGGAGGGGACTGCGCCTCCGGAGTCTGCGCCGACGGCAAGTGTTCGGGGGCGGCATGCACGCCGTCGTGTCCGGACGGCAAAGCGTGCGCCGGCAACGGTGACTGCGCCTCGGGGGTCTGCACGGGCGGAACCTGCGCCGCCCCGTCGTGCTCGCCGACCTGCGCGGACGGAAACGTCTGCGGAGCCAACGCCGACTGCGGCTCCGACGTGTGCACGGCCGGCAAGTGCGCGGCGCCCGCCTGTTCCCCGACCTGTTCGGCAGGTACCCCGTGCGGAGCGAGCGCCGACTGCGCGTCAGCGGTTTGCACGGACAGCAAGTGCGCCGCTCCGATGTGCTCCCCGACGTGCGCCGCCGGGGTCGCATGCGGCGCCGGGACCGACTGTGCGTCGGGCGCGTGCACGAACGGCACCTGCGCGAGCCCGTCCTGCTCACCGACGTGCAACGATGGATCGGCGTGTGGCGCGGCGACCGACTGCGCGTCCGGGGTCTGCACGGCAGGCAAGTGCGGAAGCCCCTCGTGTGCGCCGTCCTGCCCCGCAGGCAACGTCTGCGGCGCCTCGTCCGATTGTGGCTCCGGGGTCTGCACGGATGGCACTTGCGCCCCCGCGGCGTGCGCGCCGACGTGCGCCGACGGCAGCGGGTGCGGTGGAGACGGTGACTGCGCGTCGGGGGTCTGCACGGCGGGCAAGTGCGCAGCTCCCGTGTGCGCGCCGACGTGCGCCGACGGAGCGGCGTGTGGCGCGAACGCCGACTGCGGCTCGGACATATGCACCGCAGGCAAGTGCGTCGCGCCGACGTGCTCCCCCACGTGCGGCGTGGGCAAAGCGTGCGGCGCCGGAGCCGACTGCACCTCGGGGAATTGCGCCTCGGGCAAGTGCGCGGTTCCGACGTGCTCGCCAACGTGCCAGGACGGTGCGGCCTGCAGCGCGGCCACCGACTGCGCCTCCGGCGTATGCACGAACGGCACGTGCGCCAGCCCTGCCTGCGCGCCGACGTGTCCTACGGGGAATGTGTGCGGCGAGGCGGGCGACTGCTCCTCCGGCGTCTGCACGAACGGGACGTGTTCCTCGGCGGCGTGCGCTCCGCTCTGCCCCGACGGAAAGTCGTGCGGTGGAAACGGCGATTGCGGCTCCGGCATCTGCACCGCAGGCACCTGCGTCGCGCCGACCTGCTCACCGACCTGCGCCGATGGCAACGCGTGCGGAGCGAACGCGGACTGCGGTTCGGGCATCTGCACCGGCGGAAAATGCGTCGCGCCGGCCTGCTCCCCGACGTGCGCCGACGGGAACGTGTGCGGCGCCAACGCCGACTGCGGCTCCGGCGCCTGCACGAACGGCAAGTGCGTGGCGCCCGCCTGCTCCCCGACGTGCGCTGACGGGAAGGCGTGCGGGGCGAACGGCGACTGCGGCTCCGGCATCTGCACGAAGGGCGTCTGCACCAGCCCGGCGTGCGCTCCGTTTTGCCTCGACGGCAACGCCTGCGGCGGTATCGCAGATTGCAGCTCGGGCGTCTGCACCAACGGCAAGTGCGTGGCCCCTTCGTGTGCCCCCTCGTGCCCGGACGGCAATGCGTGCGGCGGAAACGGCGACTGTGGCTCGGGCGTCTGCAGGAACGGCTCCTGCGCGACGCCCGTCTGCTCTCCGTTCTGCGCCGACGGGCAAGACTGCGGTGCCGGCGTAGATTGCGCGTCGGGCGCGTGCACGAACGGCAAGTGCGCCGCGCCGGCTTGCTCCCCGACGTGCAGCACCGGAAAGGGGTGCGGCGCCAACGGAGACTGCCTCTCGAACAATTGCAGCGGCGGCTTCTGCATCGCCCCAGGGACGGTGACGAACCCGGGGCTGAGCTGCCTCGCGATCCTCAACGGCGGCGGATCGACGGGCGACGGCGTCTACTGGATCAACCCGATGAACATCGCCTACCAGGTCTACTGCAACATGACGACCAGCGGCGGTGGGTGGACGATGGTCTTGATGGCCGCCGACAACGCGACCACCTTCGACTGGGACTCTGCCTACTGGACCAACACGACGACCGTGAACCCTGGCACTGTCGACCCGACGCAAGACGTGGACGTGAAGAGCTCGGCGTTCAACGACATCAGCTTCACGGCGATGAACTTCTGCCTCGGGACGATCACGCAGTGCGTGGCGGAGACGGTCACCGCCACCTCGGCCGTCACCGTGTTCCAGGGGGGGTCCCAGATCGACACGAGCAAGACGATCACCAACTTCGCGGTCTGGCAGAACTTCTCGGGCTGGTACCAGGGGTGCCAGCGCGCCGGGTTCGACGTACAGGACACGGCGAACACGGACGGGAAGCCCGCGTCGGTGCGCTACGGGATCCTCCTCAACAACGAGGCGACGTGCGAGGGGAGCGTCGACGGCGCGATCGGCTTCGGGACGCGCGGTTACTTCGGCACCGAGACGAGCGCCGGCTCGGGCGACGGCGTGATCCCGATTTCCTACAGGCGCGGCTGGATCTTCGTCCGGTAGCGCGTAGGGCTTATTCCACGCAGACGCGCCACGGGCGTCACCCGTTTCCGCGTGATACGTTGATGCCTCTTTCAGGGGATTGTCGCGATGCTCCGCGCGTTCCCGCTGCTCTTAGGAGGGTCTCGTGCGAAAACTCGGAACGATGGGCGCGCTCGCGGGCGCGGTAACGGTGGTTGGTGTGCTCGTAGCAGGCGAGCGCTCGGCCGCGGCGTGCGGGGGATGCTTCACCCCGCAGCCCCCTCCGAACATCACCGAGTCGGAGTCGGTCATCACGGACGAGAAGATGATCCTCTCGATCTCGATGTCGCAGACGACCCTCTACGACCAGATCAACTACAGCGGCGCTCCGTCGTCGTTCGCGTGGGTCCTCCCCATCAAGGGGTCCGTCACCGTCGGGCTCAGCGCCGACATCCTCTTTCAGACCATCAATTCGCTCACGGCCACGACGATCACGTCCCCGAACGCCAACTGCCCGGCTCCGCCCAATTGCGGCAGCGGTGGCGGCGGATGTGGATCGAGCGGGTCGTCGTCGGCCTCGTTCTCGGCGGAGCCGGCAGC
>Ga0302279_10004910_pt1 | contig 15311 bp, 17 predicted proteins | sample III_Bog_N3_3_FD_194541 | JGI IMG/M metagenome (GOLD analysis project Ga0302279, IMG submission 194541) | Peat permafrost microbial communities from Stordalen Mire near Abisko, Sweden - III_Bog_N3_3 | ecosystem: Environmental > Terrestrial > Soil > Wetlands > Peat | place: Sweden: Abisko...
GTTCGTGACCGCCATCGAACCACTGGTGCAACGGGCGGCGGGGTTCCTGGAGGCCGAGATGGATGCCGGGCACATGCGCCGCCACGATCCCCGGCTGCTGCTCCTGGCCATCTATTCGACGGTCATCGGCATGGTGACCGAGGTCGAGGTGCTGCGGGCCTTCGGTGAGGAGCCCACGGCCCGGTCCCTGGTCCGCCGCCGCAACGAGATCCTGGAACTCCTCCGGTCCGCCCTCGTCACCGACGCCGCCTGAGTGATCCCGTCCGGCCGGTCCGCGGCGGTGTCAGTCGATCGGGTCAGTCGATCGGGTCAGTCGATCGGGTCAGTCAGTGGCCTTGGCCGACCGGCGCTCGCGCCACGAAGGCTTGGGTGGCGGGGGAGCGGGCCGGGTAGGCGCCTTGGGGGTGTACCGCTTGTTCCCCGTGGGAGCGGCGGGAGCCTTCGACCGTCCCCCCGAGCGCGTGCCCGAACGTCGGGCGGCCGCGGCCTCCGCCCGGGACGGGCGCGGGGCCGCCGGCTCCCGGGCGCCGGACGCGCCGGTGGCACCGGAGGTGGCGGAGCCGCCGGCAGCGCGTTCGGATTTGATCCGCGCCGTGATCTCCTTCTGGACCTTGTAGGAGCGGAACAGGAGCCAGAAGGCGAGCAGCAGGAAGGGCAGGCCGACCACGAAGTCCGAGTTCGAGAACCCGAGGAACGTGAACAGGGCGACGAACCCGACCAGGGCACGTCGGCCCAGGTAGGTGGTGCCGATCAGGGCGACCGCGCACACCAGTCCGACCAGCAGGGTGGTGATGGGGGTGAACTGCCCCTTCTTCACGTGGAAGTGCTGGTTGTCGGATTCGACCACGTAGATGAGGACGGAGAAGAACGCGGCGACGAACCCGGCGAAATAGCAGTAGACCCGCTCGCGGGGGTCCACCCGGTCGATGGACCATTTGGTGGGATTGCCACGACGGTCGAGCCCCGGCTTGGCCGGTGCCGACGGTGCGGCGTCCATCAGGCGCTCCATCAGGCGCCGCCTGGGTGCCGGGGCCTCGTCGTCCTCGTCGGTGTCGTACTCGTCGGTGTCGGACATCGCCCTCAGGCTACCGGTCCGTCGGAGGTGGCTCCTGTCGTCGGTGTGGAGGCCGGGACCAGGACCAGGCCCAGGCCGGCATTGTGCGGACCTTCGATCTCCCAGATCGGTGGTCCATCGGGCGTTCCGATCAGCGAGAGTTCCGACGTGGCCGGCCGTGCCCCGGGGACACCCTCGGGCTCCACCACCTCGAACGTGAGGTGGTGGACGCGACCCGGCAGTCCGCCGAGCCAGGTGGCCACCGCGTCACCGGAGGTCGGGGCGGTGGAGCCGATCAGGCGGATCCCCAGGGGACCGGGCCAGGCGAGGTCGACCGAGTGCAGTGTTCCCGTGTCGTGCTCACTGACGATCCTGCCGTCCAGGAGACCGCCGAAGAGGTCGAGGGCACCGTCCAGGTCCGCCACCACGTGTGCCACGTGGACGAACGCCGCCGGCGTCACCGGGCCCGATCCGTCGGCCAGACTCCGACGTTCGGTCGGGTAGTCGTCGGGGGCGGGGCTGCTCCAGGCGGACGGTTCGTGGGCGATCTGCACGACGATCCCGGTGGCCGACTTCGGGTGGAGGAAGGCCTCGAGCCATTCCGGGTGGCTGACATCGATCCCGATCGGCTCGATCCCGAAGGTCCGGGCGCGCGCGATCGCCTCGTGGAGGTCCGGGACCTTGAACGTCAGGTGGTGCGGGCCGGGTCCGTGGCCGTCCAGGAACCGGGCCAGGAAGTCGTTGACCTCGACGTCGTTGGGCATGAGGACCTCGACCTTGGATCCGTTGGCGAAGCGGAGCTGTCCCGGGGCGAATCCGGGACCGGGGCCGCCGGAGTTCCACTCGGCACCGAGCTCGGTGGCATAGCGGTGCCACACGTCCTGCCAACGTGGGACGGCGTGGGCGACGTGGTCGAGTACCGCACCGTGGATCCGGTGCCCCTCGTTCGTTGCGGTCGACATCGCCACAGCCTGGTCGGTGGGGGGTCGACCTGTCGACACGGCGCACCCACCTGACCGAGTCCGGCGTCCCCCCGTTGTTCCGCCGGGATACCCGGTACGGTCGTCCCATGGACTTCAGGACGGAATCGGTGACGGCACTGGCGGCGCAGGTCCGGACCGGGGAGCGCACGGCGGCCGAGCTGGTCGACCATGCCCTGGCGTCCATCGCCTCCCACAATCCCACCATCAACGCCTTCGTGGCCGTCGACGAAGGTCGGGCACGGGCGGCAGCGGAGGCCGTCGACGCCCAGATCGCGGCCGGGGTCGATCCGGGACCGCTGGCCGGTATCCCACTCGGGGTGAAAGACCTGGAGGACGCCACCGGCTACGTGACCACCCAGGGATCCGCCGCCCATGCGGAGGATCCCGTGGCGACCCGGGACTCTGCGCTCGTGGCCCGGCTCGTGGCCGCCGGCTGCGTCGTGGTGGGGAAGACCAACACCCCGGAACTCGGCTGGAAACCGGACACCGAGAATCCCCTCTTCGGGGCCACCCTCAACCCGTGGAACCTGGAGCACACCGCCGGCGGATCGTCCGGTGGGAGTGCCGCGGCGATCGCCTCGGGCATGGTGCCGCTCGCCACCGGTTCCGACGGTGGGGGATCGCTACGGATCCCGTCGTCGGCGAACGGGCTGTCCGGATTCAAGCCGTCACTCGGGCGGATTCCCTCGGGTGGGCCCGGTGCACCGGACTGGCAGAACCTGTCCACCAAGGGACCGATGGCCAGGCGACTGGCCGACCTGGTCGCCGCCCTCGACGTGGCGGTGGGTCCCGACCCGACGGACCTCCGGTCCCTGCCCCGTCCGGAGGCGTCGTGGATCGCGGCCATCCAGGATCCTCGTCCACCCGCCAAGGTCGCCTGGTCGCCCACGTTGGGCTACGCGGAGATCGACGACGAGGTGCTGACGTTGTGTCGGCGGGCGGTCGACGTGTTGGCCGACCTCGGTACCGAGGTGGTGGAGGTCGGCACCGTGTTCGACGAGGACCCGGTGGATCCGTGGCTCGTCCTCACCGGCGTCTACAACCTGCGGACCCATCACGCCCTGATCGGGACCCAGGCGTGGGGGAGCGTCGACCCCGTCCTGCGGATGGTCATCGAGGCGGCGGCCGAGACGGGCCCGCTCGACATGGTGCGGGCCGAGGATGCCTGTCACACCTTGAACCTGCGGCTGGTGGACCTGTTCCACGATGTGCGCCTGCTGGTCACGCCCACCATGGCCGCATCACCACCACCGCGGTCACTCAATGGCGCGGGGGTGATCAACGGGGTCCAGGACTACAACTGGGTCAAGCTCACCTACGGGTTCAACATGACCCGCTCGCCCGCCGCCACCGTGTGCGTGGGGCTCACGTCCGCGGGGGTGCCCGTCGGGCTGCAGTTGGTCGGACCCCAGCACGCCGACCTGGTGGTGTTGCGGTCGGCGGCGGCCCTCGAGGCTGCGATCGGGTTCGACACGCTGGCCCCCTATCCGCCGGGTTGAATGGGTCTCCCCGGCGGCTGGCAGCCGGTGGCACGCAGGGGTCGGTCGAGACGGTGCGTCGGTCCGCCCGGGCTAGCATGCTCATCTGCATTGTCGCGGTGGTACCACCGTGACGTCCGGGCGCTTAGCTCAGTTGGTTAGAGCGCAGCCTTCACACGGCTGAGGTCGGAGGTTCGAGTCCTCTAGCGCCCACCCCGAAAGTGCTGGTCCGAGCGTTGCGACCTCCGGGCGTGCCGACCATCACGGCCCGGCGTGCGCGCCACGTGCGCGACGGAATTCGGTCACTCCGCGGTGATCGCGTGTTGAGCGTCCTCGGAAGCCAAGACCGCGGCTGCAGGGGATTCGTCAGCCAGCGCATCGAGGGCGTCGTTGAGCTTCTGTTCGGATCCCGGAAACAAGTGTCCGTAGCGGTCGAGTGCGAAGCTCACCGACGAGTGCCCTGCATGTGAAGCGGGGTCAATCCCAGGGCTGGCCGCCCTGCGTTTCGGACTATCTGGACCAGGATGTGAAGTCCTACTCAGGGAAGGGCTGGGAGTAGCCCGCCCCGCCCCCGACCGCCGGCACGGGGTCGTACCCGACGAATGTTCAGTACTGGATGTCGAGGGCGTAGCGCAGTGCTCGATCGAGTTCTGCGCGCTTGTCGAGATCCAAGTGTCCGACGGGGTCCTCGGTCAGCATCGTTTTCGCAAGGGTCACGATGTTGTCGCACGTGATCACACTCACGTCGGGGAGTCCTTCGTCAGCCCCCACGCCGACTTCTGACCGAATCCCACGAATCGTGCGAGTGATCGGTGCACAGGTGACTGCGGAGAGGACTTCGATGGCGGCGTCGCGAGTGAGAACGCACACGGGCCGTCGACCTGCCGGTGCCCCGAGGTTCGCCCACAGTATGTCGCCTCGGACTACCACTCCGGCATGGTCGCGGTAGCGAGACGTGTCGCCATCCGGACGATGTCTGGATCCTGAGGGGTGCGACGGTAGGCGTCCTGCAGTTCATCGTCAGCACGACGCAGGTCTGCGGCCTCGAGGACGGCAATGGCTCCATTGCGGAGAAGCTCTGATCGGCTGGTTCCTCGTTCGGACGCCAGGTCATCCAGACGCGACACGAGGTCGTCATCCAACTGCACGAGCACTTGACGCCGAGCCATGGACCATATGGTACACCATATGGTCAGACGGGAGTACCCGATTTCTCTGCGCGATGTGATGACGTCCCTGGTCCCCGAATTGCCCCCGAAGGGAGTCACACGGCTGAGGTCGGAGGTTCGAGTCCTCTAGCGCCCACCCCGAGAGCCCAGTTCAGTGCATGGCGATCCGCCGAGCGGCCGATCGTCGCTGCCCGTCGTGCGCGTCACAGGCGGGAGGGGGTCCGGTCGATCCCCGGTCAGTCGGCCGTCATACCGAAGTGATGGCGCGCGGACCGTAGTCGGCGGTCACGAGCGTGGCGGTACGGGATCCGTCGGCGAGGGGATCGGTGGCCACTCGGGGGAGGCGGTGATCTGCGGCCCGGCTCGGGTCTCGGACCGGTCGTAGTGGAGAGGGCTCCTCACGTCACCGACCGTTCCGGACCTGTTCATGTAACGCCTATGTGACATCTCACGTTCGTAGGAGTACATCGGCGCTTGGACTTCCAGCCGCCTCGAACGTCTGTGAACGGACCGACCGCAATGTCCACCGCATTGGTGCACATAGGGACACACAAGACTGGAACCACAGCGTTCCAGCACTGGGCCTTCGAGAACAGGGACGCACTGCTCAGACAACGTCGGGTGGCGCTGTACGAGGGGCTCTACGGCCACAGCCACTTCGAGTTGGCCATGATCTGCATGCGACGGAACCGGACGCTGAGGCAGCGGTGGCGGGTACCCGAGTGGGTGCTCGACGATTGGCAACAGGACACTCGTGATCATGTGGCGGCGCAGGTGGCGCAGCCCACGACGAGCCTGCTCATCACCGCGGAAGCGCTGTCGCTCCTGCGCTACGAGGACGAGGTCGAAGCTCTCCAGGAATTGCTCAGTCCACGGGAGCTCCACGTGGCGGTGTGCCTGCGCGATCCGCAGAGCTTCCTGGATTCCTATCGTCATGAGATGGTGCAGCAGGGCGTTGCCCCGAGCCGATACCGTGACTCGCACGACTACGTGGAGCCGGACACCTGGCTCGTCGCATGGGACGAGATGCTGTCCGTGTGGAGACGCGTCCTCGGCGAGGATCGCGTGGTGGCCTTCAGCTACGAGGAATCGATGGCACGCTACGACTCGTCGATACCCGGTGTGCTAGCCGCTCTGTCGATCGACGGCACCGAACTCCCGTCGTGGACCGGCGTCAAGATGAACGTCCGCACTCCACTGAAGTCGCCGACTGTCGTGAAGGTCTCCCGAAAGCTGCGAGGACTCCGGGCCATCATCGACAAATCCAACTGACCCACCTTCGGGGGGTCCGGCCCGGGCCCGGTGGGAAAACCCCCCATATGGCTCGGGCCGATACGGGCCGATCCGGGCGGCCACGGTGGATCCACTGCCCGGGAGCTATCACCACCCCTCCTCCCGAGCGGGCGTGTGCCCGGTGCATGCGTCCGTCCTGGGACGTGACGTAGTCGAATGACTGCTGCACGATCTGGTCGAGTATCGACAGGTCGATCTCGCTGAGTCTTCTGATGTACAGACACACGTTGCCCGACGTGTGTCGGCCCAGGTCCGTCAGCAGTGGGGAAGAGCGCACCGTCCCGTCCATCAGGAGGTGGTGATCTTCCCCTTGCGACGATGGAAGCCGATCGCGTGCGACTCACCCGTGCGTCCGCTGTCGTAGTGGTAGCGGTAGCGGCCGAAACCGAGCGTTCCCGCGTTCCACAGTCGCGGGGGCTCGCCACTGATGCGCTGCATCATCTCGACGAGGACGCCGCAGTCCGCAACCAGTGGCTCGTCGTCGAGCGACGCAAGGTAGCCCCGGTCCGCATCGCCCTTCGGTTCGGCGCCGTCCCCCGCGGTGCGCAGCGTACCGTGGACCCTCGGGTGCACTGCGTCTCGACGCGGGACTGACCCGTCATCGACACCGGACGACGGATCCGGACCGTCCAGCCCTGCCGATCTAACTTGGCAGTGGGTCGAGGAGGAGAGGTGGGTCCGTAGGCCATGTGGGTGCACCGACGCCGTCATCCGCGGCCCACCACCGCCGGACGGACCTCCGCCGGCCACGGGTCCGCCGTCGCGGCCGGGGCTCGTCGGCGCCGCTACCTCTCGTGGACCGTGTTGGCGATGATGACGGTGGGGTCCGTGGGGTATCTCGGTTCGGCGCCGGCCACTTCGGTCTTCGGCCTCGCCTCGGTCTTCCTGTACGTGATCCCTGCCTTCGTGTTCCTGGTGCCGGTCTCCCTCGTCGCCGCCGAATTGGCTTCAGGGTGGGAGGGCGGTGTCTACAACTGGGTGGAAGCAGGTCTGTCCGCCCCGATGGGTCTCCTGGCTGTCTGGTGTGAGTTCGCGCAGACGATCTTCTACTACCCTGCCCTGCTCGCCTACGTCGCCGGAACGCTCGCCTACATCGTCGACCCGTCCCTGGCCGGCAACGGGGTGTACAACGCGGTGGTCATCATCAGCCTGTTCTGGGGAGGCGTGCTCATCTCCTCTCGTGGTGTCGGACTGGTGGCCAAGCTCTCCTCGAGTGGGACGCTGATCGGGACGCTGATCCCCGGGGCGATCCTCGTGATCCTCGGCGTCACCTACCTGGCCCAGGGGAACCATTCGGCGGCACCGATGGACACCCACCACCTCCTACCGGCGTGGACGGGGATCGGCAGTGTCGTACTGGTCGTCAACAGCTTCTTCACCTATGCCGGCATCGAGGTGAACGCCGTACACGTGGACGACCTCGAGCACCCCAGCCGCGACTTTCCCAAGTCGATCTTCCTGTCCATGGCCCTCGTGCTGGCCGTCTTCATCCTCCCCACCCTGGTGATCGCCTGGGTCGTCCCCGCGGCCAAGATCAGTTTCACCGCCGGTGTGATGCAGGCGTTCAAGAGCCTGTTCGTCCATTTCGGCATCGGGTGGGCCCTGCCGGTGGTCGGGGTGGCCCTGGCCGTCGGCGCCCTGGCCGGGATGATGGCATGGCTCGACGGTCCTTCGGAGGGCTTGCTCCGGATCGGACGCGAGCAGGGATTCCTCCCCCCGTACTTCCAGAAGGTCAATGCACAGGGCATCGAGATCCGCATCCTCACGGGACAGGCCATCGTGATCACCCTGATCGCACTGCTCTACGCGTTCGCCCCGGACGTCTCGCGTGACTACTGGATCTTCGCCGTGCTGGCCACGCAGATCTACCTCATCATGTACGTCCTCATGTTCATCGCCGCCATCCGGCTGCGCCGCAGGCAGCCGGACCACCCACGCGGATACCGTGCGCCGGCGCTATTCGTCCTCTGCGCCCTGGGCATCGTGTCGTCCGTGTCGGCCCTCGTCGTCGGATTCATCGCCCCGTCCCAGTTCGGACGCTCGAACTGGCTGGTCTACGCCGCCTTCGTCCTCGGCGGGATCGTGCTCATCGGTCTGGTTCCACCGTTGCTGATGGATCGACTCCGTCGACCGGACTGGAAGATCTCCGGCGTCGCACCTACGCCGGAGCTGTGATCCGTCAGGTCGAGGAGCACCGAACGGGAGGCGGAAGGTGCCACACTTTCCCGTGGCCTCCTACAGCGCCCTGCCCTGGCACGACTTCTTCATCGGCACCATCGGAGCGGCCGCGGCACTGACCGGCCTGCTGTTCGTGGCGATCTCGATCAACCTCGAGGAGATCCTGAAGTATCCGGCGCTGCCGGGGCGGGCCTCGGGAACCCTCGGGATCCTGATCAGCGTGCTCATCGTGTCAGGCTGCGCGCTGGCACCGGGGCAGAAGAGCCATGTCCTGGGTATCGAGATCGCCGCGGTCGGGGCCGTCGTCGCGACCCAGGTGCTCTGGGTGACCCACGGGAAGTCGACACCCGGCGAGCCGAAGTTGTGGCAGATCGAACATCTGGTCACGCTGCTGGTCCCCAGCATCGGGTTGATCGTCGGGGGGGTGAGCCTGGCGGTCGGAGGAGGTGGCGGGCTCTTCTGGGTGTTCGCGGCGGTCCTGCTCGCCTTCGTCTCCGCGTCGATCAACGCATGGGTCCTTCTCGTGGAGATCAAGCGCTAGACCTGCCTCCTAACCGGATGACCCGGCAGTGCCGTCGGAGACCTGCACCGTCGCCAGGATCTGCTGCTCCAGGGCGATCTGCTGCAGGTTGCCGACGGCGGGCCTCGGTGCCGGGGCCGGAGCGATGCTGATCCACTGGTCGACGCCGGGGAAGGTCGCGGTCACCATCGTCTCCGACGGATCCACGGACACCGTGGCCGGAGCGCCGTTGATCGTCGTGGGACGTCCCCCCGCGACGAGTCCACCCTGTCCCTCGTAGAGGTGGAGCTCGGAGGGTGCGGTGCTGCTCTCTTCTGGGCAGTTGCACGCCACACCTCCCTCCTGGTCGCCGTTGTTCAACGTGGCCGTCGACGGACTGCCCCAGCTGCACCGGCAGACGCCGTAGCCGACCACCCACGACGCCGGGATGCGGAACTCGAGATGACCCGCCTTGACCACCTGGGGCAGTGAGGAATCTTCCGTCGAGCGGGTCGTGGTGGTGGTGTGACCCGAGGCCACCGTGCCGCCGCACGCAGTGACGATGACGGCCACCAGGGACAGCGCCGATGTCTCCCATGCTCTCCGTCGCACCGTCCGACCTCCTCGACAGCCCGGCCCCTTCGGCTCACCGTATCCGGCCCGCCGTGCTGCATCCGGGCGCGCCACCGCTGATCCGACGTGGACGAGGGTCATCGACACCATGGGCACCGAGTCGACGCCGATGGCCGTCACCCGGAAGTCGGCGATGAGGGTCGCCCGGATACTCCGGTGTTGTCCACGGAGGGAAACCGCTCGCGCTATCGTTCGCTCGTTCTGCGTATTCCACTGGTCTGGCTCGAAGGGGACCGATGACCCGATTCGTCGAAAGCACCATCACGTTTCCGTACAAGCGGTCCCTCGGACCGGTCGTCGGGGCGTTCATGACCGCACTCACCGAGAAGCAGATCCTGGGGATCCGCTGCGGGGACGACGTGCTCGTACCCCCCATGGAGTGGGACCCGGCGACCGGGGCGGAGCTGCCCCACGAGTTCGTCGAGGTGGGACCGGCCGGCACCGTGGAGTCCTGGACGTGGGTGGCGTCCCCGTCGGAACAGCACCCGCTCGACCATCCCTTCGCCTTCGCCCTGATCCGCCTCGACGGCGCGACCACGCCGCTGCTCCATGCGGTGGACGCCGGCACGCCGCAGGCCGTCTCCGACGGAATGCGCGTGGCACCCCGGTGGCGGGGCACCCGCGAGGGCCGGATCGGCGACATCATCTGCTTCGTTCCCGGTGAGGTCTCCGAGACCGAGGGCGAGGACACCGGTGGTGCCGCCGAGCCGGTCACCATGATGGACTACAACGCCTCGATCACCTACCGGAACCCCATTCCGGAAGCGGCCGACCGGGCCACCGAGGCGTCCCGGGACCACCGGCTGCTGGGTCTGCGTTGCCCGACCTGCGGGCGGGTCTACGCCGGCGGGCGCGGTCTGTGTCCGGTCGATGCCATCGAGCTCGGACCCGAGTGCGAGGTGGATCTCCCGCACAAGGGCACGATCACCAACTTCGCCATCGTCACCCCGGTGCAGTATCCCGGTCAGACCGAGACCGAGCCCTTCGTCCGCGCCTTCATCCTGCTGGACGACACCGACGTGATCATCCCGTACTCCGCCGTCATCGAGCTGCCCGCCGACGAGATCCGGGTCGGCCAACGGGTGGACGCCGTCTGGGCGTCCCCGGCCGAGGAGACCGAAGAGGGCGGCGGCATGGGTGGCAGCTGGGGCTCGCTACTGGGCTGGATTCCGAACGGTGAGCCCGATCTCGCCGACCCCGACCTCGTGAACAGGATCTTCTGACGATGAGCACACTCTCGACCGACATCGCCGTCATCGGATGGGCCCAGACCTCCATGGTCCGCCATACCGACAAATCGGAGACCCAGCTGCTGCTGGACGCCATCACCGGCGCCATCACGCCACTGGGGCTGACCCGTGCCGACATCGACTTCACCTGCCTCGGCAGTTGTGACTACATCACCGGCCAGGCCTTCTCGTTCGTCTCCAACCTGGACGCCATCGGCGCCTGGCCGCCCAAGCGGGACTCCCACGTGGAGATGGACGGTGCCTGGGCCCTCTACGAGGCGTGGCTCCGACTCCAGGAAGGGGACATCGAAATCGCCGTCGTCACCGGTTCCGGGCGTTCGTCGACCGGTGATCCGGCGCTGATCTACCCGATGGAGATGGATCCCTACTTCCTGGCCCCGCTCGGGGCCGACCCGCTGACCTTCGCCGCCCTGCAGGCGCGGGCGGTCATCGCCGCCGGCATCGCCGATGAACGGTCGATGGCGGAGGTCGCGGTGCGGTCACGCGGTACCGGCGACGTCGAGACCCTCCTCACCGAGGACTTCATCCGCGAGCCGCTACGGCGCCACGACGTGCCGCCGATCACCGACGGAGCCGCCGCCATGGTGCTGGCGACCGGGGAGCGGGCCCGCCAGCTGGTGGAGCGGCCCGCCTACATCACCGGATTCGACCATCGGACGGAGTGCCACAACCCGTCCTTCCGGGCCCTCGACGATTCGCCGTCGACCCGCATCGCCGCCGAAGCCGCCGGACTCGGTACCGCCCCGGTCGAAGTGGCCGAGCTACAGGCCGCCTTCTCGCACGAGGAGCTGCTGCTCCGCCACGTGCTCGGACTCGGGGACGAGGTCGCCGTCAATCCGTCCGGAGGTGCCCTGCGGGAGAATCCCATCATGGCGAGCGGACTCATCCGGGTGGGGCGTGCCGCGGACCACATCTTCGGGGGCGGTAGCCGGGCGTTGGCCCACGCGACGTCCGGGCCCTGTCTGCAACAGAATCTCATCTGCATCCTGGAGGAGCGGTCGTGAGCACACCACCTGTCGCCGTGGTCGGAGTCGGCCAGACCCACCACAAGTCACGCCGCCTGGACGTATCGTTCGGCGGCCTGGTCCGCGAGGCCGTCTTCCGGGCCCTCGAGGACGCCCGGATGACCATGTCGGACATCGACGCCGTGGTGCTCGGCAAGGCCCCCGACCTCTTCGAGGGCGTCATGAAGCCGGAGCTGTACCTGTCCGACGCGCTCGGAGCGGTGGGCAAGCCCATGTTCCGGGTCCACACCGCCGGTTCCGTGGGAGGCACGACCGCCATCGTGGCGGCGTCGCACGTCCAGTCGGGCAAACACCGGACGGTGCTGGCGGTCGCCTTCGAGAAGCAGTCCGAGGGCAACGCCCAGTTCGCCCTGGGCAGCGGCAGAGGAGCGTCGCTCGGTGCCGGAGGTGCCTTCGCCCCGTTCATCCGGGCCTACATCCAGCGCAGCGGCGCCCCTGAGCACATCGGCTGGAAGGTGGCCGTCAAGGACCGCCTCAACGCCCTGAAGAACCCCTACGCCCATCTCAAGATCGAGGACATCTCCATCGAGAAGGTGAAGGCCTCGCCGATGATGTGGGAGCCCACCCGCTTCCTCGAGTCGTGCCCGTCCTCCGACGGAGCCTGTGCCGTGGTCATCACCGACGAGGCGGGGGCCAACGCCGCCGCCGCCGACGGTCGGCCACCGGCGTGGGTCCTGGCCGCGTCGTCCCGCTCCGAGCCGCCGAGCTTCCCCGGTCGTGATCCGGTGCGGCCCGCGGCCGCCATCCAGTGTGCCGCCGACGTCTACGCCGCCGCCGGGATCACGGACCCCCGCCGGCAGATCGACACCGCCGAGCTGTACGTCCCGTTCTCCTGGCTCGAGCCCATCTGGCTCGAGGCGTTCGGATTGGCCGAGGAGGGGGAGGGCTGGAAGATGGTCGACGACGGAACCACCGAACTCGGTGGATCGCTCCCGGTCAATGCCTCGGGTGGCGTCCTCTCCAGCAATCCCATCGGGGCCTCGGGTCTCCTGCGGTTCGCCGAGGCGGCCAACCAGGTCCGGGGCGCCGCCGGTGAGCACCAGGTGGACGGGGCCAAGGTGGCCATCGGCATGGCGTACGGGGCCAACAACCAGTACTTCAGCACCTGGGCCGTCGGGAGTTCGCTGCACCCGTTCGAGTAGCCGGCCTGTACACGTACCCCGCGGGGCACGCTGGGGTGCGGTCAGATGCTGGCCAGATCTGCCGAGCGCTCGGCGTCGGAGGCGTCCTCGGGCTCGACGAGGTGGTCCGTCCGGAGCCACAACTCGATCGCCAGGCCCATCGACTGGAACAGTGGCCGCCGGGGCCGCCGTCCGGGATCGGTATCGTTCACGGTCATCGTTCCCCCTTGGCGTCGATTTCGCCGTCATGGACACGAGCCGCACCAGGCCCCTCACCGGTGGCTCGACGGAAACGGTAGGCCCGGAGCCGGGCCGAATCGCGGATCCCTCGCCTTCCCGCCCACCGATCCGCCCTGTCTCCGGTCCCGCCCGTCGGTCCGACGGGCGGGCAGGCTGGCTCGTAGACTCCGACCGTGCGTGATTCCCATGAGTGATTCGAAGGAGCGGTTCCTGGAAGCGGTGCAGCTGTACATCGAGGCCGGTGAGCAGCTGGCGGGGGGGATCGTCGCCTTCAACAAGATGAACCGGTCCGGCCTGGCGGACATGCAGGCCGGCATGTCCGTCACCGAGTCCTTCGCCATCCGTGACTCGGCCGAGTGGAGCAGGAGCGTCACGTCGTTGCTCGACGCGTTCGAGTCGACGCGGCGGATGACCCGCGAGTCGGCGGCCGAGGCCCTGATGGACGAGGGTCGCTCGACGCGGGAGATCGGCACGGCGTTCGGGACCACCCGGCAGTGGGCGGACCGGCTCGTCCACAAGGTCCCCGAACCGGGGGCCTGACCCGGACCCACCCGGACCCCTGGTACCTCAGACGCCCGGCGGGCCCGCGGGACCCTGGGTCCGCCCGACACGACGTCAGCCTGCACAACGGTCGCCGGACCACCGGCCGTGGCTCAGCTCAGCGTCGGGCCCTCGGCCCTCACGCGGGACACGCTCTCGATGGAGGTGCGCAGCTCCTCGAGCCACGACGCCTCCTTCTGCCCGACGAACCGGACGCACCAGGCGAGGGCCTCGCTGCGGCTCTTCGCCACCCCGGCGGCCTGCAGGGTGTCGAGCACCGACCGTTCCGAGATGCGGAGACGCGTCATGACGGGGACACCGAGGCTGGTGAACACCGTCGTGGTGTCGCGCGTGGTGACACCCCAGGCCACGGAGCGCCCGGTGGCCGGCTGGACCCGGTCGGCGATCTCCATCCGTGCGGCCCGGGTGGCTTCGCGGAAGGCACCGGGATCGCCCGCGCCGGGACCGGCGTCGGCCAGCGTCCCGACGATGAGGATCTCCTCGTCGTCCACCGACAGCCGGGGTGCGCCGTCGAACCATCCACCGGGGATCATGGAGGAGACGAGCTCCTCGATCTTCGCAACTTCTGTTTGTGTAATCATGATTACAACATTACACACCTGGTGCACCGGATCGTGCGCGCGTACGACGGTAGGCACCCCCCGTCGTCCACCGGTACCCTCCGGACCATGAGCACGGATGTCGAAGCGACGGCCCAGGCGATCCACGAGGCGCTGCGAGCGGCACCCACCAGTTCCCCCTCCCATCGGGCACTGCACGCCAAGGGGTCGATCGCGTCCGGCACGTTCACGGCGTCGGGGGCACTGTCCGGCCTGACCACGGCGGCCCACCTGGTGTCCGGATCGACTCCGGCTGTCGTGCGCTTCTCGCACACGAGCGGGAATCCCGACGTACCCGATGCCGTGCCGAGCGGTCGGGGCATGGCCGTCAAGCTGTCGACGCCGGACGGTACCCACGACCTCGTCGGGGTCAGCGGTCCGGCCTTCCTCGTGCGCGACGGGGCGTCCTTCCTCGAGCTGCTGGCCGCCCGGGAACCGGATCCCGAGACCGGCGCACCCGACCCGGCGCGGATGATCGACTTCGTCGGGGCCCACCCCGAGTCGTTGCCGGCCGTCCAGGCGGCCATGGGCGCCCGTGTGCCGGCCAGCTACACCTCCCTCACCTACAACGGACTGCACACCTTCTACCTGGTCGACGCGGAGGACCGGCGCCACCCCTTCCGCTGGTCCTGGGTCCCGGTCGGCGGCGACGCGTTCCTCGATGAACCGGTGGACGACGGATTCGACCTGGGGGAGGAACTGGCCGACCGTCTGTCCTCCGGTGGGCCGGGCGCCTCGTTCGATCTCGTGGTCCACCTGGGGGAGCCGGGCGATCCCACGGGCGATCCGACGGCCGCCTGGCCCGAGCGTCCCACCCTCGTCGCCGGGCGCCTCGAGCTCACGGCGACGGCCGACGACCGCGAGCCGATCATCTTCGATCCCACCCACGTGGTCGGCGGGCTGGCGCTCGACGAGGACGACGAGATCCTCCAGCTGCGTCGGCTCGCCTACGGGCTGAGCTACGCCACGCGGACCACGAGCTGAGCTGCGCACGCCGAACGGGCGCGCCCGAGCAGGGGTTCAGGGGCGGGCGGTGGCCACGGGCAGCGTGGCGAGCTGGCGTACCACGAAGGACGGGCGCCAGGTCGGCGTCGCGTCGACCAGCTGCAGTTCGGGGAACCGCTGCAGTACCGCCGGCACGACCACCTGGGCCTCGAGGCGCCCGAGGGCCGAGCCCAGGCACACGTGGAGTCCACGACCGAACGCCAGGTGGCGGAAGGGTGGGCGG
>Ga0302279_10004917_pt1 | contig 15285 bp, 11 predicted proteins | sample III_Bog_N3_3_FD_194541 | JGI IMG/M metagenome (GOLD analysis project Ga0302279, IMG submission 194541) | Peat permafrost microbial communities from Stordalen Mire near Abisko, Sweden - III_Bog_N3_3 | ecosystem: Environmental > Terrestrial > Soil > Wetlands > Peat | place: Sweden: Abisko...
CGACACCGTCGTCCCTCCGCGTCGGCGCGGAGGGACGAGGTTCATCCGGGTGGAACGCCCCCCCGGTTTCCGACCCGCGAACTGGACGAGGGCCACCGCGATCCCCCACAAGGGTGCGGATGGTTTTTTGGCGTTTCAACCACAACCGGGAGCGAAAGCGAACCCCTTTTCCTTCGTGCGTCGGCATAAACTGGAAACTGGGCCTGCACCCTAGGCGATGCCGTGGATGCCGTCCCTTTGACCACGTTTGGCCACGTTTCTTCGAGGTGCGACCAGGATGAAGGCGGATAAGATGAAAACTGCATCGCTTGCCATGGGTAGGGGAATGATCGGGAAGGGAGCGGAAGGCGCTTCCGGGAGGGTCGGGCGGTCCGTGATCGCGGCTGTGGTCGGTCTCGCCCTGATGCCGTTGATCGGTCGGTCGATGGTGGCGGATGCCACCGACGTCACGGTCAACGTGAGCTCCCTGCACCAGGTCATCGACGGCTTCGGAGCCTCCAGCGCCTGGTGCGGGACCATTCCCAGCGTGGTGATGAACTCGCTCTACGGGGATCTGGGATTCAGCATCCTGCGCGTGCGCATCGAGGAGGGAATCGGGGACGCCAACTGGGCGAACGGACCCTACACGAGCTGGGCACCGGAACTCGCCAACGCCCAAAGCGCCAACTCCCACGGCGCCATCGTGTTCGCGACGCCGTGGAATCCCCCGCCAGGCCTGCGTCTCACGGGGGGTGGCGGCGAATATTCGATCGACACCACCAAGTGGGCCAGCTACCGGGATTACCTGAACGCCTATGTGAAGTACTTCAAGACCAACGGTGTGAATCTCTACGCGATATCCATGCAGAACGAGCCGGACTACTCCTCGAGCTGGACCTACTGGAGCCCCGCCCAAATCCACAACTTCGCGCTCGAGTACGGCGCCTCGGTCACCACCAAATTGATCTCCGGCGAATCGTTCACCTTCAACAAGCCGTACTACGACCCGATCCTCAACGACACCAAGGCCCTCGCCAACGTCGCCATCTTCGGCACCCACATCTACGGGACCTCGGTGGCGAACTACGCCTACCCCCTCTTCCAGCAGATCGGCGTGCCCGCCGGCAAGAAGCTCTGGATGACCGAACACTACCTCAACAGCGACGACAACATCACCACCACCATCATGCCGGTCGCCAAGGAGATCCACGACTGGCTGGTCACGGGGAACGGTGACGCCTACATCTACTGGTGGATCACCTACGGAAACGGCCTGGCCACCTCTTCCGGCACCATCTACAAGCGGGCCTACGTGATCAGCCAGTTCGCGAAGTACATCCGCCCGGGCTACCACCGCGTGGATGCCACCGCGAACCCGGCGACCAACGTCTACGTGAGCGCCTACGCCGGCGCCGACTCGGTGGTGATCGTGGCCATCAACACCGGCACCAGCGCCGCGAGCCAGACGTTCACCCTCCAGAACGCCTCCGTCTCCCAGTTCTCCTCGTGGAACACCACCGCGAACACCAACATGGCCGCGGGATCGGCGGCGGCCGTCTCCGGGAGCTCGTTCACCGCAAGCCTGCCCGCCCAGAGCATCACCACCTTCGTTGGCAAGAACACCTCGACTTCCGTCGAATCGCGATCGGCGGGCGCGACGGCGGCGCAGGAATTCAAGGCCAGGATCGCCGGCGGCAAGCTCGTCATCACCCCGATGGACGACAGCAGGACCTACGACGCGACGGTGTACGCGCTCGACGGCCGGCAGGCGGTGACCAGGAACGGAAGCAGGGGAGTCCTGGAAATTCCGGTGAACGCCAAGGGCATGTACGTGGTGAACATCGAGTCCGATGGCCATGTCCAACGGGAACTGGTGCCGACGTTCTGATCGGATCCGTCCATCACGGATCCACGTCGCTACTCCAAGGGCATGGATCCGCGTCGATAGTCCAGCATGTAGGTCAAGGGGACCGGCAGGTGGGGTGAACTGACCCTGATCCCCAGCCGGAGTTCGTTCCCGTCGTCGCTCCAACGGTACTCCGTCCTGCTCTGCCCTTCCTTCCCCCGGATGACGAGAGTCACCCGGCTCGCGTCCCGCTGGCAGGAGAGCCGATAGACCGTGCCGCCGCGATCCGCCCAATCCGACTCCTTTCCGTCCGCCCGACAAGTCGCGGGAGGATCGTCGCCTTGGGATATTTCCAGACCGTCTTCCTTCGCGCGGATCCGGAGCATTTCCGAGGGGATGTTGGCCCTCTCCAGCAGAGGGCGCGCGATCGTCCTCCGGAAGAACCCGAGATGGGAGACGCACGAGTCGATGGCCGACTCCAGGTTCGAACTCCTGGCGCGGTCCATGGAGTAGGTGCCCGCGAACGTCGAATCCGCCGCGCCGGCGACGCGGGCGACGGCCGCCAAGGCGAACATCGAGGCTTTCCACTTTCCCGCGGACGGCATGCGATTCCCCTTCACGTCCTCCGCGGCGGGTAGCGCCGGTCGGGTTCCATCTTGGGCAGTTCCTGTCGGGTGCCGAAGGAGACGTTCTTCCCGCCCAGCAGGTCGCGCAGTTCCCGCATCAGATCCGGATCCGGCATGGTCCTTGCCGAACGGGACTCCAGGACCCAGGCTCCCTGGGCGGTGCGGACGTGGAACAGGACGCGGCAGGGGCCGGGATGGGCGGAGAACGCCCCCTGGACCCGCTCCAGGACGGAATCCGGAATGGTCCTGGTGTCCAGATGCAGATGCAGCGTGTCGGCGAGCCTGGCGCGCGCCTTGGACAGGGGGATCACCTTGACCCCCTCCAGGGCCTTGACCGAGGTCGATTCGTCGGAGGAATCGTCGGAGCGGTCCCGGGCTTCGCGGACGCGGGCCAGGAGCACGATGCGCGAGCCCTCCTGCGCCAGGTCGCGGACCTTCTCGCCTTCGTCCGGGTCGTCTGCGTTCCAGGCGTTGGGCCAGAATGCGACCTCCACCACGCCCGAAAAGTCCTCCAGTTCCAGGAACGCGAATTCGCGGCCGTCCTTGTTGAGCCGGGTCCGGCGCGAACGCACCAGGCCGCCCACCCGCACGACCCTGTCGACCGGCATCTCGGCCACCTGGTTCAGGGGCGTGCAGAAACCGTCGAGGTCGTCGCGGAACGGGTCCAGGGGGTGGCTGGACAGGTACATCCCCAGGACCTCGCGCTCCTTGTCCAGGACCTCGTCGAAGGGCCAAGGGTCCACGTCGGGAAGCTCGGGCGGAGCCGTCACCAGGCCCGCCTCGCCCAGGTCGAAAAGGCTCACCTGGTCGCGGTCGCCGGAGCTGTTCGCCCAGGCCAGGGCCTCGGAGATGCCGTGGAACTGCTGGGCGCGCGTGCCGGGAAGCTCGTCGAAGGCCCCCGCCATGGCCAGCGATTCCAGGCTGCGACGGTTGATGTTCTGCGGTCCCAGGCGCTTGCAGAGGTCGAACAGGTCCTTGTAGGGACCGTTCGTCCGGCGATCGGCCACGATGGCCTCGGCCACCGACTTCCCCACGTTCTTCACGCCCGCGAGGCCGCAGACCACCCGACCGTCCTGCACGTCGAACTTGGGTTCGGAACGCTGGACGGACGGTGGCTGCACCGGGATGCCCAGCCGTTTGCACTCGTGCACCAGCACCACCAGCCGGTCGGTGTTGTCCAGCTCGGAGTTGCAGTTGGCGGCAAGGAATTCCGCGGCGTAGTTGGCCTTCAGCCAGGCCGTCTGGTAGGCGACCACGGCGTAGGCGGCGGCATGGCTCTTGTTGAAGGCGTAGGCGGCGAAGGGGATGAGCAGCTCCCAGAGCTTCACGGCGAGCTCCTGCGTGTAGCCGCGGGCGAGGGATCCCTGGATCCACTTCCCCTCCTCCTTCTTCAGCTTCTCCAGGTCCTTCTTGGCCATGATGCGCCGCAGGAGGTCCGCTCCTCCCAGGCTGTATCCGGCCAGGATCTGCGCGATGGCCATCACCTGCTCCTGGTAGACCATCACGCCGTAGGTGGTGCCCAGGGTGGCTTCCAGGTCGGGGTGGTAGCAGTCCACCGCCTCGCGTCCCTGCTTGCGCCGGATGTACAGCGGGATCTGCTCCATGGGCCCCGGCCGGTAGAGGGCGTTCATGGCGATCAGGTCCTCGAGCCGTTCCGGCTGGAGCTGGCGCAGGTAGTTCTGCATGCCGCCCGACTCGAACTGGAAGACCCCGATGGTGTCGCCGCGGCCCAGCATCTCGTAGGTCCTGGGGTCGCCGTCCTCCAGCTTCTCCGGGTCGACCACGACCCCGTGGTTTCGCCGGATGGTGCGGCAGGCTTCCTGGATCACCGAAAGGTTGCGCAGACCCAGGAAGTCCATCTTCAGGAGGCCGATGCTCTCCGCGTAGTCCTTGGCGAACTGCACCACCACCTGGTCGGGCTGGCCTTCGGGGCAGTAGAGCGGCGCGAAATGGTCCACTTCGCGCGGAGCGATGATCACGGCCGCGGCGTGCATTCCCGCGTTGCGCACGTACCCCTCGATCTGCTTGGCGAGTTCCCAGGCCTGCTGGAACCTGGGGTCCGCCTCCACCGCGTCGCGAAGCGGGGGGCTCAGATCGATGGCCTCGTCCAGGGTGGGTTCCTTGCCGGCCACCGGAGGCGGGAAGAGCTTGGTGAGGCGGTTCACCTCGTTGTGGTCGATGCCCAGGGTGCGCGCGGTGTCCTTGAGGGCGGCCTTGGACTTGAGCCTCCCGTAGGTGATGATCTGGGCGACGCACTCCCGGCCGTACTTCTCCTTCACGTACTCGATGATCCGTTCGCGATCCAGGTCCGAAAAGTCCGAATCGATGTCGGGCATCGAGATGCGTTCGGGATTCAGGAACCGCTCGAAGAGCAACGAGTACTTGAGAGGGTCCACGTCGGTGATGCCGGTGCTGTAGGCCACGAGCGACCCGACCGCGGATCCGCGACCGGGTCCCACGGGGATGCCCATCTCGCGGGCCCTTTGCATGAAGTCGGCCACGATGAGCATGTAGCCAGCCACCTTCATGTCCTTCATCATCGCGAGCTCGTACTCGAGCCGGTCCAGCGCCTCCGGGGAGGGCTCCGCCCAGCGGCGGCGCAGACCCTCCCGGCTGATGTGGGCCAGGTATCCGTCGTCGTCGGAGAACCCCGGGGGCAGGGGGAAGCTCGGGTAGAAGTAGGCGCCCGTCGGGATCACGGCCGTGCAGCGCCGGGCGATCTCCAGGGTCGCGTCGCACGAGCCCGGGTCGTCGCGGAAGATCTCCCGCATCTCTTCGGGGGTCTTGAAGTGGAACTCGCGGGCGGCGAGCTTCGGGTGGTCGGCGTCGGCCAGGCGGGTGGCCGTGCGGATGCAACCCAGCACCTCCAGGGCCTCGTGCTGCTCGCGCTCCAGGCACAGGACGGAATTCGTCGCCACGGTGCGAAGTCCCAGCTCGGCGGCCATGGCGGACAACTTGCGCCTCGCCTCCGCCTCTTCCGGCAAGCCGTGGTCCTGCAGCTCCAGGAAGAAGCGGTCCGCGCCCACCAGGTCGCGGTACCAGGCGCCCACCTCCCCGGCGCGGCGGTCCTTGCCCTCCCGCAGGAGATGGTCGATCTCCCCCTCGGGTCCCCCCGAGAGCAGGATCAGGCCCTCGTGGTGGGCGAGGAGCAGTTCCCGGTCGACGCGCGGCCTTCCGTGGTAGCCTTCGATGTGCGCCCTGGAGATCAGCTTGGACAGATTCCGGTAGCCGGGATCGACGCTTTCCACCAGGGCGACGAGCACGAAGTGCCTTTGGCCGGGGCTCGTGCTCGAGCGATCGCCCTGCGCCATCCAGAGCTCGGCTCCGTGGACGGGCTGGACGCGGGCCTCGGCGCAGGCGGCCTGGAACTCGATGGCCCCGAACATGTGCCCGCAGTCCGTGAGCGCGACGGCGGGCATGCCCAGCTCCGCCGCCTTGGCGGAAAGGGACTTGGCCGGGCCGATCCTGGTCTTCGTCTCCTTGTCCAGCTTGCGCGCGTCCACCAGGCGGCAAGCACCCTCGAGCATGGAGTACTCGGAGCGGACGTGGAGGTGGACGAAGGACATGGGAGGGTCGGAAACCTAGATCCCGGACCCGCGCGGAGCGAGGCTTGCCAGCGGAGTCCGGGGGGGCTACTCCGCCGAGGCGTGCGCGGAGATCTGGGAAATGGAACTTTCCTCGGCGTTGCCGGGTTCCGGGGGCACGGACATCGGTTCGTCGCTCTCGTGTCCGTCTTCCAGGCCGATCCTCCGGCGTGGTCGGAAGTCGCGGGGATCCAGGCAGGTGTCGTACATCTCGCGGTCCACCTGGATCCAGTCGGTGCGGTCGATTCCGCGGAAGGTGCGGCTGGCGGTGGAGTAGGGGTAGGCCGAGGCGATCTTGATCCACCTCTCCTGTTCGCGGGCCACCGCGCGGATCTCGTCGGCCACCTCGGCGAAGTCCTGGTCCTGGGAGAAGACCATGGCCACGTCGAAGGACTTGGCGTGCGCCCTCTGCACGATGTCGAGGGCGATGCGCATGTCGACGCCCTTCTCGATGCTCACGGGCATCATCAAGGTGTGCCCATCGGGTTGCCGGACGGGTCGCTTGCGGGTTCGCCAGGTGCGCCACCAGGTCATGGCGCCCTGGTGTTCCAGGGCGCGCAGCTTGTTCATCCAGAACCGGTGCCAGTATTCGTTTTCCTCGATCGAAGGCACGGACGTGTACACCCGCACCTGTTGGAGCGCCCAACCCATCTGGGTCGACACCTTCTGCGCCAACAGGACCGGATCGTAGTCGGGGTAGTAGGATCCGAACGCCTGGCGGGCGGCGTGGAACAGACTTTGGGCGTCTACGAATGCGATGCAGGTCTTTGTCTCGGGTTCTTGATACATGAAGTAGAACCTGTTTGGGCTGAAAGGGCGCTAGCAGGTCAACTTACAGCGGGATGTCGAGTTGCGCAATCCGTTGCGCCCCCGCTACCGGGCGGGCCTGCCCGGACCGGCGTCGGAAGGTGTCGCCAAGTCCGGAGGTCGAGCCGTCCGAATCGGAGTCCCCCCCGGGATCACCAAGGCGGAATCCAGCACGGGTGGGGCCGGAAGCTGGACCGGGACCTGCGCCTGGGGGATCTGGACCGGCAGGGCCGCGACAGGCTCCTCGGGATCGGAAACCGACCGGACCGAAGGGGTTTCCGGACGGAGTTGGATCACCTTCGATCCGGACGTTTTCGGAACCGGCGACGTATCGGCGTCGTTCTGGGGGGCGGAGAGGGAATGGGGGATTCCCTCCGGCACGGGGGCCAGGGGATCGTCCTTGTGGAAGGGCAGGTCCACGGTCGGGCCGTCGATCCGGTTTTCCATGATCTCCATCGCCTTGCGGACATCCGACCCGGTGTCGGCATCTCCCATCACGTGGGGCGTGATGTAGATGGCGAGTTCCGTCGTCTGCTTGTTGCGGGTGCGGTAGGAAAAGAGCTTCCCGATCAGCGGAATGGCGGACAGTATGGGCAGGCCCTGGTCGGAGACCAGGTCCACCGTCTGGATGAGACCGCCCAGCACCAGGGTCTGCCCGTCGCGGAGCCGGACGTTTGTGGAGAGGCTCCTGGTGGAAGTGGAGGGCGGCTTGTTCGGGTCGCCGCTGGCGGTGGAGGACGGCGTGCGCACTTCGGGTTTGATCTCGGCGGTGATGTAGCCGGATTTTGTCAGATAGGGGGTGATGGTCAGGGTGATTCCGGAATTGAAAGCCCGGTAGTCCGTCGAGACGACCCCGAGGGAACTGGTGGTGCTCACCTGGAAGTAGTCGGAGTTCCCGATGTTGATGGTGGCGGGCTGACCGTTGAGGGTCGTGAGCCGCGGACGCGCCAGGACGCGGGCGAGGTCGGCGCTTTCCAGCGCGTTGAGCTGCAGCCCGAAGTCCTGGGGAAGCACGGTCACGGTGGCCAGGTCGAACGGACCCAGCCTGGCCAGGCGCGAAGCCGATCCCGGAACCACCATGTTGGCCACCAGTGCAGGGCCCCCGATCGCCGTCCCCGGCGTGGAGGTTCCCGAATAGGTCCGGATGCCGAATTCGCTGTTCTTGTTGCGGGTGTACTCCACGATGATGGCCTCCACCACCACCTGCGGAACCTCCTGGTCCAGGGTCCGGATGAAGGCCTTGACCTTGTCGTTGGCCTCGCTGGTGCCGGTCAGCACCAGGGCGTTCAGTTCGGGCACCGCCTGCACCGCGGACTGGTTCTTGGGCAGGAGCGGCAGGACCTTGTCGGCCCGCAGATGCCGCAGGTAGTAGATCTCGGTGTTGGCCAACGCCTCTCCCGAGGCCGAAGCGGGATTGCGGTCTCCGATCACCAGGACGGAATCCTGGATGGCGAAGGTGAACGGGGTTCCCTGCAGGACCAGTTCCAGCGCCTGGCGCAGCGGAACGTCTTTCAGGTTCGCGTCCACGGTCCCGCCCAACTGCCCCCAGGTGATGGTGTTGTACCCCCCTTGGTCGGAAAGCTGCTGGATCACGTCGGCCAGGGCCGCCTGCCGGAGATTGGCCGTCACCAGGCCCTTGCGCACGGAAAGGTCCACGCGCCCCGACCGGGGTTGGAAGCCCATAGGTCCCTGCGACGGCTGGTTGTCGGTGGACGACACGATCCACGCCTCCCCTTCGGATCGCAGATCGAATCCCGATGCCAGGAGGATGGCCTTGAGGCCGTCGACGGGGTCCACGTTCCGCAGGGTCCCGGAGACTTGACCCTTGGCGTTGTGGTCCACGAGGATGTTCAGGCCGGTGCGGCGCCCGTACTCGTCAGCGAACTGGTGGATGTCCTGGTTCTTCACCGTCATGGTGATGGCGTCGCGACCCATTTCGATGGTGCCCTGGATCCGCGGCTGCGGGGGGCGTACCTGGTACGCCTCTCCGTCCCAGGCCAATTCGTAGCCCAGCGGTTCGACGATGTTCCGCAACGCGTCCAGCACCGGCATGCGGTTCAGCGACACCGTGACCTTCCCCTTCACCTCGGGGTAGGGGAAGATGTTCAGGTCGTAGGCCTTGGCGATGGCGCGCAGGACGTCGCGGATGTCCTGGTCGACGAACTCGGTGGGTTCCATCTCCTGGCCGCCGTGCACCGAGGTGTCGGCCTCGCTGACATGCATCCCGGTGGACGGCCGCCCGCCACCGTACGGTGCCGCCATGGGCGCAGGGCCCGCTCCGTTCGAAATGCCCGCAAGGAGGCCGATCGGGGCGAGGAGGATGTAGGCGCGACGCATGGTCGCAGCAATGTAGTAGGCGGGAATGGAGGTGGGCGGAGAGGACGAAGCGGTTCATGGCTCCCCCCCGCCGCAAACGGCTCGGGCTGAAGCCACTCGCAGATTCCTTGAACGGCCAAACTCGTGTTCTGCAGCTCTTGCCGCCGGACACGGGCACCGCATCGAAATGAAGGCGGCGGGACCATGCGAGGGCTTCAGCCCGAAGCAGGCCAGCCCTGGTCGAAGATCGTCGTCGCCGTTGCAATTTCGTCTGTCGGATCCTAGATTTCCCCCCCTTCGCACCCTCACCGCCCAATTCCGGGCAAACGAGGATCCGTCGGGCTTCGCTTTTCGGGCGGGGAACGAATGTGCGGGACACAACGAAGGAATACGCAATGGCCCAGCTGCTCTACGGGACCGAAGAAGATCTGCTCGAGATCGAAGGCAAGATCTCGCACCTGACCCAGGAAGAGAACGAAGCCCTCCTGACCGCCTATTCCGCGACCCTCGAAGGCGTGGAGGAAGGCAAGATCGTCGCGGGGACCATCCTGCAGTTCGACGACACCAACGTGATCGTGGACATCTCCTTCAAGTCCGAAGGCGTGATCCCCCGCCACGAATTCAAGAACCCCGAAGAGCTGGTCGTGGGCGCCCACGTGGACGTCTACATCGAGCAGATCGAGGGCGACGACGGCGCCATCGTGCTGTCCAAGCAGCGCGCCGACTTCATGAAGGTCTGGGAGCGCATCCGCGACGCCTTCGAGACCGGCGAAGTGGTGGACGGAACCCTCCTGCGCCGCATCAAGGGCGGCATCGTGGTGGACCTGTTCGGCATCGAGGCCTTCCTGCCGGGATCGCAGATCGACCTGCGCCAGATCCCCGACATGGACGCGCTCATCGGCCAGGCCATGGGCTTCCGCGTCATCAAGGTGCACAAGAGCCGCCGCAACATCGTGGTCTCCCGCCGCATCGTGCTGGAGGAGGAGCGCTCGCGCCTCCGAGACCAGATCATCGACACCCTGGAGCGCGGACAGGTCCGCGAGGGCGTGGTCAAGAACATCACCGACTTCGGCGCGTTCATCGACCTGGGCGGCGTGGACGGCCTGCTGCACATCACCGACATGACCTGGGGCCGCATCGCGCACCCCTCGGAGCTCGTCCACATCGGGCAGAAGCTCACGGTCAAGGTCCTGGACTTCAACGACCGCAAGGAGCGCATCTCCCTGGGCCTGAAGCAGTTGCAGGAGCACCCCTGGAAGACCGTCGCCACCAAGTACCCGGAAGGGACCCGCGTCAAGGGTCGCGTGGTCTCCATCACCGACTACGGCGCCTTCATGGAGCTGGAGCAGGGCGTCGAAGGCCTCATCCACATCTCCGAGATGAGCTGGACCCAGCACGTCAAGCACCCCTCGCAGGTGGTCAAGGTGGGCGACACCGTGGACGCCGTGGTGCTGCGCATCGACACCGAGAACGAGAAGATCTCGCTGGGCATCAAGCAGATCGAGCCGGATCCATGGAGCACCATCGAACTGGACCTCCCCGTGAACACCGTGATCACCGGATCCGTGCGCAACCTGGCTCCGTTCGGCGCCTTCGTGGAGATCAAGGAGGGCATCGACGGCCTCATCCACGTCTCCGACATGAGCTGGACCAAGAAGGTCAACCACCCGTCCGAGGTCCTGGCCAAGGGCGACACCGTCACCTGCATGGTCCTTTCCGTGGACAAGGAGAAGCGCCGCATCAGCCTGTCGTTGAAGGCCATGGGCGAGGATCCCTGGAAGGTGGTCCCCAACAAGTACCCGCTGGGTCAGCAGTTGGAGGCGCCCATCGTGCGGCTCCTCGACCGCGGCGTGGTGCTGGAGTTGGAGGAGGGCATCGAAGGATTCGTACCCCTGTCCAAGCTCACCGAGGAGCCCATCCGGGTGCCTTCCGAGGCCTTCCGCGTGGGCCAGACCCTCAAGGTCACCGTGGTCGAGCACGACGTGGACAGCCGGAAGCTCACCCTTTCGGCCATCGACACGGCCGGCGACTGGCGCGCCTACGTCTCGGGCAGCCGCCCGGACGAGAACCGCACCACCTTGGGAGACATCTTCCGCGCGGCGCAGGACTCGCAGCAGTAACCAGTCGTTCGCCGCAGGGGTCGGGCATGCCCGACCCCTGCGGCCTGTTAGCTTTCCCCCTCATGCTGGACCTGGATGCCCTCTCCGCCTTCGTGGCCGCCTGCGAAGACGGCTCCGTCAGCCGCGCGGCGCAGCGCCTTTTCCGGTCCCAACCGGCGGTGACGCGACAGATCGCGTCCCTCGAGCTCGAGTTGGGAGCGCCGCTCCTGGACCGTTCCTCCAAGGGCGTGAAGCCGACGGCCGCGGGCCGCGAGGTTTTGGAGCGCGCGCGCCGCCTGCTCCGTGACGCGCACGCCCTGCGCGAAGCCGCCGGAGCGGAAGGGGAGATGTCGGGCACGCTGCGCATCGCCTGCAGCGACACGGTGGCGCGCTACTGGCTGGCTCCGCATCTCGGGACCTTCGCGGCCCGATTCCCGAAGGTGGGGCTGGAGCTGGACCTGTCCGTTTCCCCGGAGATCGCCGACCGGGTGGCCCACGGCCTCTCGGACGTCGGATTCGTGCTGTTGCCGCTCCAGCACCCTTCGCTTTCCCACCGCGTGGTGCTGCGTTACCGGCACGTCGCGGCGTTCGGCCGGGGTGCCGCCCCCGGGTCGGAAGGGGCGGTGGCCCCCCAGGACCTCGCGGGTTCCACCCTGGTGCTCCTGGGGAAGAGGACGCGTTCGCGCCAGCTCATCGAAGACGGATTCCGTCGCAAAGGGCTCCGGCCCGACCGGATCGTGGAGGTGGGGAACGTCTCCGTCCAGAAGGAGCTGGTGCGGGTGGGGCTGGGAGTGGGAGTCCTGCCGGACTACGCCTGCGCCCGGGGCGACGGGCTGGAGTACCGGCCCATCGCGGACGCCAGCATGCGCGAAGTGGCGATGGCCACCCACAAGACGGATTTCGTCGCAGGACCCGCCGACGCCTTCGTCCGCATGGTCCTGGAGGCGACCGCCGAAAGGGCCCCCGGAGAACCCGCTGTCCGGCCGGCGACCCCTGGAAGCCCGTCGGTCGGTCGCGCGACTCGCGGTCGGGCGGGGCGTCGCGGGAACTGATCGAAAGGGGGCGGTCTGGCATGCATCCGATCCTCTTTTTGCGACCGTTCACGGATGCGGAAGCCCTGACGGTCTTCCTGGACGAAGCCGAACGCCATGGCCACACCGTCCAATTCCCCGATTCGGGTTCCGATCCGGGCACCATCCAGACCGCCGATCCCGCCTTGATGCTCGGAGCCATGCCCGAAAAGATCCGGAACTACCTGCGATCGGGAGAATGGACCGCCCAGCTCCGCTTGCATGGGGAAGGCGACCTGGACATTCCGCTCGAACTGATTTCGACCTGCGCGGAACTGAGGGTCGGGATCTCGGTGTGGAGGTCGATTCCGGAGTTGGGGTGAAGCCCTGGAGTGGCCGCGGCCGGTCCCTACGCGGGCTTCCTCGCCTGGGCGATGGCTCGGCGCAGGGCGGCGGGATCGACTTCGCCGGTGAAGGCTTCGCGGACCTGGCCGCTGGCGTCCAGGACGAAGATCTGGGGGATTTCTTCCAGCTTCAGTCCGTAGAAGAACCCGTTGGCACCGATCCCCACCGGATAGGGAATCCGCAATCTGTCCACCAGCAACGGGACCGCGGCGGGGCTGTCGTCCACGGAAAGTCCGATGATCTTCAATCCGGAAGGACCCTCGTCCTTCAGCACCTGCTCCAGCGTGCCCACTTCTTCGCGGCAGGGTTCGCACCAGGTGGCCCAGAATACGACAAGCGAGGGGGTGCCGCGCAAGTCCGTGCTCCGGACCGAATCCCGACCGGGGGTGGACGCGAAGGAGAAACTCGGGAAGGGACGGCCCACCAGATCCTGGGGCGCAGGCTTGGGACGGAGACGGGAAAGAAGGGCATGGAGGTGGGGAATCCTGCAGCCCGAAAGGAGCAAGAACCCGAGGGCCAGCGCAGTCCGCATCTTCTTCATGGACGAGTCAATGTACAACCCGGGGTCCGGGCCGCGATCGACAACAGCGGCAAGCGAGTCGGATGTAAGTTTCATCCGAGTCCTTACGCCCGGAGGTTCCATGCGCATCCGCCTTTCGCCCGTCTTCATGGCATTCGCCGCCGCCCAGGCGGTGGAGATCGTTCCCCCTTCCCCCTACATGTCCTCTCCGCCTCCGGTGCAGGCGGATACCAGCGTGATCGATCCCGGACGGCTGCCCAAGGTCTACACCGTGGAACCCGGAATCAAGGAGCAATGGTTCTCGGGTTGGAATCTGACCAGCGACCGGCCTCTCTCCGCACCCTTGGGGATCGAGGGGCCGCAAAGGGACAAGGTGACCTTCCACGTCGCCTTCAACGACCATGGGTGGCCCACCGACGTCAACTATTTCGACGCGTCCGGCTCTCCCCGCTGGACCAAGCTGTTCCGCTATCCCACCAAGATCCCCGCCGGACCGGGGGAGGTCTCCTTCACCCCGACTTGGATCAATTCGAAGGGCGAAGCCGTCTCCATGTCGGACATCGCGGCCGCCTACAAGTCCACGAGTTGGAAATCGGGGTGGAAGAAGTACAAGGTTTCCGACCTCCTGGGCGAGCCCATGCTTGTGGACCGTTCGACCGGATCCGGCGCCGTCGCGGAGGTTTGGAGCTACCTGGTGGACGGGCAGGAAGTCCGATTCTCCTTCGACAAGGACAACAAGCTCGTCGCGTTGCCGGTCATCGCCGAAGCGGCGGCGGCCCCGGACGACGCCAAGCCCGCGGGAACCTCGACAAAGAAATAGCGCCCTTCCGGCCCCCCCCGACGCCTCGCTGGGAAAGTGGCACCGAAGCACCGTTGCGGCGGGTGGTCAGATCAAGTCCTGGCCCAGGGGAAGACCTCGAGTCCGGTGACCAGGCGGGGGCCGGATTGTCCCCATTCCATGGGCCGGGGCAGCAGGTGGCCAAGCTCCCGGCTGGTCGACAGCCGTCCCGCCCTCTTGAGCGACTCGAGAAGAGCCACCATGGTTCGGAAGGCGCGCCCGGGCTCGAGTCGGGGGTCCCGGGTCTCCCATTCCAGGGGATCCAAGCGGACCTGGGCCAGCGAATCCAGTCCATGCGCCGCGCAGCAATCCACGACCAGAGCGCTCTCGTAGCCGGCCGTGAGGGCCAAGGGAAGTTCGCGGATCGCCGAGGTCCGCAGCGCCAGGAGGGGCGTGGTGGGATCGACGACCACCGCGAGGTCGGGGTGCAGGGACGAAAGGACGGGACGGGTGCCCAATGCCGACAGCGGGCCTCCGTCGACCTCCGACGCCCCCAGGCACAGTTTGATGTTCGGATCGTCCAGCAGCACGCGCACCATGGTCGCGATCCCGGCCACATCCAGCCGGATCAGGTCCGCGGGCAGCACCAGCAGGATTTCGGATGTCGTCACCCGAAGGGCGCTCGCCAGGCCGTCCCCGTCGGCGGGAGGCTCCAAGGAGGCGGCGAGGCGGTCGGCCGGTTCAAGGACTGCGGCTCCGTGTTCCCGTCCGATCTCCGAGGTTGTGTCCGTGCTGCCCAGGTCGGCCACGAGGATTTCGGACCATGGCCCGGTCCCCCTCGGCCAGCCGTGCTTGAGGAGAAGCAGGTGCCTGCCCAGCGTGGCGGCCGCGTTGCGAGCCAGGATGCAAAGGCCGATGCGAACCTCGGACCCCCGCAGTCGCGAAGCGGCGTCCCGGGAGGGCAGGTAGGAGTTGCGGAACAGCCAGGCTTCCGGTGTCATGGGGTATTCCTGCCCGCGACCTGGACGAGCACCGCGTAGGCCTGTCGCAGTCCGATGGGAAGGCTGTCCAGGTAGAGGGTTTCCATGTGGGTTTCCAGGCCGACCACGCTTGCCAGTCCGATGGTGACCGAAGCCACTCCGTAGTGCAGGCAAACCGAAGCGTCCGAGCTGGACGCACCCAGGCGCGGGACCAGTCCCGCCCAGCTCTGCGCCTCCCGCGTTCCGATCACCAGCGGATGGTCCGGGTACAATCCCGTGGCGTGGCGGAACCCCTTCTGGGACAGCTCCGCCCGACAACCGGACAAGCCCTTGCA
>Ga0302279_10004918_pt1 | contig 15284 bp, 13 predicted proteins | sample III_Bog_N3_3_FD_194541 | JGI IMG/M metagenome (GOLD analysis project Ga0302279, IMG submission 194541) | Peat permafrost microbial communities from Stordalen Mire near Abisko, Sweden - III_Bog_N3_3 | ecosystem: Environmental > Terrestrial > Soil > Wetlands > Peat | place: Sweden: Abisko...
CCTCGCAGGAAGTCCAGTCCCATCCTGAAGTCATCAGAGCCTATATCGGCGGCGAGGTAGAGGTATGAGCGAGGCGCTGCTGCGGGTTGACAGCATAGAAACGTTTTACGGTCCGATCCAGGCCATTCGCGGCGTGTCGCTGGAGGTGGCGCCCGGCCAGATCGTTACGGTTCTGGGCGCCAATGGCGCGGGCAAAACCACTGTGCTGCGCACGATCTCCGGCGTTCTGGACCCCGAACGCGGGCGGGTGATGTTCGAAGGCCGCGACATCGCCCACATGGCACCCGACCAGGTGATGCGCCTCGGCATCTGCCACGTGCCGGAGGGGCGGGAGACCTTTCCCTTCCTGACCGTGCGCGAGAACCTGATGATGGGCGCTTACACCCGCCGCGACGGCGCCGGCGTGGCCAAGGACCTTGATCTCTGCTATGCGTATTTCCCCCGCTTGCAGGAACGCCAGCACCAGCGCGCCGGCCTGCTGTCTGGCGGCGAACAGCAGATGATGGCGATCAGCCGGGCTCTGATGGGCAAGCCGAAGCTGCTGCTGCTGGACGAACCTTCGCTGGGCCTGTCGCCGTTGCTGGTGCAGCAGATTTTCGGCATCATCCGCCGCATCAACCGCGAGCAGGGGGTGGCGATCCTGCTGGTCGAGCAGAACGCCCATATCGCATTGAAAACCGCTGACTACGGCTACGTGTTGGAGGTCGGGCGCATCGTCACCGCCGATCACTGCGCCAGCCTGATGAAGCGCGAGGACATCAAGGAGTTCTATCTCGGCCAGAAGGATGCGGGGGTCCGCGGACAACGGCGCTGGAAAAGGAAGCGGCTGTGGAACTGAACGCCACCATCCTCTCCCGCCTCGCCGGCGGCAACGCCGCGGAAACGATTCTTCGAAAGAAGGATCGCGGCATCTGGAAGGCCGTGAACCGGGGTGAACTCGATGCGCGCGTGCGCGACATCGGCCAGGGCCTGCTGGCAGCGGGCTTCGGCGCGGGCGATACCGCCGCGGTGCTGGGCGACACACGTCCGGAATTCGTCTATGCCGACCTCGCGGTCCAGGGCGCCGGCGGGGCCTCCGTCGCCATCCACCCCGAGGAGGAGTCCCCCCGCGTCGCCCATATCCTGCGCGCCGCCGGCTGCCGGTTCATCTTCGTGGAAAACGAGGAACAGCTCGACAAGGTCCTGAATATCCGGCCGGATTGCCCCGCGCTGTCGCGGATCGTCATCATGGACATGAAAGGGCTGCGCGACTTCGACGATGCCGGTTGCACCAGCCTGCAAGCCCTCATCGCCGCCGGCGCCGGCCAGACGGGCTGGGATACCGCCATCGCCGCGGTTGCCGCGGACCAGCCGGCGGTGATCCTGTTTCCGCGCGGCGAGGTCAGCGGCCTGGGGCGGGCGCTGACGCATGGCGACGTGCTGCTGCTGGTCACCAGCGCCCGCGAGCGCCTGGGCGTGCGGGCCGGCGACGAGCGCCTGGCGGTGCTGCCCATGAGCGATGTGACCGAACGCGTGCTGGGACTTTACCTCGCGCTGGAAACCGGCATCATCAGCAACTACCTGGAAAGTCCCGAAACCGCCACGGAAAACCTGCAACAGGTGCAGCCGACGGTGTTCGGTGCCGATGCGGAAGCCTGGGAACGGCTGCATGCGCGCATCACGCGCTCTGCCGACGCGGCCACACGGCTGCAACGGTTCCTGTACCGCTGGGCGATCCGCGCCGGACAGGTGGGTGGCCCGTTGGGGTCGCTGGCCAACCTGCTGGTGCTGCACGCGGTGCGCCGCGAGTTGGGACTGAACCGGCTGCGGGTCGCCTATATCGGCGGCAGCCCGGTACCTCCGGCGGTCGAACACTGGAGCCGGGCCCTGGGGATCGTGATACAGCGGATCGACCGGCCGTCACCATCCGGGACGCCGGCCGATGCGCGCTACCTTGCCTTGATGGCAGATGCCGACTGCGGCGCCTGACAAAGGCGGCTTTGTTCAACCAGGAAAGAAAACGTCATGCGAAGCAAAATTCTCGCCGCGGCCTGTATCGCCGCTCTGGCCGTGCCCGCGCTGGCCGCCGATGCGGTCCGCGGGGTCAGCGACAAGGAAATCGTGATCGGCACCTACACCGATCTGTCCGGCGTCACCGCGATGTGGGGCACCAACAACACCAATGCCTGGCGCATGGTGTTCGATGAAACCAATGCCGCGGGCGGCATCAACGGCCGCCAGATCAAATACATCGTCGAGGACAACCAGTACCAGATCCCGCGTTCGGTGCAGGCCGCCAACAAACTGATCAACCGGGACGGCGTGTTCATCATGGTCGCCAACGGCGGCACGCCAATGAACAACGCGGTCATGCCCGATCAGCTCGCCAAAGGTGTGGCCAACATCTTTCCGCTGACCTCGGCGCGTTCGATGTACGAGCCGCTGCATCACCTGAAGTTCGGCCTCGGCGCGTCGTATTACGACCAGATCCGGTCGGGGGTGAAACTGTTCGTCGTGCAGCACGGCAAAAAAACGGTCTGCGCGATGTCGCAGGACACCGATTTCGGCCGCGACGTGATGGACGGCACGAAAGACCAGTTGAAGGCGATGGACATGAAGCTGGTGGCGGAAACCTTGCACAAGCCGACCGATACCGACTTCAGCGCCTCCGTCGCGCGCCTGCGCGATGCCAACTGCGACCTGATCGTGGTGGGCGGCATCGTGCGCGACACCGTGCAAATCGTCTCCGCCGTGCGCAAGACCGGCTGGACCGTCGATATGCTGGGCCAGGCCGCCAGCTACGATGAAGCGGTCGCCGAGGTGCCCGGCGGCGCGACCGAAGGCTTCTATTCCATGACCCCTGTGCTGTTTGTCGCCGCCAGCGACTCCAGCCCGCCGATCAAGGCCTTCGCCGACAGCTACCAGAAGCTGTACGGCAAGCCGCCGAACTTCGCCGCTCAGTTGGGCTACACCGGCGCCGAACTGGTGGTGCTCGCGCTGAAGAACGCGGGCAAGGACCTGACCACCGACAGCTTTGTTGCCGGAATGGAGTCCATCAAGGACTGGCACGACATCTTCGGCTCGCCGGCGATGAGCTTCAGCCCGACAAAGCACCAGGGGTCCAATGAATCGTTCCTGTGCGTGGTCAAAGATGGCCACTGGGTGCCGGTCAGCACCGCTTCAGTCGGCTATTGATCGCACCGGCTCAGGGCCGGCACCATGGCCGGCCCCGATCCCGTGAGCGGTCAGGCCGGCGCCAGATAGACCGTCGCCAGCGGCGGCAGGGTCAGCACCAGCGACTGCGCCTCGCCGTGCCGCGGTTCGGCCACCGTATCGACCGAACCGGCGTTGCCCATGTTCGATCCGCCATAGGCGGCGGCATCGGAATTGATCAGCTCCACCCAGCGGCCGGGCCGCGGCACCCCGATCCGGTAGTGGTGGCGCGGCACGGGGGTCATGTTGGCGACGGCCAGCACCGGCCTGGTGTCGTCGCGGCCCTGGCGGATGAAGGCAAACACGCAATTGCGGGTATCGTCGCCGATGACCCAGCGAAACCCGGTGTTCACCGCGTCCCGCTGATGCAAGGCGCCCTCCGACCGGTAAGCGCGGTTGAGGTCGCGCACCAGACGTTGCACGCCGAGATGGCGGGCCTCGCCCAGCAGGTACCAGTCGATCGATTTGTCGTGGTCCCATTCCGCCCACTGCGCGATCTCACCGCCCATGAACAGCAGCTTCTTGCCCGGATGGCTCCACATAAAGCCCAGATAGGCACGCAGGTTGGCGAAGCGCTGCCAGTCATCGCCGGGCATCTTGGCAATCAGCGAGCCTTTGCCGTACACGACCTCGTCGTGCGACAGCGGCAGCACGAAGTTTTCCGAAAACGCGTACAGCAGCCCGAAGGTCAGGTCGTTATGGTGCCAGCTTCGGTACAGCGGATCGGTTTCGATATACCGCAGCGTATCGTGCATCCACCCCATGTTCCATTTGTAGGAAAAACCGAGCCCCCCGTGACCGATCGGGCGTGAGACACCCGGCCAGGCGGTGGATTCCTCGGCGAGCGTGATCGCACCCGGGCAGCGTTCGCCGACCACCGCGTTGAAGTGACGCAGGAAGCCGATCGCCTCCAGATTTTCGCGACCGCCATAAATATTGGGAATCCACGCCCCCGGCTCGCGGCTGTAATCGCGGTACAGCATCGATGCCACCGCATCGACCCGCAACCCATCGACGTGGAACTGCTCCAGCCAATAAATACCGCTGGCGATCAGGAAGCCCTGCACCTCGCGCCGGCCGAAGTTGTAGATGTAGGTGTTCCAGTCCTGGTGGAAGCCCTCGCGCGGATCGGCATGCTCGAACAGAGCCGAACCGTCGAACTGCACCAGGCCGTGCGCATCGCCGGGGAAGTGTCCCGGCACCCAATCGACGATCACGCCAATCCCGGCCTGGTGGCAGGCATCGACGAAGCGCGCGAACCCCTCCACCGGCCCGAAGCGGCCCGACGGCGCGAACAGGCTCAGCGGCTGGTAGCCCCAGGAGCCGCCAAACGGGTATTCGGCGATCGGCATCAGCTCGACATGGGTGAAGCCCATATCGGCGACATAGGGCACCAGCCGCGCCGCCAGATCGTCCCAGCTTGGCGGATGGTCGCTGTCGCGGCACCAGGAGGCCGCATGCACCTCATAGATCGTGATCGGCGCCGCGTCAGCCTGGCGGCTCCGGCGCGCCAGCATCCAGGCGTCGTCATGCCAGTCGAACCGCTGGCGGCTGGCCACCACCGATGCGGTGGCGGGCGGGGTCTCGGTTGCGCGCGCCAGCGGATCGGCCTTCAGCGGCAGGCGTTCGCCGTTGGGACCGGTCAGCGCGAATTTGTAGCGCGCCCCGACGGCCACCCGCGGCACGAACAGCTCCCACACGCCGGCGGGCGCGCGCAGCCGCATCGGATGGCGCCGCGAGTCCCAGGTGTTGAAATCGCCCACCACGGCCGCGGACCGCGCGTTGGGCGCCCAGACGGCGAAGCGGACGCCGGCGACGCCATCGATCGTCATCGGATTGGCGCCGAGGGTCACAGCCAGTTCGAACAGCCGTCCCTCGTTGAAAAGATGCAGGTCCAGATCGCCCAGCAACGGGCCGAAGCCATAGGGGTCCTCGGTGTCCTGGACCGCATCGGGCCAGGTGATCCGCAGCCAATAGGGCTCAGTGCGCGCCACCGGACCGGCGAACAGTCCCCTCGGGTGGGTCGGATGAAGGAAACCCAGGCTCGCACCACCGGCGCGCGCGCGAACTTCGACCGTCTCGGCGCCGGGCAGGAAGGCGCGGACCAGCCAGCCGGCCGGTCCGGGATGCGGTCCCAGCACGGCGAACGGATCACGCAGCACGCCGTCGGCAAGCTGCTGGGCGATGTCGGCCGAAAGGTCCGGCTGGTCTAGGGCGTCATTCATGCGGCCGGCGTTCTCCCACGGCATCACCAAAAATGCCATGCCGGCTGGATATGGGACGCGGCTCGGGCCGGGGCCAGCGGCGAAGCGCCCGGGATCGGCGTGTCGTTGCCCGCCGAACGGCGCTTTCTTTGGTCGAATCCCAGCGGCCCCGAATTTTTTGCCTGATGTGACATAAATGCGACAGTTGGATCCCGGCACGACGGCATGGACGGGCGATCTATGGGCCGGGCCGCCGCGCGAAACCGGCAACGAGCCGACGGCCGACGCGCACCGAGCGTCGATCGATGATAAATTTCATGTGACACAGCCATTGCGGTCGAGGTTGCCGCGCCTGATATAGCGGGGGGCCGCTTGAGATGGGCGCGCTGATGGGTTTGCTGCGATCCCCGGGCGGCCTTCCTGGCGCCGTTTCATCGCCGGTTGCAACTGAAAATCGGCGTTGTCACTTGGGTAATTCCGTGACGGAACGCTGCCGGGCCGAATCCGTTGGCTTATGTCACGACTGTGCGCGGGAGCTTTATCATGGTGTAATGCGGTCGCAGCAACGTGCGGCTGCCTAGCAGGCCGCCGGTTGCGGTGGGTCGTTTGTCTGTTGGTTTCGTTCGGCATCAATCTGGCGGATTTCCCGATAGATCGCGTCCGTGATCTGGCGCGGCGTCAACGCGATCCAGGCCTGATCGGTGTAGCGGCTGCGCACACGTACGTATGCCAACTGAAAACTGCCATCGCTCATGGGCGGCCCTGCGACAAGAGATATGCCGGGCCCGAGGCTCGGCGTGATTGACGTGCCTAAAAATGGTAATACAACGTGAATTTCGCGTCAAAGCGAACCTCAGCCAGCAGGAACCATCCCATCATGTTACAAAGCCACGACCATCTCCTGAGCCTCGCCGCGAAAATCGTCAGTGCCCATATCGGGAACCACGCGACGACACCCGAAGCGCTGCCTGGCTTGATCCGCGACATCTACCGGACCCTTGCGGACGTCGAACCCGAACTGTCCGTCGCGCCGCGTGTTGCGGCTCCGGCGGCCGTCGCGCCCGTGTCCCGTGTTGTCGCCCCGGCCCACACCCATGCCCATGCCGCGGCTGCGCCGGCCGGCGACCATCTGCTGACCTGCCAGGAATGCGGACTGACCATGAAGATGCTGAAGCGGCATCTGATTACCGTGCACGGCCTGACCCCCGACGAATATCGGACCAAGTGGGGCCTGGCTGCGGATGCGCCGATGGTCACGTCTGAATATGCCAAGCTGCGTTCGTCACTGGCAAAGCAGAGCGGCTTGGGCAAGCGGCCCGAGGTCAGCTTCAAGACCGGGGCGCGCCGCGGCCGTTAGGCTGAAACCGGCATCTCTCCTGGCGAAGCCCCCTCCCAAAACCGGAGGGGGGAACGACGTTCGTGCCAGCCGGGCCCGGCCATTTGGGAAACCGGCCGCCGCCGCAGGGTCAGTATGTCCACGCCGGGTTACGTCGGCGCCGGCGACAACTTCACCGCCGGCAATTCATCCGCCGTCAGGGTCTCGTGCGCCAGCAACGATTCCGCCCCCTCATCCAAGGCTGCCCGGTTCTCGCGCAGGATCCCCACCGCCCGAACCAGCGCGCCTTCCATCCGCGAGCGCACCGCCATGTCGATCTCGTGCGCGGTCTGGTCGCTGAAGCGGCGCGGCTGCCAGAACACGCCGGGCTGCTGCATGAACTGCCCCTGTTCGGTGTCCCAGGCCACCGGCCCCAGGCTGTCGTCCATGCCGAAGCGCAGCACCATGCCGCGCGCGATGTCGGTTGCCTTGGCCAGGTCGTCGGCGGCACCGGTCGATACGTCCTCGCCCAGCAGAATTTCAGCGGCGCGCCCGCCCATCAGCACCGCCATCTTGTCTTCCAACTCGTGCTTGCCCATCAGGAACCGGTCGTCGGTCGGCCGCTGCATCGTGTAGCCCAGCGCCCCGATCCCGCGCGGAATGATCGACACTTTCTGAATCGGATCGCTGCCCGGAATCGCCAGCGCCACCAGGGTGTGCCCCATCTCGTGATAGGCCACGATCCGGCGTTCGCGCGGGATCAGGATGCGTGATTTCTTCTCCAGTCCCGCGACGATCCGCTCCACCGCGCCGGTGAAGTCGTCCATGGCGATCGACTGGCCGCCACGGCGGGTCGCCAGCACCGCGGCCTCGTTCGCCAGGTTCGCCAGATCGGCACCGGTGAAGCCAGGGGTCAGCGCGGCGATGTCCTCCAGCTTCACGTCCGGCGCCAGGGTCAGGCGTTTCAGGTGGATCGCCAGGATTTCCACCCGTCCTTTCTTGTCCGGCCGGTCCACCAGCACCTGGCGGTCGAAGCGTCCGGCGCGCAGCAAGGCGGGGTCCAGGATTTCCGGCCGGTTGGTCGCCGCCAGCACGACGATCGCGACCGACCGGTCGAACCCATCCATTTCAGCCAGCAACTGATTGAGCGTCTGTTCTTTCTCGTCCTGACCGGTCATCGGGGTGACCCCGCGGGCCCGGCCAAGCGCGTCCAGCTCGTCGATAAAGATGATGCAAGGGGCCGAAAGGCGCGCCTGCTCAAACAGGTCCCGCACCCGAGCCGCGCCGACGCCCACGAACATTTCGACGAACTCGGCGCCGTTGGTGGAATAGAAGGGCACGCCGGCCTCCCCGGCTACCGCGCGCGCCATCAGGGTTTTGCCGGTGCCGGGCGGGCCGACCAACAGGATCCCGCGCGGGATATGCGCGCCCAGGCGGCCGAACTCCTCGGGGCGTTTGAGGAAATCGACGATTTCGTGCAGCTCGTCCTTGGCCTCGTCGACGCCGGCGACATCGGCGAAGGTGGTCTTCACCTGCGTCTCCGCCGTCACCAGCTTGGCCTTGCTGCGCCCGATCGAGAACAGCCCGCCGGCCAGCCCGCCGCGGCCGCCGCGCATGCCGCCCGAGGCGAACATCCAGATGCCAACGAACAGAATGGGCGGGATGATCCAGGACAGCACGGTGGCCAGAGCGCCACCCGAAGCCACGCCGCTGTATTCAACGCCATGCTTGTCCAGATCGGACGCGAGATCCTGCGCCACGCGAATTGTGCTGAAGTTAAGCTTCCCGTCCGCCATCTTCTCGGTCAGCGAGCCGGTGAGGACGTCGCCGGAGACGGTGACCTGCTTGACCTTGCCGTCGGTCAGATATTGCTGGAACTGGCTGTAGGGGATCGTGTCCGACCCGCCGCCGCCGGCCCCGTTGCCCAGCAAGCCGAGCCCGGTCACCATCAGCAAGCCCAGGAAGACCAGCCAGATCGTGGGCGGAAGCTGGAATTTTGGCAGCGCCACGCGGTACCTCCTTGCGAGTGCGAGCGGAACCATGCGGTCCAGTGCCCCACATTGACAAGCCGCCGGCCGGACGGGCAGCAAACGCCATGCAAAACGCCGGCCTCACCGATCTGCAAGTGAACGGCTATGCCGGGGTGGATTTCAATACGACGGCCATCGACGGCACGCTTATGGACCACGCCCTGCTTGCCATGGCGCGCGACGGTGTGACGTGCTGCCTGCCCACCCTGATCACCGCCCCCGTCGACATCCTGGCGGCGCGTCTGGCAGCGCTGGACCGGGCGGTGGCGGGCAGCCAATTCGGTCCGCTGATGGTGCCGGGTTACCATCTGGAGGGACCGTTCCTGAATCCCGCCCCCGGCTATGCCGGCTGCCACCCACCGGAGGCCATGGTCGACCCGAACCCCGCCGTGTTGGCCCGCCTCACCGCTGGCCTGACCCGGCCCGTGCTGCTGCTGACCCTGGCCCCCGAACGCCCCAGAGCCGAGGACCTGATCCGCCACGCGCGGGCGCAGGGCATGCTGGTGGCGATGGGCCACACCGCGGCGGATGCGGCCGTGGTGGAACGCGCCGTGGCCGCAGGGGTCACGCTGAGCACACATCTCGGCAACGCCCTGCCGCAGCCACAGCCGAAGTTCCTCAATCCGCTGATGGCGCAACTGGCCGAGGACCGGCTGTGCGCCAGCTTCATCGCCGACGGAATCCACATCCCGGCCGGGGCGCTGAAGGTGCTGCTGCGGGCGAAGGGGCCCGCTCGGTCTGTGCTGGTCACCGATGCCACCGCCGCCGCCGCGGCCCCTTTCGGGCTGCATGATTTCGCGGGGATGCGCATCGAGCACACCCCCGACGGGTCCGTCCGCGTGCCGGGGGCTTCGGGACTGGCCGGATCGGCATTACGGCTCGATCAGGCGGTGCGCAACCTGGTGGCGTGGGAGATCGCCACGCCAGAGGCGGCGATGGCGCTGGCCGGCGAGCGGCCGGCCGCGCTGCTCGCCCCGGTGCTGGCCGCGCATCGGATCAACTTGCCACGTGCGACGGTGCAATGGTCTGCCGACCTGCGGCCGCTTCGGATTTTATCGGGCGACGTGACGATTTAAGCCGCTGCGCAAACCTTTCGTTAATCAATCCCGCCTACGAGGCAAGATCGCGACGGCAGCACAACCGACCCGATCGATGGCGGATTTGAACAAGATGGGAAACGTATGACAGCCCCGGCCATTGCCGACCAATCCGCAACCGTCCCCTGTGACACGGCGGACGCGCAGACTACCCTGGGCGCGTGCCTGCTGGGCCTGGAACAGTTCGATGCGGCGGAACGGACCCTGCGGGCTGCACTGGCGCGCGATCCCCTGAACGCCCGGGCCCATGGTTATCTCGGCGCGCTGCTGCTGCGGACCGGCCGGCCTGTCGCCTCCGAGACCGCCAGTCGCCAGGCGATCGCCCTGGACCCGGACGAACCGCGCTGGATCGCCAACCTGGCCGCCGCGTTGCACACCCAGGGCCGGCATACCGAAGCCGAGACACAAGGCCGCAGAGCCTTGGCGCTGCAGCCCGACGACGCGGCCGGACACGGTGCCCTGCTGCTGGCACTGAACGATCGCCACGACCTGCCCTCCGAGGCGATTTTCGCCGAATACCAGCGGTGGGATGCCCGTCACGGCCGCCAGTTGATGCCGGCCGCACCGGTCCGCCGCCTGGACCCGCTCCGCGGGCGCCGCCTGCGCATCGGCTACGTCTCGCCCGGCTTCCGCCAGCACAAGCTCGCGCTGTTCGCCGAACCGCTGATCGCCGCGCATAACCGTTCCAGGATTGAGATTTTTCTCTACGCCGAGGTCGCCACCGAAGACGCGACCACCCTGCGCTTCCAGGCCCTGGCCGATCACTGGCGCCCCACCGCCGGCCATGACGATGCCGCGGTCGCTGCCATGATCCGGCAGGATCGCATCGACGTTCTGGTCGACCTTGGCGGTCACGCCGCCGGCGGGCGGATGCTGGTTTTCGCCCGCAAGCCGGCTCCGATTCTGGTCACCGGACCACTGGGCCACGGCGGGAGCTCGGGCCTGTCCGCGGTGGACGCCTTTCTCGGCAACCTGGCCCTGGTTCCACCGAACGCCGAGGTGCTGTTCAGCGAGCGGGTGATCCGCCTGCCACGGATACCCATCGTCTATCGGCCGCCGGCGGACATGCCGCCGGTGGCGCCGCTGCCCGCACGCAGCAACGGTTACGTGACCTTCGGCTATTTCGGCCGGCCGGAACGGCTCAACCCGGCCGTGACACCAATCTGGGCGCGGATCCTGCGCTCTGTGCCGGGGTCGCGGCTGGTCCTGAACAACAGAGCCTATCAGGAGCCGGAATTCTGTGACCTGGTCGCGGACCGGTTTGCCGCCTTCGGTGTCCCGCGGGACCGGATCGATATGATCTATACCGCGCCGCAGCCCTGCACCTGGGTCGCCTATGGCGCGATCGACATCGCGCTGGATCCGTTTCCGCACAATGCCGGAACCACGGCCGTGGAAGCGCTGTGGCAAGGGGTGCCCGTCGTGACCCTGGCCAGCCGTCCGGGCCCGGGGCGTCTCGGCTCTGCCATCCTGGGCGCGATCGCGCTGGACGATTGGATCGCCGACGACCCCGACGCCTATGCCGCCCAAGCGATCGCCGCGGCGGCCAGCCTCGACGCCCTGGCCAGGTTGCGCGCGACCCTGCGGACCCGCATCGAAGCCTCTCCCCTGCGCGATGCCCCCGGTTTGGCGCGGTGTCTCGAGTCCACCTACAGAGCCTTGTGCGAGCGACAGCGTCCCGATTCCCCGCTCGTCTTACCCCAGCGCCGAGCGAAAGGTGATGATGCAATTGACGACTTTGCATCGGAGCCGGACCGGCCGGCGAGGCAGGCGGCGGTGCGGCTCGCGCCGGTTCGGGTGGCTGGGCCGATGTCACTGAGCCGCCCGGCCGGCTCCGGGTTGCGAGCGGTGGACTGGCACGATGACGGGATCGCCCGCCTTGAAGCGGCGCCGTGACCGCTATCCGCCCGTCCCTGCGATGTCACCGGGCCGCCAATTATTTTTCCTTTTGTTAAGTAATTTTTCATCAGATCCGCCGACACTGGCTTCCGCACAGGAGGCCTCATGCTCACCCTCGAACACGACCGCTTCTGCCATCCGCCCCAAACCACCTGGGGCAGGGCGCGGGCCGGTGCGATCGGGCGGCCACGCCACGCCCGAGACCATAGGGTCTGCTGGCAGAACGCCTGCGGGCTTCCTGCCCCTGTCTCCCGATACGAGATTTCGTCATGAATCCGCCAGCCTGCCGCCTGTGCGGCGCCAGCTTGCACCGCAGCTTCGTCGATCTCGGCCCGACCCCCCTGGCCAATGCCTTCGTTACCAGCGAGCAGGCCGCGGCCGGCCTCGACCGGGCCTATCCGTTACATGCACGCGTCTGCGATTCCTGTCTGCTGGTCCAGGTGGACGACGTCGTTGGGGACGACCTGGCCGTCACCGACTGTCCCTATTTCTCCTCGTTCTCGGCCGCCTGGATCGACTACGCACAGAGCTACGCCGGCACGATGATCGAGCGGTTCTCGTTGCAGGCCGACTCGCTGGTGATGGAGGTCGCCTCGAACGACGGCTACCTGCTGCAGCACTTCCAGGCGGCGGGGATCCCTGTCCTGGGCATCGAACCGGCGACCAATGTTGCCGCAGCGGCTCGTCTGGTCGGCATTCCGACCGAGGAAGTGTCCTTCAACGCGGAAACCGCGATGCAAATTGCCGCGCAACATGGTCGCGCGGACCTGGTGGTCGCCACTGATGTGCTGGCACACGTGCCGGACCTGTTTGGTTTTGCCGCCGGTTTCAGCGCGGTGCTGCGGCCGAACGGCGTCGCGGTCCTGGAATTCCCGCATTTGCTGCGCCTGATCGAGGATGTGCAATTCGACACGATCTACCATGCGCACTACTCCTATCTTTCGCTGCTGGTCGTCGAACACGTGCTGCGTTCGGTGGGTCTGCGGGTGTTCGATGCCGAACGGCTGCCGGCGCAAGGCGGATCGTTGCGCGTTTTCGCGTGCCATGTCCGGGGCCCGTTCCAGAACCGCCCCGGCGTGAAGGCGATCCGCGCGCAGGAGACCGCGGCGGGCCTCGACCAGCCGGATCATTACGAGGGTTTCGCGACCCGGGTGGCGCATGTGCAGCGGTGCTTCCGCCAGTTCCTGTCCGACCGCCGCAAGAGCGGCCGGCGGCTGGCGGCCTATGGCGCGGCGGCCAATGGCAACACGTTTTTGAACAGTTGCGGGGTCACCAGCCGGGATATCGTCTGTGTCGCCGACCACAACCCGGCCAAACAAGGCCGGCTGTTACCTGGCAGCCATGTGCCGATCGTCGCGCCGGACGCGCTGTTGCGCGATCCGCCCGATGATCTGCTGATCCTGCCTTGGACTCTCGCGAGCGATATCACGTCGGAATTGCAACCGCTGCGCGAGGCCGGAACAAAGTTCTGGACCGCGTGTCCGTCGATGCAGCGGGTATGACGAAAGCGACCGGATGGCATCCCGGTCGCGACGTCCGAACCCGTTGCCGAACCGGCGCACCAGCCTGTGTCATCGATCTTGCGGCGGTACCGCGCAGCAGCGATGGCCGGTTGCCAACCCGGGCAAGATCGCGGCGCGCGGCATCGATTTTGTGCGCCCTCCCGTCACACCAGCACGGGTGCCAACTCATGACAGGGGCGTGTGTCCAGTCCGTTGCGGCGCGGCAGATCGAGGCCGCGGGGATGGATCGAGACAGGAAAGGCATAACACGGATTGCTGGGAAAGGACGCAAAGCCACGGATTGAATGGAGATGGGTGGCACCGCGCGTGACCCCGGGTGAATCCTTCATTCTTTGCGGTCAATCGGTGACCCACCAGAGCAGCACAGGGATGTCCAGCAACGGGGGCATGGGGCTGGGGCGCTATTCGCCCATCTCCTCGTCGGTCCAGGGTTCGTAGAACGCGTCGGGGATGGTCAGCAGCCCTCGCAACGCGCCGCGGCCTGGGCGCGGGCTGGCTGTGGCGTCTGGCTCCGCCGGGCCGGCGGGAACAAGGCGCAACCGGCGGGCGCCGATGGCGATGAACACATCCTCCCCGCCGAGGGCTTTTTCGGCGAGAGCCGGGAGGTCGCTTTGTGCCTGTTCGAGTTCGAGGGTGATCATGGCCGCAGCATAGCAGGGGGCGAGTGTGATCGCCATGTTTCCGCAGTCGTGCACGACGGTGGCTGGTGCGGGTTCGATGGTGGCTTCGGTTCGAGTTCGCTGTCCGATGGCCATCCGGTCTGGGCTTTGGCTGGATCGTTCGTGGACGGTTGACATCGCGGGCGGAGCTGAACTGGGGATCGCGGAGCGATGGATCAGCCAAGTCCCGGCGATCGAGACTCCGCGACAGCCCCCGCCGCGCGATCGTTGGCTCACCCGCGAGGAAGCCGATCGGCTGCTGGCGTCGGCCCAGGCGCCACACGTCAAGACGTTCCTCGCGACGTGCCTCTACACGGCCGCGCGAGCCGCCGCGGTCCTTGCGTTGACCTGGGACCGGGTCGATGTCGCCGCGGGATTGATCGACCTCGGAGCCGCACCGGGCGGGAAGGGGCGGGCGATCCTGCCGATCGCCGCGAAGCTACTGCCGGTCCTGGCCGAAGCGCGGGCCGCCGCGACGTGCAGGTATGTGGTCGAGCATGCCGGGGGGAAGGTGGCGAGCGTCAAAACCGGCACGAGGGCCGCCGCGCGCCGCGCCAATCTGCCGGGTGTCACGCCACACATTTTGCGCCACACGGCGGCGACCTGGATGGCGATGGCCGGCGTTCCGATGATCGAAATCGCACGGATGCTCGGCCACCGCGATTCGCGCATCACCGAGCGGGTTTATGCCAAGCATAGCCCGGATTATCTGCGCCGTGCCGTGGACGCCTTGTCCGCGTAAACGGAAAGCAGACGCGGAGAATTCGTCGCAACGAAGTGCCGCTACGCGATCAGCGCCTTATGGCGCACCAGCCCAGCAACCAGCTCCTGGAGGTCAATTGGGCAACTGCGACCTATGGGCAGGCGAAGGTCAGCCAGCGCGCCTTTGCCCAGCCGTGGATGAATTGCCGGATCTCTTCAGTCCGGCGGAACGGTGGAATCTTGCCGTCGCGCATCGACACTGTAGCGTTGTGACCAAGCAGCCAGGGCATGAGACCCAAGCGGTCGTAGTTCTCGCCGCTGTCGCTGCGACCTGGATTCAGCCATTGGACGAACAGATCGAATCCCTCCTCGACGACGTAGTCGAGAGTCTTGCGCACTGCCTCGGTATACTGAACCGAGCAAAGGACGATGCGGCAATCCTGGTTCTTGAGAATATCGCCCGCATAGAGTTGGCGCTCCTCTGGCGAGCCGCTGATCAGGAAGACTTCGACGCACTCCCCACCGTAGAGGGTGAGCGTGCGCGCGTATTGGCCCGTCCGGACTGTCGCACCGAACAGGGTGTTCCACGTGGTGGACTTGCCGGAGTTCTGATGGCCCAGGACGCCGACGAACAAGCGCTCGGTCATGACGATCTTTCAGTCG
>Ga0302279_10004919_pt1 | contig 15282 bp, 14 predicted proteins | sample III_Bog_N3_3_FD_194541 | JGI IMG/M metagenome (GOLD analysis project Ga0302279, IMG submission 194541) | Peat permafrost microbial communities from Stordalen Mire near Abisko, Sweden - III_Bog_N3_3 | ecosystem: Environmental > Terrestrial > Soil > Wetlands > Peat | place: Sweden: Abisko...
CGCCGTCGCACTAAAGACTTCGTTCGACTACTGCGAAAAAGCGCTGGATGCGCTGCAGGACTCGCAGTTGGGCGACACGATTACATACTTCGGCGGAGTGAAGAAGCCGCGCGCACGAGCCCTCGTGGAACTTACCGACGACCTCGAAGACCACTACTCCCAGATGGCCATGTATTTGCGCCTCGGTGGAATGCTGCCGCCTTCCGCCAAACCCAAGAAGTAATCGCCCGCCTATGCCCAGCTAAAACCGCTCCGCGCCAGCGGCAACGTGCGGATACGCTTCCCGGTCGCCGCAAACACCGCATTCGCAATCGCCGGCAATACCGGCGGCAGCGCCGGTTCGCCCAATCCCGTCGGCGGAAACTCCGTCATCCGCCAGAAAAGCTCGATCGGCGGTGCCTGCCGTAAACGCAGCAGCGGATGCTGGTGATAGTTGTTCTGCATGGGCCGCCCGTCACGCAGCGTGATCTCCTGCGCCATCTGGCTCATGCCTTCGAAGATAGAACCCTGCACTTGAGCCTCGGCGCCCGACGGATTCATAATCTGGTTGCCCACATCGCCGGCGGCCCACACCTTATCGACCTTGATGCGGCCCCGAGTATCGACCGTCACCTCCGCCACCTCGGCAAAATAGCCCGCATGGCAGTAGTGGCACGCAAGCCCCATGCCCTTGCCCGGTGTCTGCTTCCGGTTCGCCCAGCCGGACTTCTCCGCTACCAGTTGCAGCACACCCTTTAGCCGATCCGCATTCATCGAGTCGCCTCGTCCCCCAGACACCGGCACCGGCGTTGCATTCAGCAACTCCATGTGGAACTCAAGCGGATCGCGTCCGGCCGCAGTCGCCATTTCATCAACAAACGCCTTGATGGCCCACGCGTATGCATTGTGGCCTGGTGCACGCAAAGCTCCGGTCCGCAGAATCAGCGGCTGGGCACTCGCGAATAGCGCGTAGTTCGGAACCCGGCCTGAAGGAAACTCAGTCGCATCCAGTGTCCCGCCGGACACATACCGCTGCCCCTCGCCGTAGGTAATAAAGTGCTGCCGCCATGCCACCAGCTTGCCCTGCGCATCCAGCCCGCCTTTGAAGGCATGGTAGCCGCCGGCACGATATGCATCGTGCGTCATATCGTCTTCGCGCGACCATACCAGCTTTACCGCGCCGCCCACCTGCTTAGCGAGCCATGCGCCTTCCACCATATAGTCGTTCTGCAGTCGCCTGCCAAATCCTCCACCGATGCGGGGCGCTAAATGCACCGTAATGTCGCTGGCCTGCATGTTCAGCGCCCGCGCCACCTGGCTCCTGCCTCCGCCGGGCGACTGGCTGGTCGCCCAAATCTCCAGCTTGCCATCCTTGTAGGAAGCGGTCGCGTCCATCGGCTCCAGCGTTCCATGCGCAATAAACGGATACGCGTAAATGGCTTCGACAACCTTCGCTGCACCCTTCAGCGTTCCGTCCACATCGCCGTAGCTGCGCAGCGTATTCTCCGGCGGAGCTGCCATTAACTCGGCGGCTTTCTGATCGAACTTCTCGCTGCTCTGCGCCGCACCCGCGCCTGCATCCCAATCAACCTTCAGGCTTCTCCGCGCCAACTGCGCCTGCCACCAAGTGTCGGCCACAATCGCCACTCCAGGCTCCATGCCTGCGGCCGCAATCACCGTACCCGGCTCCGTAGTTGTATCGGCCGGACCCGCGGAGCTCGTCCCGGGCGCAATGATCAAAACATTGCGAACGCCTGGCAGCTTCTTGATCTCATCCAGGTTCGCGCTCTTCACCTTGCCGCCGTAAACCGGTGACCTCTCGATCACCGCGTGCAGCATCCCGGGCACTCTTACATCGATGCCGAACAGCGGCTTGCCGGTCACCAAGGCGTGATTGTCGACGTTTGTCTGCGGCTTGCCTAGAATGCGGAAGTCTTTCGGGTCTTTCAACTTTAGCGAACTCATACTCGGCGGCGCGCAGCTTGCAGCATCCGCAGCCAATTCGCCGTACCCGACTGACCGTCCCGAGATCGCGTGCAGCACACGCCCGGGCTCGGTCGTGCAATCCGCATCCAGAACTCCCCAGCGCTTTGCCGCAACCGCAATCAGCATCTGCCGGCACGCAGCGCCCACCCGCCGCATCGGCAGATAATTGTTTTGCGTCGTTGTGCTTCCGCCATCGGATTGTCCGCCGTACTTTGATTCATCCAGATCCGCCTGCTCCACCCGCACCTTGCTCCAATCCGCGTCTAGCTCCTCGGCAATCATCATTGGCAGCATGGTCTTCACGCCTTGCCCAATCTCCGGGCACTTCGCCATGATCGTGACGGTCCCATCGCTGGCAATTTTGATAAATGCCTGCGGTGTAAGGTCAGCTCGCGCCGGCATCTGCGCGGAAGCCAGCGGGAAGTCGTAAACGCCGAGCGCAAGTCCGCCGCCGGCCAGCGCGCTCATTTGCAGGAAGGAACGCCGATTGAGACGCATGGGGTGGGTCTCCATTCTTTATGCTTTTTGGCTCGCTGCAGCAGCGTGATGAATCGCCTGGCGGATGCGCAAATAGGTTCCGCAACGGCACAGGTTCCCGCTCATCGCTGCATCAATTTCTGAGTCCGTCGGATGGGGCGTTTGCGACAGCAACGCCGCGGCCGACATTATCTGGCCAGCCTGGCAGTAGCCGCATTGCGCCACGTCCACGTGTTCCCAGGCGACCTGAACCGGATGAGTGCCGTCGTGCGAGAGCCCCTCGATCGTGGTCACTGCCTTGCCCACCACGGAATCCACCTGCGTCGCGCACGAGCGCGTCGGCACGCCATCCACGTGAACCATACAGGCCCCGCACTGCCCAATGCCGCAGCCGTATTTGGAGCCTTTCAGGTCAAGGACATCCCGCAGCACCCACAACAAAGGCGTGTCCGGCGGCACGTCCACAGTCATGACTTGGTTATTTACCTTTAGCTTCAGAGGCATCACGTTTTCCTGTCTGCGAGCAGATTAATTCTAGTCCCGGCAGTCTCTCATTGGATATACCAGCCAACCCACATCAGTCAACTTGGACCAGTTACCCCCGATCAGCCTCTGGCAACAGCACTCATAGCGAGAGTTGTTACAATCTCTCTTTAGGCTGAGTGAGATAGATGCTACGATTTTCTACTGCGGGGGAGAGCCACGGCGAGAGCCTGGTGGCAATGATCGGCGGGCTGCCTGCGGGCGTGCCGGTGGACCAGGCGTTCCTCGACCGCGAGCTTTGGCGCCGCCAGAAGGGCTACGGTCGCGGCGGCCGCATGCGCATCGAGCGCGACACCGCCCACATCCTGAGCGGCGTCCGCCACGGCAAGACCATTGGCTCGCCCATCGCCATGACCATCGCTAACAACGACTGGAAGAACTGGGAGGAGATTCTCCCCGTCGAAGCGGGCGATCCCACCAAACATAAAGCGGTGTCCTCCCCGCGCCCCGGCCACGCCGACCTCGCCGGCAGTCTCAAGTACGACTTCCCCGACGCCCGCTATGTGCTCGAACGTGCCAGCGCCCGCGAAAGCGCAGCCCGCGTAGCCTGCGGCGCCATCGCCAAAATGCTCCTTCGCCCACTCGGCGTCGAAATCGCCAGCCACGTCATCCGTGTAGGCTCCGCGCAACTCTCCCGCCCCGCAATCTGGGACGAAATCGCGGCCCTACAATCCAAAGAAGAGATCCTGCTAAGTTGCGTCGACGCCGAAGACGAGCAGCGCATGAAGGCAGAAGTCGACACCGCCCTCCGCACCGGCGACACCGTCGGCGGCGTCTTCGAGGTCATCGTCCACGGCCTCCCCCCTGGCGTCGGCACCCACGCCAACTGGGACGAGCGTATGGACGGCCTGCTCGCCCAATCCGTCATGAGCCTCCAGGCGGTGAAGGCCGTCGAAATAGGACGCGGAGTCACCGCAGCCGAATCCCTCGGCAGCACCGTGCACGACGCCATCGGATACGAAGGCGCAGGCGATGGCAAGAATGGCGACTTCACCAAATTCTCTCGCGAGCAGAATAACGCCGGAGGCATCGAAGGCGGCATCTCCAATGGCGAAGACGTCGTCGTCCGCGGCTACCTCAAGCCCATCTCCACCCTCCGTCGCCCACTCGCCTCCGTCAGCTTCGCCACCCGCGAACCGGTAAAGGCCGCCTACGAACGCAGCGACGTCTGCGTAGTCCCAGCCGCCGGTGTTGCGGCAGAAGCCATGGTCGCACTCACCATCGCGCGTCTCGTCCTCGAAAAGTTTGGCGGCGACTCACTCCGCGAACTCGATCGCAACTACTCTAGCTACTGCGAACAGATTCGCGCATATTAGGTTAAGCATCCAATCGTTTGGAAAGCAAAGGCCTCGGAAAGACAATGGCGACGAAGGAAGCAGTGAAGATTCATGCGGTGATCAAATTTCCCGACCCGGTGCTCGCAAAGCCCGGTGCGCCGATCACCGTGTTCGACAAGGCGCTTCGCACGCTGGTCGCGGAAATGTTCGAAAGTATGTACGTTGCCCAGGGCATCGGCCTCGCCGCGCCGCAGATCTCTATCTCGCAGCGTCTTACCGTCATCGACACCAGCTTCAAAAAGAATCCCAAGGACAAGCTGGTCCTCATCAATCCCGAGATCGTCGAGACCCGCGGTAAGCAGACCGAAGAAGAAGGCTGCCTCAGCCTCCCCGATATTCGCGAAAAAGTCCATCGCGCCGCATGGGTCAAAGTGAGGGCGCAGAATGAACATGGCGAATGGTTCGAAACGGAGGGCGAAGAACTCCTCGCCCGCGCCATGCTCCATGAGATCGACCACCTCAACGGCATACTCTTCATCGACCGCATCAGCCGCCTCAAGCGCGAACTAGTCCTTCGCAAGATCCGCAAGATGCAAAAGAACGGCGAGTGGTGATCTTATCCCGCAGACGTTTAAGCTGCTAGTCCCACGGAGAACACTCCCTTGAGCACCCCCACGCAAAGTCACCGCGAAGCGGTCGAGGACGGCACGAAGTGCCTGAGGCTTGTCTTTTGTGGCACGCCCGAGTTCGCCGTACCGACATTCGAGGCCCTCATCGGGTGCCACGACATAGCCCTCGTCGTCACCCAGCCCGATCGCGCCGCCGGCCGAGGCATGGAACTGCACGCCCCGCCCGTCAAACTCGCCGCCCTCGCCCACAATATCCCCGTCATCCAGCCCGAAAAAATCAAGACCAACCCCGAATTCCGCGAGCGCCTCCAATCCATCCGTCCCGATGCCATCGTCGTCGTCGCCTACGGCCGCATCATTCCCCGCTGGATGCTTGATCTCCCGCCGCTCGGCAACATCAATCTCCACGGCTCGCTGCTGCCGAGATACCGCGGCGCCGCCCCCGTCCAGTGGGCCATCGCGAACGGCGACGCTGTCACCGGCGTCACCACCATGCGTATTGACGAAGGTCTTGACACCGGCGATATGCTGCTCGCGCACACCATTCCCATCGCCCCAGACGAGACCGCCCCCGACGTGTTTCGCGCCCTGTCTGACGTCGGCGCACAGCTCATGGTCCAAACCCTTGCACGCCTCTCCGCCGGCATCCTCGCCCCGCAACCGCAGGACGCATTCCAGGCCACGCTCGCACCCATCCTCACCCGCGAAGACGGCGTCCTCGACTTCACGCGCACAGCGCAGCAAATCTACAACCGCTGGCGCGGTTTCCAGCCCTGGCCCGGCGCGCACACACTGCTCCGCGGCAAGAAACTCATCGCGCATCGCATGCACATCGGAGCCGCACACACCATCGATGCCGGCGTCCTGCACGTTCTCGACAACCAGTTACTCGCCGGATGCGGCGATGGCACCTCCATCGTCTTCGACGAGGTCCAGATGGAAGGCAAGCGTCGCATGCTCGCAACCGAATTCCTCCGCGGCTTCCAAATCCGCGCCGGCGAAAGGCTTGGCCTTTGACGCCCACTCCACGCACCCCGAAAGCTCCCAAGCAAATCCGCTCCCGCCCCGCGTCCGCCGGCCCAACCGCCTCCGTCGCCGAAGCCCTCGCGAAGATCACCCCCGCCCGCGCCGCTGCCTTTGAAATCCTGACCCGCGTTGGCGAAAATAAAGGCCACAGCGACGAGCTTCTCCACTCCTCGCATACCACCGCTCTTACCCCGGAAGACCGCAACCTCGCCACCGCACTGGTCATGGGAGTCCTTCGCTGGCAGATCGCGCTCGACGCCCGCCTCGCCAAACTCCTCGCCCGCCCCGATCAGCGCCTCGCCGAACCCGTCGCCCTCGCCCTTCGCCTCGGCGCTTTCCAACTCCTCCACATGGACCGCATCCCCGCGCACGCAGTCCTAAACGAGAGCGTCGAACTCTGCCGCGCCTCCGGCAACCCCCACGCCGCAGGCATGGTCAACGCGATCCTCCGCAAGCTAGCCACCGCGCAAAAACCCGGCGCCCGCATCTTCGAGTCCCCCGCCGCCTTCGCCGAGCGTCTCGCTCATCCTCTCTGGCTAGTCGAGCGCTGGGTCGCAGCATACGGCCGCGAAGCCGCGTTAGCCATCTGCGAGTACGACCAGCACGAGCCCCACTCCGGCTCACTCTTCCCGCCAAACGAATCAGCCTCCCCAGAAGCTATGCCGCAAGTCGACGACGGCTCCCGCCTGGTCGCGGAACTAGCCGCTGCAGCACTTCCCTTCACCGCGGCCGCCGCTCCCCGAGTATGGGACTGCTGCGCCGCACCCGGTGGCAAAACCCTGATGCTAGCTTTCCGCCTTCCCACCGCCGAAATCCTCGCCACCGACGTCAGCTCCAAGCGCCTCGCCCTCACCACGACCCGCCTCCGCCAATACCCGTACGCTGCCCGCGTTCGCACCGAAGTCGCCGATGCCACAACTCCAACCGCAACCGATCCCATCTTCGACCTGATCCTCTGCGACGTTCCCTGTAGCGGTACCGGAACCCTCGCTCGAAATCCAGAAATCCGCCTCCGCCTCCGCCCGGAAGATCTCACCCGCCAGGCAACTCGTCAGCGCGCCATCCTCGCCGGAGCCATCCACCGGCTAGCTCCGGGCGGTCGCATCGTCTACTCCACCTGCTCGCTCGAACCCGAAGAGAACGAGCAAGTCGCCGATGCCGTAGCTTCCGCAGCCGGCCTGCGCCGCCTCCCAGTCGAACCCTTCCTCGCAAACCTCGCCGCCGCCGGCATTCTTACGCCGGAAATCGCCGCAACCCTCACCGCATCAGCCATCGCCGCGAACGCCCTCCGCACCCTCCCCGGCGTGCATCCCTGCGACGGTTTCTTCGCCGCCGTATTCGAGCGCAATTAGCAACGTTTCTCGCTAATATGGGTCTAATGGAGTGGACGTATATGGCAGCACCGGGGCCCGTAACGGCTGAGGTCTTTGCCAGGAGGTATCAAAATGCGGTTCCTCAAGATTCTTGCTCTGCTCTCAGTTCTCAGTCTCCCCGTTGCATACGCCAATGCGCAGGTTGCGGTGGGCGTCGGCGTGGCCCCTTATGGTTACGGCGGATACGCCTATGGACCCCCGGCTTGCACATACGGATACTACGACTACGCTCCCTATGCGTGCGCGCCCTACGGATACTACGGCCCAGGCTGGTTTAGCGGCGGCCTCTTCATCGGCGCCGGCCCCTGGTTCCGCGGCGGATATGGCTACGGTCGCGGCTATGGATACGGTCGTGGCGGCTACGGATACGCAGGACGTGGCTACGTTGGCGGTGTTCGTGGCGGATACACCGGCGGAGCCCGCGGCTATGTCGGTGGCGGCGTTCGTGGCGGATCAGCACCCGGTGGCTTCCGCGGCGGCGCAATAGCCGGCGGTGGTGGCTTCCGCGGCGGTGGCGGCGGTGGTGCCCACTTCAGTGGCGGCGGTGGCGGCCGTGGTGGTGGCGGCGGACGCCGGTGAGCCAAAGCAAGGTTGAACAGAGTCCCATCTTCCGAGAACTTGCCGGGGATGGGACTTCTGGCGTTTACCGTCATGCTAAGTGGGAATCGCCATTCTGGCTCACAGAGTTAGAGTCTCCGTCGTTGCCTTGTCGTTGGTTTTCGGAGTAGCAGCGAGCTTCAGCCCGCGGGAACCAAGCCAACCAATGTCATCGAGGCTTCAGCCTCGGGCCTTCGTTGGCCCGCCCCGCAAGCCGCAACCGGACGCCCGCGAATTAATCCCGCGCCCTCCATCCTCGTGATACATTCATCCCAAAATTCGGGGTCATAAACGGAGACACTGGAATGACAAGAAGACTAGCAATCGCGATGGTATTTGCAGCATTAACAGTGACGGGCGTCGCACAAACCGTACCCCAGGCCAAGCCCAACTTCGCCGGCACCTGGAACCTGAACCTGCAGAAGAGCGATCTCGGTCAGATGGCGCCCAACAGCGAGACCTACACCATCGCGCAGACCGCCGACGAGATCAAGGTCGCCATCGCCTCCGACAGCCAGTTCGGCAAACTCAACTACTCTTTCCCCGCCAAACTCGACGGCACCGACACGCCCGTCCCCGCCAACGCTTTCCCCTCCGACTCGCCTTTCCTCATCCTCACCTCCAAAGCCGAATGGAAGGACAACGCGCTGGTCATCACCCAGACCACGACCTTCCAGGACGCCAAGGGCACCCTCGTCTCCACCTACACCCTCTCCGACGATGGCAAAACCCTGACCAAATCCACCCACATCAAGTTCGATCAAGGCGAATTCGACTCCAAATCCGTCTACGACAAAGCCTGACGCGATCCTTCTCGGAGAAGCAGCAGGCACAAGCTGCTAAATAAGCCTGCAATCCCCGGGGGACGCCACGACCCATACCAAGGCGTCATTCTGACTCGCCGAGTCAGAATCTCGGTCGTTGCCCTTCGGAGTAGCAGCGGGCTTTAGCCCCTTGCTCTGGCTCGGCATTTGCGGCTTACGAGGCATCGCTACCGCCCAAACTTCTGCCGCCCCTGCATCTGGCTCATCATCCGCTGCTGCGCCTTGATCCCCCCACCGCCCCCCATGCTCTTGAACATCTTCCGCATCTGCGCATACTGCCGCAGCAGATTATTCACATCCTGCACGGTCGTTCCCGACCCCCGCGCGATCCGTTTCCGCCGGCTGCCGTTGATCATCTCGTGGTCTTTGCGTTCCTTTGCCGTCATCGAGTTGATGATCGACTCCACCCGCGTAAACTGCCCCTCGTCCACGTTCTCCGCCGCCTGCTGTATCCCAGCGAACGGCCCCACCGAAGGCAGCATCTTCAGGATCGACTTCATCGACCCCATCTTTTTGATCTGCCTGAGCTGCTCGCGAAAATCGTCCAGCGAAAATCCGTCGCCCGACAGAGCCTTCTTCGCAAACTGCTCCGCCTTGCCGCGGTCCAGCTTCTCTTCCGCATGTTCCAGCAGCGTGGCAATGTCGCCGAAGCCCATAATCCGCCCAACAATCCGGTCCGGATGGAACGGCTCAAACGCGTCCGCCTTCTCGCCCGTCCCCAGGAACTTGATCGGCGCGCCGGTTACATGCCGGATCGACAGCGCAGCCCCACCCCGAGCATCGCCATCCATCTTCGTCAGTACCACGCCGGTAATGTTCAGAAGATCGTGGAAAGCCTTCGCCGACTTCACCGCGTCCTGCCCGGTCATCGCGTCTGCGACGAACAGAATCTCGCTGGGATTCATCTGCTTCTTCAGCGCGGCCATCTCATCCATCAAGTCGGCAGCAATCTGGTTGCGCCCAGCCGTGTCGACGATCAGAATGTCGCACCCAAAACTAGCCGCCTCGCGCTTCGCCTCTCTCGCCAGCCGCAGGACATCGTCCGTCCCATGCTTCGCGTCCGGATCAAGTTTGCCCTCGTAGATCTGCGCGCCAATCGCCGTCGCCACCAGCCGCAACTGCTCCCGAGCCGCCGGCCTGTAGACGTCCACCGACACCAGCATCGGCCGGTGCCCCGCCTTCTTCAGCCAGCCCGCCAGCTTCGCTGAGGTCGTCGTCTTACCGCCGCCCTGCAACCCCGCCATCAATATCACGCTCGGCGGCTGAGACGACGTCTTGAACCGAGCCGTATCTTTGCCCAGGATATTAATCAGCTCATCGTGAACGATCTTCACAATCTGCTCGTCGGGCGAGAGCGCCGTGGCCACCTGAGCCCCCAGCGCCCGCGCGCGGATGTGCTCCACCACCTCAGTCACAACCGAGAGGCTCACATCGGCCTCAATCAGGGCAAGGCGGATCTCGCGCAGGGCCTCGCCGATGTTCTCATCGGTGATTGTGCCCTGGCCGCGTAAAGTCTTGAAGGAACGCTGAAGTTTGTCGCTTAAATTCTCAAACATGTTCCTTCAAGTCTAGTGCATTTCCCTCTATTTCTTCTTCGCGTTCGGCGGTTTGTACCCCAGGCCCCCCGCCTTCTTCATCGCCGCCATACCCTCGTCGGTGCCCAGCAGAGGCGTCGTCTTGAACCCCTTGAATGCACCGCTCGCTGAAACTGCCAGCGAGCAAGCCGCCGCGCTCACATTGTCCGACCCCTCAATAATGATCACCGCATCATAATCGCCGAACGAAAACCAGCTCCCCACCAGCTTCCCGCCAAGCTTTGCGGCCAGCTTGCTGATCGCCTCGGTGCGGTCGACGGGCTTCTTGATGAACCCCGCCAGAGTTTCGGGGTTGTAGGAGATTTGAATCATGTAGCTGGGCATTGCATTCCACCTTTCCGTTCAATGCAGAGTTCGATCCATGGCCCTGGGGAGTGAAAAACAGCATACATCACCTCGCCCATCTCTGGACCTTAGCCGGCCGCAAGGTGCGCCTGATGCCGCCGATACCCAGCCAGGTAACGCGCATCCTCCGCATACGTCGTTGGATAAATCTGCGGAACCGGCATCGGGTGCAGCTTCGGGTCCACATTCACAAACGTAAACGTGCACACGTTGCTCAACGCCGTACTCTTCCGGTCCCGGCTGTTGCGCGTGATCGAAGTCTCCACCGTAATCGAGGTCTTCCCTGTAAACGCAACCCGGCTCACATAGTGCAGTTTGTCACCCATCCGCACCGGCTGATGGAAGTTGATGCGGTCCACGCTCACCAGCAGCGCCCGATGGCTGGCCACCATCTCCGAGCAGATGTGCGCCACCATGTAAGCGCGATGCGCGACATATCCGCCAAATATCTTGTGCGGCACATTCTCGTGCTCCAGATAAGTCCGCTCCCAGCTTTCCGCGCTCAGCGTGGAAGCCAGCAGAACATTCGCTCCGGGCTGCTCTTGAGCCTCATGCAACCCGCGCAGCAACGCGTATTCCTCGACCGAAGGAGGCGCCTCCGCCATACTCAAGTACTCGCGGTAACTCTCCTTCCGATGCCGCGCCCGCTCGGCACGCGCAACATCCTGCTTGCTCCGATATTCCAGCCCTGGCAACGGCACGCTGCGTTCCGTTCCATCTGCCTCACGCAACCGCGCCACCATCGTGAAGTAGCACGACGCGACATGCAGCACCGCATCGCCCGCCTCCTCACCCGGCTGCTCGATCCTGATGCCCACCTCAAGCGATGTCGTCCCCACCAGGTTCACCCGCGCCCGCAGAATCATGTCGCGCGTCTCGTCCGGCACTCCCCGCACCCGCATGGAGTCCATCGCCGCAGTCACAACCCGCGCCGTCGGATAGCTTCGCCGCACATACCGCAGAGCCGTATCCTCCGCCAGCTTGTCCAACACCTCAAGCAGCAACCCAAACCGCAAATTGGACCGGACCGGCTCGTCGGTCAACAGAAAATGTCGACGCAGTTGCAGATCGGAACTAAACCTAAGCCGCTTTACAACCGAAGTTTGTGAGGGATTCAAGGCGCGCCGATCTTCCTGCATTGCCCCTCAAGAATAGCAGCCGACGATGACGGGGAACCACTTCGGAGTAGCGGCGCACTTCACATGCCACTGACGAAAGGTGCTGGCGTCATTCTGACTCGAAGAAGTCAGAATCTCTGTCGCCGTTCTTCGGAGTAGCAGTGCGCTTCAACCACTGTCTACGCCTCGTCCGTCCGGATCCGGTTCTTCCAGTGCGACGCCACGAACCACACCAACGCCACTGCCAGCACCGCTTCCACCCCAAGATGAAAGCGATGAAACACTTCCTTCAATCGTGGATCAGTCTGCCACGCGTCTCCCAGCTTCATCCCCACATACGCCAGCGCATAGCACCACGGCCACGAACCCAAAAACGTGTACACGTGGAACCGAACCTGGTTCATCTTCGCCACACCCGCCGGAAACGCGATAAACGTCCGGATAATCGGCAGCATCCGCCCCACCAGCACCGTAATCGACCCGTAGTGCAGGAAAAAGTTATCCACGCGATCCAGGTCGCGACGGCTCAGCAACAGCCAGCGCCCGTACTGTTCCACCATGGGCCGCCCACCCTTCGCGCCCACCCAGTACGCCGGAATAGATCCCAGATTCGAAGCCAGTGACGCCAGCGTCGCGAGCACAATCAGATCCATCTGCCCATGTGCCAGAGCAGCGCCCGCGAAAGGCATAATCACTTCCGAAGGAATAGGAATGCACGCCGACTGAATCGCCATCAGCGTAAACATCACGGCATACTTGCCGCCCACACTCAAGCCCGTCAGCAACGCAATCAGTTTGTCAGACATTCATTTGCAGTATAGCTTCGCATTCCCTTCCGTCCCAACTCTCTAAATAACGTGTGTTATCAAGATGCTGAAAAACTTCCGCATCCTTCGCCGTAGCAGCGGTCTTTAGCCCGCGGTAATCAGTCGCCCCCAGCGAGGGGCTTTAGCCCCGGGTCTTTTTCTTTTCAAGTCCACGCGCATCCGCCGACCTACTCGCCTCCACCAACCACCTTGTTCAGCGCCTCCTGGTACCGCTCCACCCGAGCAATCCGTCCCTCGACCAACGCAACGTCAGCAGGAGTCTTCGCCAGTCGCGTCGCATCCTGTAGCGCGTCCAACGCCTCCGCAACCTGCCTCTGCTCCAGTAGAACCTCCGCGCAGTTCAGCCGATAACTCAACCGGTCCCCCTCCAGTTCCACAGCCTTCACGTTCAGCTTGTGCGCTTCGTCGAGATGCTCGTGCCGCGCCGCATAGAACATCGCCAGAGCATCGTATGCCGGCCCGAACCCCGGATTCAGCGCGATCGACGCATGCAGACTCTTTTCAATCGCGTCATCCTCTCCCGTCGCCCCGCTCCGCAGCGCCATCATCGCGTAGTAGTAGGGCGCCAGGTAGCTGTGTGCATCCAGCTCCTCCGCCTCGCGAAACCACTTCTTCGCACCCACCTGGTCCCCCGCCAGGAACCGCAGCATCCCCGTCGACTCGTGCGCCAGAGCATTGCCCGGCTCCTCCCGCAACACCGTCTCGGCCAGCGCCTCAGCCTCCGCCGAACGCTTGGTATAGACCAGCATGTCAGCCCGCACCGCATCGGCTTCCGCCCCGGGCAGCGCTTGCACGTCCACCGCCGCGTCCTTCGCGGTCAACGTCGCGGGCATCATGAAGTACATAAACTTTTGCTGCATCACATAATCGCTCAGCCCCCGTTGTAGCTTGTCCAGGTCCCCGAACACCTCCCGCGCCGCGGTCACCGCATCCTCACCCTGCGCCAGCCGCTCCGCGTAATCATGCATACGGTGCGCCCCCTGGATTCGGTCACTCACAATCAGAAAATGTGTCAGCGCCCACGACTCCGCATAGAACACTGACCCCTTCTGCTCGTCGCGGTAGTAAGGCGACCTCCCATCCACCTTCAGCAGCGTCTCAATCGGCAGCAGGTCGTTCCGCCCCAGAAACTTCAGCTCCTCCATGTTCGCCTGCCCCAGCCACACCGTCTTGTCGTCAATGTCGGTATTCTCGTAGAACTGCGCCAGCCCCTCATTCAGCCACAACGGAAGCCACCCGTCCGCTTTGCGCAGCATGTAATGCGTGTACTCGTGGTACACATTCGCATACGCGTGAGACTCTTCCGCATCCAGCCGCACCAGGATGTAGTTCTTGTCCGGCGCGCGCAGAAAGAAACCCGCCAGATCGACCCGGTCCTTCCCCAGGTACTCCACCGGCTCCAGCGCCTGCATTCCTTTTCGATCCTTCACCGCAATCACCACGATCGGCGGATCGGCATCGTCTCCTTTAGTCGGCAGCAGCGTGTGGAACACCATATGCATTCGCTCGAACTGGCCCGCCACTCGCCGAGCTTCTTTTTCGCCCGCGTCCGTCAGCACCACAAAGTGGGTGCTCCGCGCCTCCACCCAGCGCTCAGGCGTCGCCCCCACCGCAGCCGTAGCCGTCGCGAATATCAACATCGCACTTAGAACTCGGCCTGCGAACACGTTGCGCATAGTTTGGGAGCTTAACCCCAAACCTTATCGGCAGTAAACCGAAAATGCTCTATTACCGCCGCAAAAGTGTAAACGCTGCAACGATTTGCAGCGTAACCGCAAAGTTGTGCTGGAGAGTAACCGAAACCCATTACCGATAGGTAACGAGCGCCCTCTAATTCGTCACCTTGCACCTCGCAACTTGAATTCCGCATCCAATCCACAACTCTGCACTGTTGCCTGTTCAACTTGCCGCACGGAACAAATTAGCTCCCATTCAAGAGGAGAACTCCCCATGGAAACCCTGGTTCTTTCGCTGTACGGCCTCTGGTTCTGGCTCACCCGCAAGTATCGCGCCGCAGTCTACACAGAAGTCGCTCAAACCCTCGACTCGGCCCGCGCCTACCTCATCACCGATTACACCAGCCGGGCCTCCACCCGCGACCGTGGCTCTCTGCTCCCCGCCCAGGTCGAAGCCCTCACCATCCTCGGCCGTCACGGAGCGTTCGCCGCCCGAACCTCGCGCCGCTTCGACTCCCTCACCGAGTGCCGCAAATTCGTAGCCGAAGAACTAGCCAACCCACCCAAAGCCGCCTGACCGCCCGCCGCTCGTCATTCCTGACGACCATCCCCGTTCAGCCCGTCCAACGCTCGTCATCCCGCACATGGCTCGCCCTCCCACCCATCGCTCGTCATTCTGACCCACCGGGTCAGAATCTCCGTCGTTGTTCTTGCCGTTGCCTGTCTTTTGTTTTGTCATTCCCGAAGGGAATCTGCTTCCGCCTGACCCACCCTAAGGCCGCGTCCCCAGCTTGCTGTTCCCATCCGCTCGGGTGCCCCATCCAAGCTCTGCTTGGGTGGGATGTAAGCCGCTCGCACTGCCCTTGCCTTCGCCTTCACGCGAAGCGTCGAGAACGGCACGAAGTGCCTGATAACATCATCCCCAATGCCCGCGCCCGAGAATCCCGCCCCCAACCAGCTCTACTACGGAGACAACCTAACCGTCCTCCGCGACTACATCCCCTCCAACT
>Ga0302279_10004921_pt1 | contig 15281 bp, 11 predicted proteins | sample III_Bog_N3_3_FD_194541 | JGI IMG/M metagenome (GOLD analysis project Ga0302279, IMG submission 194541) | Peat permafrost microbial communities from Stordalen Mire near Abisko, Sweden - III_Bog_N3_3 | ecosystem: Environmental > Terrestrial > Soil > Wetlands > Peat | place: Sweden: Abisko...
CGACAACGGCGACGGGACGGCCACGCTGGCCGGGACGCCGGCGGCCGGGTCGGGTGGCACCTATCCGTTGACCCTGACGGCCGACAACCAGGTCGGGTCCGGCGTGACCCAGGCGTTCACCCTGACGGTCGGGAAGGTTCTGCCTGCGGTCACCTGGACCACGCCGGCACCCATCACCTACGGCACGGCCCTGTCCTCGAGCCAGTTGGACGCCACCGCGAGTGTCGCGGGCAGATTCACCTACACGCCAGCCGTGGGCACGGTTCCGACCGCCGGGACCGATCAGCTGTCGGTCACCTTCACGCCTACCGACTCGGCCGACTACTCGCCGGTGACCTCCACCGCGGAGCTGGTGGTGAACAGGGCGGTACCCGTCGTCACCTGGGGCAAGATCAAGTCCATCGCCTACGGGACACCTCTCGGTGCGACCCAGCTGGACGCCCACTCGGCCACGCCGGGCACCTTCGCCTACACCCCGGCCTCCGGCGCGGTGCCCAACGCCGGTCTCCAGACCCTGCACGCCGTCTTCACCCCGACCGATGCCGCCGACTACACGACGGCGACCGTCAGCGATTCGATCCTCGTCAAGGGCACGGCCACCAAGACGTCGCTGTCGTTCACCTCACCGGTGACCGTTGCCGACCAGGGAGCGGCCGAGTTCACGGTCACCGTGACGCCCACATCCGGTGCCGGAGCCGTCGCCGGCACCGTCGAGGTGGTCAGCCAGTCAGTCGTGCTCTGCACGGTCACCCTCGGTGCCGGTGGTGAGGGAACATGCACCCTCTCGGCGGGCCAGCTCACGGCCGGTCACTACGGCGTCAAGGCGGAGTTCTCGGGCAACGCCGACCTCAAGGCCTCGAAGAGCCCGGGAGCACCCAAGCTGACGGTCACCGGGTAGCCGTTCTGACTGGCAACCTACCTGGCATCCAGTAGCTTCCGCCGTCGGGACCTCGACGGCGTGCGCCCGTGACCCCTACCGGTCCGATCGGGGGCCGCCGTCAGCGGCCCGTCGATGCACAGTCGGTGACCAGCCGTCAGCGGTCGACGCCGAGGATGAGGCCACTGGTCGGTACTCCGGTGCCCGAGGTCACCAGCGCGTGCTCGACGTCCGGCACCTGGTTGACCGAGTCGCCCCGGACCTGGCGCACCCCTTCGGCGATGCCGTTCATGCCGTGCAGGTAGGCCTCACCGAGCTGACCGCCGTGGGTGTTGATGGGCAGCCCGCCACCGATCTCGATGTTGCCGTCCTTCACGAACTCCTTGGCCTCGCCCTTGGCGCAGAACCCGAGCTCCTCGAGCTGGTAGAGCACGTAGGGGGTGAAGTGGTCGTAGATCACCGCGGTCTGGATGTCCTCGGTCGACAGGCCCGACGTCGCCCACAGCTGGCGGGCGACGACGTCCATCTCGCCGAGCACGGTGAGGTCGTCGTAGTAGTACGACGTCATCATCTCCTGACCCGGTCCGGCCCCCTGGGCCGCAGCGCGGATCACGGCCGGCGTGCTGGGCAGGTCACGGGCCCGTTCGAGCGAGGTCACCACGAGGGCCTGGCCCCCGTCGGTCTCCTGGCAGCAGTCGAGCAGGTGGAGCGGCTCGACGATCCACCTCGAGTTCTGATGGTCCTCCAACGTGATCGGCTTCTCGTAGAACCACGCCTTCGGGTTGGTGGCGGCATGCTTGCGGTCCGCCACCGCCACCCGTCCGAGGTCCTCCGAGGTGGCCCCGGTCACGTGCAGGTAGCGCTGAGCCGCCATGGCCACCCACTGCGCAGGCGTCAGCAGTCCCTGGGGCGCGTACCAGGCGAAGTGCGCCGTCTCGGCGTTCGGCGCCGGTGCCCGGCCCTGGACGCCGGCACCGAACCGGTTGCCCGAGCGCTCGTTGAAGGCGCGGTAGCAGACCACCACGTCGGCCACACCGGCCTCGATGGCCATCGCCGCCTGCTGGATGGTGCCGCACCCCGCCCCACCCCCGTAGTGGATGCGGCTGAAGAAGCTCAGCTCGCCCATGCCGAGGCTGCGGGCGATCTCGATCTCGGGGTTGGTGTCCGAACTGAAGGTGACCAGCCCGTCCACCTCGGCCGGTGCGATGCCGGCGTCGCGCAGCGCATGGTCGACTGCCTCGACGGCCAGGCGCAGCTCGCTGCGACCGGACTCCTTCGAGAACTCGGTGGCACCGATCCCGGCGATGGCCGTCTTGCCGGCGAAGGCGTGCTCGGTACCGCTCATCGGGCACCTCCGGCGGGCAGCAGGAGCCGCACCGACCCGGTGACGTGGTCACCCAGTCCGTTGGCACCCCGCACCGTGACCTCCACCGCACCGCGGCCCGCGGCGTCGAGCGTGTCGTCCTTGGAGGTCACCGAGCCGGTGAGGACCATGGTGTCGTCGGGGTAGTTGGGTGCACCCAGCCGGATGTTGACGTCGGTGAGCACCGCGCCCGGGCCGGCCCAGTCGGTGACGAACCGGCCGACCAGACCGTTGGTCGACAGGATGTTCATGAAGATGTCCTTGGAGCCCCGCTCGACGGCGAGCACGCCGTCGTGGTGGACGTCCTGGTAGTCGCGTGACGCCAGCGCGGTGGACACGATGAGGGTGCGGGTGAGCGGCACCACCAGTTCGGGCAGCGCGTCGCCGACCGTCACCTCCTCGAGCGTGCGGGTGGTGGTCCGGAAGGTGTCGGCGATGATGGCCTCACTCATGCGGTCACCATCCGGTCGGCACCACCGGTGCTCCCCGCGCCGGCCGGAGCGAGGTCGGCCGCCACCTGTCGACCCAACCGGGCCAACTGGGCGCTGGGCGACCCGAGCAGCAGTTCGATCTGCTTGCCCCAGAGGAAGTAGCGATGGATCGGGTAGGAGATGTCGGCACCCATGCCGCCGTGGAGGTGCTGGGTGGCGAACACCACACGCTGCCCGGACTCGGCCGCGAACCAGGCGGCCACGTTGACCGCGTGCCGGGCCTCCAGCCCGTTGTCCAGCCTCCACGCCGCCTGCCACGTGGTGACCCGGATGGCCTCGGTGTCGATGGCGGCGTCCGCGGCCCGCATCTTGGTGGCCTGGAACGTGGCCAACGGCAGTCCGAACTGCTCCCGGGTGTTGAGGTACTCGGCGGTCTGACGGACGGCGGACTCGGTGATCCCCACCTGCAGGGCACACAGCCCGGTCCAGGCCCGGTCGAGCATCCACGACAGGATCTCGTCGCCGCGGGTGGCATCGCCACCGGCCAGTACGTCGCCCGAGGCGACCGTGGCACCGTCGCAGTGGAGATGGGGGTGGATCTCGCGGTTGGTGGTCAACGCACGCTCGACGGTCACGCCCGCGGCACCGGGGTCGACGGCGGCGATCACCGTGCCCGTCGGCGTCGCCACCGGCACGAGCACACGGTCGGCCACATGGGCGTAGGGGACGGCGTGGGCGGTCCCGCTCAGGGTGAGCGTCCCGTCGTCGGCCACCGAGGCGCAGACCGAGGGTCGCCCCTCTCCCCCGACGGCGATGTCGTCGGCGACGTCGGCCAGTGCCGCGGTCAGCAGGACGTCCCCATTGATCACCCCGGGCAGCAACGCGGCCCGCAGCGCGTCGGAACCGAACTCGGCCACCGGGAGCGCACCCAGCACGAGGGTCGCCCACAGCGGCACCGGGGCGACCACCTTGCCCTGGGCCTCGAGCACCAGGCAGAGCTCGACCATGCCGTAGCCACCCCCGCCGTCGGCCGTCGGGACGGACAGGCCCAGCAGATCGGCCTTGGCCAGTTCGGCCCACAGGGCCCGGTCGACCCGGTCCTCGCTCGCTTCGATCTCCTGCACCCGATCGGGGTCGACCAGGCCGGCGAAGATGCCGTCGGCCGCCTCGTGGACCGCGGTCTGTTCGTCGTTGAAGGTGAAGTCCATCAGTTCGTCCTCGTCTCGTCTGCGGCCGCAGGTGCGGATGTTGCGGGGTGGAACACCGGGAGGGAGAGTTCGTCGTCGAAGTCCTCGAACCCGACCTCCACGGCCATGCCGATGGCGGCGGTCTCGGGGGTGATGCCGGACACGTTGGCGATCAGCCGGGTGCCCTCCTCGAGCTCCACCAGGGCCACGACCAACGGGTAGTCGAAGGCCGGTACCTGGGGGTAGTGGTTCACCACGAAGCTGAAGATGGTCCCCCGGCCCGATGCCTCGAGCGTGTCCCAGTCGAAGGAGTGGCAGACCGCGCACGACGGGCGGGGCGGATGCCGGAGCGTCCCACAGGCGGCACACCGCTGGATCAGCAGTCGGTGCTGCCTGGCCCCTTCGAAGAAGAAGGCGTTGTCCTGGGTCAGCGCCGGGCGGGGACGGAGCGGACGTGCCGGCGGGCCCTCGCCCGCCGACGGGGCCGCGACGTCCGTTGCCGGCCGTGCCGCGGCACCGGTCCCCGGCTTGAACTTGAGGATCCGGAACAACATGGTGGCCACCAGCTCGTCGTCCTGGTCCCGGTACTCGAGCCGGTTGGTGAGGAAGTGGCCGACCCCGAGGCCGGTCTTCTTCTCCCCCGAGATCGAGTCGATGACCGAGGTGACCGACAGGCGGTCGCCCGGGACCAGTGGGCGCTCGTAGTGCTGGTCGCAGTTGGTGGCCACCACCGAGGTGAACCCGGCCTGGTCGAGCAGAGCCATGACCTGATCGCTCGGCGTCTCGGGGGAGGAACCGCCGGCGTCCCGGGCGGCATCCGCTTCGGCACTGGCCCGCAGTCCCCGCATGATCCAGGCCTGGAGCATGGTCGGCGGTGCGATGACCGACGGGAACCCGGCGGCCCGGGCGGCGTCGTCGTCCACGTAGACCGGGTTGTAGTCGCCCATGGCCTCGACCCAGTGGGAGATCATCGGCTCGTTGACCGGATGGCTGCCCCGGGTAGCGGGTCCGGCGGACTGGCCGACGAAGGCCTGGAGCTTGTCCTCCAGGGTGAGCGTGTCGGTCATCGCGCGCCGCGCTTCATGCCGAGCCCGGCCATGGCCAGGATCTCGCGCTGGATCTCGTTGACCCCACCGCCGAACGTGTTGATCTGGGCCTGCCGCCCAGCCCGCTCCAGGTCACCGTGGAGCACCGCTCCCGGCGAACCGGGGCTCAGGTAGCCGGCGGAGCCGACGATGCCGAGGAGCTTGTGGTAGATCTCGACGGTCGACTCGGTGCCGAAGACCTTGACCGACGAGGAGTCGGCCGCCCCCAGCGTGTCCGCCGCCACCGCCGCCGTCATCCGCCAGGTCAGGAGCTTCTGGGCCTCGAGGAGCGCGTAGGTCTGGGCGAGGTCGCTCTGGATCCAGCCGACATCGGCCAGCCCCTGCTCGACCACCCATGCGGCCGTCTCGTCCCACAGCCGGAAGGCCAGCGCGCTGACCGCGGCCAGTCCGACCCGCTCGTGGTTGAGCTGGCCGGTGATGAGCCGCCAGCCGCCGTGGAGGTCGCCCACCAGCGCGTCCCTCGGGACCCGGACGTCGTCGTAGTAGGACGCGGTGGTGGACACGCCTCCGACGGTCACGATCGGCGTGCAGGAGAACCCCTTGGTGGAGGTGGGCACCATGATGATCGAGATCCCCTTGTGCTTGGGGGCGTCGGGGTCGGTGCGGCACGCCAGCCAGATGTAGTCGGCCTGGTCGGCACCGCTCGTGTAGATCTTGTTGCCGTTGATCACCCACTCGTCGCCGTCGAGCACGGCGCGGGTGCGCAGCGATGCGAGGTCGGTGCCCGCCTCGGGCTCGGTGTAGCCGATGGCGCAGTTGATCTCGCCGGCCAGGATGCCGGACAGGAAGAACTTCTTCTGCTGTTCGGTGCCGTGGTTGATGATCATCGGACCGACCGTGGACAGCGTCACGAACGGGAACGGTGCCCTGGCCCGCTGCACCTCGGTGAAGAAGATGAACTGGTCGGTCGCCGGACGACCCTGACCGCCGTACTCGACGGGCCACCCGATACCCAGCCAGCCGTCGGTCCCCATCTGGCGCACGATCCTCCGGAAGGTCTCGCCGCCCTCGGTCTCGTTGTCCAGCGCATGGCGCACCTCGGGAGTGAGGAGCTGATCGAAATAGGCGCGGAGCTCAGCCCGCAGTGCCAGTTGTCCGGGCGTCTCTTCGAGGTGCATGGCGTGGGTTCCCTCCACTTGGCGTCCCCGGCACGCGCATCCTTCACGTGCGTGCCCAGGTCGGCGGTCGTCGTCGGTTCGGCTCCACCGTCCTACCGGTTCCGACGGAGCGGGGCTGCAGGAAGGGTGGCCACGGTCACCTCCGCGCCCCGTCCCTCCCCCACAACCGGCTCGTACGGGCCGTCGTTCGGCGTGCCACCGGTCTCCTCAGCGTTGGAGGGCCGGGTGCGGCTGACCTATGATAACTGATACACGTTCTAGAAACGTCACTGCCGCCCAGGCACGGCTCCGGGACCGATGGACCCGGGGACCACCTGTGCACACGGGCGTTCCACCCAGGGGGAAACCACATGGATCTGGCCGACATCGACCTCTGCGACCCGAGCAATTTCGTCGCCGGCGTTCCCTACGAGTGGTTCGCCCAGCTCCGTCGCGAGGCCCCGGTCTTCTGGCATCCGGACCCGGAGGGCTTCGCCGACGGCTTCTGGTCGGTCACCCGCTTCGACGACTGCGTCGGTGTCAACCGCGACTACGAACACTTCTCCTCCGCCCGCCAGGCCACCCTGTTCCACGACTTCGACGAGGAGATCCTGGAGCAGCAGCGGATGATGATGCTCAACATGGACCCGCCGTTGCACACCCGCTACCGCAGGCTGGTCAACAAGGGGTTCACCCCGCGGATGATCCGCGACCTCGAGGCCAGTGTGGTCGCCTCGACCGATTCGATCCTCGATGCCGTCTGCGAGACCGGATCCGCCGACTTCGTGGAGCAGATCTCCGCCGAGCTGCCCCTGCAGGTCATCGCCGAGCTCATGGGCGTGCCCCAGGAGGACCGGCACCTCGTCTTCGACTGGTCCAACCGGATGATCGGTGCGGACGACCCGGAGTACCAGGTCACCGCCGAGGCCAGCGGTCAGGCCGCCATGGAGCTCTACGCCTACGCCGACCAGCTGTGCGAGCAGAAGCGGCTCGACCCCCACACCGATCTCTTCAGCGTGCTGACCCAGGCCGAGATCGAAGGTGACAGTCTGAGCCAGCTCGAGCTGGACCTCTTCTTCCTCCTGCTGGCGGTGGCCGGCAACGAGACGACCCGGAACCTGATCTCGGGCGCGATGGTGGCCTTCTTCGACAACCCCGACCAGTGGGAGCGACTCCGGGCCGACCGGTCGCTGCTGCCGTCCGCCATCGAGGAGATGCTCCGCTACGTGTCACCGGTCATGCACTTCCGCCGCCAGGCTGTCACCGATGTCCTGATCGGCGACCAGAAGGTGTCCGAGGGCGACAAGGTCGTGTTCTGGCACATCTCGGCCAATCGTGACGAGACGGTGTTCACCGACCCGAACCGGTTCGACATCGGGCGCACCCCCAACAACCACATGGCGTTCGGCGGGGGTGGCCCCCACTTCTGCCTCGGCGCCAACCTGGCCCGCATGGAGATCCGGGTGATGTTCGACCGGCTCCTCGACCGGCTCCCCGACATCCATCTCGACGGGGACGTGCAGCGTCTCCGGTCCAACTTCATCAACGGGGTCAAGCACATCCCCGTGGCCTTCTCGCCGTCGGCACCGGTGGGCTGAGCGCAGACCGGTCACCTCCTGCGGCCGTCCCGATGACCCGGTCCGTCCCGTCCACCAACGGCAGCGGATCCGTCCCGTCCCTGCGGTCGGTCGGGATCACCCGGCTCATGTCGTGGGCCCGGATCGACCGGTCCGCACCGTCCGTTTCGTCCGTTTCGTCCGCACCGTCCGTTTCGTCCGTTACGCCCGGCCCGACAGCTCGCACACAGGGGCCCAGCCCCGTCACCTCCTGAAAGCCGAGACCCATGCGATTCCACCAAGCAGTCCAGTTCCTGCCCCTCGAGGACGTCCGAGTACTGACGCTCGCCGCCGACAGCATGGGGTACGACGGCGTCTACCTGTCCGACCATCTCTTCAACCCCCGTGAACTCGAGTCGAAGTACACGTACTCGACCGCGCCTGACGGGGCCCCGTTCTGGGAGAAGGAGACCGAGTGGCCCGACCCGATGTGCCTCATCTCGTCACTGGCCGCAATCACCACCTCGGTGACCTTCACCACCGGCATCTACATCGCCCCGGTCCGTGACCTGATCACGGTGGCCAAGTCGGTCGGGACGACCGCAGTGCTGTCGGACAACCGGGTCCGGCTCGGCGTGGGGGTGGGCTGGTGCAAGGAGGAGTTCATCCAGACCGGACAGGAGTTCCACACCCGGGGCAAGCGGCTCGACGACATGATCCCCGCACTGCGCGCCCTGTGGCAGGGCGGGTGGGTCGAGTACCACGGCACCCACTACGACGTGCCCGAGTGCCAGATGAATCCCGCCCCCACCCTGCCGGTCCCGATCCTCGGGGGCGGCGATTCGGAGCCGGCGCTGCGACGGGCCACCACGCTGTGCGACGGATGGATCAACACCGGAGCGGCCTTCCCCGACGAGGCGTTCGCCCAGGTGGCCATGGTCCAGGACGCGTTGCACAAGGCCGGACGGGCCGACGAGGACTTCTCGCTCTACCTCGCGGTCAAGGCCTTCCCCGACCTGGACCTCTACCGACGGCTGGAGGACGCCGGGGTCACCGACCTGCTGTGCGCCCCGTGGATGCTGGCCGAGGCCGAGGACGACGACACACCGGAGACGCTCCGGGCCAAGCGGCTCGAGCAGTGTGAGCGCTACGCCGAGGAGTTCGTCGCACCGATGCAGTAGCCCGGTCGTCGCTCCGGGCGGAACGGGGCGCACGGGAGCACGGGGAGGCACGTGGAGGCACGGGCGTGCCGACGTGCCTGCGTGCCGGCGGAATCCATGGCGAAGAGCCCTCGGGCTAAAGTCACGTCGATCACACCCTCGGGGAGGACGTCATGAAGGATCTGAAGATCGGGCTGCAGCTGGGCTACTGGGGATCCGGACCGCCCCCCAATGCCGTCGAGCAGGTCGCCGAGGCCGAGCGGCTCGGGTACGACTCGATCTGGACGGCCGAGGCCTACGGATCCGACGCCCTCACGCCGCTGGCCTGGTGGGGGTCGCAGACCGAGCGGGTCCGCCTCGGGACCGCGCTCTGCCAACTGTCCGCCCGCACCCCGACGGCCATGGGGATGGCAGCCATCACCATGGACCACCTCTCCAAGGGCCGGTTCGTGCTCGGACTCGGTGTGTCGGGACCCCAGGTCGTCGAGGGCTGGTACGGACAGAGCTTCGAGAAGCCGCTTGCCCGCACCCGTGAGTACATCGACATCGTCCGCCGGGTGATCGCCCGGGAGGACGTCGTCAGCAGCGACGGGCCCCACTACCCGCTCCCCTATCCGGGCGGCACCGGGCTGGGAAAGCCACTGAAGGCCATCACCCACCCGCTGCGCAAGGAGATCCCGATCATCATGGGCGCCGAGGGCCCCAAGAACATCGCCCTGGCCGCCGAGATCGCCGACGGTTGGTTCCCCATCTTCTTCTCCCCGGGTGCCGTCGACGCCTACCAGCCCTACCTCGACGAGGGATTCGCGCGGGAGGGAGCCCGTCATACGGCCGAGGACTTCGAGGTCATCGCCTTTGCCGCAACGATCCTCCACGACGACATCGAGCAGGCCGCCGACTTCATGCGTCCCATGCTGGCCCTCTACATCGGCGGCATGGGCGCCAAGTCGATGAACTTCCACTTCGACGTCTTCTCCCGCATGGGCTACGAAGCCGAGGCGACGAAGATCCAGGAGCTCTACCTGGAAGGTCGCAAGGACGAGGCGGCCGCCGCCGTCCCCACCAAGCTGATCGAGGACACCGCCCTCATCGGCCCCAAGGAGAAGATCCGCGACGACATCGAGCGTTGGCGCGAGTCGATGGCGACGTCGTTGCTGGTGTCGGGCGACGTGAACACCCTGCGGACGATCGCCGAACTGGCGCTGTAGCCGGTCGGTGCCGGCGCTTCTGGCACCGCATCGGTCTGCCTGGTCGTATCCGTGTCCGTCCAACAGTGACCGGTCGGAGGTGACTGGCACGGGTTGACCGGTCGGGGGTGACGACGGCTAGACAGCACGGGTTCCGCCGCTCGTGTGCGGACTGCCGATCCCCGGTGTCCTCCGCGGTCGAGCACATCCGTCGTCCACTGGGTAACGTTGGCCGTCGGCGGCGGGAACCAGCGGTAGTGCACACAGGATGACGGATGGTTGCAGGGGGCAGGAGGGGACCGCGTCGATTCCGACTGGCCGTCGTGTGCGCGGTGCTCGCCTGCGCTGCACCGTCGGCACTCGTCGGAGCGGTCGCCATCACAGTGGCCCCAGCCGACGCGGCGGCCGTCTCGCCCGGGTCCGTGGCAGCGCGCGCCGGAACCGTCCCTGCGACGTCGTCGTCGACCCGATGGTGGGTACCTCCGCTCGGGGATCAACCCTGGCAGTGGGAGCTCGCCAACCCGCTCGACCTGTCGGATGCCAAGGAGATGGGGACGAACGACCGCCTGCCCGACCATGCACGTGCCCCGGCTCCCGTGATCTACGACATCGACGGCATCATCAATCCGGCCTCCACGGTGTCGGCACTCCATGCCCTGGGAACCCACGTCGTCTGCTACGTCGAAGTCGGTGCGGCCGGGAACTACTACTCGACGTCCGACGAGGGGATCGCCACGACGTACTACGACCAGTTCGAGGCCGCAGGGGTATTGGGTGGGCCGGTGGCAGGTTGGCCCGAGCGCTACCTCGACATCCGGTCCGCCGCCACGGTCGCCATCGTCGAGTCGATGATCGACCAGCAGTGCGCGGCGAAGGGATTCGACGCCGTGGAGACCGACATCGACGAGGAGTACCACAGCCCCAACACCTTCGGACTGACCAAGGCCGACGAGGAGCACTACATGACCACCCTCGCCGACTACATGCATCAGCTGGGTCTGGGCTGGTGGATCAAGAATCCGGACGACACCGGTGACAGCTACGCCACGGACATGGAACCCCTGGCCGACGCCGTTCTGACCGAGCAGTGCAACCAGTACTCGACGTGTTCCGCACTCAGCGCCTACTTCGGCAAGAAGGCGATCTTCAACGCCGAGTACCGGCGGCGGCCCAGCCAGTTCTGTAGCAACGACGAGAGTCTCGGTATCAACGGCGCCGAGTTCAACCTCGATCTGACCGGCATACGAAAGCCCTGCCCCTGAAGGCACCCGACCCGGACGATCACGGCGTCGGGATCTTGCGGCGACTCAGTGACCGGTAGAGGGCGAGCGTGCTCGGATGGACCGACTCCACCGGTTCGATCTCGTCCGTCACGACCCGGACCAGTTCCGCCATCACCGATTCGACGCCGCTGGGATTTCCGGCCGCATCGGCAGCACGCAACAACATCCGGTACAGCCGCTCGTCATACGGACTGACCCTCAACCCCCGGCGTGCCGCCCACTCGGCGCCGGCCGCGTCGCCGACACGCAGGCTGGCGCCGGCCAGACGTCCACTCAGGTCGACGATCGTCGACTCGATCATGGGCAGTGTCCCGTCCAGGATCGCCCAGTCCGTGGCGCGGAGACCCTCGAAGGGTCGACCACGGACGAGTGCCAGGGCCTGCCGCCACCGCCCGATGTCCTCGTCCTCGCCGACGGCCTCGGCGAGCGCGAGGAACCGGTCCCAGTCGGTGCCCACCGAGGGAGCCAGTTCGAGCCGACCGTGGCCGCGTGGCAGGTGGTCGGATCCGTCACGTGCCTTGCCGAGCGCGCGCCGGGCGACGGAGGCGGTCGAGTGGAGGCTCGACGGTGCCATCAGCCGCTCGGGCCACAGGGCGGTGGCCCAGGACTCATTGGCGGCGCCGGTGGGGTGCATCGCCAGGTAGACGACCAGCTCGCGAGACCACGCCCGGGTGAAGGCGCGTGCGGCCCCGTGGATCTCGACCGGCCCGAGCACCGCGATCTCGACCTCCACACCGGGAACCGGGATTCCCGAGGGGCGGCCTGGAGCACGCAGTGACTCCCCGTGTGCTGCGGTGCGGATCGACTGGTCGGGCGGGCTGGCAGGATCCGCGCCAAGCTCGAGGGCAGGTCCGCTGTCGTGGAGGGACCGGTCGCAGTCTCCGTCGTGGTCACCATGGAGCGGCGGGCCCACGTCGGCGCCCACCTCAGATCCCACTCGTCGAGCTCCCACTCGGGCGATCGTGCCCCTGGCGTGGTGGTCGAACCCGACGGTCCCCTCCGACCGGTCATCCTCCGCATGCTGGTCGTCGACGATCCCGGCCACATCGAGGAGCGCACAGGCCTGTCCGAGTTCCTGTGGGTCGATCCGCTGCACCTCGACGATCTCACCGACCGCATCAACGGTTCCGTCGAGAGTTCCGGCTCGGGCATGGACGACATGCGCGGCCCGCACCTGGTCGCGGGCTGATCCGGGTGCTCCGCCGGTGGGACCCGCGATGACCACCGCGATGCCCCGGGTGCCGTCGCCGGCGATCTCGATCAGCGTCCGGGCCGCCGACGGGGGAACGTCCGGCCCGCAGATCACCACCACCGGGTCCCAGACGTGGTCACTCCGGCCGCCGACAGCGGTGTCCCGGCTCCTGGCATCGACCAGCGACACCGCATCGACCTCCTCCAGGGCGACACCAGCTTGGAGACTTCTCCAGGAGAGGTCGGCGGCCAGAGGACCCACCCCGTCCACCACGGTCACCCGCGCGAATCGACTCAGGTCGGCCCCGAACCCGACCAGGACGAGATCGAAGTGCTCGGCCCAACGTGATGTGGCGAGCTCCAGTGCCATTGCTCGTGCCAGTCCCTCGGCGTCCTCCCGAGTGCCCTCGACGGCCAGTGACCCGACCCCCTCCGGATGCACCATCACCAGTCGTTCGTCGTTGCGTCCGACAGAGACCAGCGTCGGGAGCGGGTATGTCGCCCGCCGTCTGCCGGGTGACTCGACACCGGCGAGCTCGAGTTCACCGCGGGCGATGACGTACTCGGGGCGACCACCGTTCTGCGTGGAATGTGGTGACGCCGGTGGCAGCAACACTTGGTCCGCCAGCACGAGCCGCACGTCCACATCCGACACGGTGACGGCGATGATGCGAGGGGGCTCGACGCCGGGGTCGAGATCTCGATGGAACAGTCGCACGGCATCTTCGACGGCACTCAGCGAGTCACCACCCGAGCCCGACCGGAGACGCTGTTCGAACTGTCGGAGAAGGGGTTCCGGGAGCCGGATCCGGGATCCCGAGCGACGATGACGCTGCTGGACCTTGCGCATCCGGTCCACCAGATCGGACATGCCGACCCCGACGATTCCCGCTCCTACCGGTGCGATCGGAGCGATCGGAGCGATCGGCTGGATGGGGGCACCCGGAGCCACCGGGGTTCCTCGGGTGGCGAGGGTGTCAGGAGTCGACGTGACGTCAGGAGTCGACGTGACGTCAGGAGTCGGCGTGACGTCAGGAGTCGGCGTGACGTCAGGAGTCGGCGTGACGTCCGGAACGGCGGCATCGCCGGACCCCCGGTCCGCACGGCGTTCCGCCGGAGGATCAGCGACACCGAGCAGGGCTGTCCCCGGGTCGACCGCCGGCAGCAGCAGTTCCCATCCCGGCCTGATCCAGTGGTCATCGGTGAGATGCCCTCCGTCCGGCTGGACGCGGCCGTAGTTGAGATCGGCCACCTCCCGCCATCGCCTGGCCGACCCCAGCCGGGATTCGGCGACGGACCACAGGGTCTCGCGTGGCGAGACCGGATGGCGCCGGTACCCCGCGATCACCGGACGAGCGGAACCATCACGAGTCGGGGCATCGTCGACTACCACGTCGGCATCCGAGACGGAGCTCCACGGGGTCGAGGCCGGGGCGGCGATCCCCGAGGGGGAGGCTGCGGTGGCGACCGGCCCGGACTGCGACGACCGGTCGCCGGACACCGGCGATCCCGGCTCCTTCACCGTGGAGCGGACCGTCGAGACCACGTCAGCGCGGCCGGTGGCATGGATCCCCACCGGATGCACGTGCATCGGCGACCTGCCCACTCCCCCGAGGGCGAACGCCGTCCCGACCAGGCATGCCGCCATCCACTGAAGATTCCGGCTGGCCGGTAACCGCTTGGGGCGTCGACCGGAGATCCAACCACGCACCTCGAGTGACAGGCACACCGCGGTCCACGCCCAGGTCAGCCAGGCGATGGCCAGCGCAAGCCGGCCGAGCCAGGTGACGACGGCGCCCGTATCCGCCGAGCGGGGGTCCACAGCAGCGCGCCAGAGCACCCGGGGATCGAGATGGAGGAACGTCGAGCCTCCGATCGCCGAGAGCCACAGCGGCACACCCACCAGCACAGCGACCAGTGCGGCGAGAGCGGCGAGCTGCCATACAGCTGCTGATCGCGGTGTGGCCGACATGCGTCCGCGGCGCCCACCCGAGGACGGCCGCCTCATCGTGAACCCGAGGTCACACCGTGGAGGTCAACGGCCGAGGCCGCAGCCGTCACGGCTAGCTGATGCACGCCGACGATGCCGAGTATCACCGTCGGAACCGAGTACCGGACCCGCACGGTCACCTGTCCACCGGAGACGAATGCCGTCCCCGGGTGGCCCGCGGCAACGGTGAACGCCACCGCCGCGTTCACCGCCGCGACCGGGTCGAGTTGTACCTGACCGGCACGCAACGCGTCGACGCTGAGCGCCCCGGCTCCGGCCCGGGCCGCCTGTTCCGACTCGACTTCGGCCGCCTGATGGGCCGTGACGACCGCGCCGCCGTCGACCACCAGGCCGAGCAGAGCGAACAGACCGACGATCAGGAGCAGGACGAAGGCGGTGAGTACGCCGTCGTCGCCCCGGCTGCGGCGGTGACGAACGACACGGTCCACCCGACCGCACCGGACCTCGGGATCGGACTGTCTCATCCGACCGACCGGTAGGGGTCGAGCGGCGCAGTGGCCGACGCGGTCACCGAGGTCGATCCGGGGAGCCCAGGGAAACCGACGTCTGACAGGAGAACCACGCAGGTGACGTGGGCCGTGACGTAGCCACCCGGGACGAAGTGGCTGGTATCCACGGTGATGGTGGCGTGCGCGCACGTGTGGGTACGACCGAGGAGATCGATGACCGAGTTGATCGAACCGACCCACTGGGCCGTACCCACGGTCGGGAGGACCGCGGCAGCCTCCGCACCGGCACGGGCGGCCTCGACGACCTGTTGACGTGCCTCTGTCAGGCGACCGAAGAACAGCGAGGCGAACACGATGACAAGCAGAACGGGTGTCAGCACCAC
>Ga0302279_10004925_pt1 | contig 15269 bp, 11 predicted proteins | sample III_Bog_N3_3_FD_194541 | JGI IMG/M metagenome (GOLD analysis project Ga0302279, IMG submission 194541) | Peat permafrost microbial communities from Stordalen Mire near Abisko, Sweden - III_Bog_N3_3 | ecosystem: Environmental > Terrestrial > Soil > Wetlands > Peat | place: Sweden: Abisko...
CGCATCCGGCTGAACCCGACGCCTGGAATTTCGGCCCGGACGCCGCCGATACCGTGACAGTGGCGGACGTCGCCGAGCGAATCTGCCGTCTCTGGGGTAACGGCGCCGCGTTCCGCGTCGAAACCCCACACGGCGCGCCCCGCGAAGCCCCGGTGCTGCGGCTCGACGCGGCGCGCGCCCGCGCCGGTCTCGGGTGGCGGCCGCGCTGGAACCTCGAAGCGGCGCTGGCGCGCACCGTCGAGTGGTATCGTGCTTTCGCGGCCGGCGCCGACATCCGCGCGTTCACCCAAGGGCAGATCACCGCCTGGGCCGCAAGCCCATGACCCACAAATCAGCCATCGCCCCGCCCGAGACCGGCTTGAGCGCTGAGGCCGCAGCGTTGCGGGCGCAGATCCTGGACCTCGTCGGTCGCTACGCGGCACTCGCCCACGCCGAGCCTGCCTTCGAGCCTGGGCGCTCGCCGATCCGGGTGACCGGCAAGGTCTACGGCGAACCCGAACTGCGCATGCTGGTCGACTCGTCGCTCGATTTCTGGCTGACCACCGGCCGCTTCAACGACGCCTTCGAAGCCGCGCTGGCCCGGGTGTTCGGCGCGCGCTGGGCGCTGACCTGCAACTCCGGGTCATCGGCCAACCTGCTCGCGGTGTCGGCGCTGACCAGCCCTCTGCTCGGCGAGGCGGCATTGCGCCCGGGCGACGAGGTCATCACCTGCGCCGCCGGCTTCCCCACCACCGTCAACCCGATCCTGCAGCACGGCATGGTGCCGGTGTTCGTCGATGTCGACATCCCGACCTACAACATCCGCGCCGACCTGATCGAAGCGGCGGTGACCCCGCGCACCCGCGCCATCGTCATCGCGCACGCGCTCGGCAATCCGTTCGACCTCGCCACCGTCGTCGACATCGCCGCGCGGCACAATCTGCGGCTGGTCGAGGATTGCTGCGACGCGTTCGGTGCCACTTACGGCGGTCGGCCGGTCGGCAGCTTCGGCGATGTCGCAACCCTGAGTTTCTACCCCGCGCACCACATCACCACCGGCGAAGGCGGCGCGGTGTTCGTCAACCGCAGCCTGATGAAGCGCGCGGTCGAATCGATCCGCGACTGGGGCCGCGACTGCTGGTGCGCGCCGGGCAAGGACAACACCTGTCAAAAGCGGTTCGACTGGCAGTTGGGCGACCTGCCGCACGGCTACGACCACAAATACATCTACAGCCACCTCGGCTATAACCTGAAAATGACCGATATGCAGGCGGCCGTCGGGCTCGCGCAACTGGATCGGCTGGATGATTTCGTCGCGGCGCGGCGGCGCAATTTCGCCCGTCTGCGGGACGGACTGGCCGATCTGTCCGACGTGCTGATCCTGCCGCAAGCGACCCCGAATTCCGATCCGTCCTGGTTCGGCTTTGCCCTGACGCTGCGCACGGACGCGCCGTTCAGCCGCGAACACCTGGTCGCCGACCTCCACGCCGCCCGCATCGGCACCCGCAACCTGTTCGGCGGCAACCTCGTGCGCCAGCCGTACATGAAGGACCGCGACTTCCGGGTGGTCGGGGAGCTGACCGCCAGCGACATCGTGATGCGCCGCACCTTCTGGATCGGCGTGTATCCGGGGCTCGGCGCGCCGGAGATCGACTTCGTCATCGACCGCATCCGCGCCTTCTGCCGGCGCTGACGCGCGCGGGCGGCCGGGGCCTATAGCCTCGGCCGCTCCGCTGCTTCAAGCACCTCGGCCAGCGCATCGGCGGTCAGGCGCGGCAGGCGGCCGAGCAGGCCACGGCGGCGCGGGCGGAACACCGCGGCTTGCGCTTTCTCGCCGCCGATGCGCCGGATTTCGGCATCCAGATCGCCGAGCCGGTCGATCAGCCCGACCGCGAGCGCGCGCTCGCCCAGCATCCAGCCGCCATCGAAGATTTTGTCTTCATCCGCCGTCAGCCGCGCGCCGCGCCGGCTGCGCACCCAGGTTTTGAAACGCTCGTGCAACTGGCCGAGCAGATCGCGCACGAACGCAACGTCGGCCGGTTTCTCGGGCGAGAAGGGGTCGAGCCGCGCCTTGTTGGCGCCCGCCGTGTACAGCCGCCGCTGCACCCCCAGCCGCGCCAGCGCGCCGCCGGCGCCAAAACCGCCGCCGATCACGCCGATGCTGCCGACCACGCTCATCGGGTTGGCAACGATCTCGTCGGCGGCACAGGCCAGCCAGTAGCCGCCGGAGGCGCCGACCTCGCCGATCACGGCGACGACTTTTATCCCCTTGGCCTCGGCGCGGCGGCGGATGCGAGCCGCGATCAGGTCGGACTGCACCGGCGAGCCGCCCGGGCTTTCGATGTCCAGCAGCAGCGTGCCGCGCTCGGCGGCGGCGTTGACGGCGGCGTCGATCAGCCGGCCGTAGCCGGCGATGTTCAGCGCCCCCATGCGCGCGGCCAGCGTGCCGTGCAGTTCCAGCACGATGACGGGCTTGGCTTTCCAGAAACGCAGGCGGAAATGCATCATACCACGTCCGCCGGACGCAGCCGGCAGGCGGCGGCCAGACGTTCGCTCTCCAACTGCAAGGTCGCGTGGCCGATGCGGAATTTTTCGCTCAGATCGCGACACGCCATCAGGACGAATTCCTCGCCCGGGGTCGAATCGGCGTGGACCAGATGCGCGGTCAGCGCCGTTTCGGTGGTGGACAGGCCCCAGATGTGCAGGTCATGCACCTCCAGCACGCCGGGCAGCGAGCGCAGATAGGTTTCCACGTCCTGCGTCGAGATCGCCTGCGGCACGCCGTCCATCGCCAAATGCGCGGCGTCGCGCAGCACCCCCCAGGTGGAGGCGGCGATCACCGCGACGATGGCGAGGCTGGTCAGCGGGTCGAGCCACGCGTAGCCGGTGAAGCGGATCGCCAGCGCCGCCACGACGACGCCGAGCGAGACCGCCGCGTCGCCCGCCATGTGCAGGAAGGCGGCGCGGATGTTCAGGTCCTCATGGCCGCGCGAAAACATCCAAGCGGTGACGCCGTTGGCGAGAATGGCGGCGAGCGCCACCCAGATCACCGGCAGCGTCTCGATCGGCGTCGGGTCGGCGAAGCGGCGGACGGCTTCGACCGCGATGGCGCCGATGCAGATCAGCAGTACCGCGGCATTCAGCAACGCGGCCAGGATGGAACTACGGCCCCAGCCATAGGTGCGCCGCGCCGAGGGCGCGCGCCGGCCGAGGGCCGTGGCCCACCACGCCAGCACCAGCGCCAGCACGTCGCCGGCGTTGTGGACGGCGTCCGCCAGCAGCGCCATCGAATGCGCCGACAGCCCGACCGCGATCTGTGCCGCCACCAGCGCGCCGTTCAGCCCGGTGCCGATGGCGAACGCCGGCCCGAAATTTTGTGGCGCGTGACGATGGTCATGACCGTGGTCGTGCCGGTGATGCGCGTGGCCAGCGTGATCGTGGTGATCGTGGTGATCGTGGTCGTGCGGCATCCGGTCGGCTCCGTCCGAGGTCGGCGTAGTCTAGCACGCCGCGGCCATGCGATGCTGGCACCGCGTTGCTCCGGAGGTTTCGCCATGCGCCGCCTGCTGCCGCCGCTCGCGCTTGCCGCCAGCCTTGTTGCCGCCAGCCTCGTCGCCGCCGGCCTCGCCCGCGCCGACGACCTGACATTGCGCCGCGTCATGCTGTCGACCGCCGGCATCGGCTATTTCGAATACGAGGCGGCGGCGGACGGGCCGGTGACGCTCGGCCTCGATGTGCCGCTTTCGCAGGTGGACGACGTGCTGGCCTCGCTGGTGGTGTTCGACAGCGCCGGCAGCATCGGCGGCCTCGAACTGCCCGGGCAGGACGGCAGCCACGCCGCGTTCTTCGATGTGCCATTCGGGCCAAACGCGCTCGGCTCGGCGCTCGATTACCTGAACGGCCTGCAAGGCACGGTGCTGCAAGTGAAGGGCCCGCGCCCGATGACCGGCCAGCTGCTGCGCGCCGAGCGCGTGGTCGAGGCGGCACCGCCTGGCAGCCCGCAAGGCGCCGGCACGCCGCGCACCCGCGTGGCACTGCTGACCGACAACGGCCTGGAACAATTCGTACTGGAGGAGGCGGACAGCGTGCAGGTCGCCGACCCGGCGCTGCGCGCCCGCATCGACCGCGCGCTGTCCACCCTGCGCGGCGCCACCGCCAGCGATTCGCGGCATGTGTCGCTGCGCAGCACCGGCGCCGGCCACCGGCAGGTCCGCGTCGGCTACGTCGCCGGCGCGCCGCTGTGGAAGTCGACGTATCGGCTGGTGCTGCCCGAGGCGGACGGCGGCAAGGCGCGGCTGCAAGGCTGGGCGGTGCTGGAAAACGTCTCGGCCAGCGACTGGAACGGCATCGAGTTGTCGCTGCAATACGGCAACCCGGTGACGTTCCGGCAGGCGCTGTATCGCAGCTATTACGTGCAGCGGCCGGACGTGCCGGTGGAAGTGCTCGGCCGCATCCTGCCCGGCGTCGATGCCGGCGCGCGGCCGATGTTGCAGGCGGCCAAGGCCGCCGGCGGGGCGGGGCGCACGATGGCGCTGGCCGCGCCGCCGCCACCTCCCGCGCCGGCCGCCGCTGCTGCCGAGTCAGCGCCGATGGCGGAACCCGAGGAGCAGGCGGTCGCCACCGAAGCCGCCGAATCGACACTGTTCCGCCTCGCCACACCGGTGGTGCTCGCCGCCGGCCACAGTGCGGCCGTGCCGATCCTGGACCGCGAGATGCCGGCCGAGCGGGTCGGCGTGGTGCAACAGGGACGGCCGCATCCGTTGCAGGCGCTGCGTCTTGTCAACGACAGCGGCGCCAGCCTGCCGGCCGGCGTGCTGACGCTGTACGACCCCCTCGATGCGGCCAGCTTCGCCGGCGACGCCCGGCTCGGCGGCCTGCCGTCCGGCGACAGCCGGCTGCTGGAATTCGCCGAGGATCTGCGCACCAGCGTGGAATGGCAGACCGACGAGGGCAGCACGCTGGTCGGCGTGACGGCGTCGCAGGGCGTGCTGCACGTGCTGCGGCGGCAACGCCGGACCGAGCGCATCACGCTCGCCGCACCAGCCGCCGAGGCGCGGCATCTGCTGCTGGAAATCCCCCGCCCCGGCGACGGCACGCTGAGCCTGCCGGACGGCCTGACCGGGACGGAACAGACGGCAACTTCGTGGCGCGTGAAGCTGGCGCTCAAGCCGGGCGAGCAACGCACGATCGTCGCGATCGTGGACCGCCCGGCGGAGGAAGATTTATCGCTGCTGGAAGACAACGGGCTGCTGGCGACGGTGCTGAACGAGCAGGCGCTGTCCGCGCCGGCGCGCGCGGCGCTGCGCCATCTGGCTGATCTCCGCTCGGCGCTGGCGACGCAGGAGGCGGCGCGGGACACCGCGAAACGGCAAATCGCCGACGTCGAGCACGACGAGGACCGGCTGCGCCGCAACATCGCGACCGTGCCGGCCGGCGACGCGCTGCACGGCAAGCTGCTGCGCAACCTGGAAGCCGACGAGGAAAAACTGGCCGGCCTGAGCGCCGCCGCCAAGGATGCCGAGGCAGCGGTGGCGCAGGCACGCGCGGCGCTGGAACAGGCGGTGGCGGCGTTGCGGCTCGGCTGAGAGAACCGGCTGCTCCGCAAGGTCGGATGGCCGCTGGTTGGGGCGGGAGGGATCGAACCTCCGAATGACGGAATCAAAATCCGCTGCCTTACCGCTTGGCTACGCCCCACCATGCCGGCATCGCGATCGGGCATGGATTAGGCGGCGGGGGCGTGGCGGGCAAGCCCCAAGCTGCGTCAGCGGCGCACCGCGCCGCCCCAGACCCACCAGCCGGGGCGCGCCACCGCCACGGCGGCGGCCTCGGCGTCGGCCGCCGTCGCGAACAGGGCGAAGCAGGTGGCGCCCGAACCGCTCATCCGCGCCAGCAGGTTGTTCTCCGTCGCCCGCAGCGCCGCCAGAACGTCGGCAATCGCCGGGGCGAGCGAGATCGCCGGCGCCTGCAAATCGTTGCGGCAAGCGGACAGCGTCGCCGCCAGCGCCGCCGCGTCCGGCCAGCGTTGGGGCAGGTCGAGCGGCGGCGAAAAATCGCCGGTGCGGACACGAAACACCGAAGGCGTCGCGACCGCGACGCCGGGGTTGACCAATACGATGCCGCACGCCGGCAATCTCGGCGCGGCATCCAAAACCTCGCCGACGCCCGTCATGCGGGCGGGGCGGCCGGCGAGGCAGACCGGCACGTCCGCACCCAGCGTCAGCGCCAGCGCCGACAGTTCCGCCGCCGGCAGGTCGAGCCGCCAGAGCCGCGACAGCAGCCGCAGCGCCGCCGCCGCGTCCGCCGAGCCGCCGCCGATGCCGGAGGCGACCGGCAACTGCTTGCGCAGTGCCAGCCGCGCGCGCGGCGCGATGCCGCCGGCCGCCGCCAGCGCGCGGGCGGCACGCAGCACGAGATTTTCACCGTCCGCCGCCAGCGCCGGCGCGAAGGCCCCGGCCACCGCGAGCGACAGCCCGTCCGCCGCCCCAGCGCGCAGCGTGTCACCGACCTCGGCGAACACCACCAGACTGTCGAGCAGATGGTAGCCGTCCGCCCGCCGGCCGAGCACGTGCAAGGCGAGGTTGACTTTGGCCGGAGCAAATTCGTCAAGCATCGGAGCCGTCTCCGCGTCGCCGGGCACGCGCTGCATCGTCCCTGGCGAAAAACCTACGGCTGCGCCTTCGCGGTGGTGGCGGCGTCGCTGGGCACACCGAGAGCCTGTTCGGCCTCGTGGATGCGGGCGCGAAAATGCGCCGCGTCGTCCGGCTCCGGGTTCAGCGTCAGCGCGCGGCGCCACTGGTATTCGGCATCGAGCTTGCGCCCGGCCGCCCAGTAGGCGTCGGCCAGATGGCCGTTGACGGTCGCGTCCTCCGGCTCCAGTTCGACCGCCTTTTCCAGCGACGTCACCGCCGCCGCGGTGTGGCCCTGGCGCAGTTGCACCCAGCCGAGACTATCGACGATGGCACCGTCGTTCGGCCGCTCCTCGGCGGCGCGCTCGATCATCTTTTCCGCGCGCGGCAGGTCGTGACCCTGCTCGGTCCAGGAATAGCCCAGGTAGTTCAGCACCGAGGGTTCGTCGGGCGACAACTCCAGCGCCTCCAGGAAATCCGCCTGCGCCGCCGGCCACTGGTTGGCGCGTTCCTCGGCAATGCCGCGCTCGTAATACAGCGGCCAGTGCGACCGCACCGGCGGCCCGAGCAGCGCCAGCGCCTTGTTGTAGGCGTCCGCCGCCTCGGCGAAGCGGTGCTTGCCGCGCAGCATCGCGCCGCGCAGCGACCACGGCTCCGGCCGGTCCGGGTAGGCGCCGGACAGCCGGTCGAGGATGCGCAGCGCGTCCTCGGTGTTGCCAAGCTGGTCCTCCAGCGCGGCGCGGCGCAGGTCGATCGACGGCGCCAGCGGGTCGCTCGCCTCCACCGGCAGCAGCATGGCCAGCGCCGCCTCGGGGTGCTTGTTCTGCTCCAGCGTTTCCGCCGCCACCAACCGCGCCGTCGCCATATCGGGGCGCAGGTCAAGCGCCAGCCGCAGCATCACGCCGGCGAATTCGCCGGAATCCTGCTGCCGCACCAGGCTGGCGAAGGCGAGGTAGGAGGCCGCGAGCCCGTCGGTGGCGCGGCCGACCGGCCGGACGGCGATGTCGGTCAGCAGGCGCGGCACCGAAACCGCCAGTTCGTCGCCCATGTCGTTGATCGCCGACAGCGTCTTGCGCGCCTCGGCCACCTGCCCCTGGCGCGCCTGCCAGCTTGCCAGCGCGCGCACCAGATCGAGATTGGGCTGGCCGAACTCGGTCTGCGCGGTCTGGTACAGCCGCCCGGCGTCGGCCTCGTGGCCGGCCAGATCGGCGATCAGGGCGTCGTGAAAGGTGTAGACGCCGCGAATGCGCGCGTCGTCGGTGTACGGATGGGATTGCGCGAGCGCCGCCTCCGGCCGGCCGGCGCCGAATTCGGCCCAGGCGGTCAGCAGCGGTTGCAGCACCCCGGTCACGCCGTCCTTCGGCAGTGCGGCGTAGCGCCTGGCGGCGGCGTCCCAGTTGCCGCGCGTGGCCTCGATATTGGCGAGCAGCAGCGCCGCCACCGGGTTGCCGGTTTCCTCCTCGGCCAGTTGCGCCGCTTCCGGCCGGCCGGCGATCAGGGCGGCGAGGAAGGCTTCCCGCCGCAGATCGACGTCCTCCGGCGCGACCGCGTGCGCCTTGAGGAATTCCTCGGCGGCATAGGGCATGTCGCCTTCCGCCGCGGCGAAGCGGCCGGACAGGAAGGCGGCGGCACCGCCGGGTGCCACGAAACGCGCGCCGCGGCGTTGCGGCGCGGCCGCCTCGGTCTGTGCGTCGCCCCCCGCCGCGCCGGAGGGATCCGCCGCCGCACAGGCGGACAGGAGAGACAGCGCCACGATCACCGAGCGCCCGAACGAGCCATGTTGCTGCATCGCGGAACCTTATCAGCGCGCGGATGGTCGCGCCATCACATAGGAACGGTCGGGCGGATTGCCGCCCCGGGCCGGATCACATCCCGCCCGGATAGTTCGGGCCGCCGCCGCCCTCCGGCGTCGCCCAGTCGATGTTCTGGGTCGGGTCCTTGATGTCGCAGGTTTTGCAATGCACGCAGTTCTGCGCGTTGATCTGCAAACGCGGCTTGCCGGCCTCGGCATCGACGATCTCGTAGACGCCGGCCGGGCAATAGCGCGTCTCCGGGCTACGGTAGCGCTCCCAGTTCACCGCGATGGCGCGCGCCGGGTCGCGCAGTTGCAGGTGGATCGGCTGGTCTTCCTCATGGTTGGTGTTGCTGATGAACACCGAGGACAGCCGGTCGAAGGTCAGCGTGCCGTCCGGTTTCGGGTAGTCGATGCGCGGCGCGGTCGCGGCGTCCTGCAAGCCCTCGTTGTCGGCATGCGGGTAGCTGAGCGTCCACGGCGCCTTGCCGCGCAGCACCAGCGTGTCGAACGCGGCGTGGACGAAGCCGCCCCACTGGCCGAAGCGGGCGAAGCCGGGGCGCACGTTGCGCACGCCGCGCAGTTCCTCGTGCAGCCAGGAAGCGCGGAATTTCTGCTCGTAGCCGGAAAGCTCGGCGGGCTTGGCGCCGGCCAGCGCCTCGGCGATCGCTTCGGCGGCCAGCATGCCGGATTTCATCGCGGTGTGCGTGCCCTTGATCTTCGGCACGTTGAGGAAGCCGGCGGTATCGCCGATCAGGCAGCCGCCCGGGAACGCCAGTTTCGGCAGCGCCTGCAAGCCGCCCTCGCTGATCGCCCGCGCGCCGTAGGCGATCCGCCGCCCGCCCTCGAAATGCTGTTTCACGTGCGGGTGGGTTTTCAGGCGCTGCATTTCGTCGAACGGCGACAGCCACGGGTTCTTGTAATCCAGGCCGACGACGAAGCCGTAGGAAACAAAATTGTCGCCCCAGTGATACAGGAACGAGCCGCCATAGGCCGCCGAGCCGATCGGCCAGCCCATGCTGTGCTCGATCAGGCCGGGCTGGTGGCGGGCCTGCGGGATCTCCCACAATTCCTTGATGCCGATGCCGTAGGTCTGCGGCCCACGGCCGGCGCGCAGGCCGAAGCGGGCGATCAGCCGCTTGGTCAACGAGCCGCGGCACCCCTCGGCGAATACCGTGTAGGTCGCGCGCAAGGCCATGCCGCGCTGGAAATTCGGCCCCGGTTCGCCGTTGCGATGCACGCCCATGTCGCCGGTGGCGACGCCGACCACCCGCCCCTCCTCCTCCAGCAGCTCCGCCGCCGCGAAGCCGGGATAGATCTCCACCCCCAAGGCTTCCGCCTGCTGGCCGAGCCAGCGCACCAGATTGCCGAGGCTGCCGACATAGTTGCCGTGGTTGTGCATCTGCGGCGGCGTCGGCAGTTTTATGGCGCGCGTCTTGGTCAGGTAGTAGAACGCGTCCGCGCCGGCCTTGGTGGTCAGCGGCGGCGCGTTGTCGCGCCAGTCCGGCAGCAATTCGTCGAGCGCGCGCGGCTCGATCACCGCACCCGACAGGATATGGGCACCGACCTCGCCGCCCTTCTCCACCACGCAGATGGTCGCATCCGGTGCCAGTTGCTTGAGGCGGATCGCGGCGGCGAGGCCGGCGGGTCCGGCGCCCACCACCACCACATCGAATTCCATCGTCTCGCGCGCCACGCCCTCGCTCATCCCCGGTCCCCTGCCGTCGCTGCGGCGCACACTACGGGCACGCGGGCAGTTGCGCAAAATCGCCGGGCGACGGAAAGCTGCGGGATGGACGCGCTCGCGGCATTGCGGTTGCAACTGGAGTATGGCGCCGACGAGGCGCTGGCGGCGGACCCGCTGGACCGGTTCGCCGCGCGCGCGCCCGCGCGGGTGCAACCGGCCGCCGCCAAGGCGCAACCGCCGCCCACGCCGCCGGTGCAACCCGCGCCGCCGAAAGTGCAGCCCACGCTGCCAGCGCCGGCGCGGCGCGCCCAGGACATCGCCGCAGCGGCGCTGACCCTGACAGAATTGCGCGACGCGCTGGCCGCGTTCGACGGCTGCGCCTTGTCCGCCACCGCGACCAATCTGGTATTCGCCGACGGCAACCCCGAGTCGGGGCTGATGCTGGTCGGCGAAGGCCCGGGGGCCGAGGAGGACCGCGCCGGCAAGCCGTTCGTCGGCGCCTCCGGCCAGTTGCTCGACCGCATGCTGGCCAGCATCGGGCTGGACCGCACGCAGTACCTGATCACCAACCTGATTCCCTGGCGCCCACCCGGCAACCGCAACCCGACCGACGCCGAGGTGGCGATCTGCCTGCCGTTCCTGCTGCGCCACATCACGCTGGTGCGGCCGCGCCACCTGGTGCTGCTCGGCGCGATGGCGACGCGGGCGCTGCTCGGCGGCAGCACCGGCATCACCAGGCTGCGCGGCAAATGGCTAGATACGGCGATTCCGGACCTGCCGGCGCCGGTGCCAACGCTGCCGATGCTGCATCCCGCCTATCTGCTGCGCAACCCCGGCGCCAAGCGCGACGCCTGGGCGGATCTGCTGTTGCTGCGCCGCACGCTTGACCAAAAATGACAAAAATCGTGTTGCGAATCGGGCGGTAACGCGCTGATAATCTATCCTGGATATTTTTCGGGAGATTCGTCTCACCGATAGGGCTTGCGTCTCGGGCCGCCCCCTTGTAGCGGGGCGGCATGCGAGGGATCGGCCGACAGCTCGTCCGCCTCCCTGCCGCCACGGCATTGCTTGCCGGGGCAGCGTTGCTTGCCGGGGCATGGCCCCGTGACAGCTTCGCGCAGGATGGCAGAACGGGCCCACTCTCCACCGGCGAGGATACAGCACTCGCCATTCCGCGCCTTGCCGCCCCGGGCGGCGGCGGGATTGCTTTACCGCAACCGCTGCCGCCAAGCGAAGCCGCCAAGATCAGGCGCGTTTTCGCAATGCAGGCGCGTGCCGACATTCCGGCAGCGCTGCGCGCCACCGCCGAGCTCGATACCGACTCTCCGGTGGGTGCTGCCATGCTTGGCCATCTGCTCGCCCAGCGCTATCTCGGCCCCGCCACCCGCCCGACCGCCGAGCAGTTGCGCGCATGGCTGGATCGCTGGTCCGATCTGCCGGATGCGCGTGCCATCCATGCGCTGCTGGTGGTGCGGATGCCGCGCGGCGAAAAAGTGCCGCCGCTGCCGCCCGGCTTCGCCGCCGCGCCGGACGACGAACAGACCGCCCCGGTGCCCGAGGAAACCGAACCCGACGAAACCGCGATCCGGCGCAACGCCTCACTCGACCGCTCGGTCTGGGACGCCGCGCGCGCCCGTGGCGCCGCCGGCGTGTCGGGCCTGCTCGCCGCCACCAAGGGCCTGACGCCGTCCTACGCCGCGCAGTTGCGCGGCGAGGCCGGGCAGATCCTGTTCACCCTCAATCGCGATGCCGAAGCCTTCGACATCGCCGCCGCCGGCGTGCATCCGTGCCGCCCGGGCGCGCCCGGGCCGTGCGAGCACGCGGCGATGGCGGGCTACGTCGCCGGCCTCGCTGCCTGGCGACAGGGCCGCATCGACGACGCCGGCGTGATGTTCGCGCAGGCATGGCGCGCCGAGGTCACCACGCCCGCGCTGCAATCCGGCGCCGCCTTCTGGGCCGCGCGCGCGCGGCTGCGCAGCGGCGACCAATCCGGCGCGCTCGGCTGGCTGCTGCGCGCCGCCGCGCAGCGCGACACGTTCTACGGCATGATCGCACGGCGCTCGCTCGGCCTGCCGTTCGGCATCAGCCGGGTCGGCCCGGGCGAGACGGAAACGCTCGGCGAAGCCGACGTCGAGGCCGTGGCGGCGACACAAGCCGGCATGCGCGCCTTCGCCCTGCTGCAAGTGGAGCAGCCCGACCGCGCCGCCGCCGAACTGCGCTCGCTATGGCCGGCGGCCAAGCAGTCGCGGCCGCTGGCGCGCGCGCTGATGCTGGTCGCCGAGCAGGGCGGCCTGACCGATCTGGCGATGCAATATGCCGACCTGCTCGCCGCCGCCGACGGCAGGCCGCGCGACCGGATGCGCTTCCCGGTGCCAAACCTGCGGCCAAGCGGCGGCTTCCGCATGGACCCGGCGATGATGTACGGGCTGGCGCGCACGGAATCGAATTTCGACACCGCCCTGGTCTCCCGTGCCGGTGCGCGCGGCCTGCTGCAGATCATGCCGCAGACCGCCGAGTTCATCGTCGGCAGCACACTGCCGCGCAATGCCCACGCCATCCTGCAAGACCCGGCGACCAATCTCGATCTCGGCCAGCGCTATCTGGCCTACCTGGCCACGCACGAGGCGGTGAACGGCGACCTGATCCGCCTGCTGGCCGCGTATAACGCCGGGCCGACCAATTTCGCCCGCTGGTCGCCGCAGATCCGCGACAACGGCGACCCGCTGCTGTTTATCGAGGCAATCCCGCTCGACGAGACCCGCGCGCACGTGCCGCGCGTGCTGACCTACACCTGGATCTACGCCGCGTTGATGCACCTGCCGACGCCGAGCCTGGACGAACTCGCCGGCGGGCTCTGGCCGCGCTACCATCCGTACGACGACCCGCGCGGAGCGTCGGCGCAAATGCACTGACAGCGCGGCGGACGGAGGCATTCGGCATGGCGCGGCTCGACGACAGCAGACCTTTCATCGCGGTCAACATCGCGGTGTTGACCGTATCGGACACACGCACGGTGGCGAACGACACCTCGGGCGACACGCTGGCCGCGCGCATCGCCGCCGCCGGCCATCGCGTCGCGATACGCGCGATCGCGCGCGACGACGCCGACGCCATCGAAGTGCTGCTGCGCGGCTGGATCGCCGACAAAAGCATCGACGTCGTCATCACCACCGGCGGCACCGGCATCACCGGCCGCGACGTGACGCCGGAGGCGTTCGAACGCGTGCTGGACAAGAAGATCGAAGGCTTCGGCGAGCTGTTCCGCATGCTGAGCTACCAGAAAATCGGCACCTCGACGATGCAGTCCCGCGCCCTGGGCGGCGTTGCCGGCGGCACCTACATGTTCGCGCTGCCGGGCAGCACCGGTGCGGTGAAGGATGCCTGGGACGACATTTTGTCCGCGCAGTTGGACAATCGGCATCGGCCCTGCAACCTTGTCGAATTGATGCCGCGCTTGCAGGAACACCTGCGCGCGGCGGAGTAGGCGCGCATGACCGACAATACCGTCGAGATCGCTTTCGGGCGCGGCCATCTGGCGGTGAACCTGCCGGCGGGCGCGCAAGCGACGGTGATCCGCAAACGGCAATTGCCGAAACTGCCGGACCAGCTTGCGGCGATTCGGCAGGCGTTCGCGCAGCCGGTCAACGCGGCGCCGCTGCGCGAGCTTGCGCGCGGCAAGCGCAGCGCCTGCATCCTGATCTGCGACATTACCCGGCCAGTTCCGAACCATCTTTTTCTCCGACCGATGATCGAAATTCTGCTCGATTCCGGCATTCCGGCGGACGGGATTTCTGTCCTCGTGGCAACCGGGCTGCATCGACCGAACGAAGGTGCGGAACTGGATGAGCTGGTCGGTGACCCGTGGGTGCTGCGCACGGTGCGCGTCATGAATCACTTTGCCCGCAACGACGAAGATCACGTCGATCTCGGCATTACGCCGAAACGCGGCGTGCCGATCCGGCTGGAGCGCCGCTTCGTCGAAGCGGAGTTGCGCATCGCCACCGGTCTGGTCGAGCCGCATTTCATGGCCGGCTGGTCGGGTGGTCGCAAAGTGGTGGCGCCAGGGATTGCCCACCACACCACCATCCGCACCTTCCATTCGGCGCGCTTCATGGAAGATCCGCTGGCGGTGCAATGCAACCTCGTCGGCAACCCGCTGCACGAGGAACAGCTTGCCATCGTCCGCCGCCTTGGCGATGTCTATGCGCTGAACACCGTGATCGACGAAGACCGCGCCCTCGCCTTCGTCAATTTCGGCGAGATCATCGCGAGCCACTTGGCCGCCGTCGGCTTCATCGAGCAGGCGACGGCGGTGCCGGTCGGGCGGCAGTTCAAGACGGTGGTGACGTCCTCGGCCGGCTACCCGCTCGACAAGACCTACTACCAGACGGTCAAAGGCATGGTAACGCCGCTCGACATCCTCGCACCCGGCGGCACGCTGATCGTCGCCTCGCAATGCTCGGAGGGTTTTGGCTCCGCCGAGTTCCGGCAGGCGCAAGGCCGCCTGGTGGAACTGGGCCCCGAGCGCTTTCTCGCGACGCTGACGGCAAAGTCGCTGGCCGAAGTGGACGAGTGGCAGACCGAAATGCAGCTCAAGCCGATGCGCGTCGGCCGCATCCAGCTTTTCACCAGCGGCCTCGACGCGGAGGAGCGGCGGATCACCGGGGTGGAAATCATCGACTCGGTGGACGCCGCCGTTGCCGCCAGCATCCTTCGCCACGGTGACCCGGCCGTCGCCGTGATTCCCGAGGGGCCGTACGTGGTGCCGTTGCAGACATAGCATTACCCAGCCTGGGTCGCCACCAGCGGCGAGAGCGCGCGCGCGACGGTGAGAGCGGTGGCGATGTGCGGCGCCAGATCATCCGCGTTGCCACCGATGAAGCCGTGGTCGGGAATGTCGAAGAGATGCACCTCGCGCGCGAGCGTCAGGCCGGGCAGCCGCGCACCGATGATGCTCGCTTCGTGGCCGCCGAGCGAGATCGGCGCGATCGGCCCATCGAACGGCCGACGCCACGCCAACAGCAGCTTGAACGCGGCAAGATCGTGCGACAGCAGGTGCAGCGACAGCGCCGGCGCCTGCCCCGGCACGGCGAACTCCAGGCAGCATGTCGGGCCGCTGCCGGGCGGCGCGGCACCGACCACCACGCCGGCAAGCCGTGCGCGCAATGCGTCGGCCAGGCCGGCA
>Ga0302279_10004926_pt1 | contig 15262 bp, 15 predicted proteins | sample III_Bog_N3_3_FD_194541 | JGI IMG/M metagenome (GOLD analysis project Ga0302279, IMG submission 194541) | Peat permafrost microbial communities from Stordalen Mire near Abisko, Sweden - III_Bog_N3_3 | ecosystem: Environmental > Terrestrial > Soil > Wetlands > Peat | place: Sweden: Abisko...
TGCCGCCGGAACGGATCCTCGGGATCGAAACCGGCGGCTGCCCGCATACCGCGATCCGCGAGGACGCCAGCATCAACATGGCCGGCGTCGCCGACCTGTGCCGCCGCTTCCCCGCGCTGGACGTGATCCTGATCGAAAGCGGCGGCGACAATCTGGCCGCCACCTTCAGCCCCGAACTGGCCGACCTGACGATCTACGTCATCGACGTCTCGGCGGGCGACAAGATCCCCCGCAAGGGCGGCCCCGGCATCACCCGCAGCGATCTGCTGGTGATCAACAAGATCGACCTCGCCCCCTATGTCGGCGCCAGCCTGGAGGTGATGGACCGCGACGCGAAAAAGATGCGCGGCGACCGGCCCTTCGTGTTCAGCAATATCCGCTCCGGCCAGGGTGTCGCCGCCATCGCCGGCTTCATCGAGCGCCAGGGCGGGCTGTCCGCCGCCTGATCAGCCGGCGATATTGACGACCAGGACGCGGCGGTTGCGCTGCTCCGGCGTCTGGTCGGGCGTCGGCACCAGCAGGCCGGCCTTGCCCAGCCCCGCGGGCCGCAGGCGGGCGCGATCGATCTGCCACCGTTCGGCGAGGTAGTCCGCGACCGCGACCGCCCGGCGCTGCGACAGCGCCTGGTTCAGTGCGTCGCTGCCGACCGTGTCGGTGTGGCCCTCGATCCGGAAGCGGTCCGACGCCAGGGCCGGGGTCTTCAGCGCGGTCGCCAGCGCGTCCAGCACCCGCGCCGCCGCCGGGGTGACAACCGCGGAGCCGCTGTCGAAGTCAACGTTCAGGCTGACCGACGGCGCGGCCGGCACCACATGGATCCCGCGCGTCAACGACGCCGCAATCTCCGCCGCCGTTGGCGTTCGCTGGGCCGACGCGGCGGCGGGGGCAATGACCGCGAGGGCCAGGAGGACGATGGAACGCACTGACAAAACCTCAAACCAAATCGCGGAAGCACGGCGAGCCGGAACAGCGGCCGCCGGATTTCCTCGCGGAAACGTTATACCACCCACGCCTTGCCGGACGGAAGCCATCCGTCGGGGATGCCAGCCGATCCTGGCCAACCAAGCACGTCCGCGCGGGAGCCGCTTGACGGCCGGTGCCCGATGAGCGGCAAACTGGCGCCATAATACGGCAAGGAAGGGACCAGGGAGATGTCGAAGCGGATCAACCGCGCCATTGCGCTGCTGGAGCAGGGTCAGGCGATCTACTATGACGGCCCGCACAGCGGACACGTGCTGACCTGTCAGCAGGGCGCGACCGACGCCGCCATCTGGGCCGACTATATCAATGTCGGCATGGAGCATGGCGCCTTCGACATGACCGGCCTCGCGGAGTACATGCGGGGCCTGCTGGAAGGCGGCCCGACGCGGTCTGGTCATCCCACGCCGGCCGTGATCGTCGAGGCCCCGGTGAACGGCACCGATGAGGCCAATGTCCGCTTCAATGCCTGGCAATTCCGCCAGATTCTGGGCCGCGGCGTGCATGGCATCCTGCTGTGCCAGGCGGAGACCGCGGACGCCGTGCGGGCCTTCGTCGAAGCGTGCCGCTATCCGCACCACCTTCAGGGGGTCGATCCGGCGATCCCGACCCCGGAGGAACGGCTCCACGGCGCCATCCGCGCACCGCGGGGCGGCCAGGGCGACGACGGAAAACTGCTGCTGGGCATCGGCACCCGCGGACGCGGATCGGAGGCCACGGCCGCGCCGATCTGGGGGCTGTCGCAGATGGATTACATGGAGCGGTGCGACCCCTGGCCCTTGAACCCGCGTGGCGAGTTGCTGCTGGGTGTCAAACTGGAAAGCCCCGAGGGCATCGCCCAGGCCGATGCCATCTGTGCCGTACCGGGACTGGGGTTCGCGGAAATGGGACCGGGCGATCTCAGTCTGTCGCTGGGCTCGCCAACCTTATTGCGCGATCCGTACCCGCCCATCATGCAGGCCGCCCGCGACAAGGTCCTGGCAGCTTGCCGGCGCAACGGGATTGCCTTTCTGGAGGGTTGCAGTCCCGAGAACATCGTCTCTCGGATCGACGAAGGCGTGCGGGTCATCGCCGGTCACAATCCGGAAACCGCTCGGATCGGGCGGGCGCATCAACGCCGGACGATGGCCGTGTGACCCCGGTGGGCATCGGGATAAAGGGGGGGAGACACAGGTTCTCCCCCTCCCCTTGAGGGAGGGGGTTGGGGGGAGGGGTCGGTGGGCGTTGGCCTGAGACGACCGCGCCTTACCTGGGGGAGCCCCCTCCCCCCAACCCCCTCCCTCTAGGGGAGGGGGAGAAATTTTAGATATCCTGCCATCACCCCCCGGTCACGCTCATGTGCCGAGCGACCGCGGGTTTGTCGTGGCGGCGGTCGATGATGAAGTCGTGGCCCTTCGGTTTGCGGGCGATCGCGGCCTGGATCGCCTCATCCAACCCGGCATCCGTCACACCGGACCGCAACAGCGACCGGAAATCCGCCGAATCGTCCTGACCGAGGCACATATACAGCGTGCCGGTGCAGGTCAGCCGCACCCGGTTGCAGCTTTCGCAGAAATTATGCGTCATCGGCGTGATGAAGCCGATCCGCCGCCCGGTCTCGCGGACGTTGAAATACCGAGCCGGGCCGCCGGTGCGATAGTCGGTCTCCTCCAGGGTCCAGCTCTTGCGCAGGCGCGCGCGCACCACCGATAGCGGCAGGTACTGATCCATGCGGTCGCCGGTGATCTCCCCCATCGGCATGGTCTCGATCAGGCACAGGTCGAAGCCGTGCTCGCCGCACCAGGCCAGCATGCCGTCGAAGCTGTCTTCATTCACGCCCTTCATCGCCACGGCATTGATCTTCACCGCCAGCCCCGCGGCCTTGGCGGCGAAGATGCCGTCCAGGGTCGGCTCGATCTTCCCCCACCGTGTGATCTGCCCGAAGGTGACCGGATCGAGCGAGTCGAGCGACACGTTCACCCGCCGCACGCCCGCGGCGGCCAGCCCCTCGGCCATCTTGGTCAGTTGGGTGCCGTTGGTGGTGACCGTGAGCTCCTTCAGCCCGTTGCCGATCCGGCTGCCCAGGCTCTGGAACAGCCCGATCACGCCGCGGCGTACCAGCGGCTCCCCACCGGTGATGCGGATCTTGGTCGTCCCGAGACGGATGAAGGCCGCTGCCAGCCGGTCGAGTTCTTCCAGGGTGAGCAGTTCGCGCTTCGGCAGGAAGTGCATGTCCTCCGACATGCAATAGACGCAGCGCAAATCACAGCGATCGGTCACCGATATCCGCAGATAGGTGATGACACGTCCGAACGGATCGATCATGGCAGGGTCTGTACTCCTCTTCCCCTGACTTGCGCCATCCCGTGCCGGTGTTCAAGCCCGCCGTGGTAACCGGTTTGCAGGAACTTTCACCGCAGCGTGCGGGATCACTCGACTTCCCGCCAGAACCCCGTAACTTTCGGCGGCAACGCGTCATCACCGGGCATTTTGGGTCATCGGAGGGCCTATGGCCAGTATCAGCGAAACCCTGCGGCTGGTGGAATTGACCTGTGCTCGCCTTTGCCACGAGTTGAGCGGTCTCGCGGGTACCCTGGGTGGTATCATCGACCTGGCGTTGGAGGAAACCCCGGTCGCCAGCGAAACCCTCGCGGTGGGGCGGGATGCGGCGCGGGAGTTGGTGCAGCGCCTGAAACTGCTCCGCGCCGCCTGGGGACCGGATTTGGGGCCGCTGACCCTGACCGGTCTGCTGACCCTGGCCGACGGCCGCCCCAACGCCCGGCGCGTGCTGGTCGATGCCGCGGGCTTGCCGCCTGACACCGTTTTTGCCCCGCCAACCGGCCGGCTCGCCTTGAACCTGCTGCTGCTGGCGAGCGACAGCCTGCCGGGCGGCGGAACTGTCAGCCTGGTCGGTTCAGCCGCGGATTTAATCGTGGCAATCCATGGTCCGCGCGCAGCCTGGCCGTCCGGCGTCGCCGCCTGCCTGGCCGACGAAACCGCCGCCTTCGCCGCCCTGGACGGTGCCCGGACGTTGCAGATGCCGCTGACGGCGCTGCTGGCACACGGCCTTGGCCTGCGGCTGTCGCTGCTGCTGGCGCCGCGGCCCGATGCCGGCCCACCGCTGCTTCGGCTCGAAACACCATAAAAAAAACCGGCCAGCATTTACCTTTTGTTTGCAATCTTGGCGGCACAATAACCTCCAGCCCGGGTGCCGGGCCATCCAAGGGGGCTGCCATGGACGACCTGCTTGCCGACTTCCTGACCGAAACCAACGAGAGTCTGGCCGATCTCGACGTCGCGCTTGTGACCCTGGAGCGAACGCCGGACGACAAAGAGACGCTGGGCCTGATCTTCCGCCTGGTGCACACGATCAAGGGAACCTGCGGCTTCCTCGGTCTGCCGCGGCTCGAACACGTGGCGCACGCGTCGGAGAATGTTCTGGGCAAGCTGCGCGACGGCGCGCTGACCGTGAACCCGGCCATCGTCAGCCAGATCCTGGCCGGGCTGGACCGGATCAAGGCGATCATCGCCGGTCTGACGGCGGCCGGCGCGGAGCCGCCCGGTGACGATACGGCCCTGATCGCGGAGTTGAACGCCACTGCCGCCGGACAGGCATCCAAACCGGCCGCGCCGCCAGCCCCCGCGGCGCCACCCCCGGCCCCTATGGCTGCCGCCGCCCCGCCGCCGCCACCGCAAGCCGCGGCACCCAAACCGCCCGCACCCGCACCCGCACCCGAACCGGAGCCCGCATTGCATGCCGCGGAGGATGCGCCGCCACCGGCGCAGGCCACCAGCAACCAGGCCGCCGCCGCTGCCCCGGCTGCCGCCGCGCAAACGATCCGCGTGACCGTCGATGTGCTGGAAGACCTGATGACCCTGGTCAGCGAGCTGGTGCTGACCCGCAACCAGTTGCTGCAACTCTCGCGCAACCAGGAAAACAGCGGCTTTACCGCGCCGTTGCAGCGGCTGTCGCATATCACCTCGGATCTGCAGGAAGGGGTGATGAAGACCCGCATGCAGCCGATCGGCAATGCCTGGAACAAGCTGCCGCGGCTGGTGCGCGACCTCGCGCACGACATGAACAAGAAGATCGAGCTCACCATGCTGGGCGCGGAAACCGAGCTCGACCGGCAGGTGCTGGAGCTGATCAAGGACCCGCTGACGCACATGGTGCGCAACAGCGGCGATCACGGACTGGAAAGCCCCGCCGAACGGCGCGCCGCCGGCAAGCCGGAAACCGGCCGCATCACCCTGAACGCCTACCACGAAGGCGGCCACATCATCATCGAGATCGCCGATGACGGCCGCGGTCTGGCGCTCGACCGGATCCGGGCCAAGGCACTCGCCAACGGCCTGGCCACCGAGGCCGAACTCGCGACGATGTCGGAAAGCCAGATCCTGCGCTTCATCTTCAAGCCGGGGTTCTCGACCGCCGCCAAGGTCACCGCCGTGTCGGGCCGCGGGGTCGGCATGGATGTCGTCAAAACCAATATCGAGCGGATCGGTGGCGCGGTCGACCTGAAGACCGCCCCCGGACAGGGCAGCACCTTCACCATCAAGATCCCGCTGACGCTCGCCATCGTCTCGGCGCTGATCGTCGAAGCCGGCACCGAACGGTTCGCCATTCCGCAGATCAGTGTGGTGGAGCTGGTGCGGGCGCAGCGCGAACCTGGCAACGGGTCGGAAACCGTGATCGAGCGGGTGAACAACACGCCAGTTCTGCGGCTGCGCGACCGGCTGCTGCCGCTGGTCAGCCTGAACGATCTGCTGGGACTGGCCACAGCCAAGACCGACGACACCGGCGCCTATATCGTGGTCGCCCAGGTGGGTGCCAGCCTGCTGGGCATCATCGTCGACCGCGTCTTCGACACCGAGGAAATCGTGGTCAAGCCGGTCGCACCGATCCTGCGCCATGTCACGATGTTCAGCGGCAACACCATCCTGGGCGACGGGTCGGTGATCATGATCCTCGATCCCAACGGCATCGCGCGCGCGACGGGCGTCGGCGCGGTGGGCGAACTCAAGGCCGCGGCCGGTGGGCGCGCCGAGGCCAAGGGTTCCAACGAACGCACCGCGATGCTGCTGTTCCGCGCCGGCGGCGAACAGAAAATGGCGGTGCCTCTGGGACTGGTTGCCCGGCTCGAAGATGTCGAGCGCGAGAAGATCGAAATGTCCTGCGGCTCGCCGGTCATGCAATACCGCGGCAAGCTGATGCCGCTGGTGCCGATGTCCGGCGCCATGGATGAAACCCGTCCGCGCCAGCCGCTGCTGGTGTTCACCGACGGCGATCATGCCATGGGCCTGATGGTCGATGAGATCATCGATGTCGTCGAAGACCGGCTGAAGATCGAACTGTCGGCCGGGCGGCCGGGCCTGCTGGGCACCGCGGTGATCGCCGGCCAGGCGACCGATGTGCTGGACACCGGCTATTGGCTGCTGCAGGCCGGCCAGGACTGGTTCCGGGGCGCACCGAGCAGCCGTGCCAAGAGCAAGTCCCAGCGGATCCTGGTGGTCGAGGACAGCGACTTCTTCCGCCAGTTGCTGGTCCCCACCCTGAGCGCCGCCGGGTTCCGTGTGTCGGCCCTGTCCAATGCGGTGGAAGCACTGCGCTTGCGCGACGCCGGCGAAATGTTCGACGCCATCGTCTCCGACATCGAGATGCCGGAGATGGACGGCTTCGAGTTCGCCCGAACCGTACGGGCCGGCGGGCCCTGGGCCGATCTGCCGATGATCGCACTGACGGCTCATACGGAAGAACGCAGCATCGAAATCGGCCGTGACGCCGGCTTCACTGATTACGTGGCCAAGTTCCAGCGCGAAGCCTTGGTGGTCAGCCTGCGCCAGTGCCTGAACGAACCGGTCGCGGCCTGATCCGATCACCGAAAGGGAAACAGACATGAGTACCGATGTCCTGGAGCGGTCGGATGCCGCGACCGACGAAGAGCGGGTCTTCGTCACCCTGACCGTTGCCGACCAGTTGTGCGGCGTACCCGTCCTGGCGGTGCGCGACATCCTGGGCGAGCAGGTCATCACCCGCATCCCGCTCGCCCCGCCCGAGATCGCGGGCAGCCTGAACCTGCGCGGGCGCATCGTCACCGCGGTCGACCTGCGCCGGCGGTTGCAACTGCCGCAAGCGGACCCCGGCCACAAGAAAATGTCGGTGGTCACCGAACTGGGCGGCGAACTCTATGCGCTGCTGGTCGATCAGGTGTCGGAGGTCCTCAGCCTCAAGGCCAGCGCCTTCGAGCGCAATCCGCCGACGATGGAGCGGTGCTGGGCCAATTTCAGCAACGGCATCTACCGGCTGGATGGACGGCTGCTGGTGGTGCTGGACGTCGGCAGGCTGCTTGCCCTGTCGGAAGCAGGGTGACACGGTCAGATGTCCCGCACCTGCCTCGTGGTGGACGACAGCCGTGTCGTGCGCAAGGTCGCGCGGCGCATCCTGGAAGCCCATGGCTACGCGGTTGCCGAGGCCGGCGACGGCCAGCAGGCGCTGGATGCCTGCCGCCAGACCTTGCCCGACTGCGTCCTGCTCGACTGGAACATGCCTGTCATGGACGGCATCACCTTCCTGCGGAACCTCCGCCGCGAGTTCGGACCCGACAATCCAATGGTCGTGTTCTGCACCACGGAAAACGACATGGACCACATCGAGCAGGCGATCTCGAGCGGCGCCCAGGAGTACATCATGAAGCCGTTCGATGAGGAAATTCTGATCGGCAAGTTCGGCCAGGTGGGCCTGTTGTGATTGGACCCGCGCCGTCCCTGCGCGTGGCCGACGAGGCGTCCCTCGCCCGGGTCATGGTCTGCGACGACTCGGCCGTGATCCGCAGCGCCATCGCGCGGATCCTGGAGGCCGACCCCAACGTGCGGGTCGTCGCCAAGGTCGCAAACGGCCGCCTGGCGATCGAGGAACTCCGCAAGACCCAGGTCGACGTGGTCGTGCTCGACATCGAAATGCCCGTGCTGGACGGCATGTCGGCGCTGCCATTGCTGCTGCGCGCCGATCCCGACCTGCGGGTGATCATGGCGTCCACCCTGACCACCCGCGGGGCCGATATCGCGTTGCGCGCGCTCCGGCTCGGCGCCGCGGACTATGTGCCGAAGCCGTCCACGATCGGCAGCGGCAGCGACGATTCGTTCCGCCGGGAATTGCTGGAGAAGGTGAAGGGCCTGGCGCGGATGCGCCGCCGCAAAGCCCAACCGGCAGCCCGGACCGCGCCGCTGATTGCCCTGCGCACGGCCCCGGCAATGCCTGCGAAACTGCTGGCGATCGGCAGTTCCACAGGCGGGCCGCAGGCCTTGTTCACGCTGGTGCAGGGCCTCGGGCGCACCGTCAACATTCCGGTAGTACTGACACAACACATGCCCGCGACATTCACGCCGATCCTGGCCGAACACCTGACGAAGCTGGGCGGACTGCGGTGCGCCGAGGCGGTCGATGGCGAGCCGTTGCAGAACGGGCGCATCTATCTCGCGCCTGGCGACCGCCATCTGCTGGTGGACAACAGCCGCGGGGCGATGCGCGTGCGCCTGACCACCGACCCGCCGGAGAATTTTTGCCGGCCCTCGGTCGATCCGATGCTGCGCAGCGCCTCCGCCGCTTTTGGCGGCCGGGTGTTGGTCGCGATGCTGACGGGCATGGGACATGATGGCCTGGCCGGCACGCGGTTGATCGTGGACCAGGGCGGGGCGGCCGTCGCCCAGGATGAAGCCACCAGCGTGGTCTGGGGCATGCCTGGCGCGGTGGCCCAGGCCGGCCTTTGCCACGCCGTGCTGCCGCTGCCGCGCATTGCCCCGAAACTGCTGGAAATGCTGAGGATTGCCTCCGCATGAGCACGCCCCTCACCAACAACGCCTTCGAAACGTTCGCCACCCTGCTGAAGAGTCGCTCCGGCCTGGTGATCGGTCCGGACAAGGTCTATCTGCTGGAAACACGCTTGGCCGGGATGATGAAGCGGGAACGGCTTCCGGACCTCAACGCGCTGGCAGACCGCGTGCGGCGCCCTGGCGCGGATGCGCTGGTGCGCGAGCTGGTCGAGGCGATGACCACCAACGAAAGCTTCTTTTTCCGCGACGACAAGCCGTTCCAGCATTTCCGGACGCAGGCCCTGCCACGGGCCCTGGCCGCAAGGCCCCCGGGCAGCACCCTGCGGGTCTGGTCGGCGGCCTCGTCATCCGGGCAGGAAGCCTATTCGCTGGCGATGATCCTGTCGGAGTGCAAGGCCTCGCTTGGCAACTGCAAGGTCGAGATCCTCGGCACCGACATCGCCCGCGAACAGCTCGCGCGCGCCAAGGAGGGGCTGTACACCCAGTTCGAGGTGCAGCGCGGCCTGCCGGTCCAGTTGCTGATGAAGTATTTCAAGAAGGAGGAGGCCGGCTGGCGCCTGGCCGAGGCGGTGCGGGCGATGGCGCAGTTCCGCGAATTCAACCTGCTGGGCGACCTGCGCCCGCTGGGCCGCTTCGACGTGGTGTTCTGCCGCAACGTGCTGATTTATTTCGATCAGGAGACAAAGAAGCGGGTGCTGGAGGCAATCGCCGCACAAATGGCGCCGGACGGGGTGTTGTACCTCGGCGGGGCCGAGACCGTTCTGGGCATCACCGGCCGGTTCGCGCCGCTGCCGTCGGAACGCGGGGTATATGGGCTGGCCGGCGCCCCCGCCCCGGCCAGAGCGGTCGGAGCTGCCAGCGCCGCCTGATCCCCTTCCCTTCCGCGCGGTGCCGCGCCACCCTCGCCGGGAAAGCGGGAGGCAACGGGATGGACGCGGGATTTCTGGGTGTCGGCAACATGGGCCAGCCCATGGCCATGAAGCTGATCGATGGCGGACACCGGCTGACGGTGCTCGACCGGAACGAGGACGCGATGCGCCCCTTGCTGGACCGCCAGGCCAGCCGCGGCATTTCCCCCAAGGACCTGGCCGACCGCCACGCCATCGTGATCGTGTCGCTGCCGACCCTGGACGCCTTCCGGTCGGTGGTGTTCGGCGAGGACGGCCTGCTGGCCGGATCGGCGCTGAAAATCCTGGTCAACACCTGCACCGTCGGGGTGAAATTCATCCGGGAGATCGAAGCCGCAATGGGGGCCAACGGCGTCACGATCGTGGACAGCCCGATCTCCGGCGGCCCGTCCGGGGCCCGCGCCGGAACCTTGTCCGTCATGGTCTCGGGCGAGCCGGACGCGGTCGCGACGGTGCGGCCGCTGCTGGCGCTCTGGGGACCGACGCTGACCATCGCCGGCGACAAACCAGGTGCGGCGCAGGTGCTGAAGCTGACCAACAATATCCTGTGCGCGGTCGCGATCGCCGCCACGTCGGAGGCCTTCGTGATGGGCGCCAAGGGCGGCCTCGACCCCGAGGTGATGCTGCGGGCGATCAACGCCGGCACCGGCAACAATACCGCGACCCAGACGATGTTCCCCCGAGCGGTGCTGCCCCGCACCTTCGATTACGGCGCGGCGCTGCACATCCTGAAGAAGGACATCGACCTGGCGATCGAGCAGGGTGAGGAACTCGGCGTTCCCATGTGGGTCTGCCAGGCGACGCGGCTGCTGTTCCAGCACGCGATCTTCGCCGATTCGGAAAACGCCGACCTGACCAGCATCGTCCGCTTCGTCGAACGCAACGCCAACTTCGAGATGCCGAAGACCCGCTAACGTCACACCGTCCCGTCTATCGCCACACCGATCCGTGTGGCATACGCGGTCAGGCGCAATCACAGGAGGATCCAATGATCGAACTCTATGGCATGGGCAGCCCGAACGTCGTGAAGGTTTACATCGCGCTGGAGGAGCTGGGCCTGCCCTACCATGTCCACCCGGTCGATGTGTTCTCGGGCAAGCAGTTTGACGCTGAATTCCTGAAGCTGAACCCGAATGCCAAGGTGCCGGTGATCGTCGATCCGGATGGGCCGGGCGGCAAGCAGTACACCTGTTTCGAATCCGGCGCGATCCTGCTGTACCTGGCGGAGAAGACCGGCAAGCTGCTGCCGTCGGACACCGCGGCGAAATATGATGCGATCCAGTGGCTGATGACGCAGATGTCCACCGTGGGTCCGATGTTCGGCCAGTTCGTGCACTTCCTGCGCTTCGCCCCGGCCGGCAACGACTATTCCAAGAGCCGCTATCTGACCCAGGCGACCCGTGTGTCAGAGGTGATCGACCAGCGCCTGGCCGATAATGCCTATCTGGCGGGTTCCGAGTACAGCGTGGCCGACATCGCCACCTATCCGTGGCTGCGGAACGTTCCCGCCCTGCTGGGCGCGGACGTCGCGGCGAAGTTCCCGAACGTGACCCGTTGGGTGAACCTGATCAACGATCGTCCCGCGGTGAAGAAGGCGCTGGCCGCCGTCGAGGAGGTTCGCGCGCGGACCACGGCCTTCGACAAGGCGGACGCCGTCACTCTCGACAAGGTGTTCGGCCGTGGTCAGTTCGCTGCCGCCTGAGCTGTCCATGGTTTCTTAACCTTTCCTGCGCATACCAGGATGCATGTCCGGTAGCCAAGGCCACTCGGCATACATGCGTAGGAGTTGCGGGGAATGCCTGATACGCCAGTTGAAGGGATGATGGACGGACCGTATGATCCCCGCATGGAAATGCGGGTGTCACGGCTGGAGGAGGACATGCGCGACGTGAAAGCCGCCATCGGCCGGCTGGATACGGGCATGATCGAGGTGCGGGAGACCTTGACGCGCATCGAAACCCTGTTCCTTGCGACCTTCCCGCATCTTGCGACGAAAGCCGAGTTGTCCGAGTTGCGCGCTGAGGTGAAGTCCGGGCAGGCCGGGATGAAAGCCGGGCAGGACGGATTGCGGGCTGAGATGAAGTCCGGGCAGGACGCCCTGCGCGCTGAGATGAAGTCCGGGCAGGACGCCCTGCGCGCTGAGATGAAGTCCGGGCAGGACGCCCTGCGCGCTGAGGTGAAGTCCGGGCAGGACGCCCTGCGCGCTGAGGTGAAAGCCGAGCTGGCCAACCTGCGCGCTGAGGTGAAGTCCGGGCAGGACGCCCTGCGCGCTGAGGTGAAGTCCGGGCAGGACGGATTGCGCGCTGAGGTGAAAGCCGAGCTGGCCAACCTGCGAACCGATATGAACCTGGAACTGTCCAAATTCCGAGCGGAATTGGCCGACAAACCGGGAAAGGTTTATTTGTGGGGGATTTTGGGCGTGCTGCTGACCGCTTACGGGTGCGGCCTCGCCGCCCTTGCCGTCCTGAAATAGCCCCGGCGCATTGCTCTTCATCCCGCCCGCGGGCAATAAGCAGGGGGCAGAGGAGACCCCATGGACCAACCAACCTGGCCAGCGGACGTCTATGTGGCCTTGAAGGCCGCCGGTGTCACGCAACTGGGCTACGTGCCGGATGCCGGCCACGCCTACCTGATCAAGGCCGCGCAGGCCGATCCCGCCATGCAAACGGTGGTGCTGACCACCGAGGAAGAAGGCATCGCGCTCGCCGCCGGCGCCTGGCTGGGCGGGCAACGGACCGTTATGCTGATGCAGTCCTCGGGAGTCGGCAACTGCATCAACATGCTGTCGTTGCCGGTGGCCTGCCGCATGCCGCTGCTCACGCTGGTGACGATGCGCGGCGAGTGGGGCGAGTTCAATCCATGGCAAGTGCCGATGGGGACGGCCACGGGCCCGGTGCTGACCGCGGCGGGCGTGCATGTCCGGCGCGCCGACCGCCCCGATGAGGCCGCCGAGATGGTTGCCGCCTGTGCCGCGCTGGCCTTCGACAGCCATGTCCCGGTCGCGGTGCTGTTCTCCCAACGGCTGATCGGGGCAAAGGTGTTCGTGAAATGAGCTTGCCGAACAGTGGGACCCTGGACCGCCGGGCGGTGGTCGCGGCGCTGCTGCGCGATCCGGGCGAACTGATGGTGGTGACCGGCCTCGGTTCCGCGACCTACGATGTTGGCGCGGCCGGCGACCGGCCGCTGAACTTCTATTTGTGGGGCGCGATGGGCGGCTCGGCGATGATCGGTCTCGGCCTCGCGCTGGCCCAGCCGGCCCGCCGGGTGCTGGTCATCACCGGCGATGGCGAGATGCTGATGGGGATGGGATCGCTGGCGACGATCGCCGCGGCCGGCGCGGCCAACCTGGCGATCGCCGTCCTGGACAATGCGCGGTATGGCGAAACGGGCTCACAGCCCAGTCACACCGGTCTCACAACCGACCTCGCCGCCGTCGCCGCGGCCTGCGGCTGGCGCGCCACCGCCACCGCCCACGGCATGGAGGAGGTCGAGGCGCTGCGCCCCCGCCTGCGGTCGGAACCCCTGTTCGCAGTGCTGCGGATTTCGGCCGTGAACAAACCCCGCCACCTGCCGCCGCGTGACGGCGCCTATCTGACGGACCGGTTTCGGCGGGCCCTCGGTGTGGCTGGTGGGTGAAATGCCAATCCCGTTACACCCCGTTACTTCACCATGAATTCTTTTTCACGTCTCGCTTTTCGTGCTGGCGGTCACGCCCTGTTTCGCCCAGAATGCCAAGTTAGGGAAAGGCGGCGTCGAATTCCCCCGTCGATCGCGGGGGGACGGGGTTGCTCGTCTTTCAGGGCTCGGCTTGGTTTCAGGTCCGGATTGGTAAAGAGGCGACACACAGAATGATGCGTGACAGGGGCATGGGGATCGTACGGCGGTTGCTGACTGGCGTTGCGTTGACTGTTGCGGCGATCGGTGGCGCGTCCTGGGGTCCGGGTCCCGCCGCTGCACAATCCGCTGCATCGCCCCCGGGGGTGCCGATCAGCATCGGCAAGGTGACCCGGCAGGACGTGCCGATCTGGCTGCGCGGCCTGGGCACGGTGCAGGCGTTTTATTCCGTCCAGTTGCGCCCGAAGGTGGACGGCACCCTGGTGCAGGTGCCGGTGACCGAAGGGCAGAAGGTCAAGCAGGGCGATCTGCTCGCGGTGATCGATCCAAGGCCGTACCAGGCCGCGCTCGACGCCGCGGCGGCGAAGAAGGGCCAGGACCAGGCGCAACTTGCCAATGCACAGGCCGACCTCTCCCGCTATGCCGCGCTGGCGCGGCAGGATTTCGCCTCGCGCCAGCAGCTTGAAACGCAGCAGGCCCTGGTCAAGCAGTTCACCGCGGCGATCGCCGGCGACGATGCGCAGATCGAAGCCGCTCAGCTCAACCTGAGCTACAGCTATATCCAGGCCCCCTTCCAGGGCCGGGTCGGGCTGCGCACCGTCGATCCGGGCAATTTCGTCCGGTCGGCGGAGGCCACCAGCCTGATGCCGCTGTCGCAGGTGCAGCCGATCGCGGTGATTTTCACCCTGCCGCAGGACATGCTGGGCAAGATCACCGACGCCATGGCGGCGGGGACACCGCAGGTGCTGGCCTATGCCAGCGATGACAAGACCGAACTCGACCGGGGGACATTGCTGACCATCGACAATTCGATCGACAGCACCACCGGCACGATCCGGCTCAAGGCGACCTTCCCCAACCTTCAGGACCGGCTGTGGCCCGGCCAGTTCGTCAATGCCCGGCTGCTGGTCGGCATAGACAAGGGCGCGCTGACGGTGCCGTCACCGGCGGTGCAGCGCGGACCGAACGGGCTCTACGTTTACACGGTCACGCCTGATTCGACCGTGGTTCGGGTGGCGGTGGAGGTCGCCCACGATGACGGCACCACGGCCGAGGTCGTCGGCGAACTGCAGGAGGGTCAGATCGTCGTGACCGGCGGGCACTCCCGGTTGCAGTCGGGGACCCATGTCGCGGTCAACCAAGAGACCAAACCAGGGGCCGAATCCGGCAAGACCGGCGGCTGATCAGACAGGGGCAGGCGAATATCCATGAGCATCTCCACCCCCTTCATCAAGCGACCGGTCGCCACCTCCCTCATGATCGCGGCGATGGTGCTGGTCGGCATGGCCGCTTATCCGTTCCTGCCCAAGGCGCCGCTGCCCAGGGTCGAGTTTCCGACCATCAACGTGAATGCCAAGTATCCCGGCGCCAGTCCGGAAACCATGGCAACCACGGTGGCACAGCCGCTGGAGCGGCAGTTCGCGCAGATACCGGGCATCGCCCAGATGACCTCGGTCAGCGTGCTGGGGGCGTCGCAGATCACCATCCAGTTCGACCTTGACCGCAATATCGATGCCGCGGCCGGCGACGTCCAGGCGCAGATCAATGCCGCCAGCGGACAGTTGCCGAAGAATCTGCCCTCCGTGCCGAGCTATTACAAAGTCAATCCGTCGGATGCGCCGATTTTGATCCTGTCGGTGCAATCCGACGCGCTGCCATTGATCGAAGCGGACGACTACGCCGACAACGTGCTGTCGCAGCAGATTTCCCAGTTCGCGGGCGTGGCGCAGGTGTTC
>Ga0302279_10004927_pt1 | contig 15262 bp, 13 predicted proteins | sample III_Bog_N3_3_FD_194541 | JGI IMG/M metagenome (GOLD analysis project Ga0302279, IMG submission 194541) | Peat permafrost microbial communities from Stordalen Mire near Abisko, Sweden - III_Bog_N3_3 | ecosystem: Environmental > Terrestrial > Soil > Wetlands > Peat | place: Sweden: Abisko...
TCCACGCCGACCCGAGCGCCTCGGCCGCCACGTCGTAGAAGAGCTCGATGTCCAGCGAGGAGGCGATGGCGGCGTTCTCGACCTCCTCCTGGTCGCCGCCGTCGGGCTCGGCCGGCGCGTCGTCGAGCTCGGGGAGGAGCGCCGGCCGGGGCCCCTGCCCTTCGCGCCACTGGATCCACTCCAGCACCGTGGGCCACGTGGAGCGGTTGGCGGTGCCGCCCACGACCAGGCCGAAGTGGCCCGCCGGCAACGCCACCTCGAAGGTGGGCGCGCCCGGCGCGGCGCGGCGGATGGCGCGGACCGCGCGCGGGCGGGCGATCTCGTCCCGGGTGCCCACGAAGTAGAGCACCGGAGAGCGGATGTCGGCGAGGGTGACGGTGCGCCCGTCGATGACGAAGCCGCCCGACATCATCCGGTTGTGGACGATGAACTCGTCGACGAACGTGCGCAGCGCCGGCCCCGGCCACGCCACGAAGCCCTCCCCGCCGAGGAAGCGCCGGCGGGCCTCGCGCTTCACCAGGGCCTGCCGATCGTGGAGCTTCTGCACGAAGTCGACGAGCTGGCCGAGCTCCTTGCGCACGCTCACCAGCTTGAACGCCGTCGAGGTGATCACCCCGGGGAGCCCCTCGATGCGGGAGAGGGTCGGCTCGACCAGCGGACGCACCGCCTGGATGATGCGGCCGGCGACGGCGGTACTGACCTTGGGCAGATTCTGGTGGATGTCGACCGGGCTGCCGAAGGTGATCACCGACGCGACGCCCGCCGAGCCCAGGTACGCGGCCGCCTGGTAGGCAAACATGCCACCCTGCGAGTAGCCGGCGAGGTGGACGTCGCGCCCCGTCGCCGCGCGCACCCGGCCCACCGCCTCGGCGACGGCGCGGACGTGGTCGTCGAGGGTGCGGCGCATCCCGCCCTCCTCGCGCTCGGGCGCGCCGAAGTCGATCACCCACGGGTCCACGCCGCCCGCGCCGAGCGCCGCGACCGCGGAGATGTCGGGTGCGACGTCGTAGACCTCGGCGGTCACCATCAGGGGTGGGACGAGGAGCAGTGGGGGGCGAGATCCCGCGTCCGCGCCGAGCTCGCCGTACCGGCGCAAGCGGTAGAGCTTGCCCTGATAGGCGAGCGCATAGGGTGCGCCTAGCCGCGGCCCCAGGCGCCCGAAGCGCATCACCTCCAGGGCGTTGGCAGCCGCCTGCTCGAGGCGACCGAGCGCGCGCGGAGGGCCAGAAGGAGGAGCACTCACGCCGTCCCTCTTATCGCGGATGACGCGCGGCGACCGGAGGACAAAAAAAAGAAGCGCCCGTTCGACAGTGGGGGGACTGTCCGCGGGCGCTTCGCCGAAACACTAATGCAGCTGGCGGGCCAACCCATGAACCCTTTCATTCCAAAGGGTTGCAGCCGCGGCTGGAGCGCGTGGCCCCCATCCGTGAAACCACGGTGTGCTCCATTGAACGGTGCGACATCGAAGCGAGACGACCGGCACCCGCGCCGGAGCCCTCCGCGGCGGGTGCCGCGGGCAGCGCGCTCATCGCGAGGTCCCGCCGTCGGCGCCCGGGGCAGATTCGCTTGCCGCCCCCGCCCGAAACGTGGCCGTCAGCCTCGCTCCAAAAACGCCTGAAGTCGCGTAACTCATGAGGAAATTCCCGTCCTGGAAAAGGGATTGCTCGGGTGCGCGGGCCGATAGTACCGTCGCCCTCATGGAGCAGACTCAACTGAGAACCTACGGCGTGCGACGCGTCTACGAGGCGACACCAGGGGAGGGTGACACGATCGCCTTGCGGCTCCGAGACCGGGTGATCGAGCTGGGCACCCGCGAGAACGACGCCTACGGCAAGCTGGTCGAGTGGTTGCCCACCAACCGGAAGGTGGCCGAGCTGACCGCCGCCGCCGGCATGGACGAGGCGCGCCTCGGACGGCTCGCCAGCGCGCTCGCCGACGCCGGGCTCCTGTACCGGCGCGCCGACCTCCCCGCGGAGGTGACCGGCAAGCAGTTCTATGACGAGCACTTCGCCCCCGCGCTCGACTCGTGGCTGAGCGAGGCGTTCGCGCACCCCTACTGGGAGCGGATGATGACCGGCAAGGGCTCCGCCCGCCTCTACACCGGCTGGGCGATGGAGCTCTACCACTACACCAAGAACGCCAACCGCCACATGCCCCTGTCCTGCGCCCACACGCGCGACAAGGCCATCAAGCTGCTGCGCGCCAAGCACTACGCCGAGGAGTGGAACCACTACCACTATTTCGCCACCTCGCTCCGGGCGCTGGGCTTCACCGACGCGGACATCGAGTCGTCGGTCCCGCTCCCCATGACGCTGGCGCTCTCCAACTTCATGCGACAGGCCGCCAGGGAGGACATCCTCGCCTACTCGATCTGCTCCGCCGTGCTCGAGGGCACCACGGTCAACCGCAAGACCTACAACCCCTACCACGAGAAGGTGACCGAGCTTTACGGCATCCCCAAGGCCGCGGTGCAGCCCATCTACGACCACCTCGATCTCGACATCCAGTACCAGCACTCCAACCTGTTCCTGGACATCGTCAGCACCGTCGACTCGCTCAGCGCGGCCCGCGCGGCGCGGGTCCTCGAGTACGGACACCAGCTCGTCGAGCACATCTGGATGTGGACCGACAGCATCGAGAAGTACTACGGCAACGACGGGAGCCCGGTGCCGCGCCGCCCCTTCGACCCCTTTCTGGACTGAGGGAGAACGACGATGAACACTGCAATCCCGGTTCTGCGACGGAGCGCGAAGGTCTCGCGCCGAGACGGACGCGTGCTCATTCAGCACCTCGACGAGGAGATCTCGCTCGAGGGCGCAGGCGCCGCGCTCCTCGATCGGATGCTCCCTCTCCTCGACGGCAAGAACAAGATCGAGCAGATCGCCGCCCGCCTGGAGGAGAGCCCGGCGCGCGTGCGCTCCCTCGCCGATTCGCTGCGTGGCGCGGGCGTGGTCAGCTACCTCGACCCCGGTCACGAGGGCGGCGGCACCATGACGGGCGCCGAGTTCTACGCGGTCCACCAGCGGTACTCGCGCTACTGGCTCCGCGACGTGTACCAGCACCCTCTCTGGGACAAGATCACCAACGGCACGGCGAGCCGCGCTCAGGTCATCGGCTTCGCCTTCGAGAAGTACCACTACATCGAGGGCGCGTACGAGCACATGGCCGTGGCCGCCGCCAACTCCACCAAGGAGATGATGCCGCACCTGGCCCGGCACTTCATCGAGGAGTACCTCCACGGCGACATCTACCGGAAGGGCCTCCAGAGCCTCTTCCCCGACGATCTGGTGCTCCACGCCCAGCCGCTCCCGAGCACCCGCGCGCTGGTCAACTTCCTCAGCGAGACGGCGGCCCGTAGCTCGTTCGCGTACTACGCCGGCAACGAGGTGCTCCAGCTCACCGAGAACACCAGCGACGGCGCCGTGAGCGGATCCATCGACGACTTCTACGCGGCCATGCGGCGCCACTACCCCTGGAGCGATCGCCTGGTCGGCTCCTTCATCGCCCACACCCACGCCGACCAGAAGCTCGGCCACGAGAACGTCTTCCAGGAGATGTGCGACTCCATCCCCCCGCTGTCCGCGGCCGAGGTGAAGGACGCGCTCAACGTGGCCAAGCTGATGACCGAGCACCTCCAGCTCTTCATGGATGGCATCGACATCCATTACGGCAACAACCCGAGCGTCCCTCGCCTGCCCTGCGACCTCCTCTCGGAGTAGGTTCCAACTCGGAGGCTCTCCCCCCAGCCCTTGGAGTAGACCCGTGCTCGACGACGTTGCTCTCGCCCGCCTGGGCTACGACGCGGAAGATCTGCGCCGGCTGCGTGAGAAGGCCGAGAAGGGCCTGAGCACGGTCGCGGACATCCGGCGGGTCATCGACCGCTTCGGCTACCTCGCCGAGTGGCGCAGCGACTACCGGATCCGCTCGGTGCGTGCGTCGCTGCGCAGCGAGCGGATCACCTGCATCGACGCGGCCGTGCTGGCCTACGGGCTCCTGGAGTGGTTGCCCGGGGTGAAGCGCAAGGTGCTCGCGATCCATCGCCGCGACGCCGCCGGCGAGGAGTGTGGGCACTGCGTCGCCCTCTACTGGGGTGCCGACGGGCGGGTGGGCGCGCTGAGCAAGTCCAACTACGCCGCGCTCGGCCACCGCGACCCGGTCTTCGCCGACGAGATGGCGGTCGCCGCGAGCTATGCGCGCGGTTACCTGTCGATGGGTATCACCCCCCTCTACTTCGGCGTCACCACGCTCGAAGAGGTCGCCGGCGAGCTCGACTGGCGCTTCTCGATGGACGACATCAACCACCTCTCCGCGCGGATCCAGGGGAAGTACGCCTACGAGTTCTCCACCGAGGCGCCGCGCGCGCCCGACCCGCTCGCCCACGACGGCACCCACGACGGCACCCACGACGGCAGTCGCAAGCCGGCGGCCATCCCCCAGCCCCCCGCTCGCCTCGACATCCGAGACCTGCCTGACCTGCTCGGCCGCATGGCCCGCGGCCCTGCGGACGACCTGGCGCGCAACGCCCTCACGTTCTACCGGGGCCGCACGCTGATCGGGCGACTCACCCGCAGCGAGCTGCTCGATCACGTGGACCGCCTCGCGGCTCACCTCCAGGGGTCGCTCGGCGTCCGCCGTGGCGATCCCGTCGCCATCCTCTCGCAGAACGCGCTCGAGATCCCGGTCCTCGTCCTTGCGCTGCTCCGCCTCGGCGCGCCGATCGTGCCACTCAACCCCGCCGCGCCGCCGGAGGACTGGGCGTACATCCTCCGTCACTGCGGCGCGCGCGGGCTGGTGGCCTCCAGCGATCTCGTCGCCGCGGGCGAGGCTGCGCACGACGGGCTCGCCTTCGCCGTGTCCCTCGACGACCTGTGGAACTCCGCTGAACCTCCGACGGCTGCAGGCGCCGTTCCGGATGCGTCGTCGAGCCTCCAGGACGAGCTCGCCATCGTCCTCTACACGTCGGGCACCACCGGCAACCCCAAGGGCGTCGGCCTGAGCCACGGCAACATCCTCGCGAACGCGTGGTCGATGGCGCAGAACTTCCGCCTCGACAGGACCACGCAGTTTGCGGTGCTGCCGCTCTATCATGCACACGCCTTCGGCTTCGGCCTGATGACCAGCCTGCTCACCGGCGGGCACCTGGTCTTCACCGACCGGCTCGATCCCTTCGCCTGGATGGACGTCATCCGCCGCGAATCGGTCGAGGTGACCAGCGTCGTCCCCACCCTCCTGGCCACGCTCCTCCAGGTCAAGGTCCACCACGACAAGGTGCCCACCCTGCGCTGCGTGATGGTCTCGTCGGCGCCGCTGGAGCCGTCGCTCGCCTGGGCCTTCGAGGAGCAGGCGGGCATCCCCCTGGTCCACGGCTGGGGCCTCTCGGAGTACACCAACTTCGCCTGTTGCCTGCCGCCGGACGACGCGCCGGCGCACCACCGGCACATGCTCTTCGGGCGCGAGATCCCCTCCATCGGGCCGGCGCTGGCCCCGACCGAGGTCACCGTCCGCGGCGGCGACGGCAACGAGGTCGGTGAGGGCGCCCTGGGCGAGCTGTGGGTGCGCGGCCCCAGCCGGATGCGCGGCTACTTCAAGGACGAGGAGGCCACCCGCAGCGCCCTCCACGAGGACTGGCTGCGCACCGGGGACGAGGGTTTCTTCGCCCTGGAGGGCGGGCGTCCGGTGTTCTTCGTCACCGGGCGTATCAAGGAGATCATCTGCCGCGGCGCCGAGAAGTACAGCCCGCTCGCCATCGAGCGCAAGCTCACCGCCGCCGTGCCCGAGATCGGCGGCAAGCTGGTGGTGGTCGGGTTCCCGCACCGCGTCCACGGCGAGGAGATCGGCGCCTACCTGGAGACCGCCGAGCTGTCGGCGGAGCTCCACGATCGCCTCAAGCAGGGCATCGAGGGGATGCCCGCGGATCTCCGGCCCAAGGTGGTGCTGCACGGCGCGGCGGCCGTGCCGCGGACGCACACGGGCAAGGTCCAGCGCCGCAAGCTGGTGGGGCTGTTCGAGCGGTACGACGAGTGCCGCGGAGCCCTGCAGCTCAAGCCGTCGCGGTTCCCGGACGCGCCGGACGCCGCAGTGCCGGTGGTGCCGGCCGCAGGTCCGGTGGGGGCGCCGGAGCGGCCTTCTTGAGCTTCATCCCCCGGCTTTGATGGCCTGACTGTCGACGTCGAGCACCATCCGGTAGCGCGCCTCGTTGCGCCGCACCCGCTCGATGGCCGTGTTCACCTCCGCCAGCGGCATGCGCTCGACGACGGGCGCGATGCGGTGGCGCGCGGAGAAGCGCAGCATCTCGGCGATGGTGGCGCGATCGCCGATCTCGCTCGCGGAGATCGTCTTCTGCCCCTGAAAGAGCGCGGCGGCATGGATCGCCATCACGCCCGGCGGCGAGCCCACCAGGCAGAGCGTGCCGTTCGGGCGCAGCGTCTTGATCAGGGTGATCCAGTCGAGTCGCGCGTGCACCGTGGAGAGCAGGAGGTGAAAGCGCCCGGCCTGCTTGTGGAGCTCCCGCGCGTCCCGCGAGGAGACGAAGTGGTGGGCGCCCATCGCCAGCGCCTCGTCCCGCTTGCTCTCGGAGGAGGAGAGCGCCGTGATCTCCGCGCCGAAGGCCCGCAGCATCAGCAAGGCGATGTGCCCGAGGCCCCCGATGCCGATGACGCCGACCGAGGACGTCGCGTCGACGCCGTAGCGACGCAGCGGCGCATACACGGTGGCGCCGCCGCAGAGGAGCGGCGCGGCGACGGCGCTCTCGAGCTCGTCCGGGATGGCGAACGCGTAGCGCCCGTCGGTGCGGATCCGCGCGGCGAAGCCGCCGTGGTGCCCGACGCAGGTGGCGGTCTGGTGCGGGCAGAGGTTGTCCTGGCGATCGAGGCAGAGCTCACACGTCATGCACGCGCTGCGCTGCCAGCCCACGCCGACGCGCTGCCCGACCGCGAGGTGCCCCGCGGCGCTGCCCACCGCGGTGACGTGTCCGACGATCTCGTGGCCAGGGACGAACGGGTAGGTGCTGCTGTTCCAGCCGTTGTCGATGAGGTGCAGATCGCTGTGGCAGATGCCGCAGTGGGAGATGGCGATCTCGACCTCGAACGGGGCCAGCTCGCGCGGCTCCCAGGTGAACGGCGAGAGGGGGCCGCGCGCGACCGTCGCAGCCCATCCAGAGAACGTGGTCATGTCAGGTACCGCCGGGTGAGGTGCTCGGTGCAGAGGTCGGAGACGGTCTCCTGGGACCACAACGAGGTGAAGTTGTGGTCGGTACCCGGGATGTCCTCGCGACGAAAGCCGGGAAGGCCCTGGAGCGCGCGCATGGCGTCGCCCCACTGCGTGTCGACGTAGTCCACGCCCGGATCCTTCTCGCTGACCACCAGCAGAGTGTCGACGCCTCGCCCGACCATGCGGCGCAGGGACTCGGGGACGGGGGCCTCGACATCCGCCCCAGCTCGACTGGCGACGCCATCCGCCGCCGCGAGGACGCTGGCGAAGTTGCCAGTCTCCACCGCGGCGAGATCGTTCACGCAGAAGGTGCGAGGGTTGAGGATCAACGCGCCCACGACGCGAGGATCCCGCATGCCCATCTGGAACGCGAAGTCGCCCCCGGAGCAGAGCCCGGCCAGGATGAACCGCGACGCACTTCCCTCGGGACCGGCCCGCGCGGAGAGCCGGTCCATCGCCGCCGAGAGGTCTTCGTAGCCGTCGCGCGGATAGGTGACGTTCTCGACGCCGTCGTCCGCGGCAGGGGTGTCGCCGATGCCCGAGAGGTCGACGCGCAAGACCGGGAACCCGAGGCTCGCCCACCGCCGCGCCAGCGACACGTAGAAGCGGTGTGGCCCGATGCGATGGACCGTGCCGGCGCTCGTGAGGAGGATGGGGGGTAACTCCCGCGAGGTCCCCTCGTGAAGGATGCCGAAGAGACGGTGTCGGATCCCGAAGAAGATCGGTTCTTCCCGCGACGAAGCCCCTGGAGACGGTGGTGGGGGGGCCCGAGTCACCGGCTGCAAAGGGTGTGCGTCGGAGAGCCAGCCGAGGATGGCGTCGAGGGCGTCGTCCGGGAGCCGTGACTTGTGGGGGACCTCGAGGAGGAACTGCCGACTCCCGGCGAGGACGCGGCGCTCGACGGCGACCCCGAGCGCGCCGAGCTTGTCGACGATTTCCTGCTCGGCGGGCGCGCCGCTGCCATCGCCGACGATCAGCGCTCGCGACGCGGGCGGGCGCTCCAGCGAGGCGACGTCGAGGGTCCTCAGCGAAGCGATGGTCGCGTGGGTAAGGAGGAAGCCGAACGCTTCTTCACCGTCCGCGCGGGCCTTCGGGCCGCCGGAGAAGCTCTGCCGCTCGAGCATCCTGTGCATCTTGTAGAGGCGGGTCGACTCGGCGTGGTAGGCGGCGCCGCGGGCGTAGGGCCCCCAGAGCACCAGGCTCTCCACGCCCTCGGCCTCGGCGAGCATGGCCAGGGTGCCTCCAAGGCGCAGCCCCACCACGGCGATCGTCTCCTCACCGCTGCGGGCGCGCAGCTCGGTCACCGCGAGGCGCACATCCTCGAGCCACGTCGAGACGCGATCGGGCTGGCGCTCGTCCCCCGGCGAGTCACCCGTGCCATGAAAGTCGAAGCGGAGCACCGCGAAGCCAGACGCCGCCAGCCGCGCCGCGAGGTGGCGCAACGGCCGGTGAGCGCGGACTGCATCGTCCCCCGTGGGGTTGCAGAGCAGGACGGCGCAGGGCCGGCGTTGGCCGCCGGGTTGCGGTGCGTCGTACCAGCCGAAGAGGGAGCGCGGCCCGAAGCGAAAGGGAGCGCTCAGGCGGGGGGCTGGCGGCTCCGCCCCCGCCGCGAGAGCCCTGGACGGGGCGCCTGACCCGACCACGCTACTCGGCGAGGACGCCGCGCGGGCGGACGGGCATGTCGAGCTTCTTGATGGTGAGGCGGAACTCGTCCGCGGCGGGCGCCGCGTCGCTGACCTGCTGGGTCGAGGCGTCGGGCTCGGTGCTGTTGCTCTTCTCGTCCACGCTGGCGTCGTGCTGCTCGTTCATGTCGATCTCCTCGGTTTGATGGGGTGAAGGCGGTCAGAGGGTCAGCGCCGGGATTTCAGGGGTATCCCCCGATGCGGACAGCGTCCCCGCCGATCCGGCGATGTCGTGCGCGATGCGAACCATGTCGCCCACGGTCGTGAGGCTGCTGAAGTCGATCTCGATGCTGGTCACGTCCACGCCCAGCTCGTCGCCGAGCGCGAGGGTGACGGTGACGAGCGAGAGCGACTCGACGGCCAGATCCTTGCGGATCGAGAGCCCGAGCGGCAACGGGCGCTGCGCCGGCACGTTCTGCGCGTGCTCGAGCAACAGCCGGGTGACTCGCTCCGCCATGGTCTCGGCCATCGTGGGTCCTCGCAGGAGGCTGCCGCCGGGCCGCGTCTAGCCTGGGGCAACCACGCGCCATGGTCATCGCGGAACGCCCTCGTGTCAAGGCGCCCCCACCCCCCGCGGAGGGGCATTTCAGGCGCAGCCTGGTGCGCGACGAGGCGCTCAGCTCAGGTCGACACCCACGTAGAGGAAGGCGCCGTCGCGGCGCACGCGGAGGAGCGCGCTCGAGGGGCGAGGCGCCAGGAAGAGGCGGCGTGCGGCGTCCGCGGCGGAGCGCACCGGGGTGCGGTCGACCTCGACGACCACGTCGCCCCGACGCAGACCGTCGGCCACGGTGCTGGCAGGATCGAGCGACTCGACGCGGGCTCCGCCGCCTTCCGCGTCCACCAGGAGCAGCCCGGCGCTCTTCGAAGGCGGCGCCGCAGCGGGGGCCGGGCGCGTCTCCGCGTCACCGTCGTGGTTGGGGAGGCGGTCGAGGAGGACGGACAGGGTCCGCGAGCCGCCGCCGCGGCGAACGGTGAAGCGCACCACCTCGCCGGGCTTGCGCCGCCACAGATCGCTGGAGAGGTCCGCCGCGCGCTGGACGACGCGCCCTTCGATCGCGGTGATCAGATCCCCCGGGCGCATGCCGGCGCGGAACGCGGGCCCCCCCGCGTCGATCTCGCTGACGATGGCCCCCAGCGGGCCGGGCAGGCGGAGCGCCCGCGCCAGGGAAGCGTCGACGCTCTGGAACACCAGCCCGGCCCGCCCGCGCGCGACGCGCCCGGTCGCTTCCAGCTCGCGCAGGACCAGGCGCACGTCGTCGATCGGCACCGCGAAGCTGATGCCCTGGCCGTGCTCGAGGACCGCATTGTTGACGCCGATGACTCGCCCGCCGGCGTCGAGCAGCGGCCCGCCGCTGTCGCCGGGGTTCACCGCGGCGTCGGTCTGGAGGAGGTCCCCGGTCGGGCCGTCGTCGATGGTGCGCGCTGCGGCGCTGAGGATGCCCGTCGTGACGCTCGGGCCGAGGCCGAAGGGATTGCCGATGGCGATCACCGGATCGCCCACCCGCACCTGGGCGCTCGACCCCAGCGAGGCGATGGGCAGGCCCTGCGCGCCCCGGAGCCGGATGAGCGCCACGTCGAGCGGAGCGTCGCGCGCCACGACGACGCCGGCGAAGACTCGCCCGTCGTCCAGCTCGACGCGCACGTCGTCCGCGCCCTCGATGACGTGGCGACAGGTGAGCACCAGCCCGTCGGGCGCGATGAGGAACCCGGACCCCAGCGAGTGCTCCCGCGCCGGCCCGCGCTCCCAGAGCGCCCGGGTCCCCGCCGCGGCGCGCCCGGCGATCACGCTGACCACGCTGGTGCGCACGCGGGCCACGACGCCGGACACCTCCGCGACCCCCGCGGGCACCGCCGCTCGCGCCGGGACGGGTGGTGCTGGCGCCGGGGCGAAGGCGACCGCGATGGGCGCGCGCACCGCAGGGTCGGCCTGCCCGTGGCAGCCACCGCAGCACAGCGCGAGCGTCAGGAGCGGTGAGGCGAGGGTCCGACAGGGGCTCACGCAGATCACGTGAAGCCCGAACGTTCTCTCGCCAAGCGGGGGCCGCCCGCCGCGGGTCGGGCGCGCCCGCAGGGTTTCAGCGTGGCTCGACGCGGAGGACCTTGACCCGCACCTGGACGTGACGACCGCTGGCCTGGGTGAAGCTGGACGTGCCGCGCGCCGTGTCGACCGCGTCCTGGTCGTCCGTCCCGTTGGCAGCGGCCTCCCGGACGGAGGCGTGGAGCTCGAGGATCACGGTGGTATCTCTGGCCGTGAAGGTGCTGGCCTGGATCAGCACGATGGTGCGCGAGACCAGGCTCACCAGCGCCCGGGGCGGCGCCGCGCCACGCGGCCTGGCGACGGTGATGTGTCCAATACCGTCGATGTGGACCTCGACCTCGAGCTTGCCCGCGTCGCCGAGCGGGACCGCACCCCAGGCCGGATCGCTGTCGGAGGCCGGGGCGATGGCCCGCGTGAAGGCGTGGCCGAAATCGCGCACGGACCCGGGCCCCTCGGGGCCCCAGGGGCCGCCGGCCCCCCCGCCCCCGGCCGGCACCGCCGAGGTGGAAGAGGCGCCCTCTCCCGCCGCACCGTCGGGGCGAGGGCGGCGCTTCGGACGAGGGGAGGCCGCCGGCGGAGCGGGGCGAGGAGCAGGCGCCTTCGAGGGAAGCGCCGCTTCCGCCGACGGCGAGGTGGGAAGGATCGGATCGGCCGGGGCCGGCGGAAGGGGGGCCGGGACGGCCGGGGCGACGGGGACGACAGGGTCGACGGCCACGTCGTAAACGGCGCCCGTCTGCCCGGAAAAGGGGAGATCCGCGGTCGTGCCCGTCCAGCGGTCCTCGGCCGGGGCCAGGGCGGAGGGGGCCGCCGCGGCGGCGCGCAGGGCGAGCGGGCGGGCGACGCCGAAGATCGCCGCATGGACGGCGAAAGAGAGCACCAGGGCCTTTCGCATCGCGCTCTTCACGGATAGTACGCGCCTCATGTTCTGTTCTCCAGGATGCGTCGGACACCTCCCCGGCGGAAATGTTCCCGGAGGGGCCCGGTGAGGATCCTTTCGCTCTCCACCTCGACGCCTCGCGGCAGCGCCGCGCTCGTCCGCGACGGGGAAACCGTCGCCGCGGTCGCCTACGTCGACCTCCAGGGCCACGCCGAGCGGATCTTCCAGGCCATCGACGCCGTCCTGGAGCAGAGCGGCGTGGCGCGTGGCGCCCTCGAGGGCCTCGCCTGCGACGTCGGCCCGGGCTCCTTCACGGGGGTCCGCGTCGGCGTCGCTTCGTCCAAGGGCATCGCCCTCGGGCTGGGCCTGCCCCTCGCGGGCGTCGTCTCGCTGGCGGCGATGGCCGCGGCCGCGTTCGCCTCCGGCGAGGCTGGCCCGGGCGACGTGGTCGTCGCGGCCATCGACGCCAAGAAGAGCGAGATCTTCGCCGCCGCCTACGACGCCGCAGGCGTCACCCTGGCGGAGCCGTGCACGCGGCCGATCGGCGCCGAGGCCCTCGCGCTGCTCGCGCCGCCGCCGGGCGGGCGGATCGTGGTGGTCGGCGAGGTGACGGCGGACCTGGCGCTGCCCCCGGGAGCCCACCGGGCGCGGGGCGCGGCGCTCGATCTCCCGGACGCGGGCTGGATCGGCCGGCTCGCCGCAGCACAGCTCGGCTCCCGCGGCGAGGGTGACCGCGAGGTCGAGCCGCTCTACGTGCGCCCACCGGACATCACGCCCCCGCGCCGCGAGGTCGGTTACACTCCGCCGCGATGAACAGCACGCCCGACCCGACCGCCGACTCCCCCGGGCCCGAGTCCACCGCGGTGCGTTCCTTCCAGCAGGGCGAGGTGATCTTCCGTCAAGGCGAGCCCGGCGCAGAGGCGTACCTTCTCGACGAGGGCTCCGTCCGCCTCATCAAGAAGGTCCGCGGCGAGGGGCGCAGCCTGTCCGTCCTCAAGCCCGGCGATCTCTTCGGCGAGTCGGCCCTGGTCCCCGACACGCCCCGCTCCTCCACCGCCATCGCGCTCACCGCCGGCCTCGCGCGGGTGCTCGACCCGGGGAGCCTGCCGCGCCTCCTCGCCCGCGATCCGCCGGCCGCCGCCCGCGTGGTCGAGCAGCTCGTGCGCCGCCTGCAGGAGGCCGAGGACCAGATCGAGATCATGATGCTCAGCGACACCCAGTCCAAGGTGGTCGCCGCGCTGCTCAAGCTCGCCCAGAAGGCTCGCGCCGACGGCCCGGGGGCCTCGTTCGCGATGTCTCCGATGGAGCTCTCCACGCGCGTCGGCCTCGACGTGGACACCGTGAAGCGCACCGTGCAGCAGCTCCGCGAGGGGCAGTACCTGCGCGTCACCGAGGGGCGCCTCGAGGTGCCCGAGATCGAGGCGCTGCGCCGGCTCTACACGCTGCTCGGGGTCAAGGACGAGATCCGCGGCGAGAGCTGAGGCCGGAGTCGTCCCGGGTATCGGTCCAACCGATGCTATCGATATCCGTGGAGGGCCGCAAGGCGCTCGACGCCGAAGCCGCGCGCCGGGCGGGTTGCGGGTTGACGCTTCAGGACAAGTCGGTTACCCATCGGTGGCTCGCTCGGCTGCGCGCAAGGGTCGCCGCCGACGTTCAGAGACGTAAACGACCTACTGGACCCGGAGCGAATGACCGAAGGACGACAGCCTGCGAGAGACTTCGCGAAGCGGGGCATGCGATCCATCGCCGCCCTCCTTCCCGGGGTCTCGCAGCGCGCGCGTCGTTACGCCGGAGACGCCGGAGACGCCGGAGACGTCGGAGACGTCGGACACGACAGAGCGCGGGTCCCGGCTCTTGCTGCCGCGCTCGCGGTCGGAATGGGCGCGCTCCTCGGGTGCGAGCACGTCGCCACCCAGCAGGAGGAGGCCCGCTCCGTCGCCGAGCAGGACCTCGGCGCCGACGCCCGCCAGAACGGCCGGCTGCGGGAGGCGTTCTTTCACGTCCAGCGCGCCCTCAAGTTCAACCCCGACAACGCCGCCGCGGCCTACCTCGGCTCCGTCGTCCTGCTTCAGTTCTGCGCCCTCGACGAGCACTCCAGCGACTGCCGCTTCCACGAAGCGGAGGTCATGGCCCGCAAGGCCCTCGAGCTCGACCCCGAGCACCGCGACGCCCGCAACTCGCTCGGCGTCATCCTCGTCCACGAGCAGCGCTTCGACGAGGCCATCACCGTCCTCAAGCCCCTCACCGAGGACCTCGTCTACCGCAGCCCCGAGGCGGCGTGGGGCAACCTCGGGTGGGCCTACCTCGAACGGGGCAGCATGGGCGAGGCGATCGACGCCCTCAACCGCGCCGTCGCCGTGCAGCCGCTCTTCTGTGTCGGCCAGTATCGCCTCGGCCTCGCCTACGAGAAGAAGGGCGATCTGCCTCTCGCGCGGGAGGCCTTCACGAAGGCGGTAGACACCGACGTGCCACAGTGCAAAAGGCTGCAAGACGCTTACAGCGCCCGGGCGCGCGTGCTCGCACGCCAGGGGCTGAGGGACGAAGCGCGTGCCGACCTGGAGCGGTGCCGCGACATGGGCGTGCAGACCCTCGCGGGTCAGAAGTGCGCCTCCCAGTTACAGACGTATCAGTAACTTGGCGCGGCGCTGGTTGGCCCCGCGAGCCATGGTCGGCCAGGAGCCGAGCGTGCCTCACCAGACCAAAGGCGCCGCGCATCGGAAGGATGATCTGTCAATCAATCTGTCGTCAGGCTGCCGCCGGCCCAGAGCCGACGGCGACCAGGGTGGCTCGCCGGGATGAATAGGTAGGAGGAAATGGACTCGATCGGCCGCTATCTGAGGCGCACCCGCGAGGCGAGGGCGATGAGCGTGGAGGAGATCTCCCGCGCGACCCGCATCCCTGTCGGGTCGATCGACAAGATCGAGGCCGATCATTTCGATGATCTGCCAGGCGAGGTCTTTGTCCGCGGCTTCCTCAAGGCGTACGCCCGCGCGGTCTCGCTCTCCGTGGACGAGGTCCTCGCCCGGTACACCGCGAGCCGCCGCGTCGCCTGGGTGACCCCGATGCCCATCTCGGCCCCGGCGCTGTACTCGCGCGGGTCGACAGGCAAGCGCTTCGGCGTCGCCATTGCGTTCGTGGTCCTGCTCATCCTCTTCACGCTGGCGCTGAGCATCGTCCTCCGCCCCCGCGGCCACGACATGCCGCCCGAGCTCTCGCGCGTCGTTCCCGCCGGAGCCGCCGGAGCCGCCGAACCGTCCCAACGCGCTGTCGTCGCCATCGTGTCCGGCTCCCCCGAGCGTCCTGCTTCCTGGCTCCATCAAGTAGACGCCTAGCTCGACCGCGACGGCTCAGTCCGTCTCGATGGGGGCTCGGCCCCCAAACCCCGGCATCTCGATGGGGGCTCCGCCCCCAAACCCCGGCATCTCGATGGGGGCTCCGCCCCGGCATCTCGATGGG
>Ga0302279_10004933_pt1 | contig 15254 bp, 11 predicted proteins | sample III_Bog_N3_3_FD_194541 | JGI IMG/M metagenome (GOLD analysis project Ga0302279, IMG submission 194541) | Peat permafrost microbial communities from Stordalen Mire near Abisko, Sweden - III_Bog_N3_3 | ecosystem: Environmental > Terrestrial > Soil > Wetlands > Peat | place: Sweden: Abisko...
TGCCGTTTGCGGAAGCGGGAGCGGCGCGCGGGCGCGACCGGTGAACGCAGCGCGTCGCGTAGCGTCGCGAGGTTTCCGAACGGGAAGACGCGATCGAGGGTCGCCGCCACGACGTGGGCGTCCTCGCGCCGCACGGACCAGAGGCCGATTGCCTTTGCGAAGTCGCTCGAAAGAACGTCGAGTCCCGGCGAATACGGCGTGAGCGCCGGAAGGACGACGAGCGCTTCACTCGCGACGAACGCGGGGACGCTCGCACCGCCGCCCATATGCAGGCTCGGATGGACGTGGCCGATGATGGCCGGACGCCCGAGCGCCGCAGGCCCGTCGCCGTGCACGAGGAGCCAGCCGTCCCGTTCGCAGGCATCGACGGTTTCACCGAGCACCGCAAACGCCCGCGAGCGGCCTTCGTGATTCCCCGCAACGAGCGTGACTTCGGCGGCGTCGCGCAGAAGCGCGAGACCGTCACGCACCGTGCGCATCGCACCCTCGCTCATCTGCGAGCCGTGCACGATGTCGCCTAAGAACACGATCTCGCGCGCGCGGACGTTGCGCGCCACGATGCCGAGTGTCGCGACGATCTCCGCCGTACTCCACAGCGGCAACGCACCCCCGACGACGTCTTCGTACGCGAGGTGCGCGTCGGCCGCGATCAGCGTGCGCGATTCCGCCAACCACGCGAGCCCGGGCGCGAGCGCCTCGACGCCCCGCGCGAGTTCGAACGACGCGCATGGTTCCGCAGGCGGTCTCACCCGCCGAAACATGCGCGCGGCACATGCGAATACCTGCGCATGGGGTGCCGCGCACTAGCGTACGCGCGCCCGGCGCGGCGTTCGTCGTGCAACGATCTTCGACGCGCGGTCGACGCTTTGTTCCTGTTCCACCGGGAGGCCGGTGAAGAGCGGGCCGGCTGCCGCGAGCGGAAGAGGCGTCGCAGGTGCCGAGGGCGGCTTTTCACCGAGAACCTCCAGCACGCGTTCGTGCAGCGCTTCGACCATGCTCGTGCGGTCGTCGATCACGACCGAGTCGCCGAAGCTCGAGGTCACGATGCCGAACGTGAACGGCGAGGCGGCCGGCGGATGCAGCGTGCGCGGTTCGGCGCGCAGCCCCGCGAGGTAGGCTTTCGCGCCGGGCGCATCGAGCAGATCGTGCGTCACCACGCGAATCGTTTCGCGCAGCAGCGGAAACGACGGATCCGCTTCGAAGAGGCGCTCGAAGATTTTCTCGCTGTTCCACTGCAGACCGCTGCGGCGCAGCGAGCGGCCACCAGCGCGGCGCAGCACGAGCAGCCCCGTGTTCGCCACGTAACGGAAGTGCCGGCGCAAGAGATGCGATCCACGCAAGCCTTCGAGCAGGTCGCGGTCGACGTCGCGCGCGTGCAAGAGGGCGGCCCACGCGGCGTCGGGCAGCGTCTTGCCGAGCGGCATCGTCACGAGGAAGCCGTTGTCGTCGGTCGTGATCTGCGTGTTCGCGCGAATCTCGCGAAAGAGCCGTGCCGCCACGATGCGCGCGAGGGCTTCGTTGACGCGCCGCCCCGCGCACGTGTGAAAGACGGCCGTCTGGCGCCGGTCCATGCGGTAGATCTCGACGAGCGCTTCGCCCGGCGCGGGGACCGCGGAGATCGCGGCCTGCTGCGCGATGTAGCGCACCGCGTGCGCGGCCTCCGCGCCTTCGAGACCGTAGCGGTCCGCGAGCCACGCGTGCGCTTCGCGCGCCCCGCCGCGCACGAGCCGCTCCGCGATGCCGGAACGCACGAGCGCGATCTCGCCGGCGAGCACGTACGGCACGCCCTTGATATGCGAACTCCAGGTCGGCACGTTCGGACGGCCGGCGAAGGGCTCGACCGTCACGACCGACGCGCGGACGCCCGTCACGCGGAACGTCCGACCGGAAAGTAACATCACGTCGCCCTCGCGCAGTCCGGCGACGAAGCTCTCTTCGAGTTTTCCGATTGCGGCGCCGCCGCGCACGCCGACCAACACCTGCGTTTCGTCGGGAATCGTGCCGACGTTTTCGAAGAACGCCGCGCAGACGTCGCGTCCGAGACCGTAGATCGCCACGGCATCCGCGCCGAGCCGCCGCACGTGTGCTTCGTCCGGACCCACGCCGCCGCCCGAAAGATACTCCACGACCCGGCGCAGGTCGGCTTCGGCGAGATCGCGGTACGGCTCGGCGCGCCGCGCGCGGGCGAGCGCGTCCGCGAGCGTCACGCGTTTATCGTAGCAGACGCTCATCACGAGCCACTGCCCGAGCACGTCGAGTGGGGCGTCCGGTATCGCGAGTTCCTCGATGCGGCCGTCGAGAATGCAGCGTTTGGTCGCGGCCGCTTCGATCACGTCGTCGCGATCCTGCGCGACCACGACGCCATCCGCCACGGCGCCCGGCCGGTGCCCCGCGCGACCGACGCGTTGCAGGGTCGGCGTCATCCCGCGCGCGCCGCCGACGATGCAGACGCGATCCACGTAGCCGATGTCGACGCCGAGCTCCAAGCTCGAACTGCAGACGACCGTGTGCAGCAAACCCGCCCGTAACTGCGCTTCCGTGCGGTGCCGCGTGCTGCGTTCGAGGGCGCTGTGATGGATGCCGATGCGCTCGTCCGTGCGCGGTCGCGGAACGGCGTCGGGCGCGAGCACCGCGGTCGCGTCGGTCCGCGCGATCGACGCCATCTCGTGCGCCATTCGCTCGGCCTGGCTGCGTACGTTCGTGAACACCAGTTGCGTGCGCACGTCGCGTCCCAATTCCACACAGCGTTCCGCCACGGTGGCGAGCGGCGCCATCGCGCCCGAAAACGGCGCGCTGATCTCGAGCCGGATCGCGCGCAGGCCGCGCTTGTCGACGACCGCGCAGTCGCGCTCCGCGCCCGCGAGGAAACGCGCCACACGATCGAGCGGCGCGACCGTGGCCGAAAGGCCGACGCGCACGAGCGGCCGGCTCACGAGATCTTCGAGCGACTCGAGGCAGAGCGCGAGGTACGAGCCGCGCTTGTTGCCGGCGAGGGCGTGCACCTCGTCGACGATCACGGTCTCGACGGACCGCAGATGCTTGCGGTACGACTCCATCGCGAGCATGAGCGCGAGCGATTCGGGCGTCGTCATCAGCACGTGGGGCGGGCGCGACATCATCAGTCGGCGCTCTTCCACCGGCGTGTCGCTCGTGCGGACGCCGGTGCGCACGAACGTCTCGCGGATCCGGCCGCGCCGCAGTTCCGCGCGCTGCGTGTTGGGGCGCTCGAGCAGCCCCATCTCGCGCAGCGGGCGGCGCACGTTGTGCTCCACGTCGTACCCGAGCGCGCGCAGCGGCGAGATGTAGAGCGCGTAGGGGCGCGGGAAGAGGTCGTCGGCGTCGCGGAGGTCGGCGAGCCGGCTCATCACCGGAAGGAAGGCCGCGAGCGTCTTGCCGGTGCCCGTGGGCGAACAGATCAGATGGCTGCGCCGCTCCACGCCGAGCGGCAGCGCGTCCTGCTGCGGCGGCGTGGGCGTCACGAGCGCCTTCGCGCACCAGGCGGCGACGGTCGGATGGAGGAGGGCGAACGGGTCGGGCACTCCGGGCCGTTCGCCGTTCGACCCGGACAAGACTCGCGGAGCGGGAGTGCAGCGGCGGCCTACCAAAGGTACCTCGCGTGTCTGCCGTACTCGCCGAAATGCTTCGTAAGAGCACGTCGATCTATAACGAGCGCTGGGTCGAGCAAACAAAGTCCGAATACAAGACGACCCCGCGTCCGGAAACCGTCGCCCAACACCATATGTATTGGGATGCGATCGTGCGCGCCGTCGAGTCGTCCGATTTCGACGAGGTGATGGGATTCGCGCGCGACGCCGGCCGCTTCCAGGCGGGCCTCGGCCTCGATCTGAGCGACGCGATCGGCCGCACGATGGAAGCCACGAACATGATCGAGATGGCGCTCCTCGAGGCCAACGACGGTTCGATTCCCGGGATGGAGATCATCAACGAAGTCGCGGAGCTGCGTTCGATGATCGCGATGGCGGTCGCCGAGGGTTACAAGCGGCACCAGGACGAGAAGCGGACGGACGCCGCCGCAGCCGCCGACGCGCTCTCGAAGGAGCAGTTGCGCGCGATCATGCTGCGCAAGGCGGGAAAGTTCGCCGTTTCGGAGTTACCGATCGGCGGCGAGATCGCTCCGCTCTACGAAGGCGGGATGAAATTCCACTTCGTCGACTACGGCAAACTGCGGCTCTACAATCTGCTTCCGAACGGCCGCTGCATCACGATCTCGATCCTCGGCCCGGGCGACGTGTTCTTACAGTGGCGCGCGGAATCGGGCAGCCTCTCGTGTTTGTGCGCGGAGGCGATGCAGCCGTCGCGCGTCATCTCCGCGAGCGAAGCCGACATGACGGAGATCGTCGGCGCGCAACCCGCGGCCGCGATCGACGTGATCGCGAGCTTCGCGCGCCGCCTGACCGAATCGCAAGTCTTGATCGAAGACCTGCTCAACAACAGCGTCAACCTGCGGCTCTACCGCACGCTCCTCGAACTCTCGAAGCAGTTCGGCAAACCCGACGGCGACCTGATGGTCATCGACTTCCCGCTCACGCATCAGCGGCTCGCCGACATGATCGGCTCGAACCGCGTGACCGTCACCCGCAAACTGCACGACCTGCAAGAACGCAACATCATCGAAACCCGCAAGAACGCGACGATCGCGCTCCGCGACTCGAACGCACTCGCCAAGCTCGCGGAGAGCGGCGCGGACCAATAGCCGCTCCGGGCGAAACACCGGCCTCCGCTCCGGGGTAGATGGGCGCGGAGGAACGTCCATGGCAATAATCGTCCGGCTGGTCCTGGGAATCGCGCTCGCCGTCGCGGCAGTCATCCTGGCGGTCGCAGTGCTCAAACTGGTCGTCGTGCTGGCGCTGCTCGGGGCGGTCGGCTTCGGCGCCCTCTACGCCTACCATTTCGTCCGCGCGTTCGCCCGCCGGCTCGCCGCCAGGCGGGCCGCCGCACCCCCGGCGATGCTCGTCCGCTGAGCGTCGCCGGCCGGGTGATGGTCGTCACGGAGCGCCGCCCGGCCGTCATATAGAGTGAAGGCGTCACGAGAGAGGACGCCGATGCTCGAAGTTTCCACCCGGACCCCGCGCGTAGCCTCACCGGCGCCGCCGTCGTTATTTACCGACAGCGGCCAGTCGGAGACCGGACAGCGCGTCCGCAAGTACTTCGAAACGTCGGGGTTTTCGCGCTGGACCGCAATTTACGGAACCGGCGACATTCCGCCGATCTGGAAAGTGATCCGCGACGGCCACGACATCGCGATGCAAACCGTCGTCGACTGGGTCAGCGCCGCGAAGGGCCACACGGTGCTCGACGCCGGCTGCGGTACCGGAAACCTCTCGGTCGCGCTTGCGAACCACGGCTTCGAAGTCGAAGCGTTCGACGTGTCGGCGCCCATGGTGCACTTCGCACGGTACATCAACAACGGGCGCACCAAGGGCATCCCGCCGCGCTTCTTCGTAGGCGACATCGGGTCGCTTGCGGACGCCGAAGAGCGTTTCGACGTGGTGTGCTGCCTCGACGTGCTGTTCCACTACCCCTACGAAGAAGTCCAGCAGATGCTCAAGCGGCTCGCGTCGCTCGCTTCCTATAAAATCGTCGGATCGTTCGCCCTGCGCTCGCCGATGAACGACCTCTGGATGAAGATCGGCCAGCGGTTCCATGCGAAAAACCGCATGACGAAACTGCACCTCTTCAGCTACGACGAGGTCGAGCGGATCCTCTACCGGGCCGGATTCAAGATGACGAAAAAGCGGCGCATCAAGTTCTTCTTCTACGATTCGTTCGTCTTCGAAGCGGTGCGGTTCGGGGTATGAGCCCCGCGGCGGCACCGGCCGCTCCCCCGAAGCAGCAGCTCCTCGCGCCCCGCCTCTACCGGACCGACATCGACATCCTCAATTCGCTCTCGATCGATTGGTGCCGCGACGAGTTCGAAGAGTTACGGCGCGATTTCGAGGCCGACTATAACCGCGCCCACTTCAAGTGGGGGACCGAGGTCAACTCGGTCGACTACGCGGCGCTTTGGGACGATTTCTACGAGTTCCTCAACCGTAGTTCGATCGGCGAGTTCTCGGGTTGCCTGCTCTACAGCGACGTCCAGAAGCGTCTGAAGGATCCCACCCTGCAGTCGATTTACCGCTGCATGGGGCGCGACGAGGGTCGCCACTCGTCGTTTCTCAACTGGGTGATGCGCCACATGGGGCGGCCGTTCGATCTCGCGAACCTGCCCAAACTCAAGGGCATGTCGTACATGCACCCCAAGTGGATCTTCGTGACGACGTACCTCTCGGAGATCGTCGGCTTCTATCGCTATCAGAACATCAGCGATCATCTCAAGCTGCATCCCGAGTTCAACTTCCATCCGATCTTCGACTACTTCGACAACTGGTGCAAGGACGAGCGCCGGCACAGCCGCTTCTTCGCGCTCATGATGCGCTCGCAGCCGCACTATTACTCGGGCCCGCTCTCGAAGCTCGGCGTCAAGTTCTTCACGCTCGCCGTGTACATCACGATGTACCTGCGCGACGCCCAATCGGCGATCTACGCGAAGATGGGCATCGACTGGGAGAAGTACGATTTCAAGGTGATCGACGAGACCGAAGAGGCCGCACACGGCGTCTGGGGCCTCGCGATCCGCACGAAATCCGACTACTTCCGCTCGTGTCTACGCAAGATGGCCGAGAACAACCGGCGCAACAAACGCGGACGCTCGGCAAAAGGTATCTTCAAACCGTTCGCCGTGGTCGCTCGTTACCTGCGCTTCGGAAGCAACATCCTCCAGTACGCAAAGTTGATGGCGCAACCGCACGACTGGGTCGAGCCGCTACCCCGCAGCGAGTGGACGAAGACCTGCTGCGACCCGGGCGACGCGAGCATCCTCGAACTCCAGGGCGCGGTCCCAGTCACACTCCGTCGCCCGGCGCAACCGGAGTCGGTTCCGGCCTAAGCCCTTTCGACGGGCGGCGCAACGCGTGATAGAGTTGCGTGGAGTGGACGACGTGCGAATCGACGAGCCGACCCCGTATCTTATCGAGGCCAAGCCGGCGATGGAGTGGCTGCTTGGCCGGCCCGTGCAGAAGGTGAGTCCGCGCTACGCGCACGCGCTCTTTCAGCGCATCTTCGCCGCGCGCTTGGCCGACTGGGCCGAGGGACGGGGGCGGGTCGGAACCGAGTGGCGATTTTGGCTCGCGCCGCCCGGGGAAATCGAGCGTTACCTCGTTCCCGATGTCGCGTATCTGTCGTACGATCGGATCGGTCCGACGGAGCGCGACGCGGCGGAGGAGCCCCACGTCGCACCCGACGTAGCCGTCGAGATCCGATCGCCGGACGATCGCAACGTGCACGTGCTCCACAAAGTGGACGTCTATCTCCGGGCGGGAACGCTCCTCGTCGTCCTCATCGATCCGATCGAACGGACGTGCGTCCTTCACGACGTCGAGCGACAAACGGTTTTCGGGGACCGCGGCAGGCTCGAACATCCGGCCTTACCCGGGTTCTCTTTGGAACTCGGTGACCCGTTCGGCGCGCTCGACGCCTGAGAGCATGCCCAAGCCGAACGGTTTAGCGGCGTGCCGTGCTCGCCGCGAGGAGGCGTTCGAGCGAGGCCGTGACGGAGTCGGGGGCTTCGTATAAAGGAACGTGGCCGCAGCCGAGGACGTCGAGTTCCGCGCCCGGGATGCCGCGGGTCATCTCTTCGGCGCATGCAAACGGAATGAGCGCGTCCTGCGTGCCCGCGACGATCCGAACGGGGACGTCGATCTCTGCGAACAGGTCGTCGGACGGAACGCGGATCGCGATGCCGCGCAGCATCGCCGCGGCACCGCGCGGGTCGGTGCGCTCGATGACCGCTCGCAGCCGCTCCGCGAGGTCGGGCCGCTCGCGATAGACCTCCGGAGCGAACGAGCGGTTCACGAAATCCGCGACCGATGGGGCGGTCCCATCCGCTTCGATGCGCGCCGCGAGTTCGTACCGCATGGCCGCGGCCGCCGCGTCGTCCGCGGCGGCCCGCGTCGATACGAAACCGAGCGCGGCGCAGCGTTCGGCGAACATGCGATAGAACGCGAAGGTCACGTAGCCGCCGAGCGAATGGCCGACGATCGTCGCGCGCTCGATGCCGAGCGCGTCGAGCACGTCCAGCACGTCGCCGGCGAGCGTCTCCATCAAGTACGGTCCCGGCGGCACGCCGGAGGCGCCGTGCCCGCGCAAGTCGATGCGAACGACACGCGCGTGCCGCGCGAGAGCTGCGGCCTGCGCGTCCCACGTCTCCTTTGCGAGCAGCACGCCGTGGATCAGCACGATCGCGGGGCCGGCGCCCTCATCGAGCACGGCGAGGCGCGTGCCGTCGAAGGTTGACTGCGTGACGAACTGCATGGTCGCTCTTTCGTCGCCGCGAAGACGCGACCATGGCATCACTCGCACGTGCAACGTACACGCCGTTTCCGTTCGCCGCGATCGTCGGCCAAGACGAAGCGAAGCTCGCGCTGATCCTCGCGGCGGTCAATCCGCGGGTCGGCGGCGTGCTGCTCTCCGGGCCGAAGGGCACCGGGAAGACGACGCTCGTGCGCGCCGCGGGCGAGCTCCTGCCGCCGCTCGAACGCGCGACGTGTCCCTACGGCTGCGACCCGAACGGCGCGAACCTCTGCGCCGCATGCGCCGCGACGCTCGAACGCGGCAAGCCGCTCGCAACGAAGAAGTCGCGCGGCGAGATCGTGGAGCTGCCGGTGAACGCGCAACTCGACGATGTCGTGGGCGCGATCGATCTCAAAGCGGCCCTCGAGCGGGCGACGATCGATTTCCGCCCGGGATTGCTCGCACGCGCGAACCGCAACGTGCTCTACGTCGACGAAGTCAACTTGCTCTCCGATCTGGTCGTCGATGCGCTCCTCGACGCCGCCGCGCAAGGCGTGGTGCACGTCAAACGCGGACAGCACGCGATCGACTACCCGTCGCGTTTCACGCTGATCGGCACGATGAATCCCGAAGAAGGTGAGTTGCGGCCGCAGATCACCGACCGCATCGGGCTGCGCGTGTTCGTGCGCTCCGCGCCCGCATACGAGGAGCGTTTGGAGATCTACCGCCGCAACGCGGCCTTCGCGCGCGATCCGCGCGGCTTCGCCGCGTCGTTCGAAGGCGCGACCAAGAAGCTGCGTGCGAAGCTCGCGGCGGCGTTACGTCGCGTCGATTCGGTACGTGTCGAACCCGCCGCGGAAGCGGCCGCCATCGAAGCGGTCGCGCGGCTCGGCATCGATAGCCACCGTACCGAATTCGTCGCGCTCGAAGCGGCCACGGCGCTCGCCGCGTGGGAAGGCCGCGACGCGACGACTGCCGCCGACGTCGCGCGCGTCTTCCCGCTCGCCGCACGGCTGCGGCGCAGTCGCTTGCGCGTGGAAGCGCAATCCGAACATCTCGCCGAGGACGCGGCGATCGCGGCGGCGCTCGAAGCCACGCTCGGCGAGGGCGCGAGCGACGTCCCCGAAGAACCCGCGGAACCCGCGCCGCGCATCGTGGTCGCGCCGGAGCTCACCCAGAAGACGCCGCTCTCCGAGCGACCGCAACGCGAACGCGAAGGTCAACCCGTCGGTTCGCAACCGCTCGGAGCGAACGGCCGGCTCGACATCGGCGCGACGTTGCTCGATCGCGCCGCGTCGTCGCGTTCGGGCATCGCGCCCGAACCGAAGGAACCCGTCGAGGCGGCCACGCCGCCGCGCCACTCGATCCGCGGCGTCGATGCGTCGCTCTCGACGCAGAAGACCTCCGAGCTCGTCCGGGCCGCGACGCGCGAACTGTTGCGGCCCGTCTACACGGAACGCGAGCGCGCCGCGCTCATCTCGTGTTGGGGCCCGCATGCGACGATCGCGGTCGACGAAAACACGGGGAGAAACGTCGATCTCGTCGCCGCGCGTCTCGACGAACTCGAGCCCGGAGCCGTGCGCGCGCTCACACCGTTGCCGGAAGCGCTCGAGCTCGCGCGCACGATTGCCGAGCGATTCCGGCGGGCGCACGCGGGCGCGGAAGTCGACATCGCGGTGTTCAGCGACGGCCGCGCCAACGTTCCGATCGGCGGCGAAACGATGCTCGCGGCCGCGCTCGCGGGCGACGGAGCGCGCGAACTCGCGGAGCTCGCATCGGAACAATGTCGCCAGATCGCCGCTCAGTTCGCGGGCCGCGCGAACCTGACGTGCGTCAATCTCGACGAGTACGAGGCGCATCCGCTGATGCGCGAACTCGCAGCGCTCGCACGCGGAACGTACCATCCGCTCTCGGCGGTAGTTGCTAAAATCCTCTAACTACGCTATAACAGGTACAACTACCCTGACGATGTCGAATCGGCCGTCGTCAGACGGCACGGTTCGCAGAAAGGATGACTACCAAGAAATGGCAGTCAAGAAAGCGACCCGCAAGAAAGCGGCCAAGAAAAAGACCACGGTGAAGAAGTCGGCGGCAAAGAAGGTCACGCGCAAGAAGTCGGCCGCGAAGAAGACCACCGCCAAGAAGAAGACCGCGAAGAAGAAAACGGCCAAGAAAAAGACCGCCAAGAAGAAAACCGCCAAGAAAGGCACTGCCAAGAAGAAAGCGGTCCGCAAAGCCGGCCCCCGCAAGAAGAAAGCCCGCAAGGCCACGACGCGCCGCAAGGTCGCGAAGAAAGCCTAACCGGCACCAAACGCAAAACGGGCCGCGTCATCGACGCGGTCCGTTTTGCGTTCCCGACTGCGAGCGCGGGACTACGGGCGAACGAGCGCAGCGAAGCTCGCCAGATCGTCGTCGTGCCGGACGCGCCGTCGCGGCAATTCGTAGGGACGCGCGAGATCGAGAACCGGTCCCGAGCGTTCGGTGAACGCCGCGACGATGCCGAGACGTCGCATCACGTCGAACGTGGTCGCGTCGTACTTGCCGGCCGGATAGGCGTAGGTCGCCGGCTTCGGATCGCCGAGATACCGCGCGAAACGGCGCATGCAGCCCGCGGCCTCGGCCATCTGACCCGCGCGATCGAGCGTGGAGAGGTCGAGGTGGAACGTGCCGTGACACGCCACCTCCATGCCCGCGGCGCGCAGGGCGCGCATCTGCTTCCACGACAGATGGCGCGGCGTTCCGACGAATCCGCTCGACACGTAGAACGTTCCACGGGCACCGTACTTTTCCAAGAGCGGCAACGCCGTGGTCGCGGCGTCGTCGTAGCCATCATCGAACGTGAGGACGACCACGTTCCGTGGCCTCTGCCCGGCGGCGAGCGCGCGTGCGAGATCGAGGGCCGTCAACGTGGCGATGCGATGCTCGCGCAGGTAGCGCAGTTGCGCTTCGAACGCGGCGGGCTCGATCGTGAGATCGCGACCCACCGCGTCCCCCGCCGGAATCACCGCATCGACCTTGTGATACATCAGCACCGGAACGCCGCCCCAGGCCGCAGCCGGCGCGGGAGCGGCGCGTGCGACCAGCAGCGCAGCGACGAGCGCGAGCGAAGCGAACGCCGGCACGCGCACCGTCACGGCGTCCCCGCATCGACGACCGAGGGACGACGAAAGCCGAGCGTGCCCGCGGCGTGCGAGGGTGCGTTCGCAAGCGAATCGACGGCGTACAGCGAGACCAGGCGCACGGGCGGATTCAGATCGTCGGGTAGCGCGACCGTCTGCGCGCGCCAGCCGCTCCAGTCCACCGCGCGCGTCAGCGTCAGCGCCCGGCGTTCTCCGAACGTATTGACGAAGGCCGCGCGCACGCCGACGCCGCTGCGGTCGCCATCGATCTCGACGGTGAACGCTTGCGGCTCGCCGGGCAACGCGACGTCCGTATCCGCATACGCCGCGCGCTCCGTGCCCGTGAAATCGTAACGCAGGCTCATCTCGGCGCGACCGGCATCGAACGCGATGCCGCCGTTCGCTCCCGCGGGCGCGGAGGCGAAGTGCCAGCCGGGCGCGTTCGCCGCATCGAAGAGCGCGAGGCCGGCGCGATGATGCCCCACGCGCAGCGTCCACGCGGCGCGTGCGCCAGCGACACTTGCGACGACGTGCGCGTCGCGATCCGGCGCGACGAAGATACCGGGTGCGAGGAAGCGTCCGCGATCGCTCGACCAGCGAACGCGATCGCCGAGCGCCACGATCCGGCCGCTCGCATCGACGCCGTCGGCGGAGAAGCGAACGGTCGCACGCGGATCCGGGTCGCGCGCGTCGGGCGATATATCGAGACGCGTCAAGCGCGTGACGACGTCGATACGAAGCGGAGTCGCGAGCCCCGCGGCGTGCAGAACGACGACGCGCGATGCGGTTCCGGTCGCGACGCGCTGCGCCGGAGGCTCGCTCGCCGGAGCGACCGCGTGACCGGCCGCATCCGTGAGGGCGAGCGTGACCGGTACGCTCGTGCCGGGTAAGGCGACGAGCGCGGACGGCCGCGCGACCAAACGCGCGGGCGGACCGTTCGGCGCGTCGGAGTACACGAAGAATCCGTCGGCGACCACGCGTTCCTCACCGTCGCTCGGCGAGTTGAGTACGCTCGGCAGTGGGTCGCCGAGCACGCGCGCGACGAGCGTCGCCGAGCCGCCGGAGTCGAACGCCATCGCATCATCCGCGCCGAACGCGAGCAAGAGCGCGGCAAACTGCGGTCGCGTCAATCCGATCGAAAGATCGCGTTGGCGCCCGTCCACCGCAACGAGCAACAACTCGCCATCGGGCAACGTCGCCGCACCGGAAACGGGAAAACGGCGGTCGCGTTCTTCGGGCGCCGGCGCGTTCGGATCGTCGACCGCTGAACCGTTCGCGACGAGCAGCGGGCCGCCGCCGACGGCGGCACGCACGCGCTCGAGCGGCGGCGTGGTCGTCGCATCGATCGCAACCGTCTCGCCGGGATCCGGCAACGGACCGAGCGCGCGCGCCGCGGGACCGAACCCGAGCAGCGGTCCGCTCACGGGACCGGCGACCATCGGTCCCGTGGGCTCGATCGCTTCGACACGATACGATCCCGCGACGTCGGAGGAGCGACGGTTCGGATCGAGCGGCACGAGGACGGCGGCCGCGACGTTCGGATTCGGTTTGATCGTTCCGAACGCGTTCGTTACGAACGTCGCGCCGCCGTTCGGCGGCCACTCGTTGACGCCCGTGAGCGGAATCGTCGTCGCGCCGTAGCGGACGGTTCCGCTAAACGTGAAGTTCTCGAACGCGATCGCGTTGCCGTCGCGCACGTCGAGCGCGATGCGTTTCGACGGCGTCCGCAGCAGCGCGCCGTCGCGCACCAGCACGTTGAGCGGCTGGTTCGTTTGGCCGATATCGAAGTAATCCGCGTTGACGCCCGCGACCGCGCCCGTGCGGCGCGCCATCGAAGAAATCGTTTCGCCGCTCGAGGTCAGCGTGTCGTGCGCGAGCACGCTCGCGAAACGGACCGTCGGTTCGCGCGTGTCCACCGCCACGACCGTGACCACGAGCGGGCCGTCGCTCGTTTGCAAGCGATAGGTCGCGCGGCGAACGCCGGGCGCGACGAACTCGCTCTGCATCGACTGGGTGACGACGAGCGGAAACGGGTCGGGCGGCGCCAGCTCGGCCGGCAGCGCGGGAACGCTCACGGCGCCGGCCGCGCTTCGGGTGGCGGCGTGACCGCGACGGCCGCCGGCACGAGCGTGGGCGCCGCCGCCGAGCTATAGATGAAGAGCGCGTCGGAGACCCAGCGTTCCGCGCTGTTGTCGGAGGGCACGTTCCGAACGCTGACGGTCGCATCGCCGGGGGCGCGGGACACCATCGTGACCGAGCCGCCCGAGTCGAGCGCCATCGCGTCGGTCGCGCCGAGCCGGATCAGCAAGTCGGCGAACTCCGGGCGGGTCATGCCGACCGAACGTTCGGGATGGCGGCCATCGGCCGCGACGAGCAGCAAGCGTTCGTCACTCACGCGCGCGAGCGCGATCACGGGCCAGCGGTAGTCCCGTTCGTCGGGCGCCGGCGCGTGCGGGTCCTCGTACCACGCGCCGTCGCGCACGAGTATCGGGCCGCCGCCGATCGCCGCGACCGCGCCCGGCACGTCGGGGTCGAGCCGGTAACTCACGTCCACGGTCTCACCGGGGCGCAGCGAGATATGCGCGTTCGGACCGAACGCCACGCCGAACGTCACCGGCTGGGGCGCCGTGGCCGCGGCCACGCGGGTCACGCGAAAGCGGTGCGCGCCACCGGCCGGTTCGAGCGCTGCGAACGTCACGCCGGGAGCCGCCGGCAGCGTCTTCCCGAACGCCGGCGTGATCACGGTAACGGCACCGGCGGGCCAGTCGTTGAGCTGCGTGATCGCGAAGCTCTTGCCCGCGGCGCGCACGGTTCCGGCGATGTGAAACTCATCGAAGCGCACGTGCTTCGATGAATCGATCACGAGCGCCGCCCGATCGACGGGTCCGCGCACCAACTCTCCGCCGCGCACGAGCATGCCCTGCGGCTGGTACGTCCGGCCGATGTCGAAGTAGTCGCCGTTCACGCCCGCGACCGCGGCGGTTCGCACGCCCATCGCCGACGTGCGTTCGCCGTTCGAGATCACGTGATCTTCGGCGATGGCGGTATCGAAGCGCAGGGTCGGCTCGAGCGCGTCGATCGTCAGCACGCTGATCGCGAGCGGACCGTGTTCGCTCTGCATCGCGTACTGCGCGAAGCCGAGCCCGGGCGCGGTCGTGTCGAAATGCACGGAACGCAACTCTGGTTCGGCGGCGATGCGCGCCAGGAGGCTCGCGTCGGAACGCAGCTCGCGCGAGCCATCGTAGAGCCATCCGACGTGCGGCACGTCGTGCACTTCGCCCGCCGCATCGAACGGCACGCCATCGAGAAATCCGGCGAGCTTCTTCGCGCCGACGCCGCCGGACTCGAATGCGATCACGCCGTGAAGGCCGTGCAGGCGATGGTCGCCGACGTCGAACGTGACGCCGTCGAGCCGCGCCGTGCCGCGCGTTTCCTCCCAATCGAGATCGCGCAGCATCCCGGAGACCGGCTTGACGAGCGCGTCCGCCGGTTCGAACGTAGCGAACGCTGCCGCCGGAAGCGCCGCGGCTTGCAGCGACGCGAACGAGCGTCCGTCGGCGCTCGCCCGCGCGGCGATCGGATAGACGGCGTTGCCGTCCGTGAGTTGGAGCGTGCCGTCGAACGTCGCATCGACGTCGCTCGGAGCATCCGGATGCCCGGCAACGCGGAACGTGCCCTCGATGGAATCGAACGAACGGTCGCCGCCCGGAAGCACGATGCGGCCCGCGTGAAAGCGTACGTCGGCATGCGGATACGCGCGCTCGAACGCGGCGAGTTGCGCCG
>Ga0302279_10004937_pt1 | contig 15247 bp, 11 predicted proteins | sample III_Bog_N3_3_FD_194541 | JGI IMG/M metagenome (GOLD analysis project Ga0302279, IMG submission 194541) | Peat permafrost microbial communities from Stordalen Mire near Abisko, Sweden - III_Bog_N3_3 | ecosystem: Environmental > Terrestrial > Soil > Wetlands > Peat | place: Sweden: Abisko...
CACTGTAATGCGCACATGGATTTCCGCTCCGCCGTCCATGGGCAAGCGCGCCGAACCGTCTTTCAACCGCCCGATTGCGCGCCGCACGCAGGCCTCGGCGTTGTCCTGGACGAACGCCATGTAGCGGGCGACCGTCCGCGCGCCATGGGTCGCGATCATGTCCGACACCGCCGCCGCGCCGGCCTGGCAGGCGGCGAGCTGGGCCTTCAGGTCGGCCAGGTTGCGGTCCGGCGCGCGCGCCGGATAGGGCCCGCAGGCGAGCGCGGCGCGGATATCGGCCTCCAGCCATATGCCGTCCCGCATGATCGGCAGGGCGTCCAGCAACACGCCTTCCTCCTCGATGCCGCGCGAGAAGGGCGGCATCGAGCCGGGCTGGATGCCGCCGATGTCGGCGTGGTGGCCGCGCGCGGCGAGGTAGAAGGCCGCCGCCTCGGACCCCGCCATGAACACCGGCGTGACCACGGTAATGTCCGGCAGGTGCGTACCGCCGTCGTAAGGATTGTTCAGGGCGAAGGCGTCGCCGGGGCTTAGGCGGGGATGGCGCGCCTTGACCGCCCTGACGCTCGCGCCCATGGAGCCCAGGTGCACCGGCATGTGCGGAGCGTTGGCCACTAGGCCGCCATCGGCGTCGAACAGGGCGCAGGAGAAATCCAGCCGTTCCTTGATGTTCACCGAATGGGCCGTGCGCTCCAGGGCCGCGCCCATGGCTTCGGCCACACCCATGAAGCGCCGGTTGAACAGCTCGAGCGTCACCGGATCGGGGGAGGCGAGGTTGGTCTCCGCCGCCCGCGCCTCGTCCTGGCGGATCAGCCTGATCAGCCCGTCCGCCTCGCGCTCGGCCCGCCATCCCGGGGCCACCGCGATCTGAGTGTCGCCGCGAATGATGAGGGCAGGGCCTTGGATGGAATGCAAGGCGTCAGCGTCGACCACGGCGGCCTCAAGCGCGACGCCATCGGCAAAAAGCGTCCTTCCCCCTCGAGGGGGGAAGGGCAGGGATGGGGGTGCGTCCGGGACGTTGTCAGGTTCACTCGGGAGGCGGTCCGCCTCTCGCGCCGCATCCTGAAGCTTCAGCGCGTCCACCCCCATCCCCAACCCTTGCCCCATCGAGGGGGAAGGGAGGCTGGTGGATTCCACCTCCACACTTCCGATCAGCACTGCCCGGTCCAGCTCGGCGAAACCGAACAGGCGGCGGTGGGCGATTTCGAAGGCGGCGCGCGCCTCGGTCGCCGAGCCGAACGCGACGGGCAGCGCCGCGTCCGCGCCTTCATAGTGCAGCAACAGGCGTTGCCGGACATCGCCCGGCGCACCGCCTTGGGCGGCGAGCGCGGCCTCGGCTTGGCTCTGCAATCGGGCAGCCAAGCCCCACGCCCGCGTCAGACCCGCTTCATCCAGCGGCGCGTCCAGTCCGGCCTGCTGCAGGCTGCTGACCTGCGCCTGGCCAATGCCCCAGGCTGACAGCAAGCTGCCGTAACGCGGACAAAGGACTTCCCGGACGCCCAGCGCCTCGGCGGTCCAGCACGCGATCTGGCCGGCCGCTCCGCCGAAGGCGACCAGCTCATGGCCGCGCGGGTCAAACCCGCGCTCGGTGGAGATGCGGCGAATGGCCTGAGCGGTCTGCTCCACGGTGATGGCGACAAAGCCCTCCGCGGCTGCTTCGGGGCTCGGCGCGCCCATGGCCTGCGCCAGCTCGGCCAGCCGCATGCGGGCGGCGTCCACGTCCAACGGGTGGTCGCCAGACGGGCCGAACACCGGAGGGAAGAAGCGCGCGTCCAGCCGCCCGAGCACGAGATTGGCGTCCGTCACCGTGGCCGGACCGCCCCGGCCATAGGCGGCCGGCCCCGGATCGGCGCCGGCGCTGCGCGGCCCGGCGCGGGCGCGAAAACCGTCGTAGGTGAGAATCGAGCCGCCGCCCGCCGCCACGGTCTGCACGTCCAGTGTCGGCGTGCGCAGCTCGACGCCGGCGATGCGCAGGGTCTCGCGCCGCTCCAGCGTTCCGGCGAAGCGGCAGACGTCCGTGGACGTTCCGCCCACGTCGAACCCGAGCACGGCCTTGGCCCCGGCCTGCACGGCCGTGCGCGCCGCCCCGACCGCCCCGCCCGCCGGTCCTGACAGCAGCGCGTCCTTGCCGCGAAAGGCCTCCGCCCGGGCCAGGGCGCCCGACGACGTCATGAAATACAGCGGCGCCCCGCCTACCGCGCCTGCCAGTTGGTCGACATAGGCCCGCAAAACGGGGGTCAGATAGGCGTCGATCACCGCCGTGCGGGCCCGGGGAACCCAGCGCGGCAGGGGCGAGACCTCGTGCGACAGTGTCACGTGCTCGAACCCCGCCGCCCGGGCCAGGGCGCCCGCGGACAGCTCATGGGCCGGGTTGAGGTCCGCGTGCAGGAAGGCGATGGCGACGGAGACGAATCCCTCGGCGCGGGCCTGAGCCAGCCTCTCAGCCAAGAGGCCTTCGCCCAGGGCGATCAGCACGCCGCCATAGGCGTCCAGCCGTTCATGCGCCTCGATGACGGCGGCGTGCAGCGGCTCTGGCTTATGGATGTCCAGCGCGAACAGATCCGGCCGCGCCTGGTCGCCAATGTTGAGGGCGTCTCCGAAGCCTTCGGTGGCGATGAGCAGGGTTCTGGCGCCCTTGCGCTCCAACAGAGCATTGGTGGCGACTGTCGTGCCCATCTTGATGGCCTCGACTCGTTCGGCCGGGAAAGGCGACTCGGCGGCGACGCCCATCAACCGGCGCATGGCCTCCACCGCGGCGTCGGCGTAAAGCGCGGAGGCGGAGGGCAGTTTGGCGGTGTGCAGGGTCCTGTCCGGCGCGCGGCCGATCACATCGGTGAAGGTGCCGCCCCGGTCGATCCAGAAGGACCAACCGCCACTGTGTTGGTTGCAAAAATCAGTTGTCATTCGGCCGCCGCAATCCTAGGATCACTTACTCCGATGACTTTCTGGCGCAACATCGCAGGTCTGGCCGTCCGGCGTGTCGACGACGCCGCCTGCGACCAATGTCCACCCGGCTTGCCCGGCGAAGACCCCGCCTTTTCCACGGCGGTGACCGCGCTGGGCGCCAAGCTTGCCAAGGCCGATGGGCGCGCCGACCGCGAGGAATTCGTCGCCTTCACCGAGGTGTTCCATCCCGAGCCCGGCGGCGAGCGCAACATCGAACGCCTTTATGAGTTGGCGCGTCAGACCACCCACGGCTTCGAAAGCTATGCCCGCCGCCTGGCCAAGCGCTATCGCGGCTGCCCTCAACTGCTGGAGGACGTGCTCGACGGCCTGTTCCATATCGCCAAGGCCGACGGCGTGGTCACGCATGAGGAGCTGGCCTATCTGGAGCGCGTGGCGGAACTGTTCGGCCTGAGCCCCCTCACGATCCTGCGGCTGCGCGCGGTGCATTTGGGCGCGAGACCCGGTGATCCCTATGTCGTGTTGAACGTCCCTCACGACGCCGCCGACGAGGTCGTTCGGACGGCCTGGCGCAACGCTCTGTCCGAAGCCCACCCCGACCGAGTGCTGGCGCGAGGACTGCCGGCGGAGTTCGTCGAGGTGGCGCACGCCAAGGCGTCGGCCATCAACGCCGCCTATGATGAGGTCACCCGCCAACGCCGCGCCATGGCGGCGACAGCGGCCGGTTGATCTGTTTTCAATTCTGTGAGTTGACGAAAGAGGCGCGGGCGCCGACATACTGCTCGGGCGTCGATCTTCGACGTGAGGCGAATAGGCCATGAACAACGCTGTGAACTCGGGCTCGGGCCTGACCGCTTCCGGTTTCAAGAGCATCGCGTGGGTGGGCGGCGTACTGGCCAGCCTCGCGGCCTCGGTGCTCGCTGCGGTCCTGGCCGTGGTTTTCACCGCCAGTCTGGTGGTCATTGCGGTGATGGCCGCGGCGCTCGTCGCCTTCGCCCTGCTGGCCGCTCGCGCCCGCCGCGCCCTGCGCGGCGCGCCAAGCCCGTCAGATCCCCAGATCATCGAAGCCCACAATGTTGGCGGCCACTCTTGGGTGGCCTATGGCTGGGACCGGCGAAACTCGTAGGGCTTCCGCTGTTCAGTTCCGCGACCTGAAGGCGAGCCGGACCGAGGTGTGCGGCGGCCGAGATGTGGCGCACGGGCTATCGCAACCCACAAGGCCTTCCCAATCCATTCGCGCGCGGTCAAAGTCAGCCTAACGGCGCGCCCTCCGCCTCGGCCGGCGCGACCGACCAAGTCATGGGGAGCTCCGGCCTATGTTCCGCAATTGGCTCATCAGCGCGGTAGCGGCGTTCGTCATGGCGGCCGCGCCCGCCCACGCGGCGCCCGCCAAGACCCTCAAGATCGTGCAGCTCGACATGGAAGGCGGCGGGGGCACGCTCTATGTCACGCCGGAAGGGGTTTCGGTGCTGGTCGACATGGGCTCGCAGGCCGGCGCCATGTGGACCACCTCGCTGGACGGCGCCAAAGGCCCCGCCGACCGGATCGTGGCCGCGGCCAAGGCGCTGGGCGTCAGGAAGCTCGATTATGTAATCGCGACCCACTACCACGGCGACCATATCGGCAGTCTGGCCGAGCTGCTCGACCTGATCCCGATCGGGACCTTCGTCGATCACGGCGTGAACCGCGAACTGTTCAACCCAGCCGACGATCCCAAGGAGCCGCCGCGCACCCAGGCCGGCTATGTGAAATACTTGCAGCTGATCAAGGGCCACAGGCGCATCATCGTGAAGGCCGGCGATGTGCTGCATTTCGGGTCGCTGACCGACACCGTGGTCGCCGCCGATGGGCGGCCGATCGCCAGGCCGCTCGCGGGCGCAGGCGAGCCGGGCCAGCAGTGTGATCTGCCGCCGATGAAAGAGGACAAGGGCCTGGAAAACCAGAAATCGATCGCCTCCGTGTTCAGTTTCGGCAAGGTCAGGATCGCGGCCTTCGGCGATCTGACCTGGGATCGCGAGCACGATCTGGTCTGTCCGCTCGACAAAGTGGGTCACGTCAACATCATGATCCTGGACAATCACGGCATGGGCGTCAGCAACCATCCGGGGTTCGTGCACACGCTCGCACCAGACATCGCCATCATGGGCAACGGGTCCAAGAAGGGCGATTGGCCGGAGGTGGTCAAAACCGTCAACAGCAGCCCGGGCCTGCAGGGATTCTGGCGGGCGCACGCCTCGACCGTCTATCCCGGCCAAGACGGTGATCCGAACTATCTGGCCAACCTCGGCCCCTTGCCTAGCCACGGCTACAGTATCCGCCTGGATGTGACCCGCGAGGGCGCTGTCACCGTCACCAACGCGCGCAATGGTTACACCAAGACCTATCAGGTCAAGTCTGTCGAACCCGGCTGACAGAGCCCCGCTTGCCCCACGCGGCGAGACTGGCCTAACAAGCGCGATGGATCTGATCGCTGCCCCTTCGCCCAATTTCGACGCCCGGCGCGCCCCGCCCGACATGATCGTGCTGCATTACACCGGCATGCCCTCTGGCGCTGAGGCGCTGGCGCGGATGCGCGATCCGTTGGCCAAGGTCTCGGCGCACTATCTGATCGAGGAGGACGGGCGGGTCTTTTCGCTGGTGGCGGAGGAACGGCGCGCCTGGCACGCGGGCGTGTCCTTCTGGAAGGACGAGCGCGACGTCAACGCTGTTTCCATCGGAATCGAACTGGTCAATCCGGGTCATGAGTGGGGCTACCGCGCCTTTCCGGACGCTCAGATCGAGGTCCTGATCGCCCTCCTAGACGAGGTGCGCGGACGGTGGACCATTCCGGACGGTCGCATCCTCGGCCATTCAGACGTGGCGCCGGAGCGTAAAACCGATCCAGGCGAGCTGTTTCCCTGGAAGCAAATGGCCCAAGCTGGCCACGGTCTGTGGCTGGAGCCGCCCGCCGCGCCGGGTCCCGCCCTGTCCGTGGGTGATGACGGAACCGGGGTGTTCGCCTTGCAGGCGGGTCTGACGCGGCTGGGTTACGATAGCGCGCCGTCGGGCCAGTTCGACGCGCGCACCGCGGCCATCATCACCGCCTTCCAGCGTCATTGGCGCCCTGAGCGCGTGGATGGGATCGCCGACGGCGAGACCCGCGCGCGGCTGGTGCATCTGCTTCGGGCGGCGGCGGCTTGACCGCGACGCCGGCGAAGCCCACTTTCCGGCCCGGATCAGACGGCCGGGCGGTCGCGGTCCTCCCAAGCCTCGGCGAGGGAGGGTCGAGGAAAGTCCGGGCTCCACGGCGACAAGGCGGCGGGTAACGCCCGCCGGGCGCGAGCCCAGGGATAGCGCCACAGAAAGTAAACCGCCCGCCAAAGCCTCTCGGGGCGAAGGCGGGTAAGGGTGAAAGGGTGCGGTAAGAGCGCACCGCGGACCCGGCAACGGGGACGGCATGGCAAGCCCCGCCTGGAGCAAGACCAAATAGGGACGGCGCGCCTCGGTTTGCGCCAAGGTAGGGCCGTCGCCGGCCCGAGCCGTCCGGGTAGGTCGCGAGAACCGCGCAGTGATGTGCGGTCCAGAGGAATGGCCGCCGCGTTCCGCCGGAGCCTTTGGCTAAGGCGGAGCGGCACAGAACCCGGCTTACAGGCCGTCTGATCCGTCCTTCCTGGTCAACCACACGCCACGCCGAGTGAAGTCATTTATCCGCAATACTTCGGGTGTTCCATGTATGTTCTGTGAATGGTTAACAACGGCGTGCGACACATTGGCGGCATGACTTTGAATCCACGGGAAATGGGCAGAAGTGTCATTGTCTCCCAATTCATCCCATGTTAACCCAAACAGATCGCGTCGCTTCGGTCCCGAAGTGGCTGGCTGCAGGCGCGCGAAGGGTGGGACGCATAGGGCGGGCCGGCCCGCATCGGGGCGCAACGGGGTGTTTCTCTCAACCTTCGAGAAACAACTGGACAGCAAGCGGCGCATCGTCGTGCCTCAGGACTTTCGCGCCTTGGCCGCGGCCCCCTTCGGCGGCGTCTTCTGCTTTCCCTCTATCGAGGCCGACTGCATCGAAGGCGGCGGCACGCCGCTGTTTGAACAATACAAGGCCCTGATCGAGGACCTGCCCCTGGGCGATCCTCTGCGCCTGCCGCTGGAGACAGTCGTCTACGGCGGCATGCACGAGCTGGCGTTCGACACTGCGGGGCGCATCACCCTGCCCGAGTCCCTGTGCGACGCCTTCGGCCTGACGGAGTGGGTCGCCCTTGTGGGTCTGGGCGACCGGTTCCAGATTTGGGAGCGAGAGGCCTTCCGCGCCCATAGGTCCGAACAGCGCCAGCTGGCCCGTGAGGGCCTGTCCGTCCTGCGCCTTCAGCAGCGCGCCGCGCGCCTGGGCGGCGCCGGATGAGCGCCCCGCCGCCGAGCGCCGCACACCGCTCCGTGCTGCTGGACGAAGTGGCGCACTGCCTGAATCTGCGCCCGGGCCTGCGCGTGGTGGACGCAACCTTCGGGGCCGGCGGCTATAGCCGCGCGTTCCTGGACGCCGGCGCCGACGTTCTGGCCATCGACCGCGATCCCACCGCTGCTCGTTTCGCCGCGCCGTTGCAGCAGGCCTACCCCGGCCGTTTTCAGCTGGTGGAGGGCCGTTTCTCCGATCTGGAAAGCCATCTGCGGGCCGGCGGTTGGCAGGGCTGCGAGGGGCTGGCCCTGGACCTGGGCGTCTCCTCCATGCAGTTGGACGAGGCTGACCGGGGCTTTTCCTTCATGCGGGACGGTCCGCTGGACATGCGCATGGGCGATGAGGGCGAGACCGCGGCCGATCTGGTCAATACCGCCGAGCCGGCGGAGTTGGCCCGCATATTCTGGCTCTACGGCGAAGAGCGCGCCTCGCGCCACATCGCCAATGTGATCGTGCGCCGACGCGCGGAGCAGCCCTTCACCCGCACCGCCGATCTCGCCGAAACTGTCGAACGCGCCCTGGGCGGGCGCCGCGGCGCCCCGACCCACCCGGCCACCCGGGTGTTTCAGGCCCTGCGCATCGCGGTCAATGACGAGCTGGGAGAGCTTGAGGAGGCCCTCGAGGCGGCCGAGCAGGTGTTGGTCGCTGGCGGGCGGCTGGCGGTGGTCACCTTCCACTCATTGGAAGACCGTATCGTGAAGGCCTTTTTCACGGAGCGTTCGGGGCGCACGCCTTCAGGTTCACGCCACCTTCCCCCAGCCCAAAAGGGCCCCCAACCCACCTTCCTGCTGCTGTTCAACGGCGCGCGCGCGCCGTCTCAGGCCGAGGTCGACGCCAATCCGCGCGCCCGCTCGGCCAAGCTGCGCGCGGCCGAACGCACCGCCGCCTCGGCCTGGAAGGCCGCCGCATGAGCGCCGCCCGCTTCCTTCGGCGCACCTTGCGCGGCGCGCGGCTGGTGGAACTGGGCGCCCTGATGGTGATGCTGGCGCTTGCCCTGGCCGTCTACATGGTCAAGGCCCGCGCCGGGCGCGAGACTGGCGATATCACGAGTGTGGAAAGTCAGATCGCCGAAGAACAGCATCGCGTGCGCCTGCTGCAGGCGGAGGTCGCCCATCTTGAGCAGCCCGAACGCCTGCAGCATCTGTCCGAGGCGATCGGCTTGGGCCCGACCTCCGACAAACGCGAGATAACCCTCGATCGCCTGCCCGACGTCGCCCGTCAATCGGCTCTCGCGGCGCCGGCAGAGGCGAAACCGACGGCGGAAAGCAACCAGAGCGGAGCCTTGCGATGAGGCCGAGCGAGCTGGTGTTCTATCGGCTGCCTGTGGGCTGGCGCTGGCTGGTGGAGTCGGTGTGGAAGCTGGAGCACGCCTTCGAGCGGGCCAAGGCCGACGGCAAGGTCCAGGACGACACCCGGATTCGCATTTTCTTCATCCTGGCCCTGTTCGCCGCCGGCTTCTTCACCCTGGCTCTGGGCGCGACCAAGAGCGCGATATTTTCCGACACGGACCGAGGCGAGGTCGCCGCGGCCCCGCCGAGCGGTTCGCGCGCCGATCTGGTGGACCGCCAGGGCAATCTGCTGGCGGTCGATCTGACGCACTATGGGCTCTATTTGGACTCGCGCGAGATATGGGACACGGCCGAGACTCGCCGGGTGCTGGGCGCGGCCTTGCCGGAGCTTCAGCCAGGACGCCTTGATCACGCCCTGGCGGCGGACAAGCGCGAATATCTGTATGGCGGCCTGACGCCCGATGAGAAGACGCGCATCGAGGACCTAGGCCTGCCCGGCGTGAGCTTCGAGGAGGAGGAGCGCCGGGTCTATCCGCTCGGCCCCACCGCCGCGCACCTGATCGGTTTCGCCGACAAGGGCGGGGTGGGCCTATCGGGCGCCGAACACGCCTTCGATGGCGAGATCCGCGATGAGGCGGGCGCGTCATCCCCGGTGGCCCTGTCCATGGATCTGCGCGTGCAGGCGGCGTTGGACGATGAACTGCAGAAAGCCGCGGTCAAGTTCGGCGTGCCCGATGCGGTGGGCATCGTCACCAATGTCCGCACCGGCGAGGTGCTGGCCCTGTCCAGCTGGCCCGGCTTTGATCCCAACAATCCCGGGCAAGCTTCCAACTACAACTTGGTGAACCGCGCCGCCGCCTCGGTCTATGAGCCTGGCTCGGTGTTCAAGGTGTTCACCATGGCCATGGGCCTGGATTCGGGCGTCGCCACGATGCGCTCGACCTACAATGTCGACACACTGCAGATCGGCGACCGCACGATCCACGACTTCCACGTGGTTCACGGCGCCCTGACGTTGCCGGAGGTGTTCGTCCACTCTTCCAACATCGGCACCGCCAAGCTGGCCTTGCAGGCGGGCGCTCCGCTGCTGACAAAATATTTCAAGGCCTTCGGCCTGTTCGCCCCCGCTCAAATAGAGCTGGCGGAATCGGCGCATCCCATCGTGCCCAAGACCTGGTCGGAAGGCACCGTCGCCTCGGCCTCGTTTGGCCAGTCGATCTCGGTCAGCCCGCTCAATCTGGCGCAAGGCATCGGCGCCATCGTCAATGGCGGACAGTTCGTTCCGCTGACCATCCGCAAGATCGGCCCCGGCCAGAAGCCACAGGGCGCGCGCGTGGTCTCCGAGGCGGTTTCGCGCGACATGCTCGATCTGATGCGCCTGAACGTCACGGCCAAGGAGGGCTCGGGCGGCAAGGCGGACGTGCCGGGGCTGAGCGTCGGCGGCAAGACCGGCACGGCGCAGAAAGTCATCGGCGGGCGCTATTCCCAAGACAAGGTGATAGCCTCCTTCGCGGCGGTCTTTCCCACCGATGGTCCCATGGACGAAGACCGCTATCTGGTCCTGATCATGCTGGACGATCCCAAGCGCCTGCCCGAGACCTTCGGCTTCGCCACCGCCGGTTGGAATGCCGCGCCGGCCGCTGGACGGGTCATCGACCGCATCGCGCCCTTCCTGGGCGTCAGACGCGCGCCCCCGACCCTGGCCGAAACGGCCAAGTCGCCCGCGGACGTCAAGCCGAGCGATGACGAGACGACCGGCGGAGAGCTAGCCCAATGAGCGCGCGCCTGTCTGAACTGGTGCGGCGCGACCTAGAGGTCGATCCGGTGATCGAGGGGGTCACCGCCGATAGCCGCAAGGTGCGCCCCGGTTACCTGTTCGCCGCCCTGCCAGGCGCCAAGGCCGACGGTCGCGCTTTCATTTCCGGCGCGATCAAGGCTGGCGCCGCGGCCGTGCTGACGGAGGGAGACGCACAGGGCATTGCCGCGCCCGTGGTCACGGCCGTGGACGTGCGCCGCGCCTACGCCCTGGCCGCGGGCGCCTTCTACGGCGCCCAGCCGGCGATTTGCGTGGCGGTGACCGGCACCAACGGCAAGACGTCGGTCGCCGCCTTCTGCCGCCAGATCTTCGACCGACTGGGGCGTAAGGCGGCTAGCATGGGCACCTTGGGCGTTACGCTCGGCCCGCGCGCTGGCGGCGAGCAGATCGCTCCGCCCGGCCTGACGACCCCGGACGCGGCCGACGTGGCTGAACGCCTGGCCGACCTCGCGGGACGGGGCGTGACCCATTTGGCCATGGAGGCCTCCTCGCACGGGATCGATCAGCGGCGGCTGGATGGCGTTCATCTGGCCGCGGCTGGGTTTCTCAACCTGACCCAGGATCACCTGGACTATCACGGGACCATGGAGGCCTACCGGGGGGCCAAGCTTCGCCTCTTCGAAAGTCTCCTCCCGCGCGGCCGCGCCGCGGTGCTCAACGCCGACTGCGACGCCTATGGCGCCTTTGCCGCCGCCGCGGTCGGCGCGGGACACACGTTGCTTTCGGTGGGCGAACGCGGCCAGGCCCTGCGTCTGATCGCGCGTAGCGCCGAGGCGGACGGTCAGCGCCTGAGCATCGCGGCGTACGGCGAGACCTTTGATGTTCTGCTGCCCCTGGCCGGCGCCTTCCAGGCGAGCAACGCCTTGGCCGCGGCCGGGCTGTGCATCGCAGCAGGCGAGGCGCCCGGCGATGTGCTGGCCGCGCTCGGGCACATCCAGGGCGCGCCAGGCCGCCTGCAGCGCATCGGCGGCGGGCCCAGGGGGGGGGAGGCCTATATCGACTACGCTCACACGTCCGATGGCCTGAAGACAGTGCTCGAGGCCGTGCGCCCGCACGCGCGCGGCCGAGTGATCTTGGTGTTCGGCGCCGGCGGCGATCGTGACCGGGCCAAACGGCCCCTGATGGGCGCGGCGGCGGTCCAGGGCGCCGATCTGGTGTTCGTCACTGACGACAATCCGCGCGGCGAAGATCCCGCCGCCATCCGAGCGGCCATTCTGGCCGCCGCGCCCGGCGCGCGAGAGATCGGCGATCGGCGCCAGGCCATCGCCTCGGCCGTGGCGGAGTTGACGGACGGCGATGTGCTGGTGGTGGCCGGCAAGGGCCACGAGCAGGGCCAGATCGTCGGATCCGAGGTCTTTCCCTTCGACGACGCGGCGGAAGTCGCCGCCGCGCTCAGGGGGGCGGCATGACGCAGCCCCTGTGGACGTCAGCGGAGATCGAGCGCGCCGTGGGCGGACGCCTGGAGGGCGCGCCGTTCGAGTCCATGGGCGTGTCCATCGACAGCCGAAGCGTCGAGCCGGGCGATCTGTTCGTGGCCCTGGCCGGGGTGCGCGACGGCCATGACTTTATCGACGCCGCCTTGGCGCGCGGCGCGGCCGGCGCCTTGGCTGTGCGGCCGGGGCCGGGCGCGCGGGTGCTGGTGAAGGACACACAGGTCGGCCTGGAGGCCCTGGGCCGGGCCGCGCGTGACCGCTCACCGGCCCGACGCGGAGCCGTGACCGGTTCGGTGGGCAAGACCAGCGTGACCCAGGCCGTGCGCGCGGGACTTCTCAAGGCCGGCCGAGGCCACTCATCGATTAAGTCCTACAACAACCAGATCGGCGTGCCCCTGACCCTGGCGCGCATGCCCAGTGACACCGAGCGGGCCGTGTTCGAGATCGGCATGAACCACGCCGGTGAGATCGAACCCCTGGCTCGCATGGTCTGTCCGCATGCGGTGTGCATCACCACGGTGGGGCCGGTGCATACGGAGAACTTCAACGACGGCGAGACGGGGGTCGCCCAGGCCAAGGCGGAGATCTTCAAGGGGCTGCGGCCGGGCGGGGTCGCGGTGCTCAACGCCGACAACATCTGGTTCGAGTTCCTGAAGACCGAGGCGCTCAAGGCTGGGGCCCGGGTGCGCGGCTTTGGCTCGACGCAAGACTGTGACGCGCGGCTGATCGATTTCGCGGCGGGCGATGCCGGCGCCCGGGTGTCCGCCAGCCTGCACGGCCGCCCGCTGGAATTCGCCATCCGCCAAAAGGGCGCGCACTGGGGCCTGAATAGCCTGGCCGTGCTGTTGATGCTCGAGGCTCTGGAAGTGACTCTGGACGACGCGCTTGCGGCGCTGGAGGGGTTTGAGCCCCTGGAGGGCCGAGGCAGCGAACAGGCGATCATGGCCGCGGCCGGGCCTTTCGTGCTGATCGATGAGAGCTACAACGCCAATCCCGTCTCCATGCAGGCGGCGCTTTCGACTCTCGGCGCGCGGGCGGCCAGGGGGCGGCGGATCGCGGTGCTCACCGACATGCTCGAACTGGGCCCGGAGGCCCAGCGCTATCACAGCGACATTGCCCAGGGCGTGGACCGCGCGGATGTGGACCTGGTGTTCTGCGCTGGGCCTCTGATGAAATTCCTGTGGGACGCACTCCCTCCGACTCGCAGGGGGGCCTATGCCGAGACGGCGGCGGAACTGGCGCCGCAAGTCGTGCGGGCCGTGAAGCCCGGCGATCTGGTGATGGTCAAGGGCTCCAATGGATCAAAGGCGTCGACCGTGGCTCAAGCCCTGGCGTCGCTTGGCGTGGGCGCAGACAAGGAAACGGCCGGCTGATGTTCTATCTGCTTTACACGCACTTTTCCGACAGCGGGCTGCACGGCATGCATTATGTGCCGTTCCTGAATCTGCTGCGATATCTCACGTTTCGCACCGGCATGGCCCTGGTGACGGCCCAGATCGTTATCGGCCTGATGGGCAACCGCTTCATCGATTGGATGCGTGCAAAGCAAGGTCGCGGCCAGCCTATTCGCAAGGAAGGCATAGAGCGCCACATCATCGAAAAGGCCGGCACGCCGACCATGGGCGGCTTCATGATCCTGGCCGGCCTGGGCGTGGGTACGCTTCTGTGGGCGGATCTGGGCAATGTGTATGTCTGGGTGGTGCTGTCGGTCACCGCCGCCTACGGCCTGTTGGGCTTCACCGATGATTACGCCAAGGTGACCAAGCAGACGACCGCCGGGGTCTCCAGCGGGGTGAAGCTGATCATCCAATTCATCGTCGCCGCCACGGCCACCTTCGTGCTGATGCGCTACGGCCAGCATCCGCCGGGCGAGCCGCCGGCCCTGTCCAGCTCCGTCGCCTTCCCCCTGTTTAAGAACCTACTGTGGAATCTCGGCTGGTTCTACGTGGCCTTCGGCGCCATCACGATCGGCGGTTTCTCAAACGCGGTGAACCTCACCGATGGTCTGGACGGTCTAGCCATCGTTCCGGTGATGATCTGCGCGGCCGCCTTCGGTCTGATCGCCTATATCGTCGGCAACCGCGTATTCGCCAACTATCTGCAGGTCCACTTCGTGCCGGGCGTGGGTGAGATCGCGCCCTTCTGCGGGGCCATGATCGGCTCGGGTCTGGGCTTTCTTTGGTACAACGCCCCACCCGCCCGCATCTTCATGGGCGACACCGGCTCCCTGGCCCTAGGCGGCGCCCTGGGCGTCATGGCCGTGGCGGCCAAGCACGAGATCGTCCTGGGGATCATCGGCGGCCTGTTCGTGATCGAGGCGCTCTCGGTGATGATTCAGGTGGGCTACTACAAGGTCACCAAGAAGCGCGTTTTCCTGATGGCGCCGATCCACCACCACTTTGAAAAGCTCGGGTGGAAGGAATCCACCATCGTGATCCGCTTTTGGATCATTTCCTTCGTCCTGGCCCTAGCGGGCCTGGCGACCTTGAAATTGAGATAGGGGAGGGCGCCGTCACGTGATCCCCGTCCGCGGTTTCGAAGGTAAGCGCGTCGCCGTGTTCGGCCTGGGCCGGACCGGGCTGACGGCCGCGCGCGCACTGATCGCGGGGGGCGCGCAGGTGGCCCTGTGGGACGAGAAGGCCCCCGCGCGGGACGCCGCCGCGGCCGAGGGCCTCCCGGTCGTGGACTTGCTGGGCGCCGACTGGTCGCAGTTCGCCGCCCTGCTGCTGTCGCCGGGCGTGCCCTTGACCCATCCCCAGCCTCACTGGACCGTCCTCAAGGCCCGCGAGGCGGGTGTGGAGATCGTCGGCGACGTCGAGCTGTTCGCTCGTACGGTCAACGCGGCCCCCGAGCACAAGCGGCCCAAGGTGGTTGCCATCACCGGCACCAACGGCAAGTCCACCACCACCGCCCTGATCGGCCACATCTGCAACGCCGCGGGCAAGGACGCGCGGGTGGGCGGCAATATCGGCCTGGGCGTCTTGGGCCTGGACGATATGCACGGCGGGGCGATCTATGTGCTTGAAGTGTCGTCCTATCAGCTGGACCTGACCTCCAGCCTCAAGCCGGACGTGGCGATCCTGCTGAATATCTCGCCCGACCACTTGGATCGGCACGGGGACATGGACGGCTATGTGGCGGCCAAGCGTCGGGTGCTGCTGAACCAAGGCAAGGGCGACACCGCCGTGATCGGGGTGGACGATCCCTGGTGCCAGAGAATCTGCACCGAGATCACCGCCGCCAACCGGCGCACCATCTGCCCCATCTCGAACCGTCGGACGATCGGTCGCGGGGTCTACGCCCTGCAGGGCGTGCTCTACGACGGGGCCGGCGAGCGGGTCAGCGAGGTGTGCGACCTATTGCGCGCGCG
>Ga0302279_10004943_pt1 | contig 15225 bp, 16 predicted proteins | sample III_Bog_N3_3_FD_194541 | JGI IMG/M metagenome (GOLD analysis project Ga0302279, IMG submission 194541) | Peat permafrost microbial communities from Stordalen Mire near Abisko, Sweden - III_Bog_N3_3 | ecosystem: Environmental > Terrestrial > Soil > Wetlands > Peat | place: Sweden: Abisko...
CGTGCCGTTGCAGAGCGAGCAGGACTGCGCATCGCTCGGCCGGCTCGGAGCGAGGGCTGCCAGCCACGGGTACCGCTCGCGTCCCTGATGCACGGCGAGGTTCGCGGTTCGGAGGTCCACAACGACGTGATCCACCTCGGGCGGCGTCCCCGGCCACTGCTCGTGCTGATGGGAGACAATCTCTCCGTTCTCGTTGACCCCCAGGACGTGCGTCCAGTTGGCGTAGACCGGTAGGCACACCGACGCGCGAGCCCACGCGACCAGCCAGTCCCAGTTCCCGGGCGACGCGAGGAACGATGTAAGGGCCGCGTCCCAGACCGTGCGATCGAACGGGTGAGAGTAGGAAATCATAGAAGCCGAGGCTGCCCTACGAAGTCCAACGCTTGCTCGAGCCGATCGCTCCCCCAGAACAGCTCGGATCCGACGACGAAGGACGGTGCTCCGAAGATGCCGAGCTGTTCAGCCCGCTCCGTCTGCTCGCGGAGACGCGGCTTCCACGCGGGAGACTCGGCCTCCGCGAGGACGTCTCGACCCGAGAGGCCCTGGTCGTCGAGGAGCATCACGAGGACGTCGGGGTCACGGATGTCGAGATCGTCGCCGAAGCTCGCGCGGTATACGGCCTGTACGAATGCGGGTCCCCAGGCGGTCTCCGCTCCAATGAGGGCGACGCGAGCCGCTCTGACGCTATTTCGCGGGAACACCGACGGCCGCTTGAACGGCAAGCCATAGCGCGAGCACAGGCGATCCATGTCCCGCCACATGTAGACCCCCTTCGGGGCGTAGAGGTTGAACGGCGAGTCGTTCCAGCCCTGCTTCTGGAAGATCGGGCCGAGGAGGAACGGCCTCCACACGACCCCGACGCGCGCAGCACGAGCTAGCTGCTCGATGCGACCTGCCGCGATGTACGAGTAGGTGCTCGCGAAGTCGAACCAGAGCTCCAGCGTGAGGCGCGGGGCGTGGCTCACGGTGTCCTGATCCGGCGGCGGAGGAAGGCTAGGAGCTCGGTGCGGTCCACGCTCGATGGGTACCAGGGCTGCGGACGAGCGAAAAGGTCGTAGCCAACGTTTGGCGTCGAGCCGAAAAGGGGCGCCACTCCCGACCGGGAACGTGGTCTTTTGGATTGCCGACCGTCGCGCAGGCGCCTTAGCCTCGCCCCATGATGCGGATAGACGCCGAGGCCATCTGCGACAATTGTAGAGCGCGTGCTCGTTGCACGCTCGACGTCGACATGCTCCTGAGCCGACGCAAGGCTTCCCCCGGTGGATCGATGCACGGGCTTCCCGATTGGTACTGGAAGGACGCAGACGGCGGAAACCTCTACGGCGACAGGAACCTCGCCTGCTCGGAGAAGTGCATGTCCGTGCTCGCCAAGGACACGAACTTGCGCGGCGTCTGGAAGCTCTGCGCAGCGTAGGAAGGTGGGCGACGTTCTCGAAGCGTGCTGACCCACGTCCGCTTCGGGACATAGCGGCCCCCACGGTGCGAGCTCCTCCGCCCGCGCCAAGGCTCGATCGGCGAGGCGGCTCCGGAGATTGCCGTTCAGCTGCCCGGTGGCGCTCCGAAGAGATAGGTGAAGCTGACCGTTTGCTCGAAGGCCGGATTGTCTCCCTGCTCGAGGAAGAATAAGACGGCCTCCTGCGCGGCGACCTGAAGCTGGTTCGTCCGACCGAGCTGCAAGGTCAAAGGTGATACGTGAATGCCCAGCATCCCTTGCGCGTCGGTAACCGATCCGCTGCTCGTAAGCCCGCGAAGCGGCAGGGGCAGCGGCAGGCTCTCCTGCACCCGATAGACGTCCACGCCGAGGTCGACGCCCAGGCCGACGGCATAGCGTCGCGCGAGATTGAACTGTAGGTCGGCGCGCATCGAGATCGGGATGCTCGTCGTTCCTTGAACGAACGCGTTGCCGCCGTCGACGCTATCGAGCGCGGCCGCGCCAAGGTCGATGCGGAAGGCCACGAGCGGCGAGAGACTGACGTTCATCCGGCCCAAGATGCGCGCGCCGATGCTGGCGACACGGGTCGCGGGGACGTACCAGAGGACCGGCTCGGCCCCGAGGCCGAAGCGAATCGTGCTGCGCGCCGCTTCGGAACGGACCGCGAGCAGCGCGCTGCCGTACGTCACGTGGTCGACCTCCGCGGTCTCGAGGTTGCGGGTCGTGCCGTCGGGGAGTCTGAGCCGGACGCCGAGCGTGGGGCTCTCCTCAAGCACGACGCCGCGGACGCGACCGCCGTTGCGGAGATAGACCGTGTCATCGATGTCGCCCGCGAACGCATCGCGAGAGCCGAGCAAGAGGAGAGCCGCCGCAAGGCATCGCACGAGGGAGATCGGAAGCGCGGTCCGCTCGTGCATGGATCCATTAGGGATCATGTCCAACGGTCGTCAATCCTACCGATGATCCAGCGATGCTGACTGTGGCCGCGCCCCCGGGTAACGTCGAAGCGGTGAGCCTGGCGCAAATCGAGTACTTCGTAGCCGTTGCGCGAGAGGGGCACGTCGGGCGAGCGGCGAGCGCACTCAGGATCGCGCAACCTGCAGTAAGCCGACAGATCCGCCGTCTCGAAGACGAATTGGGAGCGCTGCTCTTCGTGCGAAACCCGCGTGGTATGGCGCTCTCGGAAGCAGGCCACATCTTCCTGACGCACGCTCAGGCCATCCTCCACGGTGTGCGGGCCGCTCAGAATGCCGTTCGCGCACCCGCGGTTGCCCCGCAGACGCTGATGTCCGACGCGGCCGGCCATCCGAGTCTCCCTCGCATCGATTGCCGCCGGCGCATCGGGCGAGGCTTGGTGCCCTCCACGAGGCCGCGAAGGGCCTAGCGGGCGTGTGGTACGCTCACCGATCATGAACCTCAGGATCTTGCTCGGCGGCTCACTGGTTGGCTTCGTGCTACTCGGCGCGGGTATCGGCACAGCCGTCGGCGCGGCGGGCTGCGGTGCGGACGTGGCGACGTGTGGCAGCGTCTGCGCGCTCCCCAACGCCCCGGCGCCGAACTGCGTCAGCGACTGCGACGCGAAGCTGGGCGGGATCGCGGCGGAGGGCTACGGCGGCGACTTCCAAGCGTACCTGACGTGCCTCAGCAACGCGGGCGACTACGCAGCCGGGACCGGCGCCTGCGAGGAGCAGGCGACGACGGTAGCGGAGGACTACGCGCGCGTGGCTTCAGGGGGCGGGGACGGCCCCGATTCGGGCGTGATGACGCTCCCGGTGCCCGAGGAGGACGCGGGGAGGGTCGCCAGCGGCCCCTGCGTGCTCGGGGGGAATTGCGGATCGGTCGGTAGCACCTGCACGATCGCGGGCGCGGGTCCGTGCGGCAGCGACGAGCGCCTCGCGTGCGACGCCGCGTCCCTTCAGTACGCGGCCGATGGCTTCCCCTGCTCCACGGGCCTCGGCGTGGCCTGCGGCTTCGGCACGGCGGGGGGCGACGGCACCGTGGGGTGCAACGAGACGTGCTCCTGCCAGGACGGCCTCGAGGTCTGCACCGGCGACTGCCCCGACGGCGGCCCGTCGAGCCCCTGAGAGGCGTTTGGGTCCCCTCCGCGGACCGCGGCCGTCGCCCCCGATGGTTCCCCCCTTTCGGTGCTCTAGCCGCCTGCGATCTTGGCGCCTAGCGTCACGAGCTCTTGCTGGTTCAGGTCGGAGACGAGCGAATAGCCCAGATCGCCGTCGCGCCAGACGAGGACGTTGAAGCCGTGCGTGACCCGCTCGACGGCGCGGACGTGACCGAGCTGGACGGTGGGCACGCCGGACCAGGGGAGCCCGTCCGCGCGGTACACGAGGAGCGTGATGACGTGGAGGCGCCGCTCGTAGATATAGGCGGCAGCCTTGCGGTCGATGAAGTATGCGACCGCGCCGCCGGTGAGCGGGAACTCGTCGTCGCCCCCGAAGGCGACCACGGGAGCAAAATCGACCTTGCCCTCGAACCAGGGCTTCACTCGGTGAACTCCGCCGCCCTCCACGTCGAGCGGGTGCGTACTGTAGAGAACACGCAAGTGATCGTTCACAGCCTCGGCGAGCATCGCATCGGACTCACGCGGCCGTGATAGGAGGAGCACGGCGGCGGCGAGCACGGCGACCGCGCAAATCGACACCACGGGCCACGCGCGAAACGTGCGCCGGGTCTCCCGACCTTCGCGAGCGACGCGTTCCTCGATGGACCTCCGCAAGGATTCGGGCGCTTGCCGCTTCGGGAGACGTCCTTCCAGGGCCGCCCCGAGCTCGCGATCTGCGGCGTCGTCACGGCGGCAAGACTCGCACCCCGACAGATGCGCGGTTACAAGCGCCGCGAGATCTGCCGGTAGAGCTCCGCGCCGACGGTCAAGGAGATGGTCTCGCGCTTCCTTACAGTCCATGGCGTCCTAGTCCTTGTAGTCCCGCAGCCGCTCTCGCAGAGATTCCCTTGCGCGCGACAGCCTCGACTTGACCGTACCCAGGGCGCAGCCGAGGATCTCCGCGACCTCTTCGCCACTGAACCCTTCGAGGTCCAGCAAGATGATCGTGCGCGCATCCACCGTCAGCGACGCGAGCGCCTCCTCGATGTCTGACGCCACGGCGCCGCGAAGACGCTCGAGCTCGGCATCCCCGCGGAGTGGTTCATGAGTAGAGAGGGAGTCAACGACGTCGACGTCGTCCCCCGAGCTTCTGCGCACAGGATTCGTCCGTGCCCGCCGGTATGAGTCGATGTGCGCATTGCGAAGAATGCGAAAGAGCCACGCCTTGAGATTCGTGTCGGCGGTGAACGACGACCACCCGGCGAGAGCGCGCGTGTATGTCTCCTGCACGAGATCCTCCGCGTCGTCGTCCCGCCCCGTGAGACGTCGGGCGACCCGGTAGAGCGCGTCGAGGTGGTCCAGCGCCGCGCGAGGGAGTGAGGCGGCGCTCCTTCCGGACACGGCCCCGGGATAGCAGACCGTCGTCGCCACTGCATCGGCATTTGGCTCCATGCGCTCGGCTGAGCGCGTGAACGAACTGTTCCGGCTCCCCAAGCGCAACGAACGACTCACGAAAAGGTTCTCCGGTTTCGTGCGCTTCGCTCGCAGTGACAAACCTTGGAACCAAATCATCCCGGGTCCGTTGCGACAGCCGGAGGACTCGCCATGGACCACGATTGGATACGCCGTGACTTTCTTACGCTGATGGGAGTGGGAGGCGTTGTCTTTGCCTCAGGGCTGACGGGCTGTGGAGGGGCCTCTGTTTCCGGGCCAGCCGCTGCGACGCCGGCGACGGGCCTGACGAAAGCGCCGGGCGAAGACTTCTTCTTCCTCCAGCTGTCGGACACCCACTGGGGCTTCCAGGGTCCGCCGAACCCGCAGGCGGACACGTGCCTGAAGCAGACAGTCGCGGCGATCAACGCCGTCGATGCCCAGCCCGACTTCATCGTGTTCACGGGCGACCTCACGCACACGACCGACGACCCCAGGGAGCGACGCGCGAGAATGGCAGAGTTCCGCGAGATCACGAGCAGGCTCAAGGCTCGGAAGCTCATCTTTCTGGCCGGTGAGCACGACGCGGCGCCCGATCGCGGGGAGGTGTATCGGGAGGCCTTCGGCGATCTGCACCAAGCGTTCGAGCATAAGGGGGTGCATTTTATCGCGCTCGACAACGCCTCTGCGCCGGGCGGTGCCATGGGCGATGCGCAGCTCGAGTGGCTTGCCGCCGAGGTCGCAAACGTTCCGGCGGGCGCGCCCCTGGTCGTGCTCGCGCATCGGCCTCTGTTTGACCTGTACCCGGCGTGGGACTGGGCGACGAAGGACGGAGCTCGCGCCATCGAGACGCTGTCGCGTCGCGACAAAGTGACCGTCTTCTATGGGCACATTCACCAGGAGAACCACCAGATGACCGGGAACATCGCGCATCATTCGGCCCGGTCGCTCGTGTTCCCAATGCCGGCTCCCGGCTCGACGCCGAAGCGCGCGCCACTTGCTTGGGATCCGGCCAGCCTCGACCATGGCCTGGGGCATCGCTCGATTCAGGTCACTCGCATGCGCCCGGTATTCACGGAGGTCGCCTTCGCAGATGTTCCTGCCCTGACTCGTCCGGCACCATGATGGGGCTGCGTGCGACAGCTACGTCGGGCGGCCTGGCGCTGCTCGGCGCGATCGCGGCGTGCGCGGCGGCGGGCTCACCGGATCCGACGGGCCCGTCGGCGGCAACACGAGCATCATGGCAGCGCACCTCGCCAAGCACCTGCGACGGGGTGCCGCCGACCTATGCCCAGGACATCCTGCCGATTCTTCGGCGCCGCTGCTTTCAGTGTCACGCGGGAGACGGGGCCGCCGCCGAGGATCACAACTTCTCGCGATTCGCCACGTTCTACGCGCAACGCAGAACCGTCGCCGACCAGATCGCGGCGTGCACGATGCCGCCACCGTCTCAGCCCACGATCCCGACGGACGAGGCTGACGCGATCCTCCGTTGGGTCGCGTGCGGCGGGATCGAGCGCTGACGATTCGGGCAGCCTCCGTTAGCTGGCTCACGAGAGGGTGTCCGGCACCAACGCCTCGAGCATATGTCGCTCGGAGGCTTCGGTCCGGACGTCGGGGGGCTGAACGTCCTCGGCAGTCGGGAGAGCCGGTTGGAGGCCGCGTCCGGCGACCGGTGGCAGTCGGGCGATGGCGTCGTGGGGGTCCTCGCCCGCCCGTTCCCTTTCACGAAGAACTGGAACCTGCCGAAGAAGGTGCTCGCAAGGCTCTATGACGACGCCGCGGTTCAGTCCGAGTACTACCGACCGATCGACGGCGCGATCCCGATCTGCGACGCGGGGTGTGGGTCGTACTGGTGGCTGGTCGTGTCGGGCAAGGAGCTGGGGCGAGTCTGGCACGATCGGCGTGCGGATCAGCTTGGGTGGACGTCGTCTCTTTCGACGTTCGCGGAGTGGTATCTGGACGGGCTCGAAGCGGCACTCTCGGACGCGCCTGACGAGCCGCGGCGGTGGGAGGCGCATAGCGCGTGACGCGCGCCAAGGCCGTCGCGGTAGAGTGACTGGATGCTCGCAGTGCGTCTCGCGCTCCCCGCACTGGTCATCGTTGCCGGCTGTGGAGTCGGCGCATTGCCTCCGGTCACGACGAGCCCGTCAGCTTCCAGCCGAGCGCATCTGCGACCTCTGCGCGTCCGGGCAAGTCGAGTCCTCGACGGTCGCGGCGGCGTCCTACGCGACGTTACTCTGGTCGTGAGGGAGGACCGAATCGAGGCTATCGAGCCGACGCTGGGAACGAGCGCACCGGCTGCCGTGGATTACGACCTGTCGCGCTTTACGATCCTCCCCGGCCTTATCGACGTCCACACGCATCTCGACTGGCACTTCAATCCGAGCGGTCGTCTTCATACAGAGAACGATGGCGAGACGTCCGACCAGACGCGCCTCGCGGTCGAAAATAACGTGCGTGTGACCTTGCTCGCAGGGTTCACGACAGTTCAAAATGTAGGTGCTCCGGCCGACAAGGAGCTGCGCGTCGCGATAGAGGAAGGAAGGCTCTCTGGGCCACGTCTGCTTACGTCCTTCGCGCCCCTCGGGAACGCGACCGGAGACGCCGCAAACCTGAGACGAGCCGTCGACGAGCGCAAGGCGGAGGGCGCGGACCTCATCAAGATCATGGCGTCGAAAAGCCTCCGCGACGGAGGAGGCCCCACCCTTTCTCAAGAACAGCTCGACGCCGCGTGCGGCGAGGCGAAGACTGTCGGCCTCCGAACCCTGGTGCACGCGCACGGAGCCGAGGCCGTCAGGAGGGCCGCGTCCGCTGGATGCACGGAGGTCGAGCACGGGTTCTTCGCAGATGAGGACGCGCTGCGCCTGATGGCCGTGCGCGGAACTTATTTCGACCCGCAGTGTGGCCTCGTCCTTGAGAACTACCTGGAGAACAAACCCAGGTTCCTCGGAATCGGTAATTTCACAGAGGACGGTTTCGCGGCCATGGAACGCGCCGAGCCGACGGTCGTCGTCAACTTCCGTCGCACAATTGCCACGCCGGGGCTGAAGGTCGTATTTGGGACCGACGCCGTCGCGGGCTCTCACGGGCGCAACGCCGAGGAGCTTGTCTGCCGCATCCAGCGGGGAGGGCAGAGTCCGATGGACGCTCTCATCTCGGCTACGTCACTGGCCGCGGAGTCTCTCGGGCTTGGCGGCCAGCTTGGCGTCGTCGCGCCCGGGTTCGAGGCCGACCTCATCGCGGTCGATGGCGATCCGTTGACGGATGCGACCGCATTTCGACGCGTGGTATTTGTCATGAAGGGCGGCCACGTGTACCGCAGCCCACGTGCCGGATCACCGTGAGGCCCCTGCGCGGTGCTCGCCTTGTAAGAATGCGTGCCGACAACGGGACATCGGCCGCGAGCGGATCCCTGATAGGACGGACCATGAAAATCGGAATCATTGGATTGGGAGAGATGGGCGGAGGATTTGCGCACCGCTTGCTTGACGCGAAGCAGGAGGTGTTCGGCTGGAATCGGACCGAGAGCAAGGCGCGTCCGCTCATCGACAAGGGGCTCCGTTGGGCCGACTCGCCTCGTCGCGTCGCCGAGCAGAGCGACGTGATTCTCGTCATGGTGAGCCACGGACAGGCGCTCGACGCGGTCACCGAAGGGCCGGACGGACTGCTCTCGGCCATTCGAGGCAAGGTGCTCGTCGAGATGAGCACCCTCGCGGCGTCCCGGGTGAAGGCACTGGCGACGCGGGTCGAGGCGGCCGGCGGCGCTCTGCTCGACGCGCCAGTCCTCGGGAGTCAGGTCTCGCTCGCGCAGGGGAAGCTGCTTGTCATGGTCGGCGGCGACGCGGAGGTGCTCGAGCGCGTTCGCCCGGTGCTCGAGCGGATCGGCCCGAAGGTGTTCCGTGTGGGGGAGGTCGGGCAGGGGAAGGTGATGAAGCTCGCGCTCAATCTGAGCCTGGCGACGCAGGTGCTGGCGCTGAGCGAAGGGCTGCTGCTCGCGGTCCGGAGCGGTATCCCGCGCGACGTCGCGCTCGACGTGATGCTGGGCGGTGCGTCGGCGTCACCGATGCTTCAGTACCGAGCGCCGCTGATCAAGGCGCAGCCGCAGAAGGCATGGTTCGACTGCACGATGATGCAGAAGGACGTCGCCCTGGCGCTCGAGTTGGGCCGAGAGCTGGGCGTGCCGCTCCCGACCACGGACACGGCCAATACCTGGCTCACGGCCGCGCACGGGCAGGGGCTGGCACACCATGATTTCTCGATTCTGTATTACGTCCTGGCCCGTGCGGCAGGCGTCGATCTCGAAATCCCGATGGCGGAGACTTACGGGACGGCGACCGTGTAGATGCCGTCGGTGCTGCCGCCGAACGAGATCGTGTAGATGATGTATTTCTTGTCGAAGGAGATGGCGAAGCCGGGGTCGGCGTTCGTCATCACCGTGGTCGCGGCGGTCGTCGTCGAGAGGTCGACGACGTTGATGTTCGTCTGACCGAAGAACCCTCCGTCGCCGTTGAACGCGTCGGCGAACACGACCTTGCTCCCTGTGAGCGCAAAGTCCGTCGCGCTCGCGAAGCCTGCCAGGAAGTTCGAGAGGTTACCCGTTTCGAACGTGAAGAGTCCGAACGAGCCCTGCTGAAAGGTCGATCCGCTCGTCGTCGCGACCGTGATAGGCGTGCCCGGTTTGGAGAGCGCCACTGCGGTCAGGGTTCCGATGTTGTTCCCGACGTCGTCCTGGGTCGGGCTCGTCAGGTAGAGCGCGTAGTTGGAGTCGGCAGTGAACGCGTCGCCGAACAGGCCGGCTTCGTTCGTTCCGGTCACCAGCGGGGAGGCGGCCGCGGCGGCCGACGTGGACGCGAGCGACAAGCCCATGAGAAGACCTGTGTTGCTGTCCACGCCGGTGTCGACCAGCGCTGCGCCCTCGCTGGCGGCGACACCGTCGATGTCGATGGCACCCGTCGTCAGGAGCGTGACGGGGGTCGACGCCGAAAGGATCGACGACGTCAGCGCTCCGGCCGCCGTGTTGTAGAGCACGAACTTGTCCTTCTTCGAGAGGTAGAGGCTCGGCGTCGTGCCGAGCGCGGTCGCGCTGTCGATGAGAACCGGCGTCCCCCCGGCCAGCGGTACGATCTCGAGCTGACCGGTGGCCAGCCCGATCGCAGCCGAGGTCCCCGTGTCGTCGACCGCGAACGTGGCCACGTTCGTCGCGAGAGGAGCCCCCTTCCAGGTGGCTACGGGGAACGAGACGACGGTCTGCGGCCCATCCGCCCCGCCATCGGTGGTCGCCGGCGTGCAGCTCCCTACGACCGCGTAGAGGGACGTCCCCGTGCCGCTGAAGTCGATGGTCGGAGCGCAGTTCGTCCCCGGGTCGATGCCCATGACGATGGTGGTAGGTGTGCCGAGCGCGGTCATCGTCGCCCCGACGAGGTTCATCTTGCTGGCGTCCGAGGCTGTCGCGTCCGAGTAGACGACCGTGCTCGAGTCGTCGCTCGCCGCCGCGGCGAACGGCGTGGAGGTCGTCGAGACCTGTTTCGGCGTGCCGAGCGTGTGGCTCCAGAGCGTGAGCGTCCCTGCGGAGCTGGTCTCGTCGACGTTGGTCCACATGAAGACGTCGTTGTGAATCACGAATACGTCGGGGATTTGCCCCCCGCCCGCGTCTCCCTCATCGACGAGCGTCGTGGCCGTCCCGCCCGCCTCGGGGATCGCCTTGATCGCGGTCGCGTTGGCGTACACGACGTAGCCGTCGTCCGTCGTGCCCAGGATCGTGACCGACCCCTTCTCGATGGCCGTACCGACCGGCGTCGGAGGGGGGCCCGCGTCGAATCCACCACCGCCGTCGCCGCCGTCCCCGCTGGATTGCTGAACGTCGGCGCCCGCGTCGGTCGAGCCGCCCCCCGAGTCCTTCGTCGAGGTCGAGCCGTCGGAATGGCTGGTTACGTGGTCCGCGGTACCCGAGTCCTTCGGGTGATTGCCAGCGTCGCCCGTCGTCGCGCTGCCGCCACTGGACGAGCTGCAAGCGAGGGTGGAGCCAACGAGAAGGAACGGAAAGAGGAGGGCTTTTCGCATGGGCGCACCCTAGCCCTGGCCGCGGCGGAGGTCGACGGGAGTTCGGCGCCCGGTTGAGGTGCCCGATGGCCGTGTGACGTACGTCGCCCTTACTTCGAGACCACCGTACAGAACCCGCCAAGGCACGTGAGGCCGCCCGAGCAGCAATCTGCCGAGGTCTTGCACGCGTCGCCGCTGCCGGAGCAACCCGCAGACTGCGTCGTGCACACGGGGCTACCGCCGTCGGCGCTGACGCAGAAGCCGGCGCAGCACTCGTAGCCCCCGCTGCACCCTTGCCCTGCCGCCTTGCACGGATCGAGCGCCCACTCGCCGCGCATGTTCTGATCGGCCGTGTTCTGCCCCGGGAGCCAGAACGCCGGGTGGCTCGGATCCTTCCCTGGCGTGGGCTGCGCGTCGATCGCAGTCACCCAGAGCTGCTTGTGGCGCCCGGGTGCGTTCTCGTCCCCTTCGTTGATATCGGTGAGGGTATTGCCGTACACACGCTCGCTCACGAAGACGAGCCAGAAGTAGCCGCCGACGGCGACGGGCATGAACGTAGGCTCGTAGCTCGCGTTCGTCTGCGTGTAGAGCCCGGTCCCCATGTTTGCCGCGTCGAGCGACATGACCGTCTGTCCGTCGAGCGAGGTCAGCCAGAGCTCCGACTCGGCGCCTCGCGCCCGCACCTGCGTGGAGCGCTCGAAGGCGAGCCACTGCGAGTCGGGGCTGAACGACGGGTACGTCGTCGTAGTCCGCGTCGGGACGTTCGGGACGAGGTCGCGCGGGTTCGTGAACGTCGGCGGAGACGCGGCGAGCGTCACGTCGGTCACCCAGAGATCGGAGGTGGTGTAGTCGAGCCAGTCGCCGTCGGAGCGCACCGCGTATGCGACGTGGTTGCCGTCGGGTGACCAGGCCGGGTGGACGGGGAATCCGACCCCCGGGTTCATCTGGGCAACGGACGTCGCGCTGCTCGAAGGGTTCAAGGTCAAATACGGGTTCGCCTGCTCCTGCCCCCAGAGCACCCACGAGCCGTCGGGTGAGATGGCCTCGAAACCGGAGCCCGCAGGCCCGTTGGTCGAGTCGGTCCCGTCGACGAAGAGCGAGGTTCCGGTGGCGGTGTCGAAGCTCCCCCAGGGGCTCGCCGATCCGTTGAACGCAGCCACGACGGTGCTCCCGTTGCGCGACACGGAGTGGCACGCGACGCAGGTGATGGCGGGGGTGACGTTCGTGGGAATCTGAAGGAACGGGCCGGGCCCCTGGCCGACAGGCATCTTCACGACGGTCCCGAGGTCTATCTCCCAGTAGTAGATGGTGCCTGCGAGGTTAGCGGCCGCGATGGTCCACGTCTCGGTCACCGGCCCGTAGGCGGCGGTCCCGTCGTAGCGCGCGAGCGAGAAGGTCATCGGGCCCGTCGTGGAGCTCGTCAAGGTGGCCCAGACGTCGACCGGCGTGGTGGGGAACGAGAAGCTCGGCGCGGTGGGCGTCGAGGTCGTCGTAAACGCCTCGAATGTGGCGCCGGGGGTGGTGATCTTGAGGTCGTAGACGTCCGTAGCGTTACCCGTGCACGCCGGCGCCACCCCAAGGCACCACTGCGGGACGGGCGCAGGGAGGCCGCGAGGGAAGACCGTCTGGTCGTACGGGTAGTCGAACGCGAGCAGCGGGTCGGCCGTCGCGGCGCTCGCGGCGGCTACGAACAACGGCCCGAGGGTGGTCGCGAGGCCCGCAGGATCGAGCGTCATCTGGAGGACCACCGTCACCGGGGTCGTGCCGGTCACCCCGCCCGATGAAACGGTCACGTTCCCCGTGCCGCCGACCGTCCCCGTGGCCGTGAAGGCGCCGGTCCCGTCGACCGAGCCGATGTCGGGCCGGTCGAAGCCCCACGTCAGGGCCGTCACGGAAGTCTGAACCCCTTGCGCCGTCTTGCCGGTGGCCGTGAGCTGCAGCGGCGCCGGAACGACCCCGTTCGCCACGATCACCGTCTGGTTCGCGGGCGTGATCGAAATCGAGGCCGGCGCGCCGGGGCCGGTCGAGAGGACCGTCCCTCCGGTGTCCTTCGAGGCGTCTTTTTTCGCCGTCTTCGCGTCCGCTCGCGCCGCTTCGGGGAGGCCGCCGTCGCCCTCGAACGAGCTGCCATTGGAGCTGTCGCAGGCCGCTGCAAACAGCGTGAGCACCAGGAAGACGACGAACGTCCACGATGTGCCCGTCCAGGACAGCAGCCCCCGTCGCGCTTGGCTCATGCCTCGTTTATAGCAGCTCCGGTCATTGAGGCTCTTGTCGTCCGCGCGCGCGACATTACCGCTGCTGCTCGGTGCATCGGAACACGAGCTCCTCGCCGAAGCTCGGGACGAGGAACGGCGCGTGCGCTCGGTGCGCGAGCGCGAGGCCAAGCTCTCCCGCCGGCTGGTACATCCCTTCGTCCGCGAGATCGAACGTCGCAAAATGGACGGCGACGCTGGTTCGCGCCCCCAGGATGTCGTGCGCCCGCACGGCGTCGGTCGGGTCCATGTGCATCGGTCGCATGAACCAGCGCGGGAGATACGCGCCGATCGGTAGAAGAGCGACGCACGGGGCCCCCATGCGCGCGCGGATCTGCTCGAAGTGCGGACCGAACGCGGTATCGCCCGCGAAGTAGACGGAGCCCGCTTTCGTCTCGATCCAGTAGCCGACCCAGAGCGCCTGATTCCTGTCGAACAGCCCGCGACGGCTGTTGTGCTGCGCCGGGAGCGCGCAGATACGTGCGCCTCCGATCGTGCGGCAATCCCACCAGTCGAGCTCGACGACGTTCGTGGCGCTGACGCCTGCGCTCTCGAGGACAGGCCCGCTCCCGAGCCCGGCGACGACGGTCGGGGCGTCGCGCGCGGCGAGCCGCGTGAGCGTCGGGAGATCGGTGTGGTCGTAGTGGTCGTGGCTGAGGAGCACGGCGTCGATGCGCGGGAGGTCCTCGAAGCGGACGCCGGGAGCGTGGCGGCGCCGGGGCCCAATCCACGATACGGGGCCGACGCGGTCCGACCAGACTGGGTCGGTGAGGATGTTCATCCCGTCCATCTGCACGAGCACGGTGCTGTGGTTCACCCAGGTCACGCGGACCTCGTCGCCATGGACCGCCGCGGGAGGTCGCGTCGGGCCGCTCCCCGGAGGCCATTCGACGAAGTCGGGCCAGCCCGTGTGGCTCGCGGTCGCTTGCCAGCGGATCAAGTCGGAGACGCCGCGCGTCGGGCCTGGGGGGTCGTTCTCGAAGCGGTCGCCGTCGAAGTGCGCCGAGACCGGGCCGCGGTACGAGCTGCTCGTGCACGCGGTCACGAGTGAGCACGCGAGACTCCAGGCGAGGCGTGCTCGGGGCATGACGCGACCACCGTACTTCGCGGCGCCGTCAAGCAGGGGTCGAAGCGCGCGAACCCGCGCAAAGGAGGTGAGTTTCGTCCGGTCCGAGGTCTTCATGGCAAGGAGGTGATCGGCCCGAGCCACGCGGATTCCCGGCAGCTCCGTAGTCTCGGTCGCTACCTCCAACTTGACAGCCACGCGGTGTGCCGCCCATCGTGCGCGGCACGCGATGGGGGTCCCGCTCTCGGGTCGTTCGCGACGACGATGCCCGACTCGACCGCTAGACTCCACACCTGGGACGCGCAGGCCTATCCGCGGGCGGCAGAGTACGTCGGGAGCCTTCCGGAGGGCCTCGACTCGTACCCGAACTTCCGATCGAAGGCGTCGATCTACCTGACGTTGCTGGTAGAGCTCGGGGTACCGCTCAAGACGTCGACGCTGCCTCCGATCCTCGCGACCCTGATCGAGAATCCGCCCACTGCGAACACCTGGGTTCCGACGTCCCAGGTCAACGCGCTCGAGCTCGTGATCGCCGACGTCCTCAAGTCGAGCGAAGGGTTCCTGGGGCTCGCCTACTCGATGAACCGCAAGCTCCTCGGCTCGACGATGTACCGGCCGATGGTGTTCGTCTCGTCTCCCGCGTTCCTGCTCAAAGTATCCACCATGGTCTGGGGTCGCTTCCACACCGGGACGGTGCTCCGGCCGCGGGTGGAAGCGAGCTCCGCAAGACTCGACCTCACGTTCCCCGAGCGCTTGCTCCCGCGGCTGATCGTCGAGGAGAAGGCGACCGCATACCGCGCCGCCGCCGAGGCCGCGGGCGGCCGGGATGTCTCCGCGGTCGTCGAAGAGTGCAGCGCCGAGCGTGCGCGCTTCACGCTCACGTGGTCGTGAGCGGAGAGCGCGAGGCGATAGGAACAAGTCGTCGTGTCAGTTTGCCGGGGGGATA